>ERZ869936.643-NODE-643-length-30759-cov-9.310611_pt1 | contig 30759 bp, 36 predicted proteins | sample MGYA00520876_ERZ869936 | MGnify/ENA primary metagenome ERZ869936 (study PRJEB32218, sample SAMN09650985) | biofilter metagenome | isolation source: enrty point of leading RO module | place: Saudi Arabia: Thuwal, RO plant located on Red Sea | collected 2016-02-17 ... | reverse complement strand
ACGATGACACAGCTTGTTGTGTTTGGGGAAACGATGACACAGCTTGTTGTGTTTGGGGAAACGATGACACAGCTTGTTGTGTTTGCCCTACTGAAGGTAAAGCAGTAGTAGTGGAGGGAGTCCAACGAACAGTTTGACCGTCCAACGGAGTGACTAGAGGAGCGTTCAGAGGAACTCGAGAGAGTGCATTCACTACATCTTCTTTAGATTTACCTGAGAGTCCGCGTATTCCTAGTTGACTGACGATCTTCCTTAAATCGAGAAGTTTAATAGTGGCCAGACTTTCGCGAGTCCACGGAAGAACTCTCTCGGCTCCTTGAATGGGAGTAGCCGCAGGAGGAATGTTGAAGAAAGGAGAACCTCCTAGTTGTGAAGTAGGAAGAGTCTGAGCCTGTCCGAGAGTGGGAAGAGCTTGAGCTTGAGTTTGACCCAACACTGGTAATGGTTGAAGTTGGCCAATTCCCGGCAACAGTTGAAGTCGTGGTTGACCGAGTTGAGACTGAAGGTTCATTCTCTTTAGATGAGTTGAGATTTTCTCGACTAAAATTATCTCGTTGTATAAAAGACACGAGCCTATAAGACGATGTGTTACACCTGTAATCAGAACAATCACGGCTTCGCTCTCGACTACCACTACGATGTTAACAACGGCGGTTCTTACGGAAAGACCCTCGATTGGGGCTGGGGCTGGAATTACGATTTGAGGTACAATCTCGACGTGAACAACGGCTACGGTTATTGTGGCAAACGCTGCAAGGACTCCTCTTCTTCCTCATCCTCTTCTTCCTCCTCATCCTCGTCTTCCTCTTCGTATCACAAGAAGTGCAACAAGTGCAAGAAGGACAAGTGCAAGTGCAAGAAGTACAAGAAGCACAATCGCTATTACAGCAAGTACTAATGATTACATATAACACGTGTAATATGGACCGCTTGGTCCGACGACATTTTAGTCCGACAGGACTGAAATTGAAATTGAAAGTGGTTGGCACCCCCTGTGCAACAACCATGCAGCCACTGACTATTTGGGCAGACGGTTGCTGTAATAAGAACGGATCAGGATGGGCTGTAATCTGTCCAGAGCGCCGTACCATAGCCAGAGGTGAGATTTCTGGAGCGACCAATCAACAAGCCGAACTCAGTGCCGTCATTCAAGCAGTACACTTATTCGGTAGTGACATTGTAGTGGTGACCGACAGTAAATATACTATCGGATGTTTCAGTGAGTGGTGGCAGCGATGGCTGAAGAACGGTTGGAAGAACGCTCAAGGAAAACCCGTGGAGAACCAACCGCTCATTCAATTAGGTTTGCAACTAGGAGCGGCCCGAGTTAGCTATCGCCATGTGAAGGGTCACTCAGGAGATTTGTACAACGAGATGGCCGATTACTACTCGAAGAACTCACAAATGCGCTCGACCGAACGTGGCTGGACTCTGATACAATGATTTTTCGCTCTTATAAGAGCGAAAATTACGACACAATCCATGCAAAGAAAGCATCGACGTTGTCATGAGAGACGATTTTGTGGAACAGATCTTTTTCTTTGTTAAATTTCGGCTCCAACAATACGTTGGCTGCGTTTAAATGTTCAGATTGATCATCGACTACCAGTACGGGAACGTCTTCACATCGTCTGAGACGTGAAAACGATTCACCCTCTTTCGGTACGACCACTACCAGACGAATGCACTTTTGTGATGCATGCTTGTGATAGTATTTCTTAACGTTCTCGATTCCGTGCACTAAAATACAAGCCTTATGGAACACTCTTTCGATGATTCTTTTCAGACAGGTCTTTCCGGACTGAGGAGGCCCGGATAAAATCAATCGACGATGCAAGCTAGAACCGATCAAACGTTCCATTAAGAATCTTTTGAGTTTTGTCTGACCGGAACTGTCGAGAATGCTGTTCAGATAGTTTTGTATCCAAGAGCTCTGGTGTAGTTGGTAACTCACATCAAAATAGAAGGTGAATCGATCACGTGCAGTCCTCGCTCTCACTTCATGAGTGTTCGGATCGAGCACTTCTCGATTGGCGATAGGAATGAGTGAGGACTTGTCGAATGGTGCTGTGCATACCGGCGCTGAACTTAAAATTTGTACAGCCTCAGAAGTGCTTTGGAATGAGGTGAGACGAGGAGACGAGCTGTGAGAGACGTAGTTGATCGCGTCTCGTTTGTCGAGACGCAGCCAGATTCCTTCATCTGACAAGTACACAAAGTGATGTTCGTCTTCACGTTCGATATTCATAAGGGAGTTGATCCCAATACGTTCATGTGAGTTCGATCAATTTATATTCAGAAGCGAAGGCTTCGGAATACCAATACACTTAGCACTTCTTCGCGAACACGCGATAGAGAAGGAGCTGAGGAAGACCAGTCGGTGCGCCGTAACCACCGGAGACAGCGAACCACTTACCGTTGTCGCTGAACTGGCTGATGAAGCTGCTGGCAGGAGCCGGTTTAGAATCGACCAGGTTCGGACAATAAGTGACCTTAGCGAGACGAACCTTAGCGATCTGCTCGAGAGAGGGATCGCAACCGCGCTCGAGACGATAAACGAGAGTCTGATCGAAAGCAATAGCTCCGGCAGACGTCGCCGTGTTGACAGCGATGTAATCACCGTCAGGATAGAACTCTACACCGACGACAGCGATCAGTTGGGGAATGAGAGCCGCAAGAGCGAGACGTTTTCCGTCAAAGTGGTAGACCAGAACACCTCCCGGCTCACCAGTGAAACTGAAAGGAGGAGGAACGGCCGGAGGCGGGTTGACACGAGGAGGAATGATGTTGGCCTGACCGATACCAATAGCACGACTCGTACCAACGGCAAGAAGAGTCTCACAACCATCACCGAAATGAAGAGGAGAGTCGATATCGTTCAGGAAGTTAGGGACGCCCACGCGCTCGACCAGAACAGTCTTCGGACAATTCAAACGGTAGATCTCGAGGAAGAAAGGAGCCAAGATGGCCCCGGTCTCAGCGTTACGAGCACCCGTACCGACCGCCAAATAGACCTTCTTGTCGAGCTCGAACAAGTAAGCGATGTTGGAAGTACCAGCGCCCTGAGGAGTCACGCGAGCCACGACAGCGCCGGTGTTCACGTCCACTACGAGCACCACGAGTTGGTTGTCAGTGTTAGTGAAGCTGATGGTAGCGTAGTGGTTGCGGAAGAGTTGAGGGAAGAGCACGGTGGCACCAAACACGTCCACCTGCTCGTCGAGCTCAATAGTACGAACCTCAGCGAGCTGAAGATTGCAGTCCAGCTCGAATACACGAATCCTGAGAGTTCCTTCCTCCGACACTTCGAGAAGGGCGAAAAGAGTCAGGGATTCATTGGTAGCAGCACCGGTGGCTAGCGGGAAGGCCGGGTCCACATCGAGACGAGCGATCTCCTCGAGACCGTCTCCGGTGTTTCGATAGAGAATCAAAGCGGGAGAGCCCTCCTCAGGGGCCTCGAAGTAAAGAGGGCTCAGTGCGACGAGTTTACCGTCAGGACTGATGGAAACCTGGGACTGAGCAAAATCACCGGGGAGTCGGTTGATGGCAGCAGAAAGCTCCAAACGAAATCCCTCACAGCCGAAATTCTTCTGTTCCTTGCGTGACATAGTTGTCGTCTTTCTAATGTCTGGGAAATTTTTTCTCATTCAAGTGCCGATGTTAATGTGAGAAATCTATCGAAGAGCCAAGCTGTGGCAGGATACTGTCTTACAGTCAAATTAGGATTCAGTCTACGAACGTAGTTCAAATCTTCTTTGAGCAATACCAATCGAGCTTCGATTCTACGTCGCCACTGATCCAGATTGCCCAATTCTCGTTGAGGCACTTCACGATAGGTATAATTCTTTCCAGGCACCTTTCGTGCAGCCTCTCTAGGTGAACGACGATTGAGCTCCTGCATCACCGTACGAATGTCTTCCAAAGAGGTCACCAAGTCGGTCGCTTCGACCAATCTGTTGACGTAATCTTGGTATCTTCTCATGTAATCCGGACTGAACTTGATAGACTCAGGTGCACTTTGTGTCAGACTGAGCACTACCACTCCTCGGACGATGTTTTGTAAAGAGTCGATGTCAAATAATGCATCGTTCCTGAGTTTATTCATGTGTTCTTGATACAGTCTATCTCCTTCTCGTAGTACAGCGGGCAACCTGGAAGTGCCTACGGATTCCAAAAGCGTTTCGTAGAAGACGTACGGATCGGAATCGAATTTTCGTTGTGGTTCAGTATACTCAGCAATAGCCGTTTGTAAATCGTAACACGTCCCGTAAACTGAGCAACCGTAGATTCGATCGTGTAAGGGTGCAGAAATCAAAGGATTACCTAGTGGAACCAGCCATTGATTGAAAAAGTCCATAGGTCTCACGTTCCATTCCTCATTGAACGGAAACTCGAAGTAGTACCTGCGAGCCTGAATCAGATATTGAGCCACCGATTGTAGATCTACTTGAGGATAGAAATACCTCGTTAAACCTTTCACTGCATTAAAAACTCGAGGATTAGTGAAGTTGATCTGTGCATCACTCAGTCCGTTGAATACTTCTGGATTTCGATTACCGAAAGCCGCATCGACCAAAGTCCACATGATAACTTTGTAAAGATCACGTGCTGGATACGATCTATCCGGATAGACTCCACCTGCTACGAATTCATATCCGTAATGTTTACCATTCAGAACGATATGAGCGCGGCCTTGATCGATAATAGTAGAGATCGCTCGAGTGGGAAGATAGCCGTTCTCATATTCAATGTATACCTCTTCAGGAAGGCTGCGGACCAGAACGTTGCCGCTGTGAAGATCGTTGTGAGTGTAATCTTTTCTAACGTACGCCCAGTCCAATGCCAAGACTACCTGAGACATCAGATTGATGTATTCTTGAACGGTACAAGTCTGGACCACCTCCTTGAGCGGACGTGAATTGGTCAAATTCTCGTACAGTACGTAGTTGGTTCGATTGCCGGGAGCATCGTTCTGACAATAAGTGAGGGCCGTTCCGTCAGCATTCGTGTACGGAGGTGAACACTGAAACAAGCCCATGGTGTAGACGAAATTGGGTATTCTACTTCTGAATTCATTCGTTCCGTACGCTCCTACGAAGTACTCGTGCATGATTTGATCGTTGTCGGACTGACGCTTGGGCACTTTGACTACGAACGGTTTCGGTCTGGCCAACCTAGGCGATCGTCTAATGAGCGGTCGAATAGTAGTAGACAAAACTACACCTTCGGCCGAACGAGCTCCGATCCTACGCAGATCCTCCAAGTACTTTCTCACTTTGAAATTCGACTTCAGATCGGAAGTCTCCGGAAAGAGAAGAAGACTGTTATTGTAACACATCATTGTTTTCAGAATGTTAGCATCGCCGAATCCTTCCTGTAAGGCTCGAGTGGCATCTTCGGAAGTCACGATACGATCGCGCAACCGCTGATAAGGACAATTCTGTCCACTAATAATGATGTCTCTTTGAGATTTTCTTTGTTCCGCCACTACAGCATTCAATCGGGCTCTGTTACGTTGCGCGTACTCTTGTGAATTGCGCAAATAGATTCTAATCTGTTCAGGAGCTGCCATCTCTTTAATCTGATTTCGAAAAATTACAATCGGGTTAATTCAACCCTTTGAAAGATGCAAGAGGTCTTGCCCACAATCTATCGTTCGGAAGCTAGTGGACCGACTTATCAAGGAGGGGAGCTCATGCCCGTACGATGTTATACGTGTGGTAATCCTTTGCAACAGCTGCTCATAGAAGACTCACTCAATCGAGGAGTGTCTTTAGCTGAAACGCTCGATCGATTGGGGTACGTGAAGTTCTGCTGTCGGTCGAAGGTACAAGCCGCTCCAGTCATCGTAGAACTCGTCAAACGACAACAACGAATGGGGAATGTGGCGAATCAACTTCAACGTCTCACACTGGCCAACACTGCCCCGGTGTTCAGTGGGCCTATTTCACTCGCACCGATTTCGGGAGGCATCCGCATCGTCGATCAAGCACCTCCTATCAATCCCACTCAGTCTGTTCCCATCATAGGGTTCGGAGAGACTGCTATCGAGACTGAGGGCGGCCCGGTCAACACAATCGATTGGGCACTCAGCCAAATCGAAGAACCAGAACCCAACTACGATGAATGAAAGAATGAATTTTCACTCGTTCGAGTGAAAATGAATAACGGTCTACATCTAAAGATGGAACCAGTTCAGCTCATTGCGTTCCCGATTCGTTCTGTTGCGAATTCATTCAAGCTTCCATCCGGCGGAGCATCATTCTATCCTTTCACCTTCACGCGCTGCTCAGCCGATTGGTCGTCAAAAGATCCAGTTCTCCTTTCTGAGGCACTCAACTGTCAGATCGAGAACAACTGGGAAGACTACATTCAACTGTTGTTCATGTGCGATAGTCCGCAAGGATTCGAGAACGCTCTCTACACCACGACTCATCTCGACAATCAAGATCAGATCGTCAAGGACTACTATCGTTCACCTGAACAGAAAGCAGAACAGTGTGCCAAGTTTCTTGCACGCTTAAAGGGACTCTTCGACGTGTTCGAGAGAGATCAAGAGGTCTTCAACCAGACGAACTGGAATGTTCAGACGTACGCTATCGTCGTTCTCTACAAAGGAGAGTACTTCGGACACATCTACACTTGGATCTCTCCAGTCGAGAAGTGGATCTGCTTCGCCATGGGTATTCGAGGACGGGTCGACAGCGTCTTCTCGAAAGACAATCTCCAGAACCTCTCTGGTTATCTCTTGGAAGGAGCTCGGAGATTCGCTTTGGCTAAAGGATGTAGAGCCATAGTCGTGACTCATCCTCTCGATGTGATGAAGTCGATCCTAACCAAGATGGGCTTTCTCCCTTTCACTCTAGAGAAGCAGTACATCGGACGATCCCTGGGTGGAGAGAGAGTAAACACTTTCACGGCTTCAACGTCTGTCTGAACTGCTACGGATACGAAGCTATGGGAAGATCGTTCATCGGAGACGTTCCAGTAACTTTCAAACTGGTCGACTGAAGCATGATATTTTATTCTAAATAGACTAAAATGTTAGTTCGAGAGATTGTTATCCCTCCAGGATATCCTTTCTACAACTATAGTAGCAACTTCAATCCTTCTATTATTCAACTGTCTGATGGAAATTATCTAGTCTCCCTTCAGGAAACTACTCATACGCAGGAAGAGAGTAGTGCCTAACCTACGAAATCATGTTAAAACAAGAAACATTCCCATCCCAATCATATGTTCAGTTGTTGTCGAATAAAAGCAGCCACTCTCGCAGCACCAGCCCCTTCGGCCAACTGAAGATGAGTTAGAGTTAAGGGGGAAATTTGTGCGAGTATCCTCACAGCAGACAGATTGTCGTCGCTGATTGCATCATTGTACTCATCTTCGATAGCTTCCAGATTCTGGAGTGGATTGATTCCTAACCTCTGAAGACTGTTCAACAAGAAGGATGCCACTTGAGCTCGACCATTACTGACAGCCATCCAAAATCCCTCTTCATCAGGGGGAAATATCATAGCGAGGCCCCGAACTCGTGGTAAGTCTCCTTGACGAATCGCACTTGCATAGTCGCCACGAAAGATGACAGGATCCTGACGTGGATCATAGTAGCGTAGGATTATATTGGCGATTTCGGTCCAGATTTGAGGAGATACTGGGGATCCAGGCCGACGGGCTGCTGCCAAAACATCAACGAGAGGATCCCGGAAGCTATTCAAGTAGTTGGGGAGATTCTGCAGACCAATCCTAGAGATTAAAAGATCGAGTACCAGTTGCACGAACCGCGGATTGCCAGTCTGAACAGCCTTCCCCAATACATTACGAAACGTTCGATTGATCATGTAGTCTTGCCCTAAAAAATAGGACTGTGGTTCAGGTCCACCATAATGCTCCTGGGTGAATGTATTGAGATCCCCCGTATTTGCGTTATGAACGATATTTAGAATGAATTGCCCCGCGTTTGGAACGTTCGTATTCTGAATGACATCTAGAATAAATCGACCTTTGTCATGAAGTGTTTCGCCTGGAACAGCGGCCCAGTTAAATTCAGACAGAAATTGGATCTTATCGCGAATAGTTTGACCTGGAATCTGAGCCTGATCCATGCCAAATCGTCTGAAGTAATTCATGAGGAAGACAGGCTGCTGACAGAGTCGATTGAATTGATAACTGCTCTCGCATTGACTGATCAAGTCAGCCGGGTCGAGATTGAGAAGAATCTCGTAGATTGTATCTCTGGGGAGCTCGGCAAGCGATGATGGATCTATCGGAGGGACAGACATTTTACTATAGGGTTTTTTTTTCCCTTTGCTTCTCTCAAATTATGTCCGATCCTACGGAACCGGGTTAGTTTGGCGTCATTATCAGTTATTCTAAAGAAACAGAGTTTCTCGTTCGTGGAAGGGAAAACTTTCTGAAGGACCCTTCAGAAAGTTACTTATACACATGGAGATAGTAGGGACGAGCCTACGAAACTATGAGAGCTTCAGTCAGAATGAGAAGGTCGAACCGGGCTCTGGAGACTCGGAGGAGCATTTCTATGGTCCTATCCAGAAGGTTCCTGAAATCTTCGAAGAGTCCCGGGCCGGTTCCTTAATTATGATGGAAGGTGGAGAGTTGTTTTGATAGGGACCACCGAACGCAAGCAGGTTCAGAATAAACTTCCCGCCTCGATAAACATGACTTCCGTTGGTCAGTTCCAACTGCGACGTGAAATCTTCGAGAGGGTCGACTTCATGGATTTACAAAGAAGATGATTGAGGGCTTTACTCTACATGACCAGATTTATTCTTTCGGGTAGAGCAATTGCTCATCCAGACGACTACTCTGGTCTTTCTCGGACTTCGGGGAGGACCAGTCTTCTATTCGAGGAAATCTAACCATCTAGTTCAAACGCAATGAACTTCTCGATCTTCGATCGAGAAGACGACAGTTTAGAGAGAACGAGTCGTCCCGTCAGACAGATATAATTGTAGAGGTGGTTGACCCTGACGAACTGCTTCTGCATTGACTGTAGAACATTCTTATTCTGACGTGCCGTCTTGACTGCTCGTTCGATGACCGTGTAATCTTGGTCACTCAATGGCATCGGAAGATCGTAGTCGGCGATATCTTCGATCGAATGAAGGCTAGTCTCCTGTGATATCGAGATCGACAAGTGAGCGCGGAGGAACTTATCAGGATCGATTGGGCGTCGATCGGGAGTCAGTATCTGATTGTACCGAATGAAATCCTCGCGGAAGAGCCGATCCAAGAGAGCATCTGGTGTGATGGTCGTGGCTGTCAAGAGTCCATTGTTGAAGGCATAAATTTTAAAGATTAATTCGAGCAGCTTCACATTACCAAGACCAGAATCAGCCAATCGTCGAAGATATTTGGAGAGTGGAATATTATTATCTGAAGGAGGTCGACTCGGGTCGAGTAGTCCAAATTCTCCTACACGAAGGACCTCTCGAATCTTCCGACTCATCAGGCGCTTCAGGCGCTTTCTATCCATCAATAATGGAACATACTGGAGCTGAGGGAAAGCTTGCATTATTTCTCGGGCGACTTCAAGAGGAAGATCCATCGTCGTGAACTGGTCCCCTTGAAGAATCAATCCGCTCATTTGATATGAATAGCACGCGACAAACCGGAAGTTGACTCGAGGAAGCTTCCGATCGAGTTGAAGTTGTTGCAGAATAGCCACAGAAATACCAAACTCTAAGATGTTGGTCTGAACGAAGTGGCCGACGTTGAAGTTGGCCTCTCTCAGACTCGGCATCGTCGACAACAGAGCTAGATCTTTCGGTCGAACTTCTAGGATGATGTTGTCACCGACGATCTGAAGATTGCGAAAGTCGGCAAAGTAGCTGACCGGAATGACGATCTTTCTGTTCGCATCGACCTGTTGGGTGCAGAGACGGGCAAGGCGATTGAAGGTTTGAGAAACTCTTCGAGTCCTCTCCAAGTCATCGAGGTCGATGATCTGACTGATGATCTGACAAGCGACGTCCGTAGGAATTTGATCCCAAGGATCTTCACCCTGGACAATCTGGAAGAACTCCATCTTTCTGATGGGGTTTTACAGGATATGAAGATCAATTTCTAGAAGCGATTTCGGAGCGTCCGTATCATCAGAATTTTAGTAACGTCGATGCTAGAAGTTGTCAAGAAGGAGCGGGGAAAAAAACCCTATCTAGAAAAATGAGTTCTCCTCGAAGATCTTACTTGTCTTTACCAAGCGGGTCTCAGCCGACGCCGGGGGGACTGCCGACAGTACGAGACCGTTCGGCTTTTTCTCCTGCGCCTACCATGCAACCCACAATGCCTGTAGTCCCTTGGCTTCTCGAACCTGTTCCTACACAAGTTCATCCTCTTCGCGAGGCTGTCTTGAGGATTCCGTATGGAGCGTACAGTCCTGAGCGACTCCAACAGTTGCTCTCTCGAGAGGCCGGTCGTCCTGTTTCGCTTAATGAGCTGTACGAAGGACTGCGAGCAGTTCATTCTGGTTTTCAGTATCCCTCAGGCGAATACATCGTCATCAGGATCGGACCCAATCCGATGGTTGGTGAACGCGGTCGTCCGGTCATAATGGCTTACAACGAGCCGCCTCCGCATCGAGAGATCGAATTTGAAGATGCCGCTCGGCTGGTACAATCTGGACAGATTACCAGATGGGAACGATCAGTAAGTCAAGAAGGTGTTCCTACAAACAATATGGGCATCATCAGAATCGTCCTAGTAGGAGCTGATGGTAATCGATACACGACGATCGCTCGATACGTTCCCGAGTCCAATATGATCTATCCGCCAAGATCGTACTAGTAATTCTTTGAGTATATTACTACCCTCGGGTAGTAATATGAATCGAACTCAGGCGTCGTTCAAGTTGGCAAGACTTCTCCAGATCTCTCTGATGGGATGTTTGGGGTCATCCTTGAAGACAGCCCCTTTCCCCTTCAGATATTCAAGGTAATTTAGTTCCGGCTTCCCGTACTTGGTCTTGGTCACGACGATCAAAGTTTCTCCACTTTGATAAGCCACCCTCCAGTAGAGTTCTTTTTCATCAAAGCCAGTATAGTCGAGGTACCGAAACTCAATTGGTTGATCGAACGACATGGTTGAATGAACCGACCAGAAAGAAGACACTTGGAGATCAGTTTTTCGAATATATTACTACCCGAAGGTAGTAATATGACTTTTTTTAAGAGGAGAAGTGGCAAACGTCGACCACCACATCACTCATCTCATCCTTCTGGTCGAATCGGAGAACCATGAAGACGTTTGGGTTCAGGATGGAGCCACGGAAATCCATCTGGATATTTTCGAGATTGTCCCAGTTGTGTACTCCCGGGGCGTCCCATTTGGAGGAAACCTTTTCGTGAGAGATGGTTCTGGGAACGAGCACCTGAACCCGGTGTCCAGGCTCAATCTCGGTAACCACCTTCTTGAGGGTGGTGTAGAAGTCAGAAGCCGAGGGAGAAAGAGAAGTAGTCGACATGATGAAGAGGAGTGCCTCTAACTCAAGGGAGAGATTATGAGCTCAATTCTCCCGAAGAGGTCACGACTGATCCAAAGAAGTCTTAGGTAATTTCGGTAGCCTAGGCTACCGAAACTTTTTTTATTCAAGTGCTCGAAGTTGATCTAAGAGTTCGACCTCCCAATCCTGTCGGTTTGTCTTTGAGATGAAGACTTCCACATAGAAGTCGTGTGGAGTCTCAAACTTCTTGGCATTCTCTGGTTGATGAGGATAAGATACACCACAATAAGAGAGAAGTGCATCCAAGACCTCTCCAGACTTATTTTGAAGATATGTATGACGGAAGGGCTCCTCTTGACAAACGATCTTGGTGGTAATCCCGTTCGCTCTGAGGACTGTCCAATAGAAGACCGCGAAGTCGTCACAATTGTGATAGAGTAGATGGTATTGTATTTGATCAGGTCTAGCCGATCCGTACTTCTCGATGAGAAGATCGCGTTCTCGCTTCTCCTCAGGAGTGTTGGCTGGAGTGTAGTAGATCCACGACATCTTTTCAAGATGAGACTTGAGAAAAGAAGACGGAGCCTGTTTCAGACAAAGTGTGATTTGATCCTCGACAAACTTGATGGCCTCCTTCACACGAGGATCGTCAACATTCACATACTCCATTAGGAGGCTGCCTCCTTTGACTAGAACGCATTTAGAGTTCACTTTACATTGCCGTCAGAATTAATCTCTTATCTACTTTCGGTAGTCTAGACTACCGAAACTTTTTTAAAGAAGAGAGGCGAGGTACTCCGTGGTGAAGCTATAGAACTCCTTGACGTACTCAGGACCGAGTTCGTCAAGGAGTTCTATAGCTTCACCACCGGAAAAGGACCGTCCAGACAAGACGCTCGAACGGTCGCTCAACGGAACTTGATTGTGATGATTACTGTTGTGTTCTCGAGCGTAAGTCAATTTATGTTAACTGCATTCAGCAGTCTGGAAAGAGCCACCGGATGGTCCTCTTCCACGTCCGGAACGTTCAATAAATTCGAATACAGTTCTCAGGAAAGATAGCGCAAGTTTTTTTAGAGATGAGCGGCTGCGATCTGAGTAGCGATCTCGTCCAATTCATCATCCAGCTCCTTCTTCGTGACCACTGGATGAGGAAAGGAGTCTCCTGGGTAGTCTTGTTGTAGCTCTTGCAAAAGACGGACGCCTTCTTCTGCCAAGAGCTCCTTCAGAGGTTTCTTGAGTTTTGCACCAGGAGTTCGATCCTCGTAGGTGAGTTGTTCTTTGAGCTCGTTTTTGTATTCGTCGATCACAACGACAGTACCTAGCAACATGCCACAATCGATCTTATTGAAGTAGTACTTCACGCTTCTGGCTTTGTTCCGGTCAGTCCATTCCTTCAGCTCTGTGGAGAACGGCTTAGGAGTACGTCTGGAGATCTCGCGACCGATGTCAGCATAAAGTTTCTGTAAGACCTCCATAGACAGTTCGCTCAATTGTTCGTTGAACGACATTTGAGCTAGATTGCTCGACCGCCCGATCTTAAAATTAGAACTCAATTTCAATAAATGACTAACGCGTGGAAGTGCCATCGAGCGACTCATTTGATGAATACATGAATCGAAACAAGGAGAAGGAGAAGGATGGACGCCAGAAGTGGTCTTTCATGATCCGATCTCACTGGACTTCGCTCAGGCCATCATCGTGAAGACAAAGGAGATGAAGGAGAAGTTGCTGCAAGGACGGCCTCAGATTCCTGTCCTGATTGCTTCTAGAAATCTCTACCTCAAACTTTTTTTTTAGACTTCCATCTTAGGACCATATAGAGGTATTGACTTTATATTCTCGTACGATAGCCGACGATTAATGAATTATTCGATCCGGCCGAAATCTGCCGAGCGTAAAAGTTCGGAATGAGTTTCGGCGTGTGCTCTTCTATCGATAGAGATAGTCCTAACTGTCCTTGCAGATTACTACCACAACTGTAGACTCTACCGTCCACGTCCAGGATTAGAGTATGACTGATTCCACTGGCCACTTGTTGAGCTTGAATCTCTGGAATAAGTGTGGGTGTCGATCTGTCTTGCATGTCGTCAACTCCTAGTTGACCATGATGGTTACGACCGAATGCGTAAAGTTCGTTATTCATTCCGATAATGAATGATTGAGATCCCCCTGCAAAAATAGATCTCCCTGTTATGTTAGGAATGGGAGTCGGAACCGATTGATTAGACCATCCTAAGCCTAATTGGCCGTGCCAACCAGCACCGAATGCGTGAATAATTCCAGAGAGATCGAGAATTAAAGAGTGCACACTCCCAGTCGCGATCTGTTGAGCTCTTATATTAGGAATGAGCGTGGGTGTGTCTCTATCTTGATTGTCTCCCAAGCCTAATTGTCCGTATAGATTATGACCAAATGAGTAGACGTTCCCTTCAAAATCAAGCATGAGCACATGTCCTTCACCAGCAGCAACTTGTTTAATTCTAATCTCTGTGACCAAAGAAGGGACGGTTCTAATTTCTCTTGGGTAGCGAGTGTCGCCTTCCTTCTCTCCAAGTGAATAGAGCCGGTCATTCAAATCGATAATGTAAGAATTGTAATGTCCCGCTGCGATTTGCTTTCCTTTAATTCCGGGGATAGGCCTTGGAAATTGTAATACATTCTGAAAAGTGTTCATCGGACCCGACTGGCCAAAATAGCCGTTACTGAATCCGTAGACTCTTCCATTACGATCAAGAATTAAAGTATGGTAGCTACCAGCTGCCACTTGTTGCGCCTTAATATTGAGAGGAGTCGGGACAGATGAAGCCCACACATCTGCGAGAGCCAATTGGTGATACATGATGTCTCCGAAAGCATAGACGGTATCGATGCCGAAATAAAGTTCTTTCCAAGAGCTCACCCAGAAATCAGGGCGATGACCATGATCTCGGATGAATTTTCTCATCCAGAAATGCTCCTTGTCGCAGAGTTTTCGATTGATCTCCCGATTGCTCACGCACAAACGTTGAATCTCGTTGGGATTGAAATCGAGTACCATCTCCATAAGTAGTTCCTCAGGCAACTGCGATAAATAGTCCACAGGTTCAGCTTCAAAACGAACCGTATGAGGTAGATGGTAATTGTAGACCTGCCATTGGCCTCCTACAGGAACTAATATAGAAAGTCTGTCAGGATACTCCGCACTCGAGATGTAGATTCCCTCAGGAGCAAGTCCGCGAATCACGAACGATCGGTCATTAATTAGAGCCAAATCTCCAGGTTGGATCCCGATCGGAAATTGGCTCATTTTAAATAAGGATGTTTTTTTTTCACGTCGACGACTGCAAAAGTTTTCTGAGGGAGACCATCCAGAGCAAGATCTTCAGAAGTTCAAGGGAGTCAAGATCGTAGGGTTCACTACGAAACGGGAGCAGATGGAAGAGTTACTTTTCAAGAGGAACGAGGCTTACCTACGGCACGGGAGGGTATGGGAGGGTTTCCGAAAATCCATTGAAAAGTCTCCCAGCTCCAGATAAACTCTTTCACGTACTCAGGGCCGGCCGCCTTGATCTCAGCCAGCGTCTCCATGCACTGATACTCGTTCGGATCGTCGGTAAGAAGAGAGATCACCCGATATCAATTTCAATAAATGAACTTCTAGATCATTAGATCAAGAAGCGTTTTTTCCACGTTAAACTAAAATGGCCCAGTTAGGTGACCCTGCCGATATCTATTTCCAAGATCGTGTTCTCAGTTACACTATCACCAAGGTACTCCCAGATCGTTATTACATTGCTCCTCGTGATCGCTTCGATTACGAGTCAGAGATAGTCAAGATAGGGAATGAGTGGAAAGTAGCCCGATTGAATCAACCTCACACCGTCCAGATCACACCTCTGCAGTTGAAGACTCCTGGACAGTACACTCGTCAGATCATTTCGACCGGAAAGGATCGACTGAGGTCTCCTCTGGGTGGGATGACTCGAGAACAACTTCTGGCTTCACAGTTAGTCTTCCTTCAGCACATCACCTTCGACCCAGAACACGTCATCGCTTCTTGGAAACTCGACTCTCGTCTCAACATCAGTCGAGAAGGAAGACCTGTTCACGTTGGATTGGCTGGAGCCTACATGGAAGAATGGATGATGGAGACGTCGGCTTACAATCAGAAGCAGTTTCCTGGTATCTACACATCTCCAGTCTCTCAAGTCGATCTGTTGTCTAAAGAGATGGAGTTCTCTACTCTGCCATCTAATTGGGTTCAACTCGTTCTCCCGTTGAGTCTTCTAGAGCAGCGTAATTGGCATCTGAACGCCAAGGATGAGTATGGCAACATCAACAACATGACCTTCAGTCCTGCTACTCTACCAACCTTTCTTCCTAAACTCAACCAACTGTACGGGATACATGAATCGAAAAAAGGGGAAGTATGGACGCCAGAAGTGGTCTTTCATGATCCGATCTCACTGGACTTCGCTCAGGCCATCATCGTGAAGACACATGAGATGAAGGAGAGGATCGAGAGGTTGCTGCAAGGACGGCCTCAGATTCCTGTCCTGATTTCCTCGAAAGATCTCTACAAGAGGATGGCCGGGATGCAGTTCTTCAAAGGAGAAGACAGACTCGATCCATCTCCTCCTCAATACTGTTACACAGGCGTGGAAGGAGAGAGCATTGAGGAGAGAGTTAGCGCTGATGACGTGGTCACCTTCCAGACCGAGAATCCGTACACCATGGTTAATTTCTATTCCAGGACCACACGTCCTCAGCTAGACCAGGAGAACAACTACATCTGGCAGAAACGACTCGATCTCTGTGGTATTCCTGAAGAGTACTCACCAGACCGAAAGGAAGAACTCTTCCGGAGGATAGAGGACCGAATGCAAGACTTATATTACAACAATGTTCCGAGAACACCAGTCACGCCGGAGGATCAGCCTCCTTGGAAATACACTCCCGAGTACTATCGAGAACAGTACCGACGTAAGTGAACTCGATATTCCCAAGCACTCCTTGGAAATATCCCTCCAATTAAAATGGCTCAACGGACCGTCCAGGTGGGTGACATCGCTCAGATCACCGTTCAAGGTCAGGCATACAACTTTCCCATCACTAGTATCGACTCTCAAGGGATTCATGCCGGCTCTTACGTGATCGTTCCTCAAGGGACCAGTTGGCAGGTCCAGGGCTATACTCTGCCTCACACGGTTTCGTTCCTTCTAAGCCCTTCAGTCCGCGATAAGATCATTCCCTTCCTCGAAGAGGCCAGGAAGCTCTCTGGTAGAGATATCACATTGAAGGAAGGTCCGCGGTTCATCTCCTTGGTTGATGGCTTTGGATACACCTTCGCTCGAGTGGACAAGGAGACTGGAGATGTCTACTCACAGAGTGGATCGAAACCTCAAGGTAACCTCATGACGAGTCCCTACGGTGGAAGAGAACTCATCAGCGAGACAGGAGTCATCGTCAACCGACAGAAGGCCGAGAGACGACTTCAAGAACTCGGCTCAGTGTGATTCATCTTCCTCCGACAGAAGAAGATGGGAAAAAAAACCCTATTATAAAGATGGATCCGTTCGAGAATCTTCCGGATGAGCTCATTGTCGTTCAGGCACTAAATTATCCTTTGAGCGAGATCGTCAACGCTTGCCAAGTGAGTCGTCGATTCAACGCCCTCATCTGCACTAATGAGAATTTCTGGTACCAGAAGTTTGTTCAGGACTACGGATACGCACCGAATTATCGAGGTTCTTGGAGACAATTGTACCAGGACTACTCTGCTGTCCACGGACTTTCAGGCACTGACCGTCGATACACAGCTCCGGAGTCTGATCTTGGTCAAACGAACGATACTCAGCCGGCGTTATTCAGTGAAGATCTCCTGGAATTCTTTCGGAATGCTGATCTAGGACCAGTAGTCGATGGCCAATTCAGAACCAATTTTCAGGGGAGAAGGAGACCAGATTCGGAAAGTCTTGTTCCTCTGAGACAGCCGCTCAACTCGATCCTGTTCTTCACTCAGCCGACCGTTCTGGGACAGAGAAATCCTCTCTATGGAATCGCCAACCCATCTACAATTATTTATCTGCTCTCCCTGCACTTCTATTATTCAGGAGTCCACCAACAAACAGGGGGTGGGTTGCGTCTGACGGCCTCTCCGGCAATGAGACGATATTTGGGAAGGGTCATGGATCAGATGCAGCAGATGCAGCAGGAGTACCGGTTCGATCCGAACGACTTCTACTTCCCTCAGATGTCCACCTTCGTTAAAGCTACCGCTATCAGGCGGCTGGGATCAGAAGAACTCGAGGCCTTGATTCCTGAGGTGACACGAGTCTACGGACCGCTATTTCCTGGACTGAAAGTGATCACTCCTGAGGACGTGCTTGGTTATCAGGAAGATATGGTCAAACTCGTTCAAGCATACAAGAATCTAGAAAGGACCCGAGACACGAGGACCCAGGATTACACCCAATGAAGTTGAGGAGGCAGGTCGCCGCTCCACTTTCTTGAGCCTCCAGATCAGAAGTCGAAAAATTGAGTCACACACTGTTAATTAGAGAAGGCGCACCCCGCTGTTAACGAGATGAGTACCGTGGATTCTTTCCAAGAAGAGATGCCTTCCTTTCCGATCTTCCAGTCCTGGAAGGAGATCATCGACTTCTACCAGAAATTCCTCTCGGGAAAGATCGAATCGTGCCCGACTCACGGTGGTCCTCTGGAAGAAGAGTCACAAGTGATCAAAGCACAACTCCTCGCGATCAATCGCCTCTCGGTCCTGACTATCGACTCCCAGCCGGGACTCCTTAAGGCTAATGGGTCAGGAAACATCTACTGGCGTGGACGGGAGCGCCTTGTCGACCGGATCGAATGTCGTCAACGAGCTGCCCTCCTCTGCTTCATGTACAAGCCACAGCTCGAGAAGCTCAAGAAGGCCTTCGTCAAGAAGGACTATCTGATCTTTGCTCAGCGGGCCAAAGTTGGAGTTGATTCGGGTGCTCCTCGGTTCACCACACCGATCACAACGACTTCCTTCGTCTACCGAGGAAAGGAGCGGACGATCACCGAGTCTCGTCAGTCGACCGACGGCTGGATCAGTTGCGACATGGAAATGATCCTCGAAGGGTCTTCAGAGAAAAAGATGATTCTGAAGAACCTCTACCAGGTCAACCTGCTCGATCCAGTCTGGGGAAGAACCACTCAGCTCTTCGACGACCTGATCGTCGCTCTACAGTAAAAAAAAACCTTCTATCTCCATTCGGAGACGGAAGAATATCACCACCGTGCGAGCCAGTCGAATCTGAAAGATGCTTTTTTACTTATTAAACTCCTCGAGAAACTGGGCAAGGCCTTCGGTCTTGTTGTAGGCATCGATCTTCATCGTCATGGCTTTGATCTGCAACTCGACACACTCATCTTGATGGTGTTGACTGATGCTGATGAATGGACTCGAACAAGTATACTCGGCCTGGAGCTTGGTCAGAAGGTAATTGTGATAGGAGCCGCCCTTCTTGAACTCTTTCTCGAGACGAGCTCTCGTTGCTGGATCGTCCAGCTTATTAGAAAGTTCATAGTATTTGGAAGCGGTCGCGATTTCGTTTCCCATCTGATAAGAGGAGTGCCTCTTGCACTAACGAGAGATGATGAGATCAATTTCCCCAAAAAAGTTTTCAGGTGGTTTCGGTAGTCTAGGCTACCGAAACTTTTTTAAAGAAGAGAGGCGAGGTATCCCGTGGTGAAGTCGTAGAACTCCTTCACGTACTCCGGCCCGGCCGCCTTGATCTCGTGGATCGTCTCCATGCACTGATACTCGTTCGGATCGTCGGTCAGAAGAGAGATCACCTGAGGGCGTCTCTCCTCGGTGTCCTTACCGGAGGTCATCCGGAAACAACGCAACTGGAACAACTCGAAGAGGTCCTCCAGAACTTTGTCGATACAGATCTGTTCCAACGGAGCCAGTGGACGAAGCTGTTCAGCGGGCAAGTTCTCCGGCAGAACGGCCTCAGGTTCCTTGAGGACAGGTTGGTTCACAGCACGAACGAGTTTAGACGACATCTTGCGTGATAAGACTAGCTTCACCTCTAGAGATCGAATTCGTCCTCAGTTCTATGATGGTCCCGGCCCCAACATTAGCATTGACATCGAACCGGGGATCTTTCTGGGTCAGAGGACAGAAAGACTCTTATCACATCGAACCGTATAGGCAGTTAGCTACTCTTTTTATGATAGAATTAGCCGAAATTGGAGATGTCGGTGTCGGAATCCCAAACGTCGTGTTGATCGGTGCCTATCGATCCGGACGTTTGTATGATGTGAGACGATTTCGCAGAGGACACTACGTACTTCTGATAGTTCTCAAGATACTTCATCCAATTGTCGTAGTGTTGATACAGCTTAATCTTCGGAGGAGTCTCTTGATCGATGATTGGAAGTTTCTTGCGAACGTACGGCCGAGTGAAGATCACCTTTTCTTCATCGGCGTCGAATCCGTCAATGTGAAGAATGCGCCCGTTCTCGAAGGTGACGTCGTTCTTGTTGACGTAGTCCAATTCGAACCCTACATCGATCTGCGTGCACAGCTCGTCCCGGATGTTTGTAGGTAAGTGACCGTAGTGATGATCTACGTAATCTCGAATACTGTTCGCTCTTCTATTCTTAGAATGCGCTAGAGCCTTCCAATTGTTAGACTCGTTCGCCATCTGCGCTATCATCTCTTGTTCGTACTTGTGTCTGCGTTGTTCTTGATCTCGTTGGGAGTACAGCTTGCCGTTCTCTTGAAAGAAGTACACGGCCGTTTGTGCGAACGGTAATGCATCGTCCGGCAACAGAATGGAAATGTCGTTCTGACGATGATGAAGGTATCGGTCTGAGTAGCTGAATCCCCTAGGGAATTTATTCCTAGCACATCTAGTCAGAGTATCCTTCCAGTATTTATCGTTGACACATTCCGAGGCTGCTTCGAATTCAGGATGCACAATCGTGTCTGCCTTCTTGGTGCGTCCTCGTCCCTTGCTAGGACTGTCTCCTACAGACAGAGCCGCATTCCATAAGGAAACGTTAGTCTCATTAGTGTTTGAGCCCGGCTGCATTTTGAAACCACCGTTGTGCAGTTCTATGTCTTCCGACAATCTTCTCTGTCCTTAGGATGGTTTCAACAGCTTCCGAATCTTCAATCTATTGAATACGGGAAACCCGCGTGAAAAATGAAAATAAGATAAAAGTGCATTACTTCCCTAACCACGGAGTCCCGCTGATAGAGATTTATCTAAAAGTGATTCGACTGTGTAAGTGGCCTTGCATTCAAGAATGGAGATCGACACGAGCAAAATACAATACGTCTTCAAGAGCGAAGGGACCGAGTTCGTCTGCAGAGCGACCGTCACTATCGGAAAGGAAGTGTTCGATCTTTACGGAAAAGGACCGTCCAGACAAGACGCTCGAACGGTCGCTCAACGGAATTTGATCGCGATGACTAAGCTATTGTTCCCTACGGTGCCCATGGCTCTCTTCAATGGTTCACCTGTGCTTCAATCGAAATACACGCTGGTACACTCGTTCAGCCTGAAATGTGAATATACGGTCATTCATCCGTACGAGATCAAGACGGGAAGATTGTTCATTTACATAAACGTAAGGCTGAAGAATTATGTGGTGTTGATGGACAAAAGATCACAGGATGACAAAGTGTTGCGCCCGAGTTGTCCCATAGAGCTGCTGAACGATCCGGTCAGATTTACGGATTGGTCTCAAGGACCTGTTTGTCCGGCTCAGGAGAATTATCTATCTCAACGGGTAGAATGGTGTGTGAGCTCTCTATGATTTCGAACTAATTAGTTCAAAATTGAATCTTGTACTTCGATCAGGCGCACGGTGCAGTCATGGAACGAACATTGAAATATCTCTTGTTGTCGGGTGAAGGTCTGGAGCTGTACCGTGCTCTCACTAAACATCCCAAAGGAGTTCTCACCATGCACCGTCTTCGGTTTCACTCTCACACTCCCGGATCGGTCACCACCTTTCTCATGCCCAACGCGAGAGTGTACGTGGTCTCGAACAGTCGATCGCGTGCCAGTGGAGCACGATACAAGATCGTCGTCGATGGCGACCTACTGTTCAACATTGAAACCCCTGAAGATTTCGTCGAGTTACTAGTGCAACAATGAAAAAAGCAACTGTGGGGTTGCTTTTTAAGCACCTAAGTATCGTAACACTTCGGTACAGTTGTGTTCTCGAGCGTAAGTCAATTTATGTTAACTGCATTCAGCAGTCTGGAAAGAGCCACCGGATGGTCCTCTTCAGTGAACGCGTGGATGAGACCTTCTACCACCTTTGGATTGTTCAATAAATTCGAATGCAGTAGTAGGAAGTGTTGTCTGACCTCCGGATCGTCCGAGTAGAATGAGGACCCCAGTTCAATGACAGGCTCGATCCGAACTAGCGGTCGTACTTTCAAGACAGTTGCTAGATCCTTGGTCGGCACGATGAAGTTGTAATATGCAACCGGGTTGAGTCGACTCGGATCCCAGTATTTCTCGATCCATTCACTACACGGACCTCCCACTATATCCAAGTAGGTGTTCTCCATGGCAATATCACGCAATATCTCATCCATAGCGTCGAATCGATTCAAGAGCAGCTCGAAAGCCTTCCTGTTGCCAGTCTCGCAAAGCGCTCGGATGAGAAGATTGAACGAAGGGTCCATTGAGGCGGAGGCTTCTCCGTTCTCTTCCTGCACTCGGACTAGTGTGGCTCGACTCAGCAATCGAGCGAAGTTCTGGACGTCTCCTGCTCTAACTAGCTGCGGCAAGAGCACTTCAGGATACTGTCGGTAAGCCTCCTCTAAGTGAGCGTATTCCAAAGCAGGTTCCTCTTCTGTAATTTGACCTGAGATGCCCAAGTCCTGTCGGGCCTTCTGTTCCCAGAACTCTCTGGAGCGACAGATCTGAGCTGCATTCGCGTTCACCTGACAGTATCTCATAATCTCCTTTTGAGACAACTGCAAGAGATAGTTGAACTGCAACTCGTACGGCAGGTCCATCTTTCTAACCTCGGAAAATCCTTAATGCGACAGACTCGAGAATGAAAGAATGCAAAGTGTACGAGAGTGTCTCTCGCTCGGTCGATTGCTGTCCACCTACTATCTGTCCAAGATGATCACTCTACCCAAGGGTGAGCGATTCCGAATAAACGACGACACCTCCATCCGATGTCTGAGCAATCCTGAAAAGTCTACCGGAACTCTGTTCATCCTTCAGGGAGGCACTCTACACATGAACTGTAACACGTATTACGTACGAACGGCCTGCATGTTCGTTCCCAAGGACGTTCGCATCTTCATCTTCGAGAAGAGCAAGCCGGTGGTCAATCCTGAATTCGCTCACGATGTAGAAGAGGCCATCGAGTTCATTAAAGCACGACATCCAGAGCCACTTGCAGTGGTGGGATACTCGATGGGAGGAATTCTTCTCTGGTCGTATCTTGCGTTAGGATATCACAGTGCTGATTTCTACGTTCCCACCTGCTGTCCTCTGGATTTCAAGCGTTTCAGAGAAGTACTGGAGAACAATGCAGTGTTCAGAATGATTCAGACCAGAGAGTACAAGAAACACAAGGCTTCTGGATACGAAGACTTATTGAAAATGTCCGGAACGACTATGAACGACCACGATCGATTCACTGAAGACTTTCCTCAGAGACTCAGTCGAACAGTGGACAATTGGCGAGAGAAGACTGTTTACGTCATCTCATCGGACGATCCTGCCACGTCCATTGAAGATCTCAAGCTTATGTCGAAGCCACCACATACGTACTTGGTGCAGGGAGGATGGCATTGTTGTCTGGACAGCACCTTTCTGTCCATCACTCTAGCGTGCAACGCACTCAGAGCGCATCAGACCAATCCCAATTCTATGCAATCAGTACAACCTTTATTGGAGAAGTTTCGATAAAACTACCTCGTAACGAGGTAGTTTTTTTAATGATCAGGCATGTACAGTGTAGATCTTGCCTGAAGTCCTTTGGTAGGATTCCAAATGCGGCGTTCGTGATACCCTTCCTTCGGAACGAGAGAATGCTGGATCTGCAATGTGTTCAGTGACGTCCAGTAACGAAGAGCCTCTTGTACGAACGCATCGAGCTGGTCAGAATCGGATTTGAAATCCTTCAACATTTCTATCGCCGGTTGTGGGTCGTACTGAATGGGAAGCAATTTAGCAGCAACGAGCACTTGCTTGGTACACTTCTTGAGATTTTCAGTGATAGTAATGTCGGTCATGTGCTGCAGTATTTCAGATTGCCCGTAATACAAGGCCACAATAATGAAGCCTTCCGGAATGGTCTGTCTGGACTTCAAATAGACAAGCCATGATTTCTTAGACATCCACTGATTCGCCAGTATTCTGTAGATGTAGCTCGGAGAAATGATTAAATCCGGACGTGCGTCGGCCACAATCTTGATTGCATCGCTAGGAAATTCTTGTAGAAGTTGTTGAAACCACAAATCGATCCACGGATAGTCGTTGGCCACACAGTACTTGATGAGCTCATTCCTCCTTGGTCCGTAGGAGGGCACATCAGTTCTCACCCATGGTGTTTCCGAACTCCTCAAATGCTCCACCAGTTGACACAAATTTTCGTTCAGAGCCATCTTGAGTATTTCCTTACGAACGTCCTCTTGCAACTGAAATCGTTTGATTGTGATCAACCAGAACGATTCATCCCGTATCGGTATCATGAGCCATCGAAGAATATTCTCAATTCGTACTGGAAATCCGTTGTTGATGAGAACGACGATGGAGTCGATGGAATCCGTCCGTGATATCCAATCGAGTCTGCGCAAAACGGGTCGCTGTGTCAACAAGTACTGAAAGAAGACACTCTTCCTTCGTTGGATCTCTTCACCACGCATTGCTAATTCAGGAATGCAACTTTCCACCTTGGCATCTTCGAGCAACGCATCCACATGTGAAAGCTTCATTCTACAGTGATATGTGTTCAGGACATCACGATAAATATCGAGACGTCCGCAAGCACACACCCATTCGATAGTAGATTCGATAAACTTCGTGGACGGCGCTATTTTCCCCATGATAAAACGAACAACATGGTTCTGGCCTGCGTACACTGCGATCTTGATGATGTGTTCCAGATCTGGGTTCTTCCAACGATTGAGCAGAACTTTGAGCATTTCGACTCGTCCGCCCGCCGACGCGAACTCAAGATGTGATTTGTACCGAGCCACATTCGGAACGATCTCAATACCCCATTTCCACAATTCATGATTTCCGTGATAACACGCGAGACGAGAGATCCATTCACCTCTGATGAGACCGCTCTGATGAAAGTACTGAGTGGCCTTAGTTCCGGCAGCAACAATTTCCCAAATGTAGTCGTTGAGCTTCTCTTTGCTTCCTTCGTTCCACAAGGCCACGTCGAAGGTCAGACGCCACGGTTCTGATGAAATGTAACCTCGGATCTTAGCAACGATCTCGTTAGGGAGCCGAGAGAACAGAGTGGTCTCGATCGGTGAGCTGATTCGAGCTCTCTTGGCAAGACGATCGGAAGTGAACTTACGGACAGTCTTCATAGCTACCTCGAAATTGAGTCGACCGAGTTTAGAATCAATTTCCTAACACTATCATGACGGCGAACGAGCTGAGGAGACTGTTCGAGCGATCCAGAACGGAACTGCAAGGCGAACTAGTCCACAATGTGGACACTCTTCTGTTAGAGAGCGACGCCCTGGAAATCACAAAGCGCGCTGGACTGCTCCGTCATGAGAGAGATGTACAATACGAAGGATTCAAGTATCGCTTTCGTCAGTCAGTGTGAAGTCGACATCGAGTGGTGATCTTACGTCAGAGATGACGTGAAATCTATTCCAAAGAGAAGGTGGCATCGAACTCTTTGCTGATGAAGTCGGCGAACTCTAAGTTCGAGCAGGTAGCCACGATGAGTAACTTGCCAGAAGTCGGAGTGCGCAGAAGGGTGACGATGGTGTGGTACAACTTTTCGGAAAACGAGGTGACCGTACCCAGCCGGACGTAATCCATGAGCAGATCGATATCGTCAAGAACGATCAGAGACTCATCGGACAGACCAGCGTTCATCATGTCAGTTGCGATTTGTTGTAATTTCCACGCTTCACTCTTACCAACGAACTCGATAGGACGGATCATTCGTGTGTATTTCGCTCCTTTCTCCTGAGCCATCTTGGCTACAAGTGAAGTTCTTCCTTTGCGAGGTGAAGATGTGATCAGAACGCGCTTGAACCCAGAGTCCTCCTGCAATAGGGAATTCAAACATTCTTCGTGACTATCGGAGAGTGTGAGATACGGACTCGGCACTAGTTCGGAGATAGCGGCACTGTTCCGACCGAACGCTGGAGAAATTTCACTGAGAGCTTTCAAGAGCTCTTCCTGTCCCACCAATATGGCCGCTTCGCTCAGATCAGAATCCCCGGACAATTGTCGATGTAGCACTGTATTTACGGCGTTCTTGACAACCGCTTCGATCTCAGCACCACTGAAATTTTCACTCTTCGATGACAACTCTTTCAGATCGATCTTACCCAGAAACCCGTTCGTTCTGAGCGTTTCAGTGTGAATACGGAAGATTTGTTCACGTCCCTCAGCATCCGGCAGACCGATAGCAATGTGCAACTCTAGTCTTCCTGGACGTAACAGAGCCTCATCGAGCAAGTCTTTTCGGTTGGTCATACCGATGATGAAGATGTTGTCGATGGCCTGCACACCGTCGATCATGCTGAGTAGTTGATTGACCACAGAAGAGTTCACATCAGAACCCACACTACCACCAGAACGAGTCTTACAAATAGCATCGATCTCGTCGAAGATGATCACGTGCACTCCCTCTCGGTCCTTCATGGCATCCGAGAACAGATTGCGAATGTTCTCCTCGCTTTGACCGACCCATTTGTTCATGATCTCAGGACCTTTCACCACTTTGGGCTCTCGATCTGTAATGAGACTGCCGATCTTTCTAGCAATGAGAGTCTTACCTGTTCCGGGTGGACCGTACAATAGTACACCTTTCACAGGCTTGACGCCGAGTCTCTCACGTAGTTTCGGATCAACGGCTCGAGTGCTGAGCGCTCTTCTGAACATCGATCCGAGTTGTGAATCGAGTCCACCGATACCGATCTGCTGAAAGCTGTAATCGTCTCGGAAGAGTTCTCTTTTGAGCAGTCGACTGCCTACAATGGTCAGGTGATCGTCGGAAGAGCTGAGCTCCATTCGAGTCTTCTCGCTCAGAAAGCCTTCATCTGTAGAAATCACTGTAACGATGTAATCCTTCTTCTTGTCTTGCAACAGTAACCGCTGACCAGAGTAGAAGTAATGATTGCTCAGCTCTCGAGCGATCCTCTCTTGCAAATTCTGTTCGTGTTCCGAAATGACCACAGACTTCTTGTCCAGAACTAGACTGAGCTCGAGAGAGAGCATCCTGACGGACTTCTGTTTGGCCTGATAGACGGACACTTGCACTTCATCTCCTAAGTCTCGGTTCAGTCCTGCTCGAACGCACCGACCACAACACACGAATCCTCTGTCAACTTCTCGAGGCACTGCTGGATAGACCACTTCATTGTTCAGTTTCAAATATAGCGGAGTACCACCCGCAAAATCTAGCTTGTTGAAAAACAAACTGTTGTGTTTGGCATCTTCGTTGTTGGCCAGACGGCCCACTCTAAAAGTAGCCATACTGTTTCATTACTGTGATGTTCCATCTTAAGATGGAACGTCTGTCTTCAGATCAACTGCATTCCCATTTTTGCCAAGGTGTGCTTCAGAGTTTTCTTATTAGTGCCTTGCGCGCACGCTTGATGGAGCACACCGTGTTCGTCAGTGATAACGATTCTTCCGGAGAAGATTTCACCCTCGATCTTGTAGTATTGGTACTCCACTATTCTAGACGGATTGCGATCCGCCCATTCTTTCAGCTGTGAAATAGGATTCGCGCCCTCTCGACGACTCTTCTCTCGAGAGAGCTCCACTAATAGCTCGTTGAGGACGTCGTCTGACATAGTGGAGATGACTGCTTGCATCCTTATTGCAATCTAAAAAGGACTTAAGATGTGTCTCATCTCTCTTACAAGGTGTTTGTGACCGACTGTGTAAGGGAGTGAGTCGACTTGAACAATCTTTTTACATTGCACAAATGGCGACCACGTGGCAATGCGATCGAGCAGTTCATTTAATCGAGCTGGCCGATAAAGTGTGTCCGTGGAAACATCTCTTCAGAGTTCCGGTTAGACACGTGGAAGTTTTCTGTTGGTTGATCGCTAACGGAATTTCTAAGAGAGATCCGGTACTATACGACGAGTTGAAGAAAGTCATGATTGACATCAATGAGAATACACGCAAGCATTTCAACGATTGTAGATGATCTTCAGACTTAAGCGACTATCATTCACTGACAAATGGACATTGTACAGAGCACCCTTATCGCGAACGAAGTGGAGCTGCAAGCCAGACTGAATGCTTGTCAAAATTCACTCTCTACCGATGCTCCACTACCCGTTGAGCTGTACTCGAATCGTCCGGACCAACAATTGTTCGTAGTGAGAGATGATTATTTGTGTGGCGGAACGAAATCTAGAGTGGTCTATCCGTTTCTGAAAGAGAACGCTCAGTACCAGGAGTACGTTTACGTCTCACCTTGGTACGGTGGAGCTCAGATCGCTCTTCCTCTCCTTCTCAAGAGATTGGATCAGGAGATGCCTTCATCGAACGGTCCTCGTCGGGCCATTATCGTGATAGACCAGTATCCTGTAGGTGCGGTCGATCCAAAGTGGAGACTGCCACCGTTCGCACTGATAGGTGAACAATTGGGGGCCACCTTCGTACAAATCCCTCACCATAAGGACAAGTTCAAGTTCGCTGAAGAGTACGCCAGAGCGAACCGTGGTCTACTACTGCGTCCCGGATTCGATTATCCTGAAGTGGTCCATGAGATCGCCAGACTAGGAAGAGAGCTGCAGGCCAGGTTCGGTCACTTCGACGAGTGTTGGTGTGCAACCGGTTCGGGCACGCTCATTAGAGGATTGCAACTCTCAGAATTGGCCGATTCGTATCACGCAGTGTGTATTTTCGACTACTGTCCTGACGTGGGAAAGGCTGAACCAATAGTTCACTGGCAAGGACACAACGAAGTCGTTCCTTTCAATGAAGCTCCTCCGTATAGATCAGCATTGCACTACGATGCAAAGCTGTGGTCCTACCTACGGGCCCGTCCGGGTAAGATTTTGGTATGGAATGTGATCTGATCTTAAATACAAGTATGTATAGCGAAATGTTGCCTTTACTTTGCGGACTGGCCGGAGCCGGATGCGCTTTTGTGATGGACGGTTTGATCTGTTCGGCACTGGATGTTGACGAGTATCCACACAAATATACTTTGTTCTTCGTGTCAACGTACGCTATTATAGGTGCAACGGCCGGATATAATCTTTCTTAACTTATCGATGATAATTCATCGAAAAGCTCACGACATGAACCACAGTGCTATCTCGAAGAGTGGTGCGGAGAGCAGACAGAACGTGTACATGTAGTGACTGAGCCACCACCACTTTCTCGGAATTTCAATCCACGATCTTGCAAGTCGAAAGTTATCTTTGAACAACTGCATACCGAGCAGTGGAAGGCCGTTACCGATCAGTGCTTTGGTGAAATCAGCCTCACCGAAATGCTGAACGTTCATCAAGACTGTTAGAGTGAACACTCGATGCGATCGGTCATGCACTCGCTTGAGGTCTTTGTAAGAAAACAATAGTAAACTGAGAGCAAGGTGCACTATGGCATCACAAATGTGAAAGAACATCCAATACGGATTGGACGAGGACTTCTGTCCGTGAAGCATCCATGGAAAGATTCGATACGGTTTCTGCAAGATCTCGTTCCAAGCGATGAGAGGAAGTTTGTAGAAATTCCAATGCACGACGATCAGCCACAGGATTATCGTCCACATGATTCGGAGAATTGTATTCTCGGCACGGTCGGTGGATCGATGTCAGTTCCTAAATAATACTAGTGACCGGTAATTTGAACACATACACTACTAGAATGTAAAATAGAACTGTGAAGAAGACAGCCGCCAACAACGAAAATAAGAACTGTGCATACTGTTCACCAAAGAAGATAATGATAAGATTCAGTAGAGCTTGGTACCAGAATTGACCCAAAACCACGATCACGATCAGTAAGCCGATGGCCACCCACGGTCGATCGTTCAGAAATCTGTTTCCTTGTTTCTCTCTTTCCTTCTCGTTCGTGTACGATTGACCGCCGTGCTGGGCGGTCAACTCTTCAGAATTTTGCATCTTTCGTTGGCTTCAGAATTTCTTTCAGAGATCTCCTGAGGCCACAAGTTGATCGTTGGCCGTTCCCAAGACTAATGCGTATAAAGGTTTATTGATGATGTCCAGCACACTCCAGACTATCGAACGTGACGGATCCTTCGTATAAAAAGTCAATGCGTACAAAGTCCAACCGATGTAGAAGAACCACGGAATGAAATTCAAGAGTGCATTGTTGTACCTGTACAGATAGGAGGAAATCTCTATCACGTTCAGTACGATCGTTAAAAAGAAGACGAACGAGATTCCGTAATAGAGGTTCCGGTACTTTGGAATCCTTTCGGCAAGATATCCGAAGATCGACATGAGAATCGGACTTATTCCTAATAGCTCATAGGTACCAGTCCAGCCCAATTCGACAGCAGTCTTCCAATACGTATACGTTAGTAACGGAGTGGTCAAAGTCCAGTCTAAGTATCTGAAGGTTTCATCTCCAGTCAGAATCAACCCGGCATAACTTCCGGATGCAATTGCCAGCAGGAGTCTTTCGGCCGATTCTACTTCTGGAATAGGATTGTTGACGGCAAAGGTGCCAACGGTCATACTGCCCAAGGCTGCATACTGAGCGACATTCATTTCATGAAGCAGAATAATTCACAACTCACATCCTGAAGGAGGTGAGTCAATTGGACAGTATTTCTGATTGCCACAAGTGAAGAGCGTACAAGTCATCGCTAAGCATACCAGTCACGATGTCCACAATACTGTACTGCTCTCGTTCTGCGCTCAGTCTGCCCTGAGTCTTCAGTTGATCGATCATGTTTTCTGCCAAACTCGCCTTGTTGCTGACCACTTTCTTGACTACTTTAGCAACAGTGCTCTCTAGAGCCATGTAGTACGGATTGCTCTCGATGGTCTTCGTCTCGGACTCGTCCAAACGGATGATGACTCTGACCTGACCTTCTGCAGGAATCTTATCAGCGAAATGCTCTAGTTCGTTCGAGTT
>ERZ869936.642-NODE-642-length-30772-cov-8.406257_pt1 | contig 30772 bp, 17 predicted proteins | sample MGYA00520876_ERZ869936 | MGnify/ENA primary metagenome ERZ869936 (study PRJEB32218, sample SAMN09650985) | biofilter metagenome | isolation source: enrty point of leading RO module | place: Saudi Arabia: Thuwal, RO plant located on Red Sea | collected 2016-02-17 ... | reverse complement strand
GGGTCTGTAGCTCAGTTGGTTAGAGCGCACCCCTGATAAGGGTGAGGTCGGAAGTTCAAATCTTCCCAGACCCACCAGATTTCCGCGTGTTGCCCGATCCCCGTCGCTTGCATAGCAGGCTATGCGGCGCGCCGGCGATCGAACAACACACGAAAATCTGGACCCGGATCGGGATGTGGCTGTCCGCTTCGGCGGCTGACAAGGCCGAAAGCATCCTGGCGCAGGATTTTTTTCGTCTAAGACACTTTCAGTTTCTTGGAGGAAGGGAGTGTACAAACGGGTACATGACCGACCGGAAAGAAACTGAAAGTGTCTTAGACGGAAAAAAGACAAGCCAGGGGGCCATAGCTCAGCTGGGAGAGCGCCTGCCTTGCACGCAGGAGGTCGGCGGTTCGATCCCGCCTGGCTCCACCATTTTCCGGTGGTTCGCACGCAAGTCGTCAAACGAAAATCGCTGCATGATTTTCCTGTGACGATTTTTCGCTCTTTAACAATCTGGATATATTTCTGACGTCTTGAGTGGGTGAGCGACAAGCTCATTCAATCAAGTGTCGCATTTGCACCGTCGCATGACGTAAAGGTTCGGCCTGCACAGCCGGACCGGCAAGAGACAAGCCTGTTGGCACAAAAGGAAACAGGCGAAGCTCGGGCCGTCCAAAGCACCTCAAAATGTTTTGGGTTATATGGTCAAGCGACTAAGCGCACATGGTGGATGCCTAGGCAGTAAGAGGCGATGAAGGACGTTGTAGTCTGCGATAAGCTTCGGCGAGGTGACAAACAACCTTTGACCCGGAGATTTCCGAATGGGGAAACCCACTCCGCTTGCGGAGTATCCGTAACTGAATACATAGGTTGCGGAGGCGAACGCGGTGAACTGAAACATCTAAGTAGCCGCAGGAAAAGAAATCAACCGAGATTCCCTCAGTAGCGGCGAGCGAACGGGGACCAGCCCAGTTGCCATCAAACCAACGACTCTAGGAAAACGATCTGGAAAGTTCGGCCGCAGAAGGTGATAGCCCTGTATCCGAAAGACGAGTTGGTGGGGTAACGAAGAGTAGGACGGGGCACGTGAAACCTTGTCTGAACATGGGGGGACCATCCTCCAAGGCTAAATACTACTTACTGACCGATAGTGAACCAGTACCGTGAGGGAAAGGCGAAAAGAACCCCGGAGAGGGGAGTGAAATAGAACCTGAAACCGTGTGCGTACAAGCAGTGGGAGCCCCTTCGGGGGTGACTGCGTACCTTTTGTATAATGGGTCAGCGAGTTGTTTTCAGTGGCAAGCTTAACCACATTGGGGAGGCGTAGGGAAACCGAGTCCGAACAGGGCGATTCAGTCGCTGGGAGCAGACCCGAAACCGGACGATCTATCCATGGCCAGGGTGAAGGTAAGGTAATACTTACTGGAGGCCCGAACCGGGTAATGTTGAAAAATTATCGGATGAGCTGTGGATAGGAGTGAAAGGCTAATCAAGTCCGGAGATAGCTGGTTCTCCTCGAAAGCTATTTAGGTAGCGCCTCGTGTATAACTGCCGGGGGTAGAGCACTGTTTCGGCTAGGGGGCCATCCCGGCTTACCAAACCGATGCAAACTCCGAATACCGGCAAGTTCAATCACGGGAGACACACGGCGGGTGCTAACGTCCGTCGTGGAAAGGGAAACAACCCAGACCGCCAGCTAAGGTCCCAAAATCAAAGCTAAGTGGGAAACGAAGTGGGAAGGCACAGACAGCCAGGAGGTTGGCTTAGAAGCAGCCACCCTTTAAAGAAAGCGTAATAGCTCACTGGTCTAGTCGGCCCGCGCGGAAGATTTAACGGGGCTCAAGCTTTGTACCGAAGCTGCGGATGCATGCTTGCATGCATGGTAGAGGAGCGTTCTGTAAGCCTGTGAAGGTGTGTCGTGAGGCATGCTGGAGGTATCAGAAGTGCGAATGCTGACATGAGTAACGATAATGCGGGTGAAAAACCCGCACGCCGAAAACCCAAGGGTTCCTGCGCAACGTTAATCGGCGCAGGGTGAGTCGGCCCCTAAGGCGAGACCGAAAGGTGTAGTCGATGGGAAACTGGTTAAAATTCCAGTACTTCGTGTTACTGCGATGAGGGGACGGAGAAGGCTAGATCTACCGGGTGTTGGTTGTCCCGGGGAAAGCATGTAGGCAGGCAGCTCAGGCAAATCCGGGCTGTCAATGTCGAGATGCGAGACCACCGGCCTATGTGCCGGGAAGTGGCTGATGCCATGCTTCCAGGAAAAGCCTCTAAGCTTCAGGTAACACGGAACCGTACCGTAAACCGACACAGGTGGGTGGGGAGAGAATCCTAAGGCGCTTGAGAAAACTCTGGTGAAGGAACTAGGCAAATTGGTACCGTAACTTCGGGAGAAGGTACGCCTCTGCTGGTGATGAGACTTGCTCTCTAAGCTGGTGGGGGTCGAAGTGACCAGGTGGCTGCGACTGTTTACTAAAAACACAGCACTCTGCAAACACGAAAGTGGACGTATAGGGTGTGACGCCTGCCCGGTGCCGGAAGGTTAATTGATGGGGTTAGTCTTCGGACGAAGCTCTTGATCGAAGCCCCGGTAAACGGCGGCCGTAACTATAACGGTCCTAAGGTAGCGAAATTCCTTGTCGGGTAAGTTCCGACCTGCACGAATGGCGTAACGATGGCCACACTGTCTCCACCAGAGACTCAGTGAAATTGAAATCGCTGTGAAGATGCAGTGTACCCGCGGCAAGACGGAAAGACCCCGTGCACCTTTACTACAGCTTTACACTGAATTTTGAACATGTTTGTGTAGGATAGCTGGGAGGCTTTGAAGCGTGGACGCCAGTCTGCGTGGAGCCAACCTTGAAATACCAGCCTGGCATGTTCGGAGTTCTAACCCAGGCCCGTTATCCGGGTCGGGGACAGTGTATGGTGGGTAGTTTGACTGGGGCGGTCTCCTCCCAAAGAGTAACGGAGGAGCACAAAGGTACTCTCAGTACGGTCGGACATCGTACGATGCGTGTAAAGGCATAAGAGTGCTTGACTGCGAGACAGACACGTCGAGCAGGGGCGAAAGCCGGTCTTAGTGATCCGGTGGTTCTGTATGGAAGGGCCATCGCTCAACGGATAAAAGGTACGCCGGGGATAACAGGCTGATACCGCCCAAGAGTTCATATCGACGGCGGTGTTTGGCACCTCGATGTCGGCTCATCACATCCTGGGGCTGTAGCCGGTCCCAAGGGTATGGCTGTTCGCCATTTAAAGTGGTACGCGAGCTGGGTTTAGAACGTCGTGAGACAGTTCGGTCCCTATCTGCCGTGGGCGTTGGAAATTTGAGAAGAGCTGCTCCTAGTACGAGAGGACCGGAGTGGACGCATCTCTGGTGTTCCGGTTGTCACGCCAGTGGCATTGCCGGGTAGCTATATGCGGACGGGATAACCGCTGAAAGCATCTAAGCGGGAAGCCCCCTTCAAGATAAGATTTCCCTGGACCCTCGAGGTCCCTGAAGAGCCCTCGAAGACTACGAGGTTGATAGGCTGGGTGTGGAAGCGTAGTAATGCGTGAAGCTAACCAGTACTAATTGCTCGTGAGGCTTGGCCATATAACACCAAAGCACTTTGGTGTGTGTGCGACGGGAATGCGACGCTTGATTCTCAGATGTCAGAAATTATTCAGATTGTTACTTTTTCGGATAGCGAGCCGAAATGCACGGGCTGCACGGCGCCCGTGGTTACGCTCGGAATCCAACCGGTCTGCCTGGCGGCAATAGCGAGTGGGAACCACCCGATCCCATTTCGAACTCGGAAGTGAAAACGCTCAGCGCCGATGGTAGTGTGGGGTCTCCCCATGTGAGAGTAGGACACCGCCAGGCTTCTAACACCAAACGCCGCAACCCGCCGGGTTGCGGCGTTTTTTTTGGTTCCCGCTGCCCCTACCAGCGCGGTCGCCGGTAGCCGCCCGCCAGGCCGCGCGATGACAGCACGAACTGCCAGACCTGCATGTCGCGTGCCCTGAAGGCGCCGGCGCAGCCCAGCAGGTAGAACGTCCACATGCGGCGGAACACCTCGTCGTAGCGCCCGGCCAGCCCCGGCCACGCGGCGTCGAACCTGCGGTACCAGGCCAGCAGCGTCGCATCGTAGTCGATGCCGAAGTTGTGCAGGTCCTCGACGACGAAACGGCCCTCCAGCGCGGCGCTGACCTGGCGCAGTGACGGCAGCTGGCCGCGAGGGAAGATGTAACGCTCTATCCACGGGTCGACGCTGCGGGTACTGCTGTTGCGACCGATCGTGTGCAACAGGAACAGCCCGTCCGGCCCCAGGCAGCGACGCACCACGTCGAAATAGCGAGGGTAATTGCGGACGCCAACGTGCTCGAACATGCCGATGGACGCCACCCGGTCGTAGCTCTCGTTCCCGATCGCGCGGTAGTCCTGCAGCCGGATTTGCACCGGCAGACCGTCACAACGTGCGCTTGCGAGCTCGTACTGGCGCCGGGACACGGTCAGACCTGTCGCCGCGACGCCGTAGTTTCGCGCCGCGAATTCGCACAGGCTGCCCCAGCCACAGCCTATGTCCAGCAGCCGCTGGCCCGGTACGAGTTCGAGTTTTTCGCAAACCAGCGCGAGTTTCTGCGCCTGGGCCTCGTCGAGATCCGCGGCGCCGGGCCAGTAGCCGCAGCTGTAGACCATGCGGCGATCCAGCATCGCCTCGAACAGGTCATTGCCGAGGTCGTAATGTGCTCGTCCGATCGCGAAAGCCCGTGCGCGCCGCTGCGGATTGCCCAGCCAGGCGCCCCACCCCAGCCACGCGGCCCGCAGAGAGGCGAGCCGACCGCCGAGACCGGCGCGCAGGATCCGGCATACGCATTCGTCCAGCGCCGGCGAATCCCACCAGCCGCGCATGTACGCTTCACCGGCGCCCAGGCTGCCGCGCTGCAGGATCTCGCGCGGCGCGCGAGCATCGCGGACCAGGATGTCCCAACGGCGCTTGCCGTCAAGCCGGATATCGGCCGGCGCGAGCCACGCGGCCAGCGCCCGCGCATAGCGATCCGCGCCCGCGGCCGCAGCGCGCCCGGCAGCGCAGGCATCGTCGCGATAGTCATTGGCAGGCTGCCCCATGTCCCGGGTCTCCCGAGCAGCGGGTGCCGCCGCAGGCGGCGGGCACGGGCTGGCTCGCCTGGCTGTCACCCCCGAGTGTAGTCCGCGTGGCGAAGCCCGGCGCCGGCCCTGCCAGCCGTCGCTTGTGCGCGTCATCCAAGTCACTGGATCGGGCGATCTGCAGGCGATCTGTGGCGCGTCCGCAACAGCGCGCCTGTCATTCGCGGGCGGCGGGTGTTAACCTGTCCCGGCAACGCCCGGTCATCTCGCCGGGCTATCTCGACAGCAGGCCGCCGCGGGCGCCATCGCGCCTTCCGGAGCATGCGCCCTTGGGCGAATCGCGGCCAGAAACGTCAATAAATCAATCACCTACAGCTAGAACGGGGGACCATGTACACCAGGTCAAGGATCAGTATTGCCGTTGCCTCGGCGCTCGCGGCCTCTGTGGCCAGCCAGGACGCCGCTGCCGAGATCGAGGAAGTCGTCGTCACCGCGACGAAACGCACCGAGAGCACCCAGGACATTCCCGTCGCCGTATCGGCACTCGGCCAGCAGTCCCTCGAGGAGCTGGGCGTCACCAACTTCACCGACTACCTCGTGCAGCTGCCGGGCGTTTCCGCGGGTGGCAGCGGACCGGGCCAGAAAACCATCTACATTCGCGGCGTCGCGTCGACCACGCCGAACCTGACGACCGCGGGCGTGGCCGGGCTTGCGCCCAACGTCGCGCTCTACCTCGACGAACAGCCGCTGGCCCAGCCCGGTCGCAACCTCGACGTCTACGCGGCCGACCTCGCGCGCGTCGAGGTCCTGCCGGGCCCGCAGGGCACCCTGTTCGGCGCCAGCTCGCAGGCCGGCACGGTGCGGCTGATCACCAACCGGCCGGAACCGGGCGAGACCTACGCCAGCCTCAAGGCAGGCACGGCGATCACGCAGGACGGCGAGCCGTCCAACAATGTCGAGGTCATGCTCAACCTGTCGTTCAGCGATACCTTCGCGCTGCGCGGCGTGGTCTACGCCGACAACAAGGGCGGCTTTATCGACAACGTGGCGGGTACGCTGGACGCGAGCGAGAGCGCACGCTTCCGCCCGGAGGGCACGGTCCGCGACAACGGCGTGCCGGTCAGCGCGCAGCGCGCCGGCTTCCAGTCGACCGCCGATTTGAGCGGGGTCACGTTCCTGCCCGCCGACAACAGCACCCGCACCGAGGAGGACATCAACGAATCGGTCTACTCCGGATTCCGGCTGAGCGGCATCTACGACATCAACCCCGACTGGACGCTCAGCGTCGGCGTGATGCAGCAGTCGATGGACGCCGAGGGCGTGTTCTTCGCGGACCCCGACCTCGGCGACCTCGAAGTCCAGCGCTACCAGGACGAGTCGCTCGAAGACCAGTTCATCAACACCAACTGGACGCTCGAGGGGCGCCTGCGCGAGCTCGAAGTCGTCTACACCGGCGCGTTCACCGACCGCGACACCGACCAGTTCGTCGATTACTCGGACTACCTGTTCGTCGGCCAGTACCTCCCGTACTACATCTGCGACGGTTCCGTGTCGTACCCGGGCGGCGCGGCACCGTCCGGCACCTGCCAGCCGCCGAACCTGTTCGTGAAGTCCATGACCGATACCGAGGTCATGACCCACGAGCTGCGCGTCAATACCCCGGCCGAAAACCGGCTGCGCGCAACGGTCGGCGTCTTCTACAGCGACCTCGAACTGGCCGAACGCAACGACTTCACCTACCCCGGCTCGACCCGGGTCGACGGCTTCGGCGTCCAGACGGGTTTCTCGCCGAACTTCCCATTTACGACCGGTTACACCTCGGACCCTGGACCGTTCCCGTCAGGCGTGATTTTCCGAAATGACGTGCTGCGCACCGACGAGCAGCTAGGGCTGTTCGGCCAGCTGACCTTCGACGTAAGCGACGAACTCGCGATCACGCTGGGCGCCCGCTGGTACGACATCGAGGTAGACTTCGCCGGCAGCGCAAACTCGTCGTTCTGCAACCTGTTCCAGCCCGACGCCAATGCCTTCGGTACCGACATCAGCGACCTCTACAACGGTGACAACGAGGTTACGTTCCGCGGCAGCTGCGACACGTCGCAGCACATCACCTACACGCCGGAAACGGTGGATGCCAGTACCCCGGCCTCCGTCGTTGCCGCACTGCAGGCACCCGATTCGGCGGTCGCCGACGGCGTCATCGGCAAGATCAGCCTGTCGTGGACTCCGTTCGACGACCAGCTCTACTACTTCACCTGGTCCGAGGGCTTCCGGCCCGGGCTGCTGAACCGGCCGGGCGGAGCGGCGGGACCGGGCGGATTCAGCGTGCCGTTCGCGCTCGACACGGACGAAGTCACGAACATGGAAATAGGCTGGAAAGCGGACTTCCTTGCCAACACGCTGCGCTTCAACGGCAACCTGTTCTTCGTCGAAATCGACCGCCTGCAGACGACCATTTTCGATCCGAGCATCACCAACCTGTTTTTCTCGGACAACGCCGCGGATGCCGAGGTCCGCGGGATCGAGGGAGACCTGATCTGGCAGCCGTCGGGCATCTACGGCCTGACCCTCATCGGCGCCTTCTCGGCGCTGGATTCCGAAATCACGAACGTCATTACGCCCACCGACGACGTCCGGGTCGGCGACGAACTCGCCTACGCGCCGTCATTGCAGCTGAATGCCCGCGCCCGCTACGAGTGGGAGATGGACAACGGCTGGATGGGCCACGTGATGCCGCAAATCGCGCACTCGTCGGAATCTTTCAGCGACGTCATCGTCATCAACCGGGCGCGCATCGACAGCTGGACCATGCTCGGTGTCAGCGCAGGCGTCAGCACCGAGGACTGGATGGCCGAGTTGTACGTCGAGAACCTGACCGACGAACGCGCCGAACTGGCCCGCAATTTCGTGTTCGACCGGCACCGCGTGACTTACGCGAGGCCGCGCACGATCGGCCTGCGCATTTCCCACGATTTCTGAGACGCGCGAAGAGTTGCCGGGAGCCAGGACGGGCAGGCGCGGCGCCGTCTCGTGAAGTCAGCCATGCAACAGTCACGACCGGCCGGACCGAGTCTCGACGATATCCAGCGACGGATCGTCGCGCGGCGCTTCGACGACGCCAGGGCCGACCTCGACAGGCTGCTTGACGACGAGCCGGAAAGCCCGGAGGCCCTGTACATGCTGGCCGTCTGCCATCGCTACCAGGGCCGCCCCGGCGCTGCGCTCGAGGTCCTCGACCGGCTCAAGCGACTCGTGCCGGACCACGGCCGCGCGCACCAGGAGGAGGGCTACGCCCGCCGCGATGCCGGCGACACGGCCGGTGCCATCGAGGCCTTTGCGCGCGCCTGGCGACTGAATCCCGCGCTCGAGTCCAGCCTGCGTGCGCAGCACGATCTGCTCGCGCAGCTCGGCCGCGAGTCCGAGGCGGCGGCACTGCGTGCCCGCATCGAGCAGCTCGCGGCACTGCCGCGGCCGCTGGTCGCAGTAATGGATCTCATTTCGCAGCGCCGCTACGTCCGTGCCGAGGAGCTGTGCCGGCAGTTCCTGCAGAAGTTTCCGCATCACGTCGAGGCCATGCGCCTGCTGGCGGACATCGGCGTCCGCCTCGGCGTTCTCGACGACGCGGAGTTCCTGCTGGAGAGTGCCGTCGAGTTCCAGCCGGGCAACGTGCAGGCGCGCATCGACTACGTGCAGGTACTGCGCAAGCGGCAGAAATTCACGCGGGCGCGTGCGGAGGCCGAGCGCCTGCTGGCAACCGGGCCGGACAATCCACGGTTCCAGTCGCTGTACGCGATCGAGTGCATGCAGACCGGCGACTACGACACGGCGCTCGACATCTTCGACCGGGTACTGGAGCGCGTGCCCGGTGATCCGAATACGCTGACCTCGCGCGGCCACGCCCTGAAGACCTGCGGCCGCGCGGACGACGCGATCCGCTCCTACCGGCAGGCACTGGCGAGCGAGCCCCGTCACGGCGAAGCCTGGTACGCGCTCGCCAACCTCAAGACCTACGAGTTTCCCGACGCCGAACTCGACGCCATGCAGGACCAGGAACAGACGGCGAACCTGTCGCACATGGATCGCGTTTACCTGTGCTTTGCGCTCGGCAAGGCCTGGGAAGACCGCGGCGAGTACGAGCGCTCGTTTCGCTACTACGCGCGTGGCAACGACCGCAAGAAGGCGCAGAGCCGCTACGATTCCGGGCGCATGAGCGAGGACCTGCGCGCACAGCGGGAGGTCTGTACGGCCAGGCTGTTCGCGACCCGCGCGCAATGCGGCTGCACCGACCCCGACCCGATCTTCATAGTCGGCCTGCCGCGCGCCGGATCGACGCTGCTGGAACAGATTCTCTCGTCGCACAGCCAGGTCGACGGCACGCTCGAACTGCCAAACATACTCGCGCTGAGTCAGCGGCTGCGAAAGCGCAGGCGTTTCAGCGGCAGCAGCGCCTACCCGGGCATTCTCGCCGAGCTGCAGCCGTCCGAGTTCGCGGAGTTCGGCCGCCAGTACTTGGAGGAAACCCGCGTGCACCGCGCCGGCGCGCCTTTCTTCATCGACAAGATGCCTAATAACTTCAGGCACCTGGGGCTGATTCGCCTGATCCTGCCGAACGCTCGCGTGATCGACGCGCGACGCCACCCGATGGCATGCGGCTTCAGCGGCTACAAGCAGCTGTTCGCCGAGGGCCAGGAATTCACTTACGACCTCGGCGATCTCGGCCGCTACTACCGTGACTACGTCGAATTGATGGAGCACTGGGACCGTACGCTGCCCGGTTTCGTGCTGCGCGTGAACCACGAAGACGTCGTGCACGATCTCGAGGGGCAGGTGCGGCGCATGCTCGATTTCTGCGGTCTGCCGTTCGAGGACCGGTGCCTGAGGTTCCACGAAACCGAACGACGGGTGCGGACGCCGAGTTCGGAACAGGTCCGCCAGCCGATCTTCAGGTCGGCACTTGAGCAGTGGAAGCATTACGAGGCGCAGCTCGCGCCGCTCGCGGCGGCGCTCGGGCCGGAATTGCGCGAGCGCTACGGTATCGTGGCAGCGGATGCGGACGACTGAACAGCGCGCAGGCACGCGCGCACGGGGCAGGCCAGGAAGGAGACGGGCAGGGTGAACGACGACAACGAACGGGACGGGGGCAGCGGGGGCTTCAAGGTGCACCCGCGCGTATTCGGCGTGTCGGTCGGGCTGATCGCAGGCTTCGTGCTGTTTGCGCTGACCAACCTCGATACGGCGGAAACCCTGTTCGCGCGATTGAAAGGCGGTATCACGCTCGGCTTCGGCTGGTTCCTCATATTCTGCGTGCAGGCGTTCCTGCTGTTCTGTCTCTACCTGGCGCTGAGCCGCTTCGGTCACATCCGTATCGGCGGCGCCGGCGCGCGCCCGCACTACTCGCGGCCGGCCTGGTTCGCCATGCTGTTCAGCGCCGGCATGGGTATCGGGCTCATGTTCTGGGGCGTCGCCGAACCTGTGACGCATTACGCCTCGCCGCCCGTCATCCCCGGGCTCAACGCGAGCGCCGCGACCCGCGCGATGGACCTCACCTTCCTGCACTGGGGCTTTCACGCGTGGGCGATCTACGCGCTGGTCGGGCTCGCGCTCGCCTATTTCTCCTTCAACCGCGGGCTGCCGCTGACGGTACGCAGCCTGTTCCACCCGCTACTTGGCGACCGGATCAACGGGCTGCCGGGCGACCTGATCGACGTCCTCGCCGTCGTGGCGACAATGTTCGGTGTCGCGACGTCGCTCGGCTTCGGGGTAACGCAGATCAACGCCGGGCTGTACTACCTGTTCGGAACCGGCATTTCGCCGGCGGTGCAGCTGGGGCTGATCGCCGTCATCACGCTGGTTGCGACAGCCAGCGTCGTATCGGGCCTGGACCGCGGCATCAAGCTGCTGAGCCAGTTGAACCTGGGCGTCGCGCTGCTGCTCATGCTGTTCCTGCTGGTCGTCGGGCCGACGCTGTTCCTGCTGAAGGGCTTCGTGCAGCACACCGGGCATTACCTGCAGAACCTGCTGACGCTCGGCAGCTGGACGGAAACCTACGCGCGCGAAGCGAACTGGCAGGGCGACTGGACGGTGTTCTACTGGTCCTGGTGGATCGCGTGGTCGCCCTTCGTCGGCATGTTCATCGCGCGCATCTCCTACGGACGCTCGGTGAGGGAGTTCCTCCTCGGCGTGCTTTGCGTGCCCGCTGTCCTGACCTTTGCATGGATATCGGTGTTCGGCGGGACGGCCATCCACGAGGCCCTGTACGGCAACGCGAACATCGTCGCCGCCGTCGAGGCCAACGTCGCCACCGCGCTGTTCGAACTGCTGCGCGGGTTCCCGCTCGCCAGCCTGTCGGCAGCGGTCGCGCTGCTGCTGATATTCGTGTTCTTCGTAACCTCGTCCGACTCCGGGTCGCTCGTCATCGACATCATCACGTCCGGCGGCCATCTCGATCCCCCCGTCACCCAGCGGGTGTTCTGGGCCGTAACCGAGGGCGTCGTCGCCGCGGTCCTGCTGATCGGCGGCGGCCTGACGGCCTTGCAGACCGCGTCGATCGCAACCGGCCTCCCGTTCGCGATCGTGCTGGTACTGATGGCGTTCGGCCTGCTGAAGGCTTTCCGCGAGGAGGTTCCCGCGCCGCGTTTGGCGCGCGGACCACACACCCCGCAGGAGCGGCCAGCCGGTGACCGGCACCCGGCAAGCCAAGACGACGGGCACGCCAACTGAACAGCCTGCACGGCGCGGTTCTGTCCGTCGCGGCGAGCAGTTACAGTAGCGTTGCCCGCGCCGCCGGAAGCCGCACCGTGTACCCGACACGCAACGTACCGCAAACCTGAGCATGCCCACCTGTGTCTTCGTCGTCGGCACGCGGGCGCAGCTCGTCAAGGTCTCGCCGGTGCTCAGGCTGGCCGCGGCCGCCGGCCTGCCGCACAGCCTGTACCTCGCCGGCCAGCACCGTGACTCGATGGACGCGCTTCTCGAGGATTTCGACATCGACTCGCCGCTGGTGCAACCGGCGGCCGCGACCGAGCGCTCGAGCGTTCTGCGCCTGCTGACGTGGCTGCCCGGTGCTTTCCTCGCCTGCCGCCGCTACCTCCGGCAGGTCGCCGCCGAGGACGGCGCGGCCCCGCTGGTCGTCGTGCACGGCGATACGCTGTCGACGCTGACCGGCGCGCTGGCCGCGCGCTCCTGCGGCGCTGCCGTCGCGCACATGGAAAGCGGGTTGTCTTCGCTGAAGCTGTTCGACCCGTTCCCGGAAGAGGCCGTGCGCCGCCTCGTTTTTCGCCTGCTGCACTTCGCGCTGTGTCCGAACGCGGCGGCGGCCGGGCGCATGCGGCGCTACCGGCCGGACGACATCGTCGACACGGGCGAGAACACGCTGCTCGACACCGTGCGCTACGCCCTCGCAAAGCCCGCGGCCGATCCGGGCGTGCCCGCCGGCGACTACGCGGTCGCATCGATCCATCGCTTCGAGAACATCTACCGCCGACGCCGGCTCGCGTCGCTGGTCGACGAGCTGGTCGACATCGCGGCGCAGGTGCCGCTCCTGTTCGTGCTGCACCCGCCCACGGCGGCGCGGCTGCGCCGTTACGGGCTGCTCGGCCGGCTCGAGTCCGCGCCGGGCCTGCGGCTGTCGCCGCGGCTGCCGTACTCGGCGTTCCTGCGCCTGCTGGCCGACGCGCGCCTGGTGCTGACCGACGGCGGCTCGAACCAGGAGGAGCTGACCTATCTCGGCGTGCCGACGGTGCTGCTGCGCGAGGTCAGCGAGCGGCCCGACGGGCTCGGGGGCAACGTGGTGTTCCGCCGCGAGATCGCGGGTTCGCTCGCCGCCTTCCTGGCCAACGGCGGCGCTGCGGCGCTGCGGCGCGAGCGCCGGGTCGATGCCGACGCCGAGCCCTCCCGGCGAACACTGGAAGCATTGCAACGCTGGTCGGACGGTCCCACGAATGACCGCCGGGCAGGTCCTGCGGCCGCTTAGCCAGGCCCCCGCACACGGCGGCTCGGCAGGGCGGAAAAACGCCTGGGCCCGCGAGCCCCGTCGAAGCGTGACCTCAAGCACGGCGCGGCGCTGCCGATACGTTGCAGGATAGCCGGGTACTCCGCCGCAGCGCGGCGCGTACGCGCAACCTGGGTCAAGGACGGCACAGCAACAGACATGACGAACAGCCCGGCAGACAAGCTAGACGAGATGCTGCGGCTGCTGCCGGACGCGCTGCTGCGCCTGTCCGAGCGCGGCCGTATCGTCGCTCACCTCGGCGGCGGCGAGGATGACGAACTGCTGAACCCGGCGGGCCTGGTCGGCCGCTCGCTCGACGAGGCGCTGCCGGCCGAGGTGGCCGGCCGCATCCGGCAGCAGATACGCCGCTGCCTAAAGACGCGCGAGGAAGCCGCGGTCGACTTCTCGCTCGGCCCGCGCGGCCGCGAGGCCGACTACGAATGCCGGCTGATCGTCGCCGGCCGCACGAGCGTGCTCGCGATCTTGCGCAGGCTGCGCGCGGGGCGCGGTGCAGCCCGCGCGGCAGAGCCGGGCGACGGCGTGCACTACGACGATTACGTCGGCCGTCTGGAAGCGGCGCTGTGCGAGGCGCGCCTGCGCGAGCGCGGCCTGGCGCTGGTCAGCGTCGGTTTCCCGCAGGTGCCCGCCATCCGCCGCGTGCTCGGGCGCAGCGTGTCGGAGGCCGTTCTGTCCGTGGCGGGCACGCGCATAGACAACTGCCTGCGCGACGGCGACCTGCGCCAGTCGCCAGGTGCCGACCGCGACCCGGCACCGGCGCAGATAGCCGGTTCGGGCGAATTCGCGCTGGTCCTGCGCGACGTCGAGGAACGGGAAGCAGCGGCGCAGGTTGCCGCGCGCATCCAGCGCGCCTTCGAGGAGCCGGTCTCGCTGGACGAGCACCGCTTCGAGCTGACGCCCAAGCTCGGCATCGCGTTCTTCCCGATCGACGGCGACAGCGGCGAGGAGTTGCTGCAGAACGCGCGCAAGGCGCTCGACGAAGCGCTGCTGCGCGGCAGCACGCCGCAGCAGTTCTACACCGATACCACGCGTTTCCGCGTGCGCCGGCGGCTCGATACGCACAACGAACTGCGCTGGGCGGTCGAAAACGGCCAGCTCGAACTGCGCTACCTGCCGCGCATCGATCTCGGCAGCGGGCGCGTTGCCGGCCTCGAGGCGCTGCTGCGCTGGGCCCACCCGCTGCGCGGCCTGATCGACCTGGCCGAGGTGATCCCGATCGCCGAGGCCAGCGGGCTGATGACCGCGATAGGCGAATGGGTGCTGGGCGCGGCCTGCAGCCAGTCCGCAGCCTGGCGCGAGCACTGGCGGTCGCTGCCGCCGATCGGCATCAACCTGTCCGAGCAGGAGTTCGCGCGCGACGACCTCGTGCTGGTGGTCGAGTCGGCGCTCGCGAGCGCCGGCTTGCCGGCGGCTGCCCTCGAGTTCGAGATCACCGAGTCCATGCTGATGCGCGAAGCACGGGCCGCGGCCCAGGTCCGGCGACTGCACAAGCTCGGGGTCGGCATCGTCATCGATGACTTCGGCCGCGGCTACTCGTCGGTGGCGCGCATGACCGAGTTGCCGATCGACGCGATCAAGATCGACCGGCCGATCGTCGACGGCTGCCGCGACGGGGGAACCGGCGGCGCCGCCTGCGCCGCGCTGATAGCAATGGCCAGCCGCCTCGGCCTCACCGTGATCGCCGAGGGCGTGGAAACGCTCGACCAGATCGATTTCCTGCGCGCGCAGGGCTGCGATGCGCTGCAGGGTTTCTTCTTCACCGAGCCGCTCGCAGCGGCCGAAGTGCCCGGCTTCCTCGCTGCCCACCTCGGCGAGACACCCGGCGGCGAGCCGCAGGAGCTGGAGACCATTCGCACGCGCTTCCTGCTGCAGCCGCAGGACTGAGCTGCAGCGATTTGACAGGACCGTTATGTGACGCGCGTCACACCGGCCGCGCCGGGCGCCGACGCCCTGCACCTCCGCCCCGGGCCCGCGCCTGCTGAAATACGCCCCACGATCGAGCAGGCGCCAACGCGCCGACCACTTTCCGGGGTAGATGCATGACCAAGCAAGATTTCTGCGCCGCCACCGCGGCGGTACTCGGCTTCCTTGCAACGGCACTCGCGGTCAGCGAGCTGGTGACGGCAGGCGGGACGACCGCCCAGCCGGTCGCCACGCCGATCGCGGCCGTGGCGCCGTCGCTGCCCGAGGCCCGCAGCGACGACGCGCGCCCGGGTGTTGCGGCGGACCGGCCGGCGATATCGGCCGCAGCGAGCGAGAAGATGAGCGCGCCGCTCAAGGCGCTTGCCGCGACCGGCGGCAGCCAGCCCGTCAGCGTCATCGTCACCTATGCCGAACATCCGCAGGCCCTGGAAGCGAATCGCATTGCCGCGCTGGGCGGCGAGGTGCTGCGCAGCTACCACGCGTTCAGCATGCGAGCTATCCGCGTGCCGGCCTCGGCACTCGAGGATCTTGCGCTGGCCGGCAATGTCTCGCGCCTGTCGCTCGATGCACCGGTGCAGGCAACGTCGACGGCGGCCCGCCTGACGGCGAAGATCCCGGCGGCCGGCACGGCGCTGTCCGCCTGGACGGGCGACAATGTCGGCATCGCGGTGCTCGATTCAGGCCTCGCGACGCACGGTGATTTCCCGGCCGCCGCCGAGCAGTTCGACTTCGTGGATAAAGAGTTCGAATGCCCGGCCGATCCGGAGGTGTTCTTCGAGGCTTACTACCACAACGAGCGGATCGGCACGGACCGTCGTGACCCGTACGGCCACGGCACGCACGTCGCCGGCATCATCGCCGGTCGCGGCGACGCGTCTCTCGGCAAGCCGCAGGGCCCGGCGCGCGACGCCGACCTGCTGTCGGTCCGCGTGCTCGACGACCAGGGGCGCGGCGTGACGTCGGATGCACTGGCCGCCATGGACTGCCTGCTGCGCTACGGCCACTACTTCAACATTCGCGTCGTCAACGTCTCGCTCGGCAAGTCGATCGACGAGTCGAACGCGACGGACCCGCTCGTCAAGGCGGCCGAGGCTCTGTGGGACGCCGGCATGGTCGTCGTCGTTGCCGCAGGCAACTACGGCCGCGACGGGCACATGACCATCACCAGCCCGGCGAACTCGCGCAAGCTGATCACGGTGGGCTCGCTGACCGACAACGGTACCGGCGACGATTTCAGTGACGACTACGTGTCGAGCTACTCGTCCATGGGGCCGACGCTCGGTGACCACGTCCTGAAGCCCGACCTCGTGGCGCCCGGCAACCGCGTCGTGGCCGCGATTCCCGACGGCGCGAAGCTGCACGCGGATCTCGCAGACCGCTTCGTCGCCTGCCCGGTCAGCGGCTGCAACGATCACTACCTCGAGCTGTCCGGTACCAGCATGGCCGCGCCGCTGGTCAGCGCCGCCGCCGCGCTGATGCTGGAGAAGGACCCGTCGCTGACCCCGGCCACGATCAAGGCACGCCTGATGCGCTCGGCGCGCAAGATCGACGCCGAACCCACGGCGGCGGGCGCCGGCGTACTGGACGTCGAGGCCGCGCTGTCGGCGACCGGGATCGTCAACGGCGAGGCGCTGTCACCGCTGATGGCGCGCTCGGACGAGGGCGAGGTGATCCTCGTCGAGGACACGGCACAGCTCTGGGGCGGCAACGCCTGGGCGAACGGCTACCTGTGGGCCGATGGCTACCTCTGGGCGGACGGCTACCTGTGGGCCGACGGCTACCTGTGGAGCGACGGCTACCTGTGGAGCGACGGTTACCTGTGGAGCGACGGCTACCTTTGGGCCGACGGCTACCTGTGGGCCGATGGCTACCTGTGGGCCGACGGCTACCTGTGGGCCGACGCGGTCACCGACTACGCCCCGCTGTATCGCACGAGCGCGGCCTCGACCACGCTGCAGGACGACCGGTGATCCATGGACCGGTCTCGCCCGCGGCCGACCGCGCTAAAGCTTTGCCCTGTGCCGGTCGCTAACCACTGAAGGGTCCGGCACCCGGCGCTCGCGCGGGCGCCGGCAGGCCGACGCAGGATAGCGCGCCACCCCGGGATCAGGAGGATCGAGGACATGCAGGCAGAGGCAGCAAGCACGGCGCGCGCCCGGGGGCGCGCTAGCGGCGCCGCGGGCTGGCGCCTGGCGCTGCTGCTCGGCCTGGCCTGCACGGCCCCGGCGGCGCAGGCCTGGCAGGACGAGGCGCTGCCGATGCGTTTCGAGCGCCTCGCGATCGACGACGGCTTGTCCCAGAACGCGGTCAACCGGATCGCGCAGGACCGCACCGGTTTCATGTGGTTCGCGACAGAAAGCGGCCTGAATCGCTACGATGGCTACCAGTTCCTGCAATTCCGGCGCGAACTCGGCACGCCCGGGGCACTTGCCAACGACTTCATCACCGACCTCGCCGTAGCGACCGACGGCAGCCTGTGGGCCGCGACCGACGGCGGCGGCCTCGCGCGTCGCGCGGCGGACAGCGAGCGCTTCGAGACCTGGCGCCACGATCCCGACGATCCCGCGGCCCTGCCCGCTGACAACCTGCGGCGCCTGCTGGCGGACCGGCACGGCGGGCTGTGGGTCGGCACGATGCGCAGCGGCCTCAGCCGACTCGATCCTGCGAGCGGCAGCTTCACGCACTACCGGCACGCCGCGGACAACGCGGCGACGCTGAGCGACGACCGCATCTACGCGCTGTGGCAGGACGACGACGGCTACGTCTGGGTCGGCACCGGGCGCGGCCTCGACCGCCTCAATCCGGACACCGGCATGGTCGTGCGCTTCGAACTGCCTTCGGTCGCGGCCGGCGAGGACGGGCGCGTCATGGCGATCTTCCGTGACAGCTACGGCAGCCTCTGGATCGGCACCGCGAACCAGGGCCTCGGCCGCCTCGACGAGACGACCGGGGAGATCGCGCTGTACCGGCACGAACCGCAGAAGCGGGCATCGCTGCCCGGCGATCGCGTCGAGGCGATACTCGAGGACTCGAGCGGCCGCCTCTGGGTCGGGACGAACGCGGGCCTCGCGCTGATGGATCGCGGCCGCGATCGCTTCGCGCACTATCGACACGAGCCCGCCGACCCGAGAAGCCTGGGCGACAGCAACGTGATCTCGCTGTACGAAGACCGCGGCGGCGTGCTCTGGGTCGGAACCAAGACCGGCGGACTCAGCAAGTGGAATTCGCGCTCGTGGGCCTTCGGCCACCGGCGCACCGGTGCGACCGCGGACGGCAACCCGGCCGCTCGCAACGTTACCTCCTTCGCCCGCACGGGCGACGGGGCGCTGCTGATCGGCACCTTCGGCGGCGGCATCCACGTCTTCGACCATGCGCGCGAGCAGCCGCCGCGGCCGGTCGCCGCGGAGGGAGCCGCCGCGCTGTCGGACCAGCGCGTCATGGCCCTCGCCACCGGGCCCGGCGGCAATGCCTGGGCGGGCACGATGCAGGGCGGGCTGAACCGCATCGACTTCGCCACCGGCACGGTGCGCGTCTACCGCCACGAGCCCGGCAATCCGCGCAGCCTGGCCTCGAACGGCATCATGTCGCTGTACGTGAGCAGCCGCGGGGAACTCTGGATCGGGACCTTCGGCGGCGGCGTGAGCCGCTACCGGCCAGAGACCGACGACTTCGACAACTACGCCCACGACGCGGGCGACCCGACGTCGCTGTCGAGCCCGAACGCAACCGCGATCGGCGAGGACGGGCAAGGGCGAATCTGGGTCGGGACCAGCAGCGGCGGGCTCAACCGGCTGAACGATGCCGGCGACGGCTGGCAGCATTTCCGCCACGACCCGCACGACCGTGGCAGCCTTTCGTCGAACGCCATCTACGCGCTGCACCGCGACGCGAGCGGTACGCTGTGGATCGGCACGCGCGCCGGGCTCAATCGCTTCGTGCCGCGCAACAACAGTGCTACCGAGGGCCAGTTCTACGCCGTGGCGCGCCAGCAGGGGCTCGCGAACGACGTCGTCTACGGGGTTCGCTCGGACGGTCGCGGCGGGCTGTGGCTGAGCACGAACTACGGTATCAGCCGCTTTGATCCGCGGACCGGCTCGGTGCGCAATTACCACGCCGGCGACGGCCTGCAGGGCGAGGAATTCAACTTCGGCGCGCACTATGCGGCGCCGGACGGCACGCTGTACTTCGGCGGCAGTAACGGCTTCAACGCGTTCGATCCGGACGCGATCGTCCAGGCCAGCACGCCGCCGGCTGTCGTCCTGACCCAGGTCAGCAAGCTGAACGAGCCCGTGGACCTTGGGCAGCCGCTGTCCGGCCTGGAGTCGCTCGGACTCGCCTACACGGACGACATGGTGAGCTTCGAGTTCGCCGCGCTCGACTATGCGGCGCCGGGCAAGAACGTCTACGCGTACATGCTCGAGGGCTTCGACGCCGACTGGGTCGAGGCGGGCAACGAGCGGCGTGCCACCTACACGAACCTCTCGGGCGGCGACTACGTGTTCCGCGTGCGCGCCGCGAACAGCTACGGTGCCTGGAACGAGGCCGGCGTCTCTCTCGACGTGGCGGTGGACCATCCGCCGTGGCTGACCTGGTGGGCCTACACGCTGTACGCGCTCGCCATCGTCGGCAGCGTGCTGCTGCTGGTGCTCGCACAGAAGCGCAAGCTGGCACGCGAGACCGAGTACAGCAAGCGGCTCGAGCACGAGGTGCGCGAACGCACCGACCTGCTCGCGCAGCGCAACGCGGAGCTGAAGATGGCGAACGTCAAGCTCAAGGATGCGAGCCTGACCGACGCGCTCACCGGGCTGCGCAATCGCCGCTACCTGTTCGAGGAGATCGGCAAGGACATCAGCCTGATTCGCCGGCACCACGGGCCCGGTGGCAGGGATCCCGAGCGCAACAACGACCTCGTGTTCATGATGGTCGACCTCGACAACTTCAAGCCCGTCAACGACAGCTGCGGGCACGCGGCCGGCGACCAGATGCTGATGCAGGTGCGTGACGCGCTGCAGAATGCCTGCCGCGACTCCGACGTCGTCATCCGCTGGGGCGGCGACGAGTTCCTCGTCGTCGGCCGCGAGACGACGCACGAGGAGGCGAGCGTGCTAGCCGAGCGGATCCGCTCGCGCATTGCGCAGACCGTCTACTCCGTGGGCGGCGGGCAGGTGGCGCGCACGACTGCGTCGATCGGCTTCGCGAGCTACCCGTTCATCGAGGACCAGCCGGACCTGCTGAGCTGGGAGCAGGTGCTGAACATCGCCGACGCGGCCATGTACCGTGCCAAGGAAGAGCGCAACGGCTGGTTCGGCATCCACGGCAACAGCTGGAGCGGCAACGGCGAGTCGCTGCTGCGCGCGATCAAGACCGGGGCCGACGAACTCGCCGAGAACGGCGACATCCGGATCGAACGCTCGCTCTCGGTGGCCGCTGCCCCGACCGTCTAGGCAGCCGCGCCAGACGCCCGGCGTTTCGGGCGATCCGGCCGCGGATCCTCCACCGGCGCGGGGCCGTCGTCCTCACGCGGTTCGTCGTCGGCCGGCGGCAGCTTGCGCTCGGGACGTTCGCGTCCCGGCGGCACCGGCTGCTCGCGATCTCCTCCGTAGTCGTTCACGCGCCCGGCACCAGCTCGCGGTACAGCGCGAGCGTCTTCTCGACCGTGACCTCGTGGCGAAAGTCGTTGCCGATGCGGTCGCGCGCGGCCTGGCCCATGCGCGCGCGCAGCTGCGGGTCGCGGTACAGCGTCTCGAAGGCCCGGGCCAGCGCCTGCGGGTCGAACACCGGGACGACGAAGCCGCTGACGCCATCGACGACCAGTTCCGGGCTGCCGCCGGAATCCGTGACGACCGGCGGCACGCGGTAGGCCATCGCCTCGATTACGGAGCGCGGCAGGCCCTTGCGCTTGGTCGAGGCCAGGCAGAACACGTCGCTGGCGGCCGCGATGCGCGGCGCGTCGCTGCGATACCCGGGCCGGTGGATGCGCTCGCGCGCCGGGCTCGCCGCAATCTGCCGGTCGAGCCGCCGCGCGCTCATGTCCCCGACCAGCAGCAAGTGCGCGGGCACGTCCTCCGGCAGGTAGCGCAGCGCGTCGATCAGCACCTCGACGCCCTTGCGCGGCCGATAGTTGGCGACGCAGGTAATGACGAACGCGTCGTCGGGGATGCCGAGCGACGCGAGGCTGGCCGGTTTCTGGTCGTACCATTCGAGCCGGTGCCCCTTGTAGATAGTCACCGGCCGCTCGGCGGGCATGCGCAGGAACGCCGGTTCCATCGACAGGAAATGCCGGCGGATCGCCTCGCAGACGCAGACGATGCGGTCGATGCGCGGATTCAGGTAGCGCAGCCAGGACACCGGGTCGAGGAAGCTGACCGCGCCGACGATGCCGCGGTAGGCGACGATCCGGATGTCGCGTCCGCGGGCGGCGAGGATGACGTTGCTGATCGCCTTGTTGTTGAAGGTATGCACGAGCTGGTAGCCGCCGCGATCGAATTCCTCGCGCAGCCGGCGGATGCCGGCGAGATCGATGTTCTTGCGCAGCGGCAGGTCGATGATCGGCACGCCGGCCTCGGCCAGGTAGCGGTAGTTCGGGGTATCGGCCTGGAAGCTGACCGTGACGCCGACTCCGGCCTGCTGCAGCCCGACGAAGGTCTCGACGGTCGGCCGGTCGGCGTCGCCGACGATACAGAGTACCCTGAGGCTCATGACGGGGCCGCTCCGGGTCTGCCTGTCATTCGCATAAGCTCCTGAATTAAAAACCGATTTACGCAGCCGGCGACGATTCTACGCGATCGGCGCCGCGCGGTCGCGTGCTACCATCCCCCGTTCCCGGTGGCCGCGGACCGATCCATGCTCGAACAATGCCGACTGTGTGGCAGCAGCGACCTCAGCCTGTGCATGAGCGACGGGCGCAACAGCGACCTGCACTACTACCGCTGCGGCAACTGCGCGCTGTGGAACTACGACATGAGCTTAGGCGTAGACCAGTCGCAGTACACGGAACGCTACGTGAGCCCGGAGGACCCCGACTACAAGTCGAACCGGCACGTGCTGCAGAGCTGGGAATTCCTGGCGCGCCACCACCCGCAGCCGGGCCGGATCATGGACATCGGCTGCGGCAACGGCTGCCTGCTGCACCACGCGCGCCGCGCGGGCTGGCAGGTCCGCGGAATGGAGCTGTCACGACAGGCGGCCCGGGCCGTGCAGGAGGACCAGGGCATCGAGGTCGACGTCGCGAACTTCCTCGACTACGACAACCCCGACGACGTTCGCTACGACGTCGTGGTGCTGCGCCACGTGCTCGAACACCTGCCGGACCCGATCCTGGCGATGCGCCGGATCGGCGCGCTGCTGCGGCCCGGCGGCCTCGCGCTGCTCGAGTTCCCGAACACGCGCTCGGTCAGCTATGCCGTCAAGGCCTTCCTGAAGAACCGCGGGCTCAAGAACCGCAAGTATTCCGAGGACTGGCGCCCCGGCCACTGCAACGAATTCTGCCGGCAGTCGTTCGAGCTCCTGCTCGACAAGACGGGCTTCGATCTCGTCGTGTGGCAGACCTATTCGCACAAGCCGCTGGCGAGCGCGTTCTACCGGCTGTTCCCGGTCGCGAGCAAGGCGCGCGCCCTGGTCCGGCGCCGCGCCGACGCAAGCTGAACGTTACCAATTGAAATGGTAATTACCCGGCCCATTGCATAAGGTACGCGCTGCCCGGGTGCAGCTCGCCCGGCCTGTTTCAACCGATACCAAGACCCCGCAATGATCATCCCGAATTCGCGTACCTTCGCACTCGGCCTGTTGCTGACGATGCTGCCTCCGGGCGAACTGCTGGCGGCCGAGGAAACGCTCGACGAGATCGTCGTCTCGGCGACCCGTCTCGAAACGTCCGTGCGCGATCTTGCCCGCGCGGTCTCGGTCGTCGACGAGGAGCGCATCCAGGCCGGCACGCAGCAGCTGGGTCTCGACGAGGCGCTGGCTCAGGTGCCCGGGCTGTACATGCAGAATCGCTACAACTTCGCGCAGGACCTGCGCATCTCGCTGCGCGGCTTCGGCGCCCGTTCCGCGTTCGGCGTGCGCGGCGTCAAGCTGGTCGTCGACGGCGTGCCGGAGACGCTGCCGGACGGCCAGGCCCAGGTCGACAGTATCGATCTCGGGTCCGCCCGGCGCATCGAGGTGCTGCGCGGCCCCGCGTCCGCGCTATACGGCAACGCCTCGGGCGGCGTCATCGCGGTCGAGACCGCGCTGGGCGAGGGCAAGCCGTTCGTGACCGGCAGCCTCGCGGCCGGCGAGCTCGGCTTCTCCCGCGTCGGACTGAAGGCGGGCGGCGACGCCGGCGCGGCGTCGTTCCTCGTGAACCTTTCGCACCAGGAAATCGACGGCTACCGCGAGAACTCGCGGGCCCGCGGCAGCCTGCTCAACGCGAAGGTCGGCCTGCCGCTCGGCACGGCCGGCGATCGCCTGACCGCGACGCTGAACCTGAGCGAGCAGCCGCAGGCGCAGGACCCGGGCGGCATCGACGCAGCCCAGGCGGCCGCGGCGCCGCGTTCCGCGCGCGATCGCAACCTGCAGTTCGACGCGGGCGAGGCGCTCGACCAGCAGCGCCTCGGGCTCAGCTGGGAACGCCCGCGCGCGGCCGGCACGCTGACGCTCAGGAGCTACTACACGCGCCGCGATTTCGCGAACAAGCTGCCGTTCACGGACGGCGGCATCGTCGAGTTCGACCGCGACGTCTACGGGCTCGGCGCTCAGTATCGCTTCGCTGAGCCGCTGACCGGCCGGCTCGAACTGGTCCTGGGCGCCGAGTTCGACCGCCAGGACGACGCGCGCCGTCGCTACGACAACGAAGACGGCAGCTACGGCGCGCTGGTCTTCGAGCAACGCGAGCGGGTCACTGGCAACGCCGCGTACCTGCAGGCCGAATACCCCCTGGGCGAGCGCTGGACCGCGAGCGGCGGCCTGCGCTACGACCGCGTCGAGTTCGACGTCGGCGACCGCTTCCTGGCCGACGGCGATGACTCGGGCGACATCGAATTCGACCAGCTCAGCCCGTCGCTCGGGCTGAGCGCCGATTTCGGCGGGCGCATCGTCTACGCGTCCTGGAGCAGCTCCTTCGAAACGCCGACGACGACCGAACTCGCGAACCCGGACGCCAGCGGTGGCTTCAACCCGGCGCTCGAGCCGCAGCGCGCGGACAACGTCGAGCTGGGCTTCAAGACCGGCCGCGACGGGCTGTACTTCGAGTTCGCCGCGTTCGCTATCGACATCGAGGACGAACTGGTGCCGTTCGAGCTCGCGCAGTTCCCGGGGCGTACGTTCTACGTCAACGCCGGCCGCTCGGATCGTCGCGGGCTGGAGACAGCGCTCCGCTACGAGCATGAAAGCGGCTTCGGTCTCGACGCCTCCTGGACCTGGTCGGACTTCACCTACGACGAGTTCACGGACGACGCCGGCAACGATTTCGCGGGCAAGCGGCTGCCGGGCCTGCCGGAACATTTTGGCTATCTCGGATTGCGCTGGCGTTTCGAGCGCGGCATCACCGCGCTGCTCGAAGCGAGCTACTCGGGCGACCTCTACGCCGACGATGCCAACACGGCTGAGGTCGGCGCCTGGACGGTCGCGAACCTGCGCGTGTACGGCGAAGCGACGCGCGGCCGCTGGCAGCTGCGCCCGTACGTCGGCCTGAACAACCTGTTCGACGAGCGCTACTTCGGCAATATCCGCATCAATGCGTTCGGCGGGCGCTACTACGAGCCGGCGCCGGGCCGCAACGTCTACGCCGGCATCAGCGCGAGCTTCGGCGGCGACTGAGACCGGCACACAATCCGGGGGGAGAAAGCATGAGACACCTGATCGTCGGGCTGGCGCTGGCGGCCCTGGCCGGCTGCGCCGAGGTGCCGGGCGTGGAGCCTGCCGACCTGCTGCTGGTCAACGGCACGCTGCGCACGGTGGACGACGCGCTGCCCGTCGCGGAGGCGCTCGCGGTCCGCGGCGAGCGCATCGTCGCGGTCGGCAGCAGCGCCGAGATACTCGAGCTGCGCGGCCCGGACAGCGAGGTGATCGACCTCGAGGGCCGCACGGCCATCCCGGGCCTCATCGAGGGCCACGGCCACTACACGTCCTTCGGCGAATCGCTGATGACGCTCGACTTCCGCCACGACGAGAGCTTCGCCGCGATGATCGACCGGGTCGCGGCGGCCGCAGCGGAGACGCCGGCGGGCGAATGGATCGTCGGCCGCGGCTGGCACCAGGACAAGTGGCGGACGCCGCCCGAGCCGGCGGTCGAGGGACTGCCGGTGCACGACGCGCTGAGCGCGGCCACGCCGGAACACCCGGTGATGCTGATCCATACGAGCGGTCACGGCGTGTTCGTCAACCAGCGCGCGATGACGCTGGTCGAACTGGACGAGACCAGCGAGCCGCCCGCGGGCGGCGAAATCGTGCGCGACGCCGACGGCCGCCCGACCGGCATGATGCGGGAAGCGGCGCAGGACGTGTTTCGCGAGGCCTTCGCGCGCCACCAGGCACTGCGGTCGCCGGCCGTGATCGAGGCCGAGATGCGCCGCAAGATCACGCTCGCGGGCGAGGAGTCGCTGCGTCACGGCATCACGTCATTCCAGGACCTCGGCACGAGCTTCGCCGAGGTCGACCTGATCCGCCGCATGGCCGACGAGGGCGCGCTGCCGGTGCGCCTGTGGATGGCCTTCGAGGAGCAGGCCGCCGACATGGCCGGCCGCCTCGACGACTACCGCATGGTCGGCTACGGGAACGGTTTCCTGACCGTGCGCGCGATCGGCGAGAAGGTGCTGGACGGCGCGCTCGGCACGCACGGGGGCTGGCTGCTCGAACCTTACGCGGACCTGCCGCGCAGCTCCGGCCTGAACGTCGTGCCGATCGAGGAGATAGAGGCCTCCGCGCGGCTGGCCATGCAGCACGACTACCAGCTCGCGATCCAGGGCATTGGCGACCGCGCCTACCGCGAATTGCTCGACATCTACGCCGCCGAGATGGCGCGCAACCCGGGCAAGCGCGACCTGCGCTGGCGTATCGAGCACGCGCAGGTCATCTACCCCGACGACGTCGCGCGCACGATCGAGCTCGGCGTCATCCCGGCGGTCCAGGGCATCTTCGCCTGCTCCGACGGCCCGTGGGTGGAGGACCGGCTGGGCCCCGAGCGCACCCGCGAGCGCGGCTATATCTTCAACACGCTGTACGAGGCCGGCGCCGTGCCGACCAACGGTACGGATCCGCCGGTCGACGAGATCGACCCGATCGCGAGCTACTACTGCTCGGTCACGCGCCGCCTGCCGGACGGCACGCTGTTCCAGCCGCAGGAAGCCTACTCGCGCGAAGTCGCGCTGTACTCCTACACGATGGGTAACGCGATCGCCGCGTTCGAGGAAGACGAAAAGGGCTCGCTGACGCCAGGCAAGTTAGCGGACATCGCGGTGCTGTCGCAGGACCTCGTCACGGTGCCCGACGACGAGATCATGGACACCAGGATCGAGATGACGATCCTGGGCGGCAAGGTGGTCTACCGCGACGGCCGGATCCTGCGCTGAGCCGACTATCGCGGGTACAAAAAAGCCCGGCGCGGAGCCGGGCTTTTTTTTGCGCGGCGATTGCGCCGCGCGAGCGTCGCGCGGCTCAGTCGTCGCTGCGCGCCACGACAACCTCGATCTCGACCAGCCAGTGCTCGTTCGCGAGCGCGGCGATCTGCAGCGCCGAGCGTGCCGGCAGGTTCGGCTGTTCCTCGGTGCCGAAATAGTCGGTGTAGGCGCGCATGAAGCCGGCGAAGTCCATCTTGCCGTCCATCTCGGGATCGCCGACCAGGAACACGGTCATCTTGATCACGTCGCCCATGCCGACGCCGAGATTCTCGAGCGAGGCCTCGATGCGGTCCAGCACGCTGCGCGTCTGCGCCTCCGTGTCGCCCCAGAACTCCCGGGTGTTGCGCTCGGCATCGGGGTTGGCCGGGCCGGGCACGGTGCCGCTGTGGTAGATGATCGCCGTGTTCGCCGAGGTCTCGACCGCCTGGGCGATCGGGAACGTCGAGTTGTTCGGCAGCGGGTAGCGGGTGACGTCGCCGGCGCTCGCGCAGGCAGCGGCGGACAGGAACAGGGCGGCTATGGCAATTTGCTTCATGGTGTTTTTCCCGTTTGATGCTTCAGTTCGAACCGAGGGTGGAAATATAGCGGACGACGTCGGCGATGGCCTGCTCGTTCGGCAGCAGCTCGGCTGCCGCGCGCATCTGCTGGCCGTAATCGTCGTCGGGATGGCTGCCACGCACGCCCGAGACATAGTGCTCGAGCTGCGTCTGCAGGTACCAGTCGTTCAGGCCCGTGAGTGGCGGCCCGCCGAGCGCCTCGTTGCCCTGGCCGTCCGCGCCGTGGCAGGCGCCGCAGCTCGCGTAGATCGCCGCGCCTCGTTGCGCGTCGCCGTCGAGCGTGAGCGGCGGCGGCGGGGCCGAGACGGCGGCGACGTAAGCGCTGACCTCCTCGATCTCCGCGTCGTCCAGGATCGCGGCCATCGGCCGCATCTCGTGGCCGCCGGCGTCGTCCGGGTGCACGCCGCGCCAGCCGAGCTTGAAGGCTTCGAGCTGGCGTGCCACGTACCACTCGTCCATGCCGGCGAGCCGCGGCGCCGCGATGACGACGTTGCCGCCCATCGCGATGCCGTGGCAGACGGTGCAGTAGACGTATTTCTGCGCCGGGATGACCGGCTCGTCGGCGGTCGCGGCGAGCGGCAGCAGGCAGAGCAGGGCGATCGTCGTCCGTGTCATGGTCCTCATCCCTGGCCGGCCTCCGCCCTGACGCGCTGGTCGAGGTCCTGCACCGCGTGCAGCGCGGAGGCGAAAGCACCTTCCTGCCAGCTCGAGTGGAAGCTGATCTGGTCGCCGATCATCCAGTGGCGGCCCTCCGGCGCCTGCACCTTGCGGAACAGGTGTTCCTGGTCCTCCTCGAAGCGGTTGCCGCAGCCCATCATGTGGTTCATGCGCCCCCAGGCGACGCTGATGCCGTTCTCGATCATGTCCGTGTAGCCCGGGTGCAGCTTCTCGCCCATCTTCGCCGCCTCGGCGATGCGCTGGTCGGGCGGCATGCGTTCGAACCAGTTCGACTGGTCCGGCCCGAAGGCGTAGCAGCCGAGCACGACGCCCTTCTTCCTGAAGATGCCGTGCGACGGGTACCAGATCTGGTTGATGCGCTGGCTCGTGTACGAGATACCGCCGTAGATATTCTCGCGCTCCCAGAAGCGCTCCTTCATCTGCAGCCCGATCTTGAAGAAGTTGCCGCGCCGCATCGCGGTCAGCGCGTCGACGTAGTCCTTCGAGAAATTGTTCGGGATGCCGTTGATGAAGTGCGATGGAATGCTGTTGAAGCAGTAGTCGCCACTCAGTTTGCGGCGTTCGCCGCGGTGGTGGTAGACGACTTCCACGCCGTCGTCGCGCAGCGTGATCGCCTGCACCTGCGCGTGCAGCAGCGGCTTCGCGCGCAGCTTGTTCAGGAAGCCGCGGACGATCATGTCCATGCCGCCGCGCGGCGTCATCCGCGGCGCGGCCCAGTCGACGTGCTCGTTGAAGTGCATGCCCATGCGCCAGAAACGGCTGTTCAGCAGCTGCTTGAATTCCAGGGCAGGCTTCAGCTCGCCGTGTTTCAGGAAGCCGCCAGACGAGTACCCGGCCCGCGACGAGCCGGCGAAGCGGTAGTCGTCGCCCAGGTCGCCGTAGGCCTTGATGAAGGCCAGCAGCCTCTCCTGGTCGTCAGCGTCGAGGGGCTGGTCGAAGGCGTTCGCATTAACGGCCTTCGCCATCAGTTCGCTCATGAAGCCGCGGGCGCTGGTCGTGAACTCGCGCACGCGCAGCCGCTCGCCGCCGAAGGACTCGTCGTCCTGGGTCCACGCGAGCCGGTTGTCGTTCGCCATGATGTCGAGCTCGACGCCGAGCACGCGGCAGTAGTGCATCGCGCGCTCGTGGTGGCCGGGGATGCGCGCGGCGCCGCCGTTGAAGTACAGGTGTGGCTCGTCGTCGAAGTTGACGACCTGGGGGTAGCCCATCTCGTCGACGACGTCGCCGTGCCGGAACGTGATGTTGCGCCCGCCGACCCGGTGCGAGGCTTCGAGGATCGTGCAATCGTAGCCGGCGCGCTCGAGCTCGTAGGCGGCGGTCAGGCCCGAGATGCCGGCGCCGAGGATCAGCACCCGCTTCTCGCCGCGGCCGACGCGCTTGAGGTCGAGCTGCGGCATCTCGCCGGTTTCCGGCAGCAGGTCCAGCGCCCTCGCGGCCTGGTACAGCGCGGTAGTGCCGCCGACGGCACCGACGAAATTCAAGAAGTGCCGTCGCGTTATCTGGTCCCTGGTCATTCCCGATTCGATCCCTGGTCTGTGGTCCCGCGTCCCGCGGGAGATTGTCGTTGCGCCCGGCGCGCGGCCCCCGGAATGGGACTCGCTGCAGCCGATTGGTTCCGTTCGCCCCGCGTCAGGGCGGCGCCTCGCTCAGCAGGAACAGGTCCGTGAGCAGGGCGCGCAGGTGTATCGATGCGTTCAGATTGTCGATCAGCTCGGAGCTGATTGCAGGCTGCGCCGCGACCAGCGCGATAGCGGCCAGCGACTTGCGGGCGTCGTCGACGACCACGCGGGCGAAGTCGTGATCCTGCTCCTCCAGCAGCGCGACCACGTTGCCGGTGGCCTCGCTCATGCCGGCCAGCGTCGTCCTGACCTCGGAGTTGCCGCCCTTGCCGACGTCGGTCTCGCGGCCCTGCGCGGCGTAGGCCAGCAGGAACTCGTAGCCGGCCTCGATCACCTCGATCTGCTCGTCGAGCGATTTACTCACGGGATAGCGGGCCTTGTCTGCTCAGTTGGACTCGCCGGCGGACCAGCGGCTCGAATCGTGGTGCGCCTCGAGCTCGTCGCGCGAGACCCAGCCCTTGATCATCGAGCGCAGGTAGAAGAGCTTCTCCGGGCGCAGGCCGAAGTATACGTGCAGCGAGATCGTGGCGATCAGCAGCAGCGTCGACAGCCCGTGGATGAAGAACACCCAGCCGAGCGTCGATTCCGAGAGCGCGTTGGTGCGGTTCCACCACGGCGTGTCGATCATCGCGAACATGACGAGGCCGCTGCCGATCACGAGCAGTGACAGCACCGTCACGGCCGCGTGCATGCTTTTCTGCGCCAGCGAATACTTGCCGGGCTTGACGCTCGAGTCGAACGGTTCCTTCAGGTCGCGCGGAGCGATCCACATGGACTTCAGGTCCAGCCAGAACAGCGAGCGCACGATGTGAAACAGCACGACAACGGTCAGGACCAGCCCGGCAATCCAGTGAATCGTCAGCCAGGCGAACTCGATGCCGATGATCGGCAGCACGCCGGTGACCAGCAGCACGAACACGCTGACCGCCATGATCCAGTGAAATGCCCGGTCGACGGCGGCGTGCCGCGCAACGCGCGGGCCGTCGCTGGACGGTTTCGGACCCCGGCGGCCGAGCACGGCCATGCCGATGGCGTGCAAGGCGATGAAGGCGAAAGACAGTGCGACGATCACCCAGAGCAGGTCCCAGGACACGCCGAGGAGCACCTCGCGGCCCCAGACGTCGCGCTTGAATTCGGCGATGTTCATGCAGGCTCCCTGAGCGCGCGCCGCACCAGGTTTTCCATCAGCGGCAGCTTGAAGTGGTTGTAGTTGAGCGGGCGCGCGCCGCGGGTCGCGAGCGCGGCCACGGCTTCGCCGTTGTCGGCGCCCGGCGCGCGGCCGCGCTGGGGCTCGGGAACATCCGGTTCCAGAAGGG
>ERZ869936.641-NODE-641-length-30891-cov-18.946783_pt1 | contig 30891 bp, 21 predicted proteins | sample MGYA00520876_ERZ869936 | MGnify/ENA primary metagenome ERZ869936 (study PRJEB32218, sample SAMN09650985) | biofilter metagenome | isolation source: enrty point of leading RO module | place: Saudi Arabia: Thuwal, RO plant located on Red Sea | collected 2016-02-17 ... | reverse complement strand
TGACGAACGTGCACGGGCATGTCATCGACGCTATTCTCGACGCGTGACGTCCCCGTAGCGCACGCTGCTAGCGTGCGACTCGCCGGTCGCAGCCGGCGGGCTTTGATGGTTTTCGAGAGATTTCGCAGCACGAATTGATGGCTGAAACTCGCTATGACGTTTTGTGCGCCGGCCTGATTGTCGCCGACCACGTCTGCGCACCGATCGAGAAAATCCCTCCGGCCGGTCAACTGGAAATGACCGATCGCATCGATCTGACGATCGGCGGCTGCGGATCGAACGTGGCGGTCGACCTGTCCCGGCTGGGACTGCGGGCCTGTGTGGCCGGCCGCGTGGGGAACGACGCCCTGGGACGACACGTCTGCCAGGTGCTCCGCGACGAAGGCGTGGCCTCCGAGCACGTGATTTATTCCGACACGGCGCAGACATCGACGACGATGGTGGTCAACGTGAAGGGCGAGGACCGTCGCTTCATCCATGCGGCGGGCGCGAACGCCGAATTCACGGGACAGGAGATCCCGCCCGAGGCGATTCAAGCCGCTCGGGTGTTCTATGTCGGAGGGTTCGGCCTGAATGCCGCGCTCAGCGGGGAGAATGCGGCTGTGCAGTTTGAGGCGGCTCGTGCGGCCGGCGTCTTGACCGTGCTGGACGTGGTCGTTGGCGAGGAAGACGTCCCCGGGATGCTCGCGCCGGTGCTGCCGCACACCGATCTCTTCTTGCCCAACACCGACGAAGCCCGCCTGATTACGGGCCTGGCCGATCCCGTCGAACAGGCGGAAAAGTTCCGTTCGCTCGGGGCCCGCTGCGTCGTGATTACGTGCGGGCAAGACGGCGCGGTGCTGGTGAACGACGAAGCATCACTGCGAGCGAACGCTCATGCGGTCAACCAGGTCGATCCGACCGGAGGGGGAGACGCGTTCGTCGCCGGTTTTCTGTACGGCCGTTTGAACGGCAAGGGCGCGGAGGACTGCCTGCGATATGGAGCGGCGCTGGGGGCGAGTTGCGTGCAGTCGCGCGGGGCGACAACGGGAGTGTTTCGACGCGACGAACTCGAAGCGTTCGTTGCAGATCACCCGTTGAGCGTTGGTCCCGCATGAGTTCGCAGCAGCGCAGCGCGCCGCAGGGACGCATGTCGCCGCTACTCGAACTCTTCCTGCGGGCCGTCGAAAGCGCCTTCCGATCCCGGCAGAGTCTCTTGCGGGACGGTCGGCTGCAGCGGAATCGCTTCATTCGTGCCGGGGCGGAGCCAGTTTGGGATCAGGCTCCGCGCCTTGGGCTTCTCGGCTGGTTGGTCAACGACTTGGATGGCCGCATTCTCCCCCGCCCTCTGCTCGGCGGTTTCGTTCTGATCGGTCCGCTCCGACGAGTTGCCGCGCGCCAGGGTTGCTCCCTCGCTTGGAGCGCCGGCATCAAGCCGCACGGCGTGCCGGCTGGACTGACACCCGGCGCCGAACAGAATCAGTGAGAGGCCGATCAGTACGGTGGGCACTTTCGCCGGTCGGCGCCTGGGAGAGGCAGCAATGCGGACCCTGCTTCCGTCGTGCGTGCATTGCGTCTGGTGACGTCGATCGAGCACCGAATTCATTCCGAATCCTCGATATTCTCATGAAAGTGCCGCAGGCGGCGATCCGTCCGGCCGTCTCCGCTCAAAAAATGCGCTGACGCAACAGTAGCCAGTTCGACGCGACACACCTAAACTCATCTGGCAGCGAACGTGAATGCCGTCGGGGACGGAGTCTGCCGGTTTCGAGAAGCCGTCATGAATCGCGATCCGCTTGCGACTCCTCGACGTCCGGTTCCCATTGCTTTGGAACGCCCCGGGTGGACCACGCATTCTCGAACGCATTGCAACCTGTTGTCACCAAAGTGCTAACAACAAACAACGCGATGCAGATCCGGCGTAACATCCTGTCTCGCATGACCTGAGCCTATTGCACTGAGGAGGCTTCGTTAGGGAGCGTGGGAACGGGCTGAATGTGCCCTCCAACCTGCATGGTTTGCGTGGCCGTTCAGGTCGGCTGCGGCAGCGCAAGGACTGGCAGACAACGACTTTGTTGGAACGACCCCTGCGAACCGACCTGAACGATCGAAATGCAGGCCGCAGGCGGGCAACGAGGGCGAATTAATGTGGCGAATTGAGCGCGAAATGCGCATGATGGAGAGCAGTTTGATAGCAGGAATCCCCAAACGCCGATAGACCGGTTTCCCTCCTTCGTTCCCCGATTAGAGCGCCTTGCGAATCAGCGTTGACGATCTGTCTCGCGGAATCTCGGGCTCGACAGTCAAAAGACCGCGCTACGCGGACACATGGTAGAGCAATCTGCTCTAGGCGGCGGAACATGCGGCGAATCGAAGAATCTTCACCCGGCGAGCTGCCGCCCCCTGCGAATGCGGCACCCTGCGCCGGCTTCCCACAGAATTCCAGTCAAAAAGTGAACTGATGATCGACACCGGCATGAACGAACAGACGTTTGACGTGGCAATCATTGGCAGCGGTCCGGGCGGTTGCGTCGCCTCCACGTTCCTCGCCCAGAAGGGCTACAAGGTGCTCGTTTTGGAACGGGAAACGTTCCCCCGATTCCACGTGGGAGAGTCGCTGCTGCCCGGCACCCAGCCGATCTGGGAGCGGATGGGAATCGCGGACGAACTCCAGAACAGCGGCCACACCTTCAAAGCGGCCGGCGAGTTCCGCATCGGGCGGTTTCCCGACAGGGAAGAAATCTACTCGACGATCGGGTACTTCCATAACGTCCCCCGCGCCGACATGAGCCCCCGGCCGCACGCTTACCAGGTCGAGCGGGCTGTCTTCGACAAGCAACTCCAGGACTGCGCCCGGCGGCACGGGGTGACGGTCTGGGAAAAGACCAATGTGCAAGAAGTTCTGCTCGAAGGCAACAAGGCGGTCGGAATCCGTCTGCGGCGCAACGGTCAGGAGCAGACGATCCGGCCGAAGTTCATCATCGACGCCAGCGGCCGACGCTGCATTATGGGGCGCCAGCTCGACTGCATTGAACACGATCCGATCATCAAGACGTCCGCCGCGTTTGGACACTTCAAGGGCGTGCAGCGGGATCCAGGCTACCGGCAGGGCTTCTTCAACGGATATTTCATACCGCACGGCTGGGTCTGGTTCATTCCGCTGGCGGGCGACGTGATGAGCGTCGGCACGGTCCAGAACCAGCCGGCCACCGACGACTGGAAGGACAAAAACTCCGAGGAGATCCTGCTGGAGACGATTAACAAGTACAAGTTCCTGCAGGACCGGTTCAAGAACGCCGTGCAGGTCGGGCGCGTCCGCGGAATGAAAGACCTCGCCTACACGACCAAGACCTACTACGGCGACGGGTGGCTCTCGATCGGAGACGCCAATTTCTTCGTCGATCCGCTGTACTCCTCCGGCGTCCAGATCGCCCACAGCACGGCAGACGTCGCCGTCAACTGCGTGGACGAATTCCTGAAAAACGGCCGCGACATGCGGGCTCTCGAAAAATATCGCGACTACATCGACGATTACCGGGTGCGCGTCTTCCGGCCGATGCGGTGCTTCTACCGCTGCATGCGGCACTACAAGACGATCGCCGGTTACGTGAAGTCGACCGGCTACTGGTTCGGCGACTTCAACAACTGGTTCCTCCGCCGCGCCTGCTGCTGGGGCACCGGGCGTTTCCATCGCCACAACTGGACCATCCAGTTGATGAGCCTGATGGGAAATCTCTCCGCCTGGGGGGCCCCGTTGATCGGCCTGGGAGGCTGGGACCGCTATACGAAGCACGCCTATACCGGCGCGCCGCTCGACATCCCGAAGGATCCGCACGGCGGCCACGGCAGCGGGCATGACTTCACGCCGATGACGATCCGCGACGACGATCCGGTCGAAGAGACCTCGGAAGTGTTGACATCGGCGGGAGCCATGGAGATGGCGGCGACCAGCGCCGAGTGAGGCGCTTCTGTTCGATCGGCGCGATTCTCATTCTTTGCGGCCCACGGGACGCCGCCCGTGGGTTTTGGTTGCAGTCCGGTTGTGCCGCCTGTTCGACTTGGCGCGGTTGCCGTCGCGAGGTTGTCTGGAGAGGCTCATGCTGCCGACAATAACCAGCAGGGCCGGATTGCGCGCTGCGGAGCGCATCGCGGAGCGACCGGGAACGCGCCGAAGTTCGATTTTCAGCCGATCGCGCCCGAATCTGATGCGAGCCCCCACCGCGCAGAGACTGCCCGACGTCCTCCCCGTCGATACCAATGGCCGATCAGCCGACCGACATCGCGAACGATTCGCACGAGCGCTCCCTGCTCGATACGGTCTTCAAATTGCCGGGCGCAGCCGCGCTCTCGGCACGACTGGGCCGTTCGGAACTGCGGCGGCGGCTGTTGCACATGGTCCCTGGCCTGCTGCCGTTCGTGCTGTGGGTCTATCCGCACGAGTACCCGTGGACTGACGAGACTCCGATTCGCGTGTGGGTGGCCGGTCTGGCGATCATTCTCGCCTTTTACGGGCTGCGGCATTTCCGGGAGATCGCCCGCAGCGGCGAAGGCAGCGGCGACACGTCGGTCCTCGGTTACAGTTTTTCGGTGCTCGGCGCGCTGGCGATTGCGCCGGACAACCCGGAGATCACGTTGATCGTGCTCGTCATCCTGGCGTTCGGCGACGGTTCCGCCACGCTGGGCGGCATGCTGATGAAAGGCCCTACGCTGTTCTGGAACCGCGCCAAAACCTGGGCCGGTCTGATCAGTTTCTGGGTCGTAGGAACGCTTTTCGCAGCGGTCGTCTACTGGGGCGAGGTGGTCCCGCAGATTTCGTGGGAGACCGCCTTCCGCCAGGCGGGGCTGATTGTGATCTGCGCTGCGTTTGCAGAGTCGCTTCCACTGCGGATGAACGATAACCTGCGGGTCGGAATCGCCACACTGATCGCCTCACTGGCGGTCATCGCGGGTGAGTATCGTCCCGTGAAGATGCTCATCGTCGCCACGGTCGTGCTGCTCATCGTGCACCACCTGCAGCGGCGACGCCTGAACGCAGCGGCAGATTCCAACGGGGACTGACCCCCGACAGGCGAGCGACCGGACGCGGCCCCCGCAGGCGAGCGGCCGGCGTCAGCCGGTCGTGGCAACCGAGCCAGGACAGTTTCTCAAACCAACTCAACGGCACGCACCATCCGGAGACCAACCGAGAGCATGGGCGCCTGGGAGATCACCCTGAAGGATCTGCGGCTGCTGGCGCGCGACAAACGCGCCGCCGTGATCCTGCTGCTGCTCCCGCTGATTTTCATTTACGTGATCGGAAAGTCGACCGGTCAAATCATGGATGCCCGGGAGGGCGGCGAGAAGGTCACCGTCGGCGTTGTCAATCTCGACAGTCCACAGTCTTCCGCGGACGACGCCGTGGATCGTGTGCCGGAAGGCCTGGCAGCGGATTTGATTGCGGAAATCAAAGGCCACCCCCACTTCGAAGTTCATCCGCTCAGCAACGAGCAAGCAGCCGAAGAGGCACTTGATCGCGGGCGCGCCATCGTGTTGCTCATCGTCGGGCGAGAGTTTGAGGAGCGCGTCGACAAGTTGGAATTGTCAGACATCCTCTATCCGCAATCCGGACGGCTGGCTGACGGACCGGAAGCGGCGCTCGACCTGCAGATCGTCACGAAACAGAGTCTGGCAAAGGTCGGAACTCTCGCCGGTGCAGTGATCTACGGGGATGCCGTCCGGATCGTTTCTCAACAAGTCGTCGACAAGGCCAAGCGGCAGGAAGCCCAGACGATCATTGAACGAAAGATGCTCCAGCGGGCGGAACGGAAAGCAGAGGAGAATCGACGGGAGACTCGCGCGGCCATCGTGAAACTGGCACAACAGTCCAAGTCTCCGAGCAGTGTCGTCTACGAGACCGTCGTGCCGTCATACACCGTCCTGTTCGTCTTCTTTCTGATCAACATCATGGCCCGCTCCTTCATTGCGGAGCGGGAACTGGGAACGCTCAAACGGTTGTTCATGGCGCCGATTTCCACAGCGTCGATTCTGGTCGGCAAGAACCTGCCCTTCCTTTTGCTCTCACTGCTCCAGACAGCGATGTTGTTTCTCTGCGGACGTATGATTTTTCAAATGTCGTGGGGTGTCGAGCCGTGGCTGCTATTGCCGGTCATCGTCTCAACATCTCTCGCCGCCACGTCCCTCGGATTGCTCGTTTCCACGCTCATCCGCACCGACGCCCAGGTTTCCGCGTACGCCAACTCGCTTGTCATCCTCCTCGCGGCCATTAGTGGTTGCTTCCTGCCTCGCCACATGCTCAGCGAGTCGATGCGACAGGTCAGCCTTGCCACGCCGCATGCCTGGGCGTTGATCGCTTACGACGAGATTCTCACGCACCAGACGATCGATCACGAAGTCGTCGCAAAGTGCTGCGGCATGCTGCTGGCGTTCTCCGCCCTCTTCTTCACGCTCGGCTGGCTGCGATTCCGGATGCGGGACGAGTGAATTTCGTCTGCGCGACAAGAGCCGGCAATCGAGCGCGTCGACGTCTCGTAATGCGCGGAGTCAGCTGAACCGGTCCCACAAGTCGTCGAAGACAGACTGGAACGAGCGTGCGGCGGCGGGATCGTTGATGACGACCAGATTCTCGTGGTTGACCCTCGATGCCGAGCGGGTCCAGTTATAACTGCCGGTGACGACGCGGACCGAGTCGAAAACCGCAAACTTGTGGTGCATGTGGTCGGGCGTGCGATCGATCCGAACGGGGACGCCGGCCGCGTCAAGCCGTGCGATGTCGGAGCCGAGGTCGAACGACTTGTCGTCGTCGGTGACGATCCGCACGTTCACACGGCGCTGATGCGCCTGCAGAATGGCGTCTGTGATTCGATCGTCGGTGATGGTGAAGACGCAGACATCGACGCGGTTTCTGGCGTGCAGAAAGAGACTCTGCAACCGTCGGAGGCAGTCGTCTCCCGGACTGAAGAACGACTCGACGCTCAGCGGGTCTTCTGCGGCCGAGTCGCCGGCGCGGAGCAGCTTGACGACGCCTTCCAGCCAGTCGAGCGCGTCACGGAACAGCATTCCGTTTTCAACCGCATCGGCGACTGCATCGAAAGCCGCCTTGCGATACGCCCCCAGCGTCGACGCCGTCGGGTTCGCCTCGGTGAGGACATCTCCCAGCGCACGGCGTTCCGCTCGGGAGAGCCTGCGATCGTCGAGGGTTTGCGCGAGTGCGTCGCGAAACTCGTCCGGCGTCATGAAATTGCGCGGGGTTCCGTTAAGCCCTATCAGGGCTTCATTTTCGGGTTGCTTTCACTGCGAATTCGTACGAAACCCTGCGGGATTCGTGCTTCCGTGAGAACCGCCCAACCTCAAAGTTGTGAACTGCCAAATCACTAAGGTTGGCGAGGTCGCAGCAGTTCCGCCGCCGGTTCTTCCGGCGAATGAGACTCGCCTCGCGCCGACAGGACAGGCGCGAGCATGCGAATGTAGCCCTCATCCATCCGCACCTGCAATTGCAACTCGCCCTCTTTCGCCGTCATTTCCGCGTGCAAGCGGTCCTGATCCGTCTCGGCGAAAGCCGCCCGGGCCGCCGTGACGAACGCCTTCGCCTGCTGCTGCGACCCGCTGCTGACCAGTTCGATCCACGGCTGCATGCGAATGTCGACTTCGAGCAACGGATGCAGCCCGTCCGAACCGCGCGTCGATGGAGGAGAAGTCTCTCCGGAAAGGGCCTTGTCGAGATTCTGCGGCGCGTCCGAGCCTCCCAGCGCGAACCAGAATGCGTCGCGACCCGCGCCGACGTACATCGCCGGCTCATCGCCATACAGAATACGATCCTGCTTGCGGACGCGCTTGTGCACGATGCGGTGAAACGCAACGCCGCCCACCGTTCCAGCGTCCAGGTCGACCCGCTTGACGTCCTCGGAGTGCGCGAGAAACGGGAGAAACTGCCGGAGGGCCGCGTCGACGTCGTCTGATTTCTCAATGCCGACGCCCGCCAGCAGCACCATTTCGCCGGGCGCATCGCCAATGACTCTCAACGAGGCCTGCAACCGGCCCGCGTCCACCGTCGACTCGAGTGCGTCGAGAACCGTACTCAACGGCTGATCGAGAACGGCCTGTGCGGCGGGATCTTTCGCGAGATCACGATCGATCTCAGCCCGCAGTTGGGTGACGACCTCAGAGAGCAATTCACGCCCCTCGCCGGTGACCATGAGACTGGCAGCGACCTCCACACCAGCGGGCTCCTCAACAGCCATTTCCGGAATCCTTGCATTCCCCGACAGATCGCCGAAGATTCGCGCCAGTTGACTTGCTTTCGCAGCTTTCAGCGTCGCCTCCAGTTCCACTGCCTGGTCCTCGCGGGAGAACGTCAGTCCGAGCGTCAATCGCTCGCTGCCCACAACAACCTGTTCGATCAACCAGACCAGCGACTCACTGGCGCGGCTTCGCAATTCGAATTCGGCGTCGCTCTCATCGTCCCGGCGAATCAGATCCCGCGCCGCGTCCTGATGGAGCTTGGCAATGGCGGCGACCGCGTAGGCCGGCGGCAAGCCCCCGCGCTCAAACATCACGGCCGCGTCGTAACGGTTGGTCAGATCGCCGGTGATTTCGGAGATATCTGCCAACTCGCCCGAGAGAGACTTCTCCGATTGGGCGACATGCGCGTATCCGGCGGCGATGCGGACGTGCAGCGTTTGCTGTTTTGAGCGCAGCGCCCATTGGCCTTCGGACTCGCCGGGCGAAAAGCTCACGCCGTCAATCTTCGAGATTGTTTCTCTCAGCTCGTCCAGCCCAGCGACCGGCACGAATCCCACAACCTGCGGCTCCCCGCCGGGCGGCGGCAAGTCGACCAGCAGCCCGACGGGCCGCTCGCGGTCGATTCCCTCCAGCTCATTCAGAAACGCAAGAATCTCCCGCATCCGTTCAATCCGGGCGTCGGCGCCTGCCAACGCGAGCACGTACTCCACGCGGTCGATCACGACGTCGACACTTCGAGCGCAGATCACGACAGCCGGTTCGCGTGAGCCGGGGGACCGATCGTCCGCTGCCGCGAGGGACGCCGTCGCGGCCACACTCATTACCAGAAACCCGGCAATTCGGCTCCCGTTCCAGACTCGACAATTCGATCTCATTTCAGGTATCCAGGACGCTTCGAAGTTCGTTCAGTCTCACCGGTTGGTGCGTAGACCCGGAATCCGGCAGACACCGGGTTTCTCGAGCTGTCGGCAATCGGTTCTCGGAGAAGTCCGCCGTCAAAGGATGTCGCGGCGCACTCTTTCACGGGAGATACCCTGCTTCCGCCCCGCAAGTTGCAGAGATTCTAACGAGGCAGGGCCTCGGGCCATACGAGCTGCCGCTCGAAAAGGGGAACCCGCTCCCGTTGGTCGCTGAAGCCAGACTCAACTGCCACGATTCCGGGGAAAACGAGATCTAACCAGGCACGGCCTCGGACCATGCGAGCTACCCGGCGGGAGAACGAATCGGTGGGCTTACGCCCTGCCGCTCGCCGGATCGCTGAAACTTGCCTCGAGTGCCACCACTTCCGCGGGAAATGCATTCCAGCACGTCGTTCTTTCGTGCCCATGACGCGGTGGTGGTCCGGTTGCCTCCTGCGTCGTCCGATTCACCCATCGATCGACGGGCGGCCGCCGAATATGATTCCCGAGGCTTCTCCATCGTCCGCCGCGGATTGCGGATGCGCGGAAGGGCCACGCAGGACTCAATCTGGGAAGAACGACATGCCTACCGACTGGATTGCCGATCGCATGCGGCACATTGACGCCTCCGGCATTCGGAAGGTCTTCGATCTGGCCGCCGAGATGACCGACCCGGTGAACCTCAGCATCGGGCAGCCGCATTTCGATACGCCGCAGCCGATCCGGGAGGCCCTCAAAGCGGCGGTCGATGACGGCAAGAACGCTTACAGCCAGACGCAGGGCATCAAGCCGCTACTGGAGAAGATCCAGTCTCAGGTCGACGCCCGGTACCGGCACGCCGACCGGCGGGCGTTCATCACCAGCGGGACAAGCGGCGCTCTGATGCTGGCCCTCTGCACGCTGGTTGACCCCGGCGACGAGGTGATCGTCTTCGATCCCTACTTCGTGATGTACAAGCATCTCACCACGCTGGCCGGCGGCAGAACTGTAGTCGTCGAGACCTATCCCGATTTCCGGATCGACCTCGATCGCGTGCGCGAGGCTGTCACCGATCGCACCAAAGTGATCCTCTTCAACAGTCCGGCGAACCCGACCGGCGCGGTTGCATCGGAGGACGAGGTGCGCGGCCTGGCCGAACTCGCGGCCGAGAGAGACATCGCGCTCATCAGCGACGAAATCTACCGTGTGTTCTGCTACGACCAGCCGCTCGTCAGTCCGGCCGAGTTCAACGAGCAGACGATCGTGATCGACGGCTTCAGCAAATCGCACTCGATGACCGGGTGGCGGGTCGGCTGGTGCCACGGGCCGGGTGACATCATTTCGCAGATGATGAAGTTGCAGCAGTTCACGTTCGTCTGCGCACCCCATCCCGCGCAATGGGCGGCACTGGCCGCTTGCGATTTCGACGTCTCCGGGTACGCCGACGAGTACCGCGCGAAACGGAATTTCATGTGCGAGGAACTGTCAGACGTTTTCCACATCCAGGGGGCCCAAGGCGCTTTCTACATGTTTCTGCCCGCGCCATGGGGAACCGGGTCGGAATTCGTCGCGGAGGCGATTCGCAACAACCTGCTCATCATCCCCGGCAACGTCTTCAGCGACCGCGACACGCACTTCCGGATCTCCTATGCGGCGGAAGACGCGACGCTCCAGCGGGGCGTGGAGATTCTGAAGCGGCTGGCGGAACGCGGCGATTAGAGTCGCGACGAAAAGGTCGGTGCGCATCGAATCCAACAAATTCTGAACCGAACACGTATTTTCTGCGTTGGCTGCGTGACGAATCGCCGCCGACCAGGATTCCACCGCCGCGGTTGACAAGCATTGCGGGGTTGCAGGATGCTCTGGTGGTTCGTTGAGTCCGCCGAGAGAATGCTGAGAGATGCCGCGGCGGGATGCTCGATCGCATGGGGAACAGGCTGATGAGGCGACCTCGTATTGTCCGGAGTACGCATCTCGCCCTGCTTCTGTGCGTAATCCCCGGACTCGTCGACAAAGCGGCGGCCCAGAGCCGTCTCCGCATCGACGAAGTCGTCTGGGGATTCGACGGGACGGTCGTTCCCCAGGCTTTCAATCCGGTGTCGTTCGTCGTTCACAACAACTCCTCGGAACGCTACGTCGGCAACCTCTGGATTCAGCAGACCAACTATGTCGACAAGGTCGACGCGCCGGTGTTGATCGGCGCAGACCCGGCGTCCCTGTTCCTTGAGCCGGGGACGCAGCGGCGCGTGCAGATGTGCGTCTATGTCGGCGACAGCAACGCGGAGTTTTCGGCCGCGTGGGGGCCGATCCCCGGACGTACGATGCTGGGCCAGTCTCAGGATCTGATGCGGCAACGCAACCTCACGATGGGCCGGCCGGCGACCGTGATCCTGTTCGACCCCAACGCCGTCACGTCCATCACCGGCGGAAAAGTGCCGAGATTCGATGAGACTTTCTTTCCCATCTCGGTGACGGGAACCGCAGGGCTGGCCGCAGTGCTGCTGGACCACCAGCCGCAATGGCAAGAGGCACGGCAGCAGGCGTTTGTGGACTGGCTGCGGGCCGGCGGTGTCGTGCACCTGTTCCAGAAGCGAACGGGCGAGTTCCCGCGATTCCGGGAACTGCTGGAACCGCTCAACTCCCCGCTCGAGGAATTCGCCGTCGGTCAGGGCCGCGTGGTGCATCACAATGCGCTGCTCTCCGAGGCGACGACCGACTATGTAGAAACCGCCATCGCGCCGCATCTGGCTCTCCAACTCGAACCCGAACCGGAGCCCACCGAAGAAGGTCCCGAAGAGCAGAACTGGCAGGATTATTCCTATGCATACACCAATTGGGCCCTGGCGCCGGAGATGTTCCCCCGGCTGAAGGAGATGACCCGCCCGGATCACAACTGGGCGTTGATCTATCTGATGGCGTTCGTTTACCTGCTGATTATTTTCCCGGGCTGCTGGCTGATCGGCCGCAATCGGGGCGACTACCGTGTCACGTACGGGGCGATGATCGGGGCGGTCGTGCTGTTCAGCATGGGTTTCAAGACGGTCGGCCAGCGCGGCTACGGCGAGCAGACCTCGCAGCACTCGGTTTCGATCGCGCGCCCGATCGACGACGAACGCATCCTCGTGAGGCAGTGGAGCAACTTCTTCGTCACCGACGGCGACGAATATCTCATCCACCACGAGGGGGGAACCGGACTGCTCTATTCGACGGCGCAGACGATGGAGGCTGTCGCCGGCGCCATCATCGCGCCGCCGCAGGGGCACTTCATCGTCGATATCCCCCCGTTTTCATCGCGGACGCTCGCTTCCGCCGGCGTTCAGCCGTGGAACGGCTTCTCGGCGCGGGTCGCAGAAATCAATGTCGACAGCCACCTGCGGGCTCTGAACCTCGAGTTAGCCGGAACGCTTCCTTCTGAGTCGGCGGTTGCGTACGTCGCCTTCCGCGACCAGGTCTACCGGATGAGACGACACGAGACGAGCCTGCAACTCGGTTCGTCGGAAGGGACGGTCGAGACCTTCCTCGAGCCCGGCAAGTGGAACGCGAATCTCTACGACTATGGAATGATGTACGGCGACAGCGGCCAGTCGCCGGAGAAGCTGTTCGAAACGTCCGTGCGGCCGATGATCGCGCATGACCTCGGCATCCACGACGAAGAGTCGCGACAGCGGACGTTCCTCTCAACAGACCGCTTGCGTCTCTACGTCTACACCGAGATGCCGCAGGAGATGTTCGCCGAGACGGAATATCTCGACGGCAGCGGACGGCTCGACTCGAGTCGCGAGGGACGCGTGCTGTACGTGCTTGACCTGGAACGGCCGCAAACCGGCGAAACACAGACTGAAGAGTAGCGGAAAGAACTCCATGAGCGCCGCAACCGAGACCGCCGCCCCCCCGGCCGCCGGCACGAAAACCGACGCCGTCATCGACGTCGAGAACGTGACCCACTTGTTCAAGGCTCATCGGGCGCTGGACGGCGTTTCGTTTCGCGTGTCGCCTCACTCGCTGCACGGTTTCGTCGGTCCCAACGGGGCGGGCAAAACGACCTCGCTGAAACTGATCTGCACGCTGCTCAAGCCGCAGACGGGACGCATCCGCGTCTTCGGCCATGACGTGCGGGACGAGGTGAAGGCGATCCGGCGCCGGATCGGATACATGCCGGACCACTTCAGCATGTACCGGCAGATGACGGTTTTCGAGTACCTCGACTTCTTCGGCGCCGCCTACGGGTTCTCGCTCAAGGAGCGCAACCGCATCGTCGCCGACGTGCTGGCCCTGACCGACATGGACGGCCGTAAGGACGACCTGATTCAGGGCCTCTCGCGCGGCATGCAGCAGAGAGTCAGCCTGGCGCGGGTGCTGGTCAACGATCCCGACCTGCTGCTGCTCGACGAACCGGCCTCCGGACTCGACCCGCGGGCGCGGATCGAGTTGATGGAGATCCTCCGCGAACTCAAGCGGATGGGGAAGACGATCTTCATCAGCAGCCATATTCTGAGCGAGCTGGCGGAATTGTGCGACAGCGTAACGATCATCGACCGCGGCAAGACGAAGTACAGCGGACCGATGGAGCATCTCCTGCACCGCGAGGCGGAGCACCCCACCTACCGGCTCCGGCTCGACGTCCCGATCGACGGCTTCGACCAGACCCTGGCCGCGATGCCGGGTGTGATCGAGGTCGTGCCTGCTGAAGGCAAGCCGGAATATCGCGTCTCGATCGATGCCACGGCGACGGATCACTCGGCGCTGTTGCGCAACGTGCTCGATGCGGGTGCGTCGATTATGGTCTTCCAGAAAGACCAGCGGCACCTCAACGAAGCGTTCATGGATCTGACCGAACGGGGGGTCCGGCAGTGATCGCGAGGACGCTGGCGTTGCTGCACCGGGCGCTCCGCGTCGATGCACGCATGCTGCGGACTCATCTGTTTCGGGCCGCATTGGTCGGGATTGTCATCTTCGCTTTGTCCGACGCGCAGAACTCGTGGGCGGGGGCGCCCGGTCTCGAATTCTTCTCGTGGCTGCAGTTCTACAATTTCTGGTTCATCACGTTCGCCGGAGCGACGTTCTTCCCCACCTGCGTCACGGAGGAGAAGGAGGAACTCACGCTCGGCTTGCTCAAGCTGGCCGGCGTCAATCCGCTGTCCCTTCTGCTCGGAAAATGGACGCCGCGCCTCCTGGGCGCAGTCTTGCTGCTCAGCGTGCAGTTCCCCTTCATGCTGCTCGCCATCACACTGGGCGGCGTGCTGATGCACCAGGCCGTCGCGTCGTACTGCGCGCTGGCGGCCCATCTGCTGCTGGTCGGCGCCATCGGCCTCTTTGCGTCTGTCGTCTGCAGGAAATCGACAGGCGCCTGCCTGCTGGCCGGCACTCTGCTGGCGGGGCTGATCCTGGGCCCCTACATCGCCATCGGCGTCGCGGAAGTGCTGGCCAATGCCGGGATTCTCTCCGATTCCACCGCGGCACTCATCGCCGCAGCCTGCGGATGGGTGCTCAACACTTCGGCGATATTGCGAATCGACGCGATCATGGCGACCGGGTTCAACGAGTCGCCGCTCAGCCCGCAGGTGATCGCCAACCTTGTCGTCTCGGTCGCACTGTTCGCCGCATCCTGGGCGTTGTTCGGTCCCTGCACACGGAACGAACTCGCCTCGGTGGCGGCCGGCGGAGGCTGGTGGTCCCGTCTGATTCGCGTCGGCCGGGGCCGGCCATGGTCGATGGCGATCCCCTGGAAAGAGTTCTCCCTCACCTGCGGCGGCGCGCCGGTCATCGTCCTCAAGGGCGTTGCCTATGCGGCACTGATCGCCGCGATCACGACGTACAGCGCACTGGCGATGTACGGCTACAGCAACCCGGACCTCTCCGAGATGTTGGCCGCGATCATGCTGACAACAATGCTGGTCGTGCTGTTCGTGGAGGCGGCCGTGATCGCCGCGAGAATCTATCGCTCTGAAATCAGGGACCAGACGTGGCCCGGGCTGATTCTGCTGCCCCGCACGCTCCCGGAAACCGCCTACGCCAAACTGGCGGGCAGCCTGCTGACTCTCGCACCGGCGACGGCCTTGTTGCTGACCGGGTTCATCATCGAACCTGAATACCTCGAGGAGTTTCTGGAGCACGTCATTTTCGACGAGGCAATCCTCGGATTCGGCTATTTCATGTGCCAGATCGTGTTGTTTCTGCACCTGACGACGCTGCTGTCGATCCTGTGGACCTGGGCCGCATGGCCCGTGTCGATCTTCTTCGCGGGATTTATCGTGATCATGGGCAACGCGCTCGTGGGGAGCTGTTGCACTCTCAGCGGGCCCGTCGATGACGAAGCGATTTTCTTCGTCGGCAGCGTTTGCAGCAGCGTTCTGATCGTGATCGTTCACTTGTGGATCGGACAACAGCTTTCGAGACTGGCGGCCGCTTGACGACGTCGCGACGACAATCGCAACGAGCGGCACCAGGCGAATCCCTCAACCCGACAACTGGCAAGACGCATGCTTGCGAAGTCATTCGTCCTGATGAACCGCAGCTTGCGGATCGACGACAAGCTGCTGCGGCTGCATCTGCTCCGGTTGGGAATTGTCGCAATCGTCGGGTTCTGTCTGTTTCTGGCGCACGTCAGTTCGGCGGTCGTCGGAGCGGCCGGCCTCAACTTCTTCTCGCAGATTATCTGGACCACGCTGCTGTTCTCGACGCTCGCCGGGGCCACGCTCTTTGCCACCTGCGTGACGGAAGAGAAAGAGGAGCAGACGCTGGGACTGCTCACGCTGGCCAACATCCGCCCGCTCGCGTTGATTTTCGGCAAGTTCGTCCCGCGTCTGGTGACGGCGCTGATGATCATCACCGTCGTCTTTCCCTTCACGCTGCTCGCCATCACGCTGGGGGGCGTGACCTGGTCGCAAGTGTGGGCGGCCTATTGGATGCTCTTCGCCCATGTGGTCTTCATGGGCAGCGTGGGCTTGTTCTTTTCCGTCGTCTGCCGCAACTCCGGCTGGGCGATCACCTTCAGCGTGCTGGCCCTGCTGGCGTTCTTTGCTATCCCGCCGCTGGCTTCGTCGTTCCTTTCAACGGCGGTCAGCAACGGTTTCACCAGCGCCGCCCCGATCCGCGACGCCGCCGGCTGGATGCGGGACGCCTCGGCCTTCGTCCGGACGAACGAAATCCTCTCCACCGGCTTCAACGAGGGCGCTTTCGGAACCCAGGTCGTCTCCAACCTGTCCGCCGCAGGAGTTATCTGCCTGTTGAGCTGGCTGTTGTTTCTGCCGTTCAACAAAGGTCTCGAAGCCTCCGTGGAGCAGGTCTCGGTGCTGGATCGCGGCATCCGTTTCAATAAACAGTCCCGCCGCGCGTGGCGGCAGGCGATCATCTGGAAAGACTTCTACCAGGTCGCGGGCGGGCCGACCTGGTGGGCGATCCGCGTTGCCGCGTTATTGCCCATTGCAATGGTCACCGGATTCACGGCGAACGATTTCGCTTTAGACTGGGATCTGCTCGAAGCGACCGGCGTAGCGCTGATGGGCTTGACGCTCTTCGGCGCCTTTCCGGTTGAATCCACGATCATCGCAGCGCGTCTGTATCGACGCGAGATTAAAGAGGGCACCTGGCCCATCCTGGCAGGACTGCCGCTTTCGATCGCACACATTTCCTACGCGAAAGCGGCGGGGGGACTGCTCGGTTTGGTCCCGGCGGCCGCTCTGTTCGTATTCGGGGGCGCACTGGCTCCGAGTCGCGTCGCCGATTGGCTGATCGGATCCGCCGGCGAAGGCCCCGCGCTGATCGTCGCGGTCGGATACTACCTCGTGCTGTTCGCCATCTTCCTGCACCTGACGACGCTGTTCTCGATCCTGGTCAACGCCTGGGCCGGGGTCCTCCTCGCCCTGCTGACTTTCTGGCTCGGAGGCTGCTTCATGGGCCCCATCATGTTTCTGCCGATGATGATCATCAGTTCTTCGACCGCCGGCATGGAGGACGTCGCGGCCATCATCATTATGCTGGTGTACGGCACGGCGATTCTCGGAATCTGCTTCGGGCTGCAGGCTCTCATTGCGCAGCAACTGCGCTCGATCGCGGGCCGTGGTTGAGCCTTCCGAAGGCTTTCGCCGCGAAATCGCTACCAGCGGACGAGCCGGCTCCGGCGACAAAGCAGGCAGAAGCGAACCTCCCTGCAGACTCCCGACAACCGTGAGGCGGGATCGTGGCCCCCGAATCGGTTATTCCGGCCGCAGCATGGATGCCGGGCGAAGCGCCGCGTGCGTTGCAGGTGTTGTCCTGTTTTTGCGGTCGCGCAGGAAGTTTTCATTGCCACCGCAGCGCGCGGTACGATACTATGAATCCCATCGGGTTCTCTGCGCGCCGTCGTTACGAGACCCGGGAGCAGGAGGCCGGCCAGTCGGCTGTCACGTCCGTGCGATCGTTTCTGAGTCGCGCGAGGTTCTGTCGAACGAGTTGCCACGTCCCGCGAGGGCTACTGAAAAGGAAACCGCTCATGCTTCGGCCGCATTCCCTTTCGACCACCATTCAACGCCGGCTTGCGGGCCCCTTGTGCATCCTGTTGGTCTTTGCCGCTGCCGCGACAGCCGCCTCCCGCGACAAGCGCCCGATCACCAAACCGACGTACGATCCAGACGCTCCGCGAGTCGGACTGTTCGAGGGCATCGAACAGGATGCTCTGGAAGTGCAGGTCATCCTGAAGGACGAGACCGGCGGCAACGTGCTGATCGAAAACAAGACCGACGAAGTGCTGACGGTCGAACTTCCCGAGGCGGTTGTGGGAGTGCAGGTCCTGCCGCAATTCGGCGATGATCTCGGACTCGGAACCGACACCGACAGCGGCGGAGGAGGGGGAGGCCAGAACCAGGCCGCAGGCGGCGGATTCGGCGGCGGCGGACTTGGGGGAGGCGGACTCGGCGGCGGCGGGTTTGGCGGCGGCGGAGGCTTCTTCTCGATTCCCCCGCAACGGAAAGTCCGGGTTCCCGTCAACATGGTCTGTCTCGAGCATGGCAAGAAAGAGCCGCACCCCCGCGTGGAGTACAAGCTCATCCCGGTCACTGAGTTCTCCGACAATGCCACTCTGCACGAACTGCTGAAACTGGTCGGCACCGGCAAACTCAACCAGCAGGCCGCCCAGGCCGCGGCGTGGCATCTGGCGAACGACATGAGCTGGGAAGAACTCGCCTCCAAGAAGTATGAGCGGGTCCGCGCAGCCGACACGCCCTATTTCTCCCGGGCCCAACTCTTCGCTGCACAGAACATCGTCACCGCCTCGAAGCAACTCGCCGAAGCGGAAGAGAACGAGCCGGCCGAACCCCGCAGCGTTCGCGACCGCGTCTCGAGCCGCTGAGAGTGAGCGTCTCGGCGTCAATCGATTCAACCAGAGGCCCACGTTTTTCGAGAACGGGGCCTCTTTCTTTGCGCTCAGTCCACGGCGGAACACCCGCCTCAAAGCGAGCGGATTTCGTGTCCCGCCGGTCGATCGTCGCAGGCCGCAAAGCGCCGCCTGTTTCCGTCTGACCGGAGGCGCGTGTAGAATGGAGGTAGCCCCAGGTTCTCCCTCCACAAACCGCACCCCGCCCCAACGGCGATTGTCATGATGCGCCGCATTCTTCCCAGCCTGTTGAGTTCCCTGATCCTTACCGGCTTCACGCTGACCGGCGCGAACGCCGACGACGGCCGCAGCGTCGATTTTGTGCAGGAGATCCGTCCGATCTTCGAGCAACATTGCTTCGACTGCCACGGGGCCGAAACGCGCGAAGCCGGGCTCCGGCTCGATCGCAGCGTCGACGCGCTGGCGGGGGGTGATTCCGGCAAAGTCATTGTGCCCGACAAGCCCAATGAGAGCCGGCTGCTCCAACTGGTCTCCGGCGACGATCCCGAAAAGGTAATGCCGCCCGACAGCGAGGGACTGCCTGAAGAGCAGGTGGAACTGCTCCGGCGTTGGATCGAACAGGGCGCGGACTGGCCGGCCTCGGCCGACGCCGCGGCGACGGAGAGTTCGCACTGGGCGTTCCAACCGATCACACGACACGATCCACCGGAGGTTGATGGCGAACTGGCCAACAATGCGATCGACGCATTCGTCCAGTCACGCCTCGCCGCCGAGGGGATCGAGCCGTCGCCGGAAGCCGATCGTCCGACGCTGATCAAACGGCTCTATTACGACCTGCTCGGCCTCCCGCCCTCCCCGGACGCCGTGGACCGATTCGTCGCCGATCACTCGCCCACCGCGTATGAGGACTTGGTCGACGAACTGCTCGCCTCGGAGCATTTCGGCGAACGCTGGGGACGGCATTGGCTCGACATCGCCCGCTACGCCGACTCGGACGGCTACGAGAAGGACAATCCCCGCTACAACGCCTGGAAGTATCGCGACTGGGTCATCGACGCCATCAACGACGACCTGCCGTTCGACGAGTTCACGATCCAGCAACTCGCGGGCGACCTGCTGCCCGATGCAACGCCCGACATGCTCCTGGCGACCGCCTTCAACCGGCAGACCCTCACCAACACCGAGGGCGGCACCGATCAGGAGCAATTCCGGGTGGAAGCCGTCTTCGACAGAACGGAAACGCTGGGAACGGTCTGGCTCGGCCTGACCGTCGGCTGCGCGCGGTGCCATACTCATAAGTACGACCCGATCTCGCAGCGGGAGTATTACCGGCTTTTCGCCTTCTTCAACAACGGCGACGAAACGACGACGGCGATCGCCTCCGATCAGCAATTGATGGACGAGTACCTCGTCAAGAAAGCGGCCTACGACGAACATCTGGCGCAGCTTGTGCAGCCGCTGAACGAGCGCCGCGCGGAACTGGCGGAACAGTTGCCGGAATGGGAGGCCGCACAGCAGGCGCGGATCGCCGAGTACAAGGCCAGTCCGCAACAGTTTCACGTGTTGTCACCGGTGATTGTGCAATCGGAAAACGGCGCTGAGCTGACGACACAGGACGACGGTTCCGTCCTCGCCGGCGGAGAAAGACCGGTCCGGGATGTCTATGTCATGCAGGCGGACTTCGATCCGTCGGCGGTGACCGGCATCCGGCTGGAGGCTCTTGCGGATGACGCGCTCCCCTCGAAGGGCCCCGGACGGGCCGATCACGGGAATTTCGTTCTCAGCGAAATCACCGCCTCCGTCAGCGATCCGTCGAACCCCGATGCCGCGCCGACTGCGCTCACGTTCTCAGCAGCGCGGGCCGATCATTCGCAGAACGACTTCGACGCCCCCAAAGCGATCGACGGGGTGGAAGACAAAACCGGCTGGGCCGTTGCGCCGCAGTTCGGTAAAGACCACTTCGCAATCTTCTCCCTGTCCGAAGAATCCCTCTCGCAACTGGCGGCGCTCCCAGGCTCGCTGCGGTTGACCGTCCGGCTGAGCCAGCAATACGAGGCTTCGCCGCACACAATCGGCAAGTTCCGGCTGTCGGCCGTCACCGGACTGGACCCGGAATCACTCGGGCTGCCGGAGAACATCCGCGACATCCTGGCGGTCGCAACCGCCGAACGCACGGGCGAACAGACGACCGCTCTGCTCGATTACTACGCCGGGCTGGATGAGACCTACCGGACGCTCAAAGCCAGGGTGGACGAATTCCAGAAAACCGAGCCCTTCAAACCGGAGATGGTCGTGCGGGTCATCAAAGAGCGCATAGAGAATCCCCGCGAGACACGGATGTTCAAGCGGGGCGAATTCCTCGATCCGCTCGATCCGGTCCAGCCGGGCACGCTCGACGTTCTCAACCCGCTGACCACCCCGGATGGTCTGCCACCGAATCGTCTGGACCTGGCGCGGTGGCTCGTCTCAGGCGAAAATCCTCTCACGCCCCGTGTGACGGTCAATCAATACTGGCAACATCTGTTCGGCCGCGGGCTGGTGAAGACCTCCAACGACTTCGGCACGCGCGGCGAAGAACCGACGCATCCCGAACTGCTCGACTGGCTGGCTGACGAGTTCATTCGCCTGGAATGGAGCCGCAAGGAGATCATCAAGACCATCGTCATGTCGCATACGTACCGGCAGTCGTCGCGGTTCCGGCCGGAGTTGGCAGAAGTTGATCCGGAGAACCGTCTGCTCGCGCGGCAGAACCGCGTCCGCGTGGAGGCGGAGATTGTGCGCGACCTGCATCTGGCCGCTGCGGGACTGCTCGACCGTCGCATCGGCGGCCCGAGCGTCTTTCCGCCGCTGCCACCCGGCATTGCCGAACTCAGTTACGCGAACAACTTCAAGTGGGGTAACAGCGAATGGAACACCCGTCCCGACCGGCCCGGCGGCGTCGCGCCGAAGGACGACGTCTATCGCCGGGGGATGTACACCTTCTTCAAGCGAACCGCCCCGCATCCCAATCTGACCACGTTCGACTGCCCCGATGCCAACCTCACCGCCGTCGAGCGGAGCACGTCCAATACACCGCTGCAAGCGCTGATTACACTCAACAACGACGTGTTCGTCGACGCCGCCCGAGGCATGGCCCGGCGTGTGCTGACCGAGGCGGAAGGCGACGACACAGCGCGGATCACCTGGATGCTGCGGTTGGTCACCGTCCGCACGCCGTCCGCAGGCGAGGTCGCCGAGTTCACCGGCCTGTTGTCGACCGCCAGAGAGTACTACTCCACCCATCCGGAAGAAGCCGCAAAGTTCGCCGGCCCCGAGTTGCCCGAGAGCATCGACCTCGTCGAAGCCGCCGCCTGGACCGCGACCGCCCGAATCGTGATGAACCTGGATGAGTTTATCGTCAGAGACTGAATCACCCCCGGCGAGCCGCGCGGCGTCAGCCCGCGGATGCCACCGATCAACCCGAGTCACCGTTCATGCCTGAACCGGCACTCTAGGCCGATTACGAGACAAACAGATGGCTATCTCACTCAACCCCGATCTCCTCTCTCAGCGCCTCGACACAACCCGCCGCGACTTCCTCCTCAACGGCGCCGGCGGCATCGGCATGATGGGACTCGGCGCACTGCTCGCTCAAGATGGATTGGTGTCGGCAGCGGAAGGGACCGGCGTCGAATCGGCCAACCCGCTCGCCCCCAAGCCTTCCCATTATCCGGGGAAGGCGAAGTCATGCATCTTCATCTTCTTTGAGGGGGCGCCGAGCCAGCTTGACCTGTTCGACCCCAAGCCGAAGCTGACCGAACTGCACAAGCAGCCGTTGCCGCAATCGTTCATCGAGGGCGTGCGGTTCGCCTTCCTCAAGCCCGACACCGCCACGCTCATGGCGCCGCTGGCCCGCACGTGGCATCGTTACGGCGAGTGCGGGATGGAAATGTCCGACCTGCTGCCCCACATCGGCAGCATGGCCGACGACATCTGCCTGATCCGGTCGATGAATTCGACGCAGTTTAACCACCACCCGGGCCAACTCGTGATGCAGTGCGGCCGGCCGCACTTCGGCCTGCCCGTGATGGGCGCCTGGCTCACCTACGGGCTGGGGAGCGAGTCGCAGAACCTGCCCGGTTACGTGGTGCTCACCGCCGGACGCGGCAACTCCGGCGGCGCGACGATCTGGACCAGCGGGTTTCTGCCCAGCAGCTATGCAGGCGTTCTCTTCCGCGGTCAGGGCGAACCGGTCCTCAACCTGGAAAACCCGGACGGTCTCCCGGCCGAACTGCAGCGCGAAGGGCTCGACGTCCTCAGGGACGTGAATACCGGCCGGCTGCAGGCGGTCGGCGACCCCGAAATCGCCGCCCGCATCGCGAGCTACGAACTCGCCTTCCGCATGCAGACCTCCGCGCCGGAACTGATCGACCTCTCCGGCGAGACGAAGTCCACCCTCGAGATGTACGGCGTCGAACGGGAGACGCCCGAGGGGGGCGGCCGCGGCAGCGGCGGGAGCAACACCTATTCGCAGTTTGCGAGAAACTGCCTGCTGGCCCGCCGCATGGTGGAGCGCGGCGTGCGGTTCATCAACATCATTCATGCCTCATGGGACCACCACTCGAACCTCGACAACGAACTTCCCTGGAACGCCGCCATGGCCGATCAGCCGATCGCCGCGCTCATTGCCGATCTCAAGCAGCGGGGCCTGTTGGACGAGACGATGGTCGTCTGGGGCAGCGAGTTCGGCCGCACGCCGCTGGGGGAGAACCGCAACGCCGACGGATCAGTCACCGGCCGCGACCATCACCCGTACGCCTTCAGCATGTTCCTGGCCGGCGGCGGAATCAAAGGCGGGCAGGTGTACGGAGCGAGCGACGAGTTCGGCTGGGGCGTGGCGGAGAACCCCGTGCCCCCGGCCGACCTGCACGCGACCATGCTGCACCTGTTCGGGATGGACCACCTGAAGCTGACCTACCGCTATCAGGGCCGCGACTTCCGCCTGACAGACGTCGCCGGAAACGTCGTCGAACCGCTGCTGGCGTAACCGCGGCGCTCAGAATCCGAACACCTGCACCTCCGCCAGCCCGCTGAAGTTGCTGGAATTCCAGAGTTCGTTCGCCTTGAGTTTGACGTAACGTCCGCGCACCGCCGGGACGGAAACGATCACGCCGTAATCGGAGGTCTCTTCCGCTCCGGGCGCCATCGGGACGACTCCGGTCGCGTCCGGCTGGAGCGCGGTCGGCGTCGGACTCACGAAGACTTCCACCTGCTTCCAGCCCCGCGTCTGACCGCCCGGCTGGTTCAGATTCCAGAGTTTGACGGCGGTCACCGTCCGCTCCTCGCCCAGGTCCAGAATAAGAATCCCGTCGGCCGAAACGGGATAGCACCACATCGTCGCCAGGTCGGTGGAGTTCCAGACTCCGTCCAGAACGGCCTCCTTGGGGTTTTCCGGATACTCCGCTGAGACGCTGAACACCGACACGTCTGCGAGCGGTGCCGGCGAGACTTGCCGCGTCTCGATCGCCAGGACACGCGCCATGCGCGCGGCTTCGCTCTGCTCCTCGGCCTCGGACGCCATCAGACTCTCCAGCCGCGCGGGAAGTTGTGTGAGAAGCTTCAGTTCGTCGGCAGTCGGGGGCTTTACGAAACCGCGCAGGCCGAGCAGATCCTCCTGTCCGTTGACGCGCACGGAGTGGGCCGCGCAGCGCAGCACCGCCGCCAACTCCGGCCCGTCGCTAAACATCATCGGCAGGAGTCTCAGCAGAGTTTCCTGCGGCGGATCGGGAACGTCGGACAGCGTTGTCAGCGCGATCTCCCTCTGGGCCGGAATCTCGGACGTCCGCGCTAGATCGAGCAACTCCGGCCCGGCGCCGGCCGCATCGCAACGCTTGATCGCCTCGGCCGCGTCCTCCCAACTCGCCTCCTGTTCAGGACTCTCAAGCACCGCCACCATCGCCGGCAACGTCGCAGACGGCCGTCTGAGCAGGCGGAGCGCCTCGAGCGAGTTCTTCACGAGCGTCGCGTCTCCCGGAGTTTGGGCACTGGCCGTTAGCAGAGGCAGCGCCGCTTCCGGCTCGGCGACCAGTTCCGCCTGGGCGGCCCGCACCTCGGAGCGCGTCTCGGAACCGAGCAGCTTCATCCACGCACCGAGCTTGCGCTGCGCCGCGCGAATCTCCTCAATGCGGGCGCGGTGGTCGGTGATCTGCTGCCGCTCTTCGTCGGTCGGCGCGCGGGACGCCGCAAAGTCGAGCGCCGCAACCGCATCGTCCAGTCTGCCGGTTTCAATGAGCCCGGGGACTTCGCTCAGCCGAGCCTCGCGCTCCTTTGCCGCGACAGCGGCGGTCTTCTCTTCGAGACCGGCTCTCAATTCGTCCAGAGCCGCAAGTTGTTCGGCGCCGGGCGCAGGTTCAGAGTTCGCGAGTTCCTCAAGCGAGCCGAGCGACTCTCGCGCCGCCTCGAGATCGCCCTGCTCCAGAGCGCGCTCGGTCTCGGCGATCAGCTTCGTCCACTCCGCATCGCGTTCATCGCTTTGTGAGACCGGTTCCGGAACGGGGTCCGGCTCGGGCTGTTCATCGGCGACAGGCGGCGGCTGTGCCGGTGAGGCATCCGGCTTCTCGGAGGTGCACCCGCCGGCGGCAGCCAGCCAGAGGCCGGCCAGCATTGCGGCGGTCCGCATTCGCTGCGTCTTCATAAGAGTGGTGCTGCATCAAAGTGAGATTGGCGGGTGCCACTGGCTCCGCCAGTGCGAACCAGAAAGGACGTCTACTCCGCGATGCACTGGCAAAGCCAGTGGCACCCGTCATTTCAACGTTGACGAAGTGCTGCAGCGCGTTCCCAAACCATGACTGGCGATCTGTCTCGCGGAATCTCCGGTTCAAGAGCCTGAAAAACGCTCGACGCGGACACATGGTGGAGCAAATTGCTCTACTCGTCCTTCGATCCCCCCAGCGTCACGGTGATCTTGTATTCGGTCTGCAGGTGCGCGTGCGCCGTGCTCGCTTCTCCCGACTTGGGGTACTCCTTGCAGACCTTCTGGAATGCGAGAATCGCTTTCTCCTTCTGTTCCTGCTCTTCGTAGGTGCGGGCCGATTCAAGCTGGGCCCGCGGCGCTGCGGACGGCGCGCTGCCGATGATCCCGCCGTACAGCAGCAGGGCTTCGCCATACTCCTTGAGCGCCCGGTGGCAGGACGCCATGCGGAAATGCGTCTCCGGATAGTATTCGTTGCACTGCCGGTAGTGCTGAATGGCTTCCTTGTACTGCCCCGCATGGTGATAGGTGTCCGCCAGCGCCCACAGCCAGGTGTCGATGTGCTCGACGTCCTGCTGCACGAGTTCGGTATAGATCGTGACGGCTTCGGGATAGTTGTGGGCCCAATGCCGCCAAGTCGCCGCCGCTTCGCCGATCCAGCGAAACGGCTCTTCCTCATCCTGCAGGCTCAACTGCCGATACGCCGCGACCGCCTGCTCGTAATTCTTCTCCTCGCGAAAACTGTTGGCGATCTGGTGCTTGCCTTCAACGTCGTCCTCGAAACGTCCATAAACGCTCCGCGCTGTCTCATATTGTCCGATCGACTTGTACCAGTTCCCCTGCCGCAACAGCGTCTCGTCGCTCGGACCGAAACGGCTGATGATTTGCTCATACGCGGCCTTCACCTGCGGCTCTCGTCCGGCCGCCGCCTGCAGATCGGCAACGGCATACCAGGCCGCTCGCGCGGCGTCTTCCAGTTCGGGGTCGGCGAGATCCTGCTCGATCCGTTCCTGCACCCAGGCCACGGCGCGATCGGCCAGACGCTCCGCCTGAGACGCCGTTTTCGAATCAGCCGCCAGCGTCCTGATCGGACCGCTGGCATACTGCACGACCTGCGGAATCAACTCGGTCGGCCCGTAGGTCGTCTCCAGCGCCTTGGCGCCGTCTTCGAAGTTGCCTTCCGAGAAGAAGTGCGAAGCGAGTTGCCGGGAGGCGTCGACGCAGATGCCCGCCACGTACCGGTTGTCGCGGGGCGTCTCGAACGTCAGTCGTTCCCACATCTCGAGCTGTGTCTCGACGTCCTCCTCACTCCGCGCGATCTCGATCATGTCGCGGGCGGCGTACGCGGCGATCTCGGCGTCGCCGTAGTCTTCGAACACGGTCGAATAGGCCTTTTTCGCTTTGCCGATTTCTCCCATGTCCTGGTACGTGCGCCCGATGTAATAGGCGGCCGTCATGGCGTCCGGAGACTCCGGCCAGTAGTCGATCACCGATTGAAATCCCTCGGTGATGGCCGTGTTGAGCTTTCGCAACTGCACCTGACACAGGCTCCATTTGAGCTGTGTGTAAGAGGCGACGGCGCTGTCTTCGTAGAGAGTGAGGAACTTCTCGTATTCCGCGGCGGCCGCTTTCCACTCGCTGCGCTCGTAATACTGCTCGGCCACTTTAAGCTGGAAGCGTTCCGCCTCCCGGATGTCGGGATAACGATCGAGCGCAAGCTGATCCAGACGCTGGGCGCTGGCCACAGACCCGCCGCACAGCACGAGCGCTGCGGTCAGGAGCATCGTTAAGGGCCGCGCGGCGGGCCGGTTTCCCGCAAACTGTCTCAGCGGGTCTGTCACGGCGCTTTGCGTCGCGAACTCAGCCATTTGCTGTACTCCACGTGCGAATAAAAGATCACGTTCGTGCCTAACTGATAGCACGCCTCGTAGATTTCCTTGGGAACGCCGGAATGGTCGTCGGTCCAGGCGTCGCCGATGTCTCCCGGGTGATAGTAACAGACCCAGCGCCCCTCAACCCGCCAGCCTAATGCGTCGGTGCCGCCGTGCGGCGCGACATACGGCAGGAAGGGAACCTGGTAGGGAACACGGTGAATCACGTCGTCCAGCGGAACCGGCACCGGGTCCACGTTGGGCAGCACGCGCCGCATCATGGCGACGAACTGATTGTGAAAGTGCCGGCTGCCGCCGTTGTCCCCGAACAGCATGCCGTGCTTCTCCAGCAGATACTCGCGCAGCACCTTCACCTCGTCGTTGGAGACGACGATGCTCTTCTGGCCCGTCATGTAGACGAGGGGGGGACTCTTCTCGGGGGGGAAGTTTGCCAGTTGAGAAATCAGCCGCGACTCGGTGCGCTCGGCGACCTTTTGTTTCGTCCGCAGCCCGTACTCGACCAGCATGTTCAGGTCGGCCCCGATCCCGAAGTCCTGATCCCAATCCCCCCCCTGGTATTCGAGCCGGATAAACCGCACGCGGCCCTGCGAGGTTCCGCCGGCGAATCCGGCGCCCGCGCCCTGGCCGTAACCGACCGTGTAGGCGTGTTCCGTGATCTCGTCGAACTGCAGCTTGACGTCGTCCAGGTCGCGAACGTTGAACTTGATCGAACTGAACGGATTGATGACGTACTTCTTCTGGATAACCCGTTGCACCTTCACCGTCTGGGCGATGGCCTGTTGTTGTCCGCCCCCGGCGGGCATCTCGTACACCTCGTGGCACCCGCCAACCTGGGTCAGCAGCATGAACACCAGTAGGAACGAGAGCGAATAACCCAGCAAGGTTGTCACCGACTGATTCAGCTTGCGGTTCTTCGTTCCGTAGTACCAGGCCTGCGTGTCTCGCGGGTCCCAGATCCGTTTCCCGGGCCGATCCTGCGCGTCCTGATCCGGCGTTCGCCGGCGTTGTCGCGCTCGATCGTAAGCAAACGAATCGACCCACCAGATCACCCAGGCCAGGCCGAGAACGAACACGATCGCAGTGCTGGCGCGGGCCAGCGTCGCCCGCAAGCCGCCCAAGCCGAATGCGTCGGCGACGAACACGCTGTACTGGCAGAGAACGACCGCGCAAGCGCTGGCGAACGCCGACGTCTTTTGCGAACTGCGGCGCTGGGGGCGCGTCCCCCACCACAGCCAGACCAGTGACACGACGACGCCGGCCGTGAACACGCTCCAGGAAACGACGCGGCCGACCAGGCCGGTCAACTGGTGGAAATACTGCCAATCCGCCCAGCAGGCCAGCCACAGCACTCCGAGCACACCGGTCGCGATCGTCGCCGTCCGGAGTTTCGATTTGTCAGGCTGGCCGACCATAGGACTGGGAACATCTGTAACGAGTGAGGCGGGAGGCTGACGTCGTCAGCAGTGAAAACTACTCGACGCCGTCCAGCAGTGAATCGAGGTTGTTGTCCAGGGGATTCTCATCCGGCGCAGCCGTGCGCGTTTCATCGAGCCCCATCGCTTCGGTCGCTCGCTGCAGATCGGGATCGCCGGTCGTCTCGGCGGCCAGCGGAGGCGTTGTTGCATTCTCCGCCGGTTGGCCGGCATCGTCACTTGAAGTCTCTGCCCTGGCCGGTGAAGCGGCGGCCTGCGGTTCGGTCCCGCCCATCCAGTACGGGATCAGAGTCAGCACGGCGACCAGCACCACGCACCCCACCGTCGCCTGCAAGATTCCCCGCAGCAGACTGCTCGACGACAACTCGCCGAGCGTCTCCTGCGGACTCCGGCCGCGCAGCCCGGCGATGAATTCCCGCAGCTCCTCGGCCGATGCGGCCGTCGACGCTCGCACTCGCTTGCGGTCGCCGGTCATGCTCGTCAGCGGAGCCGTGCGCTCCTCGAATTCTTCGTTTCTGATCGCCACGGGTTCACCTCGATATTTGTCTTATCCGTTGTTTCGTTCGTCGACGATATGCACCAGTTCCCCCCCGGCCTCGCTGATCGCTTCGATCACCGGTTCGAACCGCTGGGCCAGGGTCTCCTTGTGGATTTTCAGCAGCACCGTGCGGCTACCGGCGGGACGGTCGCCGAGCAGACTCTCAATCCTGCCGCTCAGTTCGGCCACGCCAAGTTCGTCTCCGTTGAGGTACAGGCGGTTGTCTTGATCCACGACGATGCTCACGAGCGAGTGTCCGGCATTCTCCAGGTTGGGCGCCTCGGCCGGCGACCATTGCAGATGGCTGTCGTCCTGGGAACGCGCAAGGATGACGAAGAAAATCAGCAGGTTGAAAGCGATGTCTCCCATCGCCATCGACGGCACCTCGGCTCGATGTTGTCGCCTTTTGATCTTCATCGTGACAGACCGGCCGCTCCGGACTCAATCAACAATTCCTCGTTCACAAACTTCCATTTCGGAACGCCTCTGCAGTGTCCGCATCTGTGCCCAAACAGAAGTTTGGGCACAAGGTAAACACAATATGGCGCAAATCCGCTCATGGAACGACCACCTGTCGTTCTTCTTCAAGTTGCAGGGTAATCGTGCCGCCGGCGTCCTCGATCCGGCTGGTGAACTCAATCCAGCGGTCGTAAGGCAACTCCTTGTCGCTCTTCACAACGACCACACGATACTCCGGGCGGGTCTGCCCCTGCAGCCGCGCGGCGAGGACCGAATCAAACCGCGCCGGCTCGACAACCTCCCCGTTGACGATGACCGATGTGCGCGTCAACCGCACCTCGAGGTTCTGGTCTTCCTGTTCTTCGTCGACCGTTTCGCTGCTGGGGATGGTCTGTTTGCGTCCGCTGTCCGGCTGGACCGAAGCGCACACGAGAAAAAATACGATCAGGTTGAACGCAATGTCCCCCGTCGCCGATGTCGGCGGTTCGACAAGCAGGTCTCGACGGCGGCCTGATCGCATCTCACTTTCGGGCTACAAGTTTTTGGGAACAGCGGCGGCTTCGCGACAGTTCTGTTCGTCCGCCGCCGCCATCGGTCAAGTCGACTCTGCGGAAACCGCCTCCCGTTTCTCCAACGCCATCTGCAGCGTCACCGCTTCGATCAACTCCGTTGCGGACTCTTCGACTTCCAGAACGAATGCATTGATCACGCCGGAGAAGTAGTTGAACGCCACGAACGCCGGCAGACCGACGATCAGTCCGAACGCGGTCGTGAGCAGGGCGACGCTGATTCCGTCCGCCGCCGCTTCCACGATATTGGTTTCGCCCATCTGGGCGACGATGTCGCGGAACGACGTAATCATTCCGGCCACCGTACCCAGGAATCCCAGCGTGGGAGCTGCGCTCGAAACGGTCGCCAGAATCGGCAGATGCTTCTCCAGCGCCGCAGTGACGTGCACGCCGTAGTCGTCCATCGACTTGACCACCTGCTCCTCAATCTTCGCAGGGTCGTAATCAAGCCGATCCAGAACCAGAAACTTCCTCAGACCTGCAGAGAGGATCGCGGCGACCGGTCCCTGTTCGCGATCGCACAATTGCAGCGCCTCCTCGACGCGATCCTGCTGAAGGAGTTCAAGAACCTCGCGCCGCAGGCGACTCGAGTCTGTTCGCAGCATTTTCAGACTGCGGAACCGCTCGATCATCACTCCGGCGGCGATGACGCCCATGATGAGAATCGGCCACATGAACAGCCCCCCCTGCCGCATCAGCCCCAAGGCGCCGCTGTCGAGGATGCGGTCCATCGCGCCCGGCGTCTCTTCGGAGACGACCGGCTCGGAGTCGGGCGACGGTTGATCGGCTGCCGGAACAGCATCCGCCGCCTCTTCCGCAGCGGGCGCGGAAGTCTCTGTCGACTCCGTGTCGGCCGCTTCGGGGG
>ERZ869936.640-NODE-640-length-30919-cov-6.295263_pt1 | contig 30919 bp, 34 predicted proteins | sample MGYA00520876_ERZ869936 | MGnify/ENA primary metagenome ERZ869936 (study PRJEB32218, sample SAMN09650985) | biofilter metagenome | isolation source: enrty point of leading RO module | place: Saudi Arabia: Thuwal, RO plant located on Red Sea | collected 2016-02-17 ... | reverse complement strand
GCCGCCGCCCTGGTGCAGCACGCGGGCGGCGGCCAGTGCGTTGAAACGCCGCGCGCGAGTGGCGGTGAAGGTGGCCAGCGACAGCAGGCCGAGCGCCGCCACCGTGACCGGCAGCCAGAGCGGCCACCAGGCGCCCACCGCCCCGGCCCAGGCCACGCCGCCCATCGTCGCGAGCCCCGTCGTCGCGACCAGCGCCCAGCGCGCCAGCGCGCCGATCGCGCGCGCCTCGTCGTCGTCGCGCGCCATCGGCAGCGCGAACTCGTAGCGCGCGCAGGCGATCACGGCGAGGTTGGCGGCGACCGCGGCAAGCAGATGGAACTGACCGAACTCGACAGGCGTGTACAGCCGCGTGAGCAGCGGGCCCATCAGCAAAGGCAGCAGTTGTGCCGCCGCGCCGCCGGCCAGCAGGGTCAGGCTGGCGCGCAGCAGGGATGGAGCGGGCATCGTGCCGGGGCTCTAAAAGCCTCGGATTCTACGTCTGCGCCTAAACCTCGCGACGCAAGCACGAGCCCACGGTGACGACCTCCACCCCCACCGCTCCCCTCGACACCAACCAGCTGATGGCCGAGCGGCGCGAGAAGCTGCAGGCGCTGCGCGCCGCCGGGGTCGCGTTCCCGAATGATTTCAGGCCCACCCACCACGCCGCCGACCTGCACCATCGCCACGACGGCGTGCCGAACGAGGAGCTCGAGGCGCAGGCGGTGAAGGTGGCGGTCGCCGGCCGCATGATGCTCAAGCGGGTGATGGGCAAGGCCTGCTTCGCGACGCTGCAGGACGGGTCCGGGCGCATCCAGCTCTACGTCACGCAGGACGCGGTCGGCGAGCGGCGGCTGGCCGAGTTCAAGCACTGGGACCTGGGCGACATCCTCGGCTGCGAGGGCACGTTGTTCCGCACCAAGACCGGCGAGCTGTCGATCAAGGCGACGACGATCCGGCTGCTGACCAAGAGCCTGCGCCCGCTGCCCGACAAGTTCCACGGCATGACGGACCAGGAGCAGAAGTACCGCCAGCGCTACGTCGACCTGATCACCGACGACTCGGCGCGCGCGCGCTTCGTCGCGCGCAGCAAGGCGGTGGCCTCGATCCGCGGCTTCATGGTCGAGCACGGCTTCCTCGAGGTCGAGACGCCGATGCTGCACCCGATCCCGGGCGGCGCGAACGCCAAGCCCTTCGTCACCCACCACAACGCGCTGGACCAGCAGATGTTCCTGCGCATCGCGCCCGAGCTGAACCTGAAGCGGCTGGTCGTCGGCGGCTTCGAGCGCGTCTACGAGATCAATCGCAATTTCCGCAACGAGGGCGTGTCGACGCAGCACAACCCCGAGTTCACGATGCTCGAGTTGTATCGCGCCTACGCGGATTACGGCGACCTGATCGACATGATCGAGGCGTTGCTGCGCGGCATGACCGACAGCCTGCTCGGCACGACCCGGATCGACTACCAGGGCGAGACCTTCGACTTCGGCGCGCCGTTCGCGCGCCTGACGGTGGAAGAGGTGATCCTCGCGCACAACCCGGAGCTCGAGCGTGCGCGGCTGCGCGACCGCGGCTACCTGCTGGCGGCCTGCGAGCGCCTGGGCATACCGGTGAAGGACGGCTGGGGCCCGGGCAAGTTGCAGATCGAGATCTTCGAGAAAACCGCCGAGGCGAAGCTGCGCCAGCCGACCTTCGTGACCGCGTACCCGAAAGAGGTCTCGCCGCTGTCGCGGGCGAACGACGAAGACGGGTTCGTGACCGATCGCTTCGAATTCTTCGTGGCGGGACGCGAGATCGCGAACGGATTCTCGGAGCTCAACGACCCTGAAGAGCAGGCGGCCCGATTCCGCGAGCAGTGCGAACTGCGCGACGCGGGTGACGACGAGGCCATGCCCTACGACGAGGACTACATCCGCGCGCTGGAGTACGGCCTGCCGCCGACGGCAGGGCTCGGCGTCGGTATCGACCGGCTGGTGATGCTGCTGACGGACTCGGCGTCGATCCGCGACGTGCTGCTGTTCCCGCACATGCGCCCGGAGGCCTGAGCAACCCGGCGCGGCTCAGCCGGGTTCCGCCGGTTCGAGCCGCGCATCTCCGGCCTGCAGCACGGAGCCGTGCAGTTCCGTCGGCAGCACCGCCAGCAGCTCGCGGCCGCCCGTCGCCACGACGCGGCCTACCGCGGTGCCGTCCAGCCGCACTTCCTCGGCGACGGCGGTCGGGGCACTGGCGCGAAACCGCGCCGCCCGGCGTTTCACGCTGCCCCGGTACTCGGTGCGCGCGACGATTTCCTGGCCGGTGTAACAGCCTTTCGAAAAGCTCACGGCGCCGATGCGGTCGAGGTTCAGCATGTGCGGCGTGTAGCGGCCGCTCGTGACCGGGATGACGTCGACGATGCCGGCCTGGATGCGGGCCGCCCGCCAGTCCCCGTCGGACAGCGGCGCGCAGAAGCTCAGGCGGGCCCGCTCGAGCGCCGCGGCCGGACCGTACAGCTCGACGACCCGGCGCCCGGCGTCGAGGCAGACCGCGGTCATGCCGTCCCGGCGCACGGCCGCGTCGCGTCGCGCCTCCGGCAGCAGCTCGCGCGCAGCGAGCAGCTCGAGGTCGGCGGCATTGGCCAGCGCGAGCGACCGCCAGTCGGCGCTGCCTGCGGCGAGCGAGACGCGTGCCCGCAGCCGGTAGCGCGAGAGTCCGGCAACGACCTCGTCGACGTGCTCGGCGGGCATGACCAGGTCGTAGCCGCCGTCGTCGCCTGGCAGCAGCCGGAAGGTCGCGAGCACCCGGCCTTCCGGCGTACACCAGCCGGCCAGCGGACAGTGCGCGTCGCTGACGGTGCCGAGATCCTGCGTCAGCTGACCCTGCAGGAAGCTCCGGCAGTCATCGCCGCGTGCTTCGATCGTTGCGTACATCCAGTTCCCGGAAGGCGCTCGTGGCGCCTGCGAAACAAATCGTTACCCGCCGCCTGCCTGCGCGGCTGGCGACGCTGTGGCATACTTCGCGCATGCGCGACGAGCACGACAGCAAGGGCCGCGAGCCCGCCGCAAGCGACGAGGAACGGCATCATAACCCGAGCGACGAAGCCGGCAAGCCGCGGACGGAAGACGCGGCTGCGCCTGCGGAAATCGGCGGGCGTCCGGGCCCGGACCCGACGCGCTACGGCGACTGGGAGAAGAACGGGCGCTGCATAGATTTCTGACGGCCGGCCGTCCGCCGGGCGGCCGCCAGCTTCTTGAGGGAACCGAGAGTCCATGAGCAATCACGGGCGGCCGCTGTCGCCGCACCTGTCTGTCTACCGTTGGCCGGTCACGATGGCGGCCTCGATCTCGCATCGGGCGAGCGGTCTCGTGCTGGCCGCCGGGCTCGTCGTTTTCGCCTGGTGGCTGGTCGCGCTCGCCGGTGACGCCGCCGACTACCGTGCCTTCGCCAACCTCGCCCAGTCGATTCCGGGCCGGCTTGCGCTGCTCGCCTTTAGCGCCGCGTTCTTCTATCACCTCGCGAACGGCATCCGGCACCTCGTCTGGGACCTGGGCTACGGCTTCGAACTGCCGACCGCGAACGCCTCGGCCTGGTTCGTGTTCGTCCTGACAGTCGTGCTGACCGCCGGCTTCTGGGTGGCGCTGTGAGCTTGCGCTCGCCGCTCGGCCGCGTGCTGGGGCACGGCTCCGCGAAGGAGGGCACCGGGCATTTCTGGAGCCAGCGCCTGACCGCGATTTCCAACGCGGTCCTTGGAGTCTGGTTTCTTGCCGCCATGTTGGGCATGGAGAGTTTCACGCAGGCCGAGCTGCGGGCCTGGATCGCCGCGCCGGTCAACGCGGTGCTGCTGACGTTGCTGACGCTGTCGCTCGCGCGCCACGCGAGCCTCGGCGTCCAGGTCGTCATCGAGGATTACGTGCACGGACCGCTGATGAAAGTAAGTTCACTGATAGTCATGAAATTCGCACACATCGTCGTCGCCGCTGCCGCGCTGTTCGCGATCCTGAAAATCGCCGTCGGCGGTGCTGCATGAGCGAGTACGACTTCATCGATCACAGCCACGACGTCGTTGTCGTCGGTGCCGGCGGGGCCGGCCTGCGGGCGACCTTCGGGCTCGCCGAAGCCGGCTTCGATACCGCCTGCGTAACGAAGGTGTTCCCCACCCGCAGCCACACGGTTGCCGCGCAGGGCGGCATCAGCGCGGCGCTCGGCAACATGGGCGAGGACGACTGGCGCTGGCACATGTACGACACGATCAAGGGTGCCGACTGGCTCGGCGACCAGGACGCCATCGAGTACATGTGCAAGGAAGCGCCGGACGCGGTCATCGAGCTGGAGCACTACGGCGTACCTTTTTCGCGCACCGAGGACGGCCGGATCTACCAGCGGCCGTTCGGCGGCATGACGACGCACTACGGCGAGGGCACCGCCCAGCGCACCTGCGCTGCTGCGGACCGCACCGGCCACGCGATGCTGCACACGCTGTACCAGCAGTCGCTGAAGCACGAGGCGGAGTTCTTCATCGAGTATTTCGCGGTCGACCTGATCATGGAAGACGGTGCCTGCCGCGGCGTCGTCGCGATCGATCTCGCGACCGGCCGCCTGCACCGCTTCCGCGCTCACCAAGTGATACTCGCGACCGGCGGCTACGGCCGCGCCTACTTTTCCTGCACGTCGGCGCATACCTGCACCGGCGACGGCAACGCGATGGTGCTGCGCGCCGGCCTGCCTCTGCAGGACATGGAATTCGTGCAGTTTCATCCGACCGGCATCTACGGGGCCGGCTGCCTGATCACCGAGGGCGTGCGCGGCGAGGGCGGCTACCTGACCAACGGCGACGGCGAACGCTTCATGGAGCGTTACGCGCCGAACGCGAAAGACCTTGCGTCGCGCGACGTCGTCAGCCGATCGATGACGATCGAGATCCGGGAGGGCCGCGGCGTCGGGTCCGAGAAGGACCATATCCACCTGCACCTGGAGCATCTCGGGCCGGAGGTGATCCACGAGCGGCTGCCCGGCATCGCCGAAACCGCGCGTATCTTCGCCAACGTCGACGTGACCCGCGACCCGATTCCGGTGCTGCCGACAGTGCACTACAACATGGGCGGCATCCCTGCGAACTACAAGGGCGAGGTCGTGACCAAGCGCGGGGAGAACGCGGAGCTGGTCGTTCCGGGTCTCATGGCCGTCGGCGAGGCGGCTTGCGTATCCGTGCACGGCGCCAACCGGCTCGGATCGAATTCGCTGCTCGACCTGGTCGTGTTCGGCAGGGCGGCGGCCAAGCACTGCGCGGAGACCATGTCCCCGGGATCGCGCCACAAGCCGCTGCCGGCCGACGCCGGCAGAGACTCGGTGGCGCGGCTCGACCGGCTGCGCAACGCCGACGGCGACCGCCCGACCGCGGACATCCGGCTCGAGATGCAGAAGGTCATGCAGAATCACGCCGCCGTGTTCCGGACCAGCGACACGCTGGCCGAGGGCGTCGAGAAGCTGCGCGACACGTGGAAGTCCTTCGAGCGCGTCGGTATTGCGGACCGCTCGCTGGTGTGGAACACCGACCTGGTCGAGACGCTGGAACTCGAGAACCTGCTGCTCAACGCGATGGCGACGATCGAGTCGGCCGCGAACCGCAAGGAGAGCCGCGGCGCGCATGCACACGAAGACTATCCCGAGCGCGACGACCTGCACTGGATGAAGCACACGCTGGCCTGGGTCGACGACGGCGGTGCCGTCACCCTCGACTACCGGCCGGTGCACGAACAGACGCTGACCGACGAGGTCGAAGCCGTGCCGCCGAAGGCGCGCACTTACTGAAGTCCCAAGGACGACGAGCAGGAGTCAAGACGTGGCGGAATTTCGCCTGCCAGCCAACTCAAGGATCAGGAAGGGTCGCCATTTCCCGGCGGCGGACGGCGCGAAGAACGTGCAGCGTTACGTCGTCTATCGTTACGACCCGGACAGCGGCGACAACCCGCGCATGGACACCTACGAAGTGGACATGGACGATTGCGGGCCGATGGTTCTCGATGCGCTGATCAAGATCAAGAACGAGATCGACTCGACGCTGACGTTCCGGCGTTCCTGCCGCGAGGGCATCTGCGGCTCCTGCGCGATGAACATCGACGGCCGCAATACGCTGGCCTGCACCAAGCCGGCCGACAGCGTGCGCGGCGACGTGAAGATCTACCCGCTGCCGCACATGCCGGTCGTGAAGGACCTGGTTCCCGACCTGACGAATTTCTACGCGCAGTACGCGTCCATCAAGCCCTGGCTGCAAGCACGTACGCCGGCGCCGCCGGACAGCGAGCGCCTGCAGAGCAAGGAAGACCAGGAGAAGATCGACGAACCGGCGGCCTGCATCCTGTGCGCCTGCTGTTCGACGAGCTGCCCGAGCTACTGGTGGAACAGCGACCGCTACCTCGGTCCGGCCGCGCTGCTGGCTGCCTATCGCTGGCTCGTCGACAGCCGCGACGAGGCAACCGGCGAGCGCCTCGACGAGCTCGAGGACCCGTTCCGGCTGTATCGCTGCCACACGATCATGAACTGCTCGCAGGCCTGTCCGAAGGACCTGAATCCCGCGCGCGCGATCGCGGCGACCAAGAAGATGCTGGTCGAGCGCCGCCACTGAGGCGCCGCGCGGATGCAGGGCGCCCGACTCCGCTGGCAGTGCCGGCGCGGCATGCGCGAGCTCGACGTGCTGCTGGTCGCCTGGCTCGACCGGCACTATGCCGACGCGCCGGACGCGCAAAAGGCCGCGTTCCACGCACTTCTCGAGCTTCCGGACCCGGAGCTGGCCGGCTATCTTCTGCGCGGTGTGCCCGCCGCCGACCCGCTCGCCGCCGCCGTCATCGCACAGATTCGCGGTGACGCTCCGGCCTGACCCGGGCCTGCTCGACCGCGTCCGGCTGGCCGGTGCGGCGGCGCTCGTGGCGGGTTTCGTCATCACGCTGCACCTGCCCGTCGCGCCCGGCTGGCGCGCCCTGGCCGCGCTGGCCTGGCTCGTCGCCGAGGGTGCCGCGTTCGCGCGCTGGTCGCGGGCCGCGGGTCGCTGGCGTCGGCTGCACATCGACGAGAACGGCATCGAGGGGCGAGGCCGCGACGGCCGCTGGCAGCCGCTCCGGGCGTTGCCCGGCTGCACGCTGCTGGCCGGTCACGCGTGGCTGCGGCTGGCCGACGCGCAAGGCCGCGGTGCAGCGCTCCTGCTCGCGCGGGCGGGGATGCCGGCTGCCGACTGGCGCCGCTTCCGGGTGTGCTGGCGGCTCGGTGCTGGCGCCGCGGGCTTTGGCCGGCATCGACCGTAGCTGCTACTATCCGCCGCTGTCCCGGCCGGCCCGCCGGAAAGCGCGATCGCCGTCACGAAATGTATTCCAAAACGCTATGCAAAACGCGGCATTGTGCGAACTTTCCGGGCGCCGCCCGGTCTACCCCGACAGCGAGCGCCGGCGCCCTGGCGGCAACGGGGTGGCGGCATGAGTGAGCCGACCGACGCCCAGCTGGTCAAGCGGGTCCAGCAGGGCGACAAGGGCGCCTTCGACGTGCTGGTACTCAAGTACCAGCACAAGATCGTCAACCTGGTGATGCGCTATGTACGCGACCCCGATCAGGCACTCGATATCACGCAGGAGGCGTTCCTCAAGGCGTATCGGGCGCTGCCGCGGTTTCGCGGTGACAGCGCGTTCTACACCTGGCTGTACAGGATCGCGGTGAACACGGCAAAGAATTACCTCGCGGCACAGCGGCGGCGGCCACTCGACGTGGAGCTCGACCTGCAGGACCCGGAACAGTACGACCTGCACGCGAAACTGAAGGATACCGACACGCCGGAAGGGGTTACGCTCAGCCGCGAGTTGAACCAGACTGTCGAGCGCGCGATCGAGGCGCTGCCCGACGACCTGCGCACAGCGATCGTCCTGCGCGAGCTGGACGGCATGAGTTACGAGGAGATCGCCCAGACGATGGACTGCCCGGTAGGGACGGTCCGGTCGCGGATTTTTCGTGCCCGCGATGCGATCAGCAAGAAGATTGAGAACCTCGTCGATTGAGGGTTCACAATCGGGGATGCAACCAGTGATGGCGGGCCCGCCCGCGAACGGTGAATTATGAACGACGCCCTCAAGATGCAGATTTCGGCTTTCGTCGACGGCGAGCTGCCGGCCGCGGAAGCCGAGCTGTTGACCCGCCGGCTCAGCCAGGACGAGAGCCTGAAGCGACAGGCCGCGACCTACCTCGAGATCGGTCGCCTGCTGCGCGGCGAGCGCGCGCTGCCCGGCGGCGACACGCTGCGCGAGCGCTTGGCGGCCGCGCTCGCCGACGAGCCTGAGCTGGCCGCGGCCGGGCGCGACGGCTCGCGCTGGCTGCGCCCGGCAGCCGGGGTCGCGATTGCCGCGTCGGTCGCCGTGCTCGCGCTGGTCGGGCTGCGCCAGTTGGACGTCGCGGACCCGGTAGCGGGCTCTGTGCCGGTGCCGACCGCCGCAATCGCGGTGGACGACGGCAGCAGCTACACGGAGCCGTCAGCCAGCGAGGCCCTCGGCGACCGGCCGGACGAGATGCTACGGCAGTACCTGATCAGCCACGGCGAGACCTCCGGCGAACTCGGCGCGAACGGGATCCTGTCGCGTCTCGTCACGCTGGAGCTGCGCGGCGGCGAACTGGTCGAGGTCACGCCGGCCGCGACGGACGAGGACGGTCAGGCCGTGACCGACGAGAATGCCGGGACCGAGTCGCGGGATCCCTGAGGGCATGCGGCCCGCGAGGCAGGCAGTCATGAATCCGGCGGCGGCTCGCGACCGGCGCGTCGCCACGGCCCTGCTGCTGTGCGCGGGGCTGGCGGCCGCTGTCGCCACGCGCGCCGCGGAGAGTCCCAACGACTGGCTGGACCGGATGGCCACGGTCGTCAGCACGATCGATTACCAGGGTACGGTCATTCGCCGCAAGAATGGCCGCTCCGACGCGCTCAAGGTCATGCACCGGGTCGTCGACGGCGTGGTCAACGAGAAAGTCGTGACCCAGGAAGGCAACGGTCTCGAGATCATCCGCAACGGCAACGAAGTGCATTGCATCCTGCCGGACCAGAAGTCCGTGCTGATCGAACAATGGAACGACCGCAGCACGCTGTTCTCGACCCTGCCGAGCAGCGAGCTGCGCTTCGGCGCCGAGTACGACCTGTCGATCGTCCGCGAGGAGCGGGTCGCCGGCCGCCGGGCGCTGCTGCTCGCAATCAGGCCGCACGACAACTGGCGCTTCGGCCACCGGCTGTGGCTGGACCGCGAGACCGCGTTCCCATTGCGTACCGAGCTGGTCGGCAGCGACGGTGCCGTGCTCGAGCAGCTCAAGTTCGCCGACATCAGCTTCGATTCCGAGATTCCCGCGGAGGCGCTCCAGCCTTCGCTGAGCCTCGACAATTTCACCTGGTACTCCGAGCCGACCCGTGACGAGGTTGTCGGGGTGGAAACGGACTGGACGAGCGGCGATCTCCCGAGCGGCTTTCGCAGCGTGGCCACGCGCACGGAGCAGATGCCGGGGGTCGACGAACCCGTCACGCACATCCTGTACAGCGACGGGCTTGCGACCGTTTCGGTGTTCATCGCGGCTCAGCGCGACAGCGACGTCGCCGGCCGCCATCGCCTCGGCGCGGCCAATTCCTACAGCACGCTGATCGACGGGCACCAGGTGACCGCGGTCGGCGAGGTGCCCGCCGCGACGGTGCAGCGCATCGCCGACTCGATGCGCCGCGAGTGAGCGCGGCGGAGCCCCCGCAACCATGAACCAGCCGCAGGGCACCGTGACCGCGATTCGCGGCGATCGCGCGGTCGTCCGGGTCGAGCGCGCGTTCGCCTGCGCCCGCTGCCAGGCCGGCCGCGGCTGCGGCGCCGGCCTGCTGGAGGCCGGCCGCGGCGCACGCGAATTCACGCTGCACAGGCCGCCGGGGATCGCGCTGGCGCCCGGCGACCGGGTGAGCCTGCGGCTCGCCCCGGAACGCCTGCTGCGGGCGGCACTGCTGGCCTACGGGCTGCCGCTCATCGCGCTGCTCGGCGTACCGGCCGCCGTCAACTGGCTGCGCGGCCCGCTGACCGACGCCGAGCTGGTCCTCGCCGCGGCGGTCGCGCTGGCCGGATCGCTCGCGGCAGGCAGGCGCCTGCTCGCCCGTGACCGCTGCCCGGGCGAGCTCGAGCCGGACATCGGCGAGCGCCTGCCACCCGCCGCGGCCTCTTGAGCACGCAGTCGCGCGCTCCGCGGCTCGTCGTCTACAGCCGCCGCGGCTGTCACCTGTGCGAGGTGCTGATCGAGGAGCTGCTGCCGCTGGTCCGCGGCCGGGGGACGGTCGAGGTGCGTGACGTCGACGAGCGGGCGGACTGGCAGCAACGCTACGGCAGCGAGGTTCCGGTCGTCGAGTGCGAGGGCCGGGAGCTCTGCCGCCACCGCCTCGACCGCGCCGCCGTTCGCCGCCTGCTCGACGAAGCCTGAGAGCCGGAGCCGGTTCCCCGGGGCCTAAACGTATATACTTCGCCGCTGGTCCGCGCCGGCGCGCCGCCTGCAACCCTCATGAAGCACATCCGCAATTTCTCCATCATCGCGCATATCGATCACGGGAAGTCGACCCTGGCCGACCGTTTCATCCAGCTGTGCGGCGGCCTGAGCGATCGCGAAATGCTGGAGCAGGTGCTCGATTCGATGGACCTCGAGCGGGAGCGCGGCATCACGATCAAGGCGCAGAACGTCTCGCTGGACTACCAGGCGAAGGACGGCCAGACCTACCAGCTCAACTTCATCGACACGCCGGGCCACGTCGACTTCTCCTACGAGGTATCGCGCTCGCTCGCGGCCTGCGAGGGCGCGCTGCTGGTCGTCGACGCAGCGCAGGGCGTCGAGGCGCAGAGCGTCGCCAACTGCGTGACCGCAATCGACATGGGTCTCGAGGTCCTGCCGGTGCTGAACAAGATCGACCTGCCGGCGGCCGACCCGGAGCGGGTCATCCACGAGATCGAAGACATCATCGGGATCGAGGCCAGGAACGCCCAGCGGGTCAGCGCGAAGACGGGCGCCGGGGTCGGCGAACTGCTCGAGCAGCTCGTCGCGGTGATCCCGCCGCCGCAGGGAAACCCCGACGGCCCGCTGCAGGCGCTGATCATCGATTCCTACTTCGACAACTACGTCGGCGTCGTGTCGCTGGTGCGAATCGTCAATGGACGGCTCGGCAAGGGCAGCAAGATCACCGTCATGTCGACGGGTCGCAGCTACCTTGCCGATCGCGTCGGGACGTTCACGCCGAAGATGACCGACCGCGACGAACTGCGGACCGGCGAGGTCGGGTTCGTCATCGCGGGCATCAAGGACATCTTCGGTGCGCCCGTCGGCGACACGCTGACGCTGACCCAGGCGCCGAGTGACAGGCCGTTGCCGGGTTTCAAGCAGGTGCAGCCGAGGGTATTCGCGGGCCTGTTCCCGGTCAGCTCCGACGACTACGAGTCCTTCCGCGAGGCGCTGCAGAAACTGCGCCTGAACGACGCGGCCCTGCATTTCGAGCCGGAGACGTCCGCCGCGCTCGGCTTCGGGTTCCGCTGCGGCTTCCTCGGCATGCTGCACATGGAGATCGTGCAGGAACGCCTCGAGCGTGAGTACGACCTCGAGCTGATAACGACCGCGCCGACCGTCGTGTTCGAGGTCCTGCAAACCAACGGCGAGACCGTGTACGTCGACAATCCCTCGCGGCTGCCGCCGGCGAACGAGGTCGAGGAACTGCGCGAGCCGATCATCCGCGCAGGCATCCTGGTCCCGGAAGAACACGTCGGCGCGGTCATCAAGCTGTGCATCGAGAAGCGCGGCGTGCAGACGCAGATGCGCTATCTCGGCCGGCAAATCTCGCTGGAGTACGAGATGCCGCTGGCCGAAGTCGTACTCGATTTCTTCGACCGGCTGAAATCCGTCAGCCGCGGCTTTGCGTCGTTCGATTACGAGTTCGTGCGCTTCGAGGCCGCCACGCTGGTCCGCCTCGACGTGCTGATAAACAAGGATCGCGTGGACGCGCTGTCGATCATCGTCCATCGCGACAAGGCGCAACACCGGGGTCGCGAGCTGGTCGAAAAGATGAAAGACCTGATTCCGCGGCAGATGTTCGACGTCGCGATCCAGGCGGCAATCGGTTCGCAGATCATCGCGCGCAGCACGGTCAAAGCGCTGCGCAAGAACGTGACGGCGAAGTGCTACGGCGGCGATGTGACCCGCAAGCGCAAGCTGCTTGAGAAGCAGAAGGCCGGCAAGCGGCGCATGAAGCAGATCGGCTCGGTCGAGATTCCGCAGGAGGCGTTTCTGGCCGTGCTGCGCGTCGACAAGTAGCGACACAGGGAGTCAGCAGGAGCTTGGACATCAATCTGGCACTGATACTGGTATTGCTGACCGCGTTCAGCGGCGCGGTCGTCGCCTACAATCGCTTCGTGCTCGCCCGGCGCGGCGAGAAGCCCGCGGGCGGCCTCGCAACCGTGGTCGAATATTCGCAGTCGTTCTTCCCGGTGCTGCTGCTCGTGCTCGTCATCCGCTCGTTCATTTTCGAGCCGTTCCGCATCCCGTCGGGCTCCATGGAGCCGACGCTGCTGCGCGGCGACTTCATCTTCGTCAAGAAGTATTCCTACGGCCTGCGGCTACCGGTGCTCGAGACCAAGGTGCTGGAGACGGGCGAGCCCGAGCGCGGCGACGTCGTCGTCTTCCGGCTGCCGTCGGAGCCCAGCATCAACTACATCAAGCGGGTCATCGGTCTGCCGGGCGACACGATCGTCTACCGCGACCACCGGCTGACCATCAACGGCGAGACGATCCCGCTCGAGGCCAGCGAGGAGGCGCAGGTGTACCGCGAGACCTTCGGGGAGCGCGAGCACCGGATCCAGATCACGGCGCCGGGCTCGCGCGCCGGCGAAAACGTCTATACCGTGCCGGACGGGCACTACTTCGTCATGGGCGACAACCGCGATAACTCGAAGGACAGCCGCTACATTTCGGCGATCCCCGAGTCCCACCTGGTGGGCGAGGCGACGCGCATCTGGATGCACATGGACGGGCTGGCCTGGCCGCGCTGGGACCGAATTGGCGACAAGATTCAATAATGTGGTGTAAATCACTGAAATGGCCGCTAAAATCGCGTCAAATCCAGCGACAGTACGCCCGTTCGTTCAGGAGACCTTGACGTGAAAGCTCGCTATGGCACTTCGGGCCCGCGCCGCGTGCGCGGCATGACCACGATCGGCATGCTGATTCTGGTGGCCTTCGTCGGCCTGTTCGCCTTCGCCGCGATCCAGCTCACGCCGGTCTACCTGAACTACATGAAGGTCGCGAGCGTCGTCGACGGCGTCAAGGAAGAGTTCGACGGCCAGGGCCCGAGCATCGGCGCGATCCGCAAATCCATCGAACGGCGTTTCGCGATCGAGGCAGTGTCCGTGATCGAACCGAAGGACATCAAGGTCTCGACCGACCCCGGCGGCTTTCTCGTCGATGCCTCGTACGAGCACTCGGTGCCGTACGTGGCCAACGTCTATTTCACGGTGCGATTCGACAAGCGGGTCGTCGTACGCCGTTGACGCGCTGCCGTGGCGGCCTGCCGGCCCGTCTGGCAGGATAGACCGCCCCTCTATCACTCCGGGCCCGAGCATGGCTGACAACCCGGCAGCACGCGCCGCCGCGTGGCTCGAGCGTTCGCTCGGCTACCGCTTCGAGGACCCGCGCCTGCTCGACGAGGCCCTGACCCACCGCAGCGCGGCCGGCCAGAGCAACGAGCGGCTCGAGTTCCTCGGCGATGCCGTGCTCGATTTCGTCATTTCGCATGCCGTCTACACGCGCCGCCCGGACGCCCCGGAAGGCGACCTCAGCCGGTTGCGTGCGTCGCTGGTCAACGACCGGGCGCTCGCCGAACTCGCCGGCGAACTCGGTATCGGCGAACACCTGCAGCTCGGCAGTGGCGAAAAGAAGACCGGCGGCCACCGCCGTTCCTCGATCCTCGCCGACGCGCTGGAAGCGCTGTTCGGTGCCGTCTACCTGGACCGCGGCTTTGCCGCGGCCGAGCAGCTGATCCGCGAGGTCTATGCCGGCAGGCTGGCGGCGCTGCCCGACTCGGAGAGCCTGAAGGACCCGAAGACGCGCCTGCAGGAACGCCTGCAGGCGGACGGCCTGCCGTTGCCGGATTACGCGGTCACCGACGTTTCCGGCAAGCCGCACCGACGCCGCTTCGCGGTCGTCTGCCGCGTGCCCGCGCTCGAGCTCGAGCGTGCCGGGGAGGGGGGCTCGCGCCGCGCCGCCGAACAGGCCGCGGCGACCGCGCTGCTGGACGCGCCGCGCGGCGCAACGGGCCGGCGCACGTGAACGGGCAGCCGCAGCGCGCCGGCTTCGTCGCCGTGGTCGGGCGCCCGAACGTCGGCAAGTCGACGCTGATCAACGGGCTGCTCGGCCGCAAGGTCAGCATCGTCTCGCCGAAACCACAGACGACCCGGCATCGCATCCTCGGCGTGCTCACGGACGTTGGCTGCCAGACGATTTTCGTGGATACGCCGGGGCTGCACGCGCATGCGCCGAAGGCGATGAACCGGATGATGAACCGCACGGCCGCGAACGCGCTGGCCGACGCCGACGCGGTGCTGTTCGTTTGCGAGGCCGGGCGCTGGACCGCGGAGGACGACGCCGTGCTCGAGCGCATCGCCGCGCTCGGCAAGCCGGCGCTGGCGGCACTGAACAAGATCGACCGGGTTACCCCGAAAGAACGCCTGCTGGAGGAAATCGACGCGCTGTCGAAGCGCCACGCTTTCGCCGACATCGTCCCGATCTCGGCGCGCCGCGGCGACAATCTCGACAGGCTGCCCGCGCTGCTGCGCGAATACCTGCCCGAATCGCCGCCGCTGTTTCCCGCGGATACCGTCAGCGATCGTTCCGACGCGTTCCGGGCCGCCGAGCTGATCCGCGAGAAGCTGACTTTCGAGCTGCGCCACGAGCTGCCGTACGGGCTGACCGTGACGCTGGAGCGCTTCGAGGAAGAGCCCGGCGGCCTCGCGGTCAACGCCGTGATCTGGGTCGAGCGAGACAGCCAGAAGGGCATCGTCGTCGGCCGCGGCGGGCAACTGTTGAAGAAGATCGGCCGCCAGGCCCGGCTGGAGCTGAAGCGCGAGTACGGTCGTCCGGTGCACCTCGAGCTGTGGGTCAAGGTCCGGGACAACTGGGCCGACAGCGACAAGGACCTCGCCCAACTCGGCTACGACCTGCCCTGAGCCGATGAGCGCCAGGCACCGCATCCAGAACGAGCCGGCGTGGCTGCTGCACCACCGTCCGTTCCGCGACACGAGCCGGATACTCGACATACTGAGCCGCGACCACGGCCGGCTCGCGCTGGTCGCGCGCGGCGCGCGCTCGGCGAAGTCGAAGCTGCGCGGCGTGCTGCGGCCGTTCCTGCCGTTGTCGCTGTCGTGGGCCGGCCGCGCGGAGCTCGGCACGCTGACCGGCGCCGAGATGAACGGCGCGCCAATCTCGCTCTCCGGCGACGCGTTGCTGTCCGGCTACTACGCGAACGAGCTGTTGCTGAAGCTCATGCACCGCCACGACCCGCAGCCCGAAATCTTTGCGCTGTACAGCCGCACGGTCGAGCAGCTCGCCGGGCGCGAGCGGCCGGCGGCGCTGCTGCGCGACTTCGAAATCGAACTGCTCGCGCTGCTCGGCTATGCACTCGACCTGGGCCAGGATGCACTAGGCCAGGACGACATCGTTCGGGACCGCTGCTACGAGTACCGCCCCGGGCAGGGCGCGGTCCCGGTGGCGCCGCGGAGCGGGGCGATGGCTTTCAGCGGGCAGCAGCTGCTCGGCATCCGCGCGCGGGACTTCGACGACCCGGAGACGCTGCGCGCGGCCGGGCGCCTGCTGCGCGGCGTGATCGCGTATCATCTCGACGGCAGGGAGCTGAACAGCCGCAAGGTGCTGATGGAGCTGCATCGAAACAGGGCCGCCGGGCGCGCCGCGGACGACACGGGAGAAGACGGATTGGCAGCTACGAAATCCGGCCACGCGGCGGACGACGCGGGAGGCAACGCATTGGCAGATACGCACGCCGGGCGCGCAGCGGACGAAGAAGGAGACTATGGGCTTGGCTGACATGAACACGCTGCACCTGGGCGTCAATGTCGACCACGTGGCTACGCTGCGCCAGGCGCGCGGCACGGACTACCCGTCGCCGGTCGAGGCCGCGCTGGTCGCAGAGCAGGCAGGCGCCGACAGCATCACGCTGCACTTGCGCGAAGATCGCCGGCACATCCAGGACGCGGACCTGCCGGCGCTGGCCGCGCGGATGCGTACGCACATGAACCTCGAGATGGCCGTGACCGACGAGATGCTCGGTATCGCCTGCGAGCTTGCGCCGTCCGACGTCTGCCTCGTGCCGGAGAAGCGCGAGGAGCTGACTACCGAGGGCGGCCTCGACGTCGCGAGCCAGGTCGGGCGCGTGGGCGCCGCCTGCGCGCGGCTGCAGGCGGCGGGCATCCGCGTGTCGCTGTTCATCGATCCGGACGAAGCGCAGCTGCGTGCAGCGCGCGAAGCCGGCGCGCCGGTCGTCGAGCTGCACACGGGCGCTTACGCCGAGGCGGAAGGCGCGGAGCAGGAGCGCGAGCTCGGGCGTATCGTCGCTGCCGCGCGCGCCGGCGACGCGCTCGGCCTGACCGTGCACGCCGGCCACGGCCTGCACTACGGCAACGTGCAGCCGATCGCGCGCATCGCACAGATCCGCGAACTGAACATCGGGCATGCGATCGTGGCCCGCGCCGTTTTCGACGGCATGGCCGGCGCAGTGCGCGAGATGAAACGACTGATGCAGGAAGCCCGCGGCGCGGCCGGGGCCGCCTCGTGATATTCGGTGTCGGCACGGACCTGGTCGAGCTCGAGCGCGTTCGGCAGACCTACGAACGTTTCGGCGCGCACTTCGTCGACCGCCTGCTGATGGACGAGGAGCGCGCGTTGTTCGAGCGGGCCCGCGACCCGGTGCGCTTCCTCGCAATGCGCTTTGCCGGCAAGGAGGCGACCGTCAAGGCGATGGGCACGGGTTTCGCGCACGGCGTGTGGATCCGCGACGTCGGCATCGTCAACGATCCGCGCGGCCGGCCGCTGGTCATCTGGACGCCGCGCGGGCGCGCCGTCTGCGACGAACTCGGCATCGGCGCAGGCCACGTCAGCCTGACCGACGACGCCGGCCTGGTCATGGCTTTCGCCGTCGTCATGAACGCGGAGAACTGATGCACTGCCTGGTTTTCGATATCGAGACCGTTCCGGACGTCGAGTTCGGTCGGCGCTTTCACGGACTCGACGGACTGTCGGACAAGGACGTCGGCACGGCCATGCAGTTCATGCGCCAGCAGCAGACGGGCAGCGACTTCCTGCCGCTGCACCAGCAGCGGGTCGTCGCGATCTCGGTCGCGCTGCGCAGCGGCGACGGGCTGCGGGTCTGGAGCCTGGGCGACGCCGACGCGGACGAGGCCGAGATCATCCGGCGCTTCTACGACGGCATCGAGCGCTACACGCCCGACCTCGTGAGCTGGAACGGCGCCGGCTTCGACCTGCCGGTCCTGCACTACCGCGCGCTGCTGCACGGGATCCAGGCGCCCCGCTACTGGGAAACCGGCGACAACGACCGCGAGTTTCGCTACAACAGCTACCTCGGCCGGTTCCACTGGCGGCACATCGACCTGATGGACGTGCTGAGCGGCTTCCAGGGCCGCGGGCGCGCCAGCCTCGACCAGGTGGCCGTCATGCTCGGCTTCCCCGGCAAGCTCGGCATGAGCGGCGACAAGGTCTGGGGCTGCTGGCTCGACGGCGGCATCGAGGAGATCCGCAACTACTGCGAGACCGACGTCGTCAACACCTACCTCGTCTTTCTGCGCTTCGAGTTTATGCGCGGCAATCTCGATCGCGCCGGGCTCGAGCGCGAGTACGCGCTCGTGCGCGAGACTCTGGGCGGGCTCGGGCAGGCGCACTTCGACGAGTTCCTCGACGCCTGGCCGGCGGCCTGAACCGGCATGGCCCGCAGGCAACGCGAGCCGGAAACGGCCCCGATCGCCTCCGTCACGCATGACGGGCGCGGCATCGCCGCCGTCGAGGGCAAAAAGGTATTCGTCGCCGGCGCGCTCGCCGGCGAGACCGTGCGCTTCCTGCGCCGCAAGCGCCGGCGCAATTTCGACGAGGCGGAGCTGCTGGAGGTCCTCGAAGCGGCGCCGGACCGGGTCGAGCCGCGCTGCGCCGTGTACGGCAGCTGCGGCGGCTGTTCGCTGCAGCACCAGGCCCCGGAGCGGCAGCGCGAGATCAAGTTCGCGGCGCTGAAGGACGCGTTCGCGCGCATCGGCGGCGTGACGCCCGCGCGCTGGCTCGAGCCGCTCGGCGCGGACGCCGGCGACGGCAGCTGGCACTACCGCCGGCGCGCGCGCCTCGCGGTCAAGGACGTGCCGGCCAAGGGCCGGGTGCTGGTGGGCTTTCGCGAGAAGCACGCGCCGTTCGTGACCGACATGCAGCGCTGCGAGGTGCTTGCGCGGCCCGCGCACGCGCTGCTGCCCGCGCTGTCGGAGCTGGTTGCAAGCCTGACGGTGCGCGCGCGACTGCCGCAGATCGAGGTCGCCGTCGGCGACGCGCAGGTCCGGCTCGTGTTTCGTGTGCTCGACCCGCCGACGGCGGCGGATCGCGAACGCTTTGTCGACTTCGCGCGACGCCACGAGGTCACGGTCGCGCTGCAGCCGGGCGGCCTCGACAGCGTAGAGAACCTCTGGCCGGGGCAGCCCGAGCCACTGTACTACGAGCTGCCGGAATTCGACGTTCGGCTCGAATTCGAGGCGACCGATTTCGTGCAGGTCAACGGCGCGGTGAACCGCCGGCTGGTCGGCCGGGCGCTCGAGCTGCTGGCGCCGGAGGCCGGCGAGCGGGTGCTCGATCTCTACTGCGGCATCGGCAATTTCTCGCTGCCGCTGGCGCGCCGCAGCGCCGCCGTGCTCGGCGTCGAAGGCGAGGCGCGGCAGGTCGCGCGCGCGCGAGCGAACGCGGCGCTGAACGGCATCGACAACGCCGAGTTCCTGGCCGCGGACCTCTCGGCGCTCGACGGCAGCGAGCGCTGGCTCAGGCGCGGCTGGGACCGGGTGCTGCTCGACCCCGCGCGCAGCGGCGCGCTGGAGTTCGTGCGCGTCGTCGACCGCGCGGCGCCGCGGCGCATCGTCTACGTGTCCTGTCACCCGGCGACGCTTGCACGCGACGCGGCCGAGCTGGCCGCGCGTGGCTACCGGGCGAGCGCGGCCGGGATCGTCGACATGTTCCCGCACACCGGCCATGTCGAATCGCTGGCAGTGTTCGAAAAAGGCCGATAAAACAGCAGCGTACCCGCTATAATTCGGCGCGTTGTCAAAACCGCGCGAACGGGGGAGAGCCCATGGCGCTCGGGCCGGTCATGCTCGACATCGAGGGGACCCGGCTCACGCCGGCAGATCGCGAATTGTTGCGCGAGCCGGCCGTGGGCGGCGTCATCCTGTTCACGCGCAACTACGAGTCCCCGGCCCAGATCGCGGACCTCGTCGAGTCGATTCGCGCACTCAGGCGGCCGCCGCTGCTCGTCGCGGTCGACCACGAGGGCGGCCGCGTGCAGCGCTCCCGCGACGGCTTCACCGCGATCCCGCCGATGCGGCTGCTCGGCCGCCACTACGACCGCGAGCCGCAGGCGGCGCTGGACCTGGCGCGCACCTGCGGCTGGCTGATCGGCGCGGAGCTGCGCTCGGTCGGTATCGATCTCTCGTTCGCACCCTGCGTCGACCTCGACTGGGGTATCAGCGAGGTCATCGGCGATCGCAGTTTCCACGCGCAGCCCGCCGCGGTGACCGAGCTCGCGCTGGCCCTGATCCGCGGCATGCGCGACGCCGGCATGGCCGCGGTCGCAAAGCATTTCCCGGGGCACGGCGCGGTCGTCGCCGACTCGCACGAGAAGCTGCCGGTCGACCGCCGGCCCTACAGCGTCCTGCTCGACGACATGCAGCCGTACGAAAAGCTGGTGGAGCGCCGCGTGCTGGCCGGCGTGATGCTGGCGCACGTCGTCTACGCCGAAACGGATCCGCAGCCGGCCGGGTTTTCGCCGTGGTGGATCGGCGAGCAGCTGCGCCGGCAGATCGGCTTCGACGGCGCCGTGTTTTCCGACGACCTGTCGATGAAGGCGACCGCCGGCTTCGGTCCGATGCCGGAGCGCGCGCGGCTCGCACTGACCTGCGGCTGCGACATGGTGCTGGTCTGCAACGACCGGGCGGCGGCGCGTGCCACGGTCGCGTCGCTCGCCGACTGGTCCAGCCCCCTGTCGCTGGTCCGCCTGGCGCGGCTGCACGGGACCGGCGCGCCGTTGCGCGAGTCGCTGCTCGCGAGCGACGAGTGGCAGGCTGCGAGCGACGCGCTCGCCGCCTGGCGGGAACGGCCGGAACTGACGCTGAACGCGTGAGCGTGCGGGAGGCTTCGGCATAATGGCAGCGGCGGGCGGCTACGGGATCCTGGCAGGGTCGGGTTTCGCCGCGCTGGGCTCAGGTGCAACCGGCCGCCAGCTGACGACGCGCTTCGGCAGGCCGTCGTCGGCGCCGAGGCAGCTCCGCATCGGCACGCAGGAACCGTGGCTGGTCCTGCGGCACGGCGAGAACCACGACATCCCGCCGCACGCGATCAACTACCGGGCCAACCTGGCGGCGCTCGCGCAGCTCGGGGTCCGGCGCGTCATCGCGCTGAACACGGTCGGCGTGATCGGGGCACGGCCCGCCCCGGGGGGCCTCGCGGTGCCGGACCAGCTGATCGACTACAGCTGGGGCCGGGTTCACAGTATCTACCACGGCGCCCACGCTAAGCTCGACCACGTGGACTTCACGGAGCCGTTCGCGACGGAGCTGCGCGCGGGCCTGCTCGCGGCCGCGGCCGCGGCCGGCGTGTCCTGCCGCGACGGCGGCGTCTACGGGGTCACCCAGGGACCGCGCCTGGAGACCGCGGCGGAGGTCGATCGCATGGTGGGCACCGGCGTCGACTACCTCGGCATGACGGGTATGCCCGAGGCCGGCATCGCGCGCGAGCTCGGCATGGACTACGCGATGCTCAGCCTCGTGGTGAACCACGCGGCCGGCCGCGGCGAGCGGGCGATACACGAGGACATCGAGGACAGCACGATGCGCGCCAGGCAGAACGCAATGCGGATTCTCGAGCGCTTTCTCGGCGACGGGGGCGGCGCGTGACCGTCATTCGCCGCAGCATCCTCGAGCGCCTGATCAATGCGACGGCCGAGCCGCTGCTGCTTGCGCGCATCGACAAGGCCGACTGGCCGATCGTGCTCTGCAACCCCGCGCTCGAGGCGCTTGCCGACCGCGCCGATCTGAACGGTATGCCGGTGACGGACATCATCGAGGCCCTGCACGGGCGCGAGGCCGCGCGCGAACTGTCGGAGACGATCCGGACGTCCCAGGAGTCCAGCATCCCGCTCGAGGTCGGCGGGCGCCGCTGGCTGCTGGTGCTGCGGCCCCTCGCCGACGACGGCGAGTCCAGCGCGCGCTACTACGCGGCCTGCTGGCGCGACAGCGCGAGCATGACCGGAGGCGGCGACGCCAGCGCGGCGCACCAGGCACTGTTGCGCGCGCGCCGACGCATCCGCGACCTCTCGCGCGAGGACGCGCTCACCGGCCTGCTCAACGACGGCGCATTCCGCGACGTGCTCGCACACGACTGGGCCGTCGCTGCCCGCGACCAGCAGTCGCTGGCGCTGATCGTCTTCACTATCGATCACTTCGAGGAATACCTGCGGGTCTTCGGCCGGCACGCGGCAGACTCCTGCCTGCGCCGGGTCGCGCAGGCCCTGCGCCGCTGCCTGCGCCGCGCGAGCGACGTGGCGGCGCGGCTCGACGGGGAGGGCAGCCGGCTGGTCGTGCTGTTCCATTCCGGCGACGAGCCGGCCGTGCAGGGCTTCGCGGAGGCAATCAGCCAGGAGATTCGCGACCTGGGCCTGCACCATCCGCATTCGCGCAAGGAACGCTTCGTGACCGTGACGCCGCGCTCCGCGGTCGCGGTCGCGAACGGCGGCCCGGGCGAGGCCGCGAAGTTTCTCGAGTCGCTGTTGAGCGGGGACTAGCGCCCGGCCGGCAAGCCCGCGTCGTCGTCATCCGGATCGTCGTCGGCCGGGGTTTCGATGCGCGTGACCTTCGCCAGCAGCCCGAAGCGCGGGTGATCGAAGTAACGCAGCTCGCCGTTGCGCACGATGCGGTCTTCGTCGATGCGCATGCGCACGCGGCCGACCGCCGGGCCCGCGGCAAACTCCTCGACCCGGCGCGCGTCGCCAAACACCGGTACCGCCGGGCGCGCGTCCGGCTGGCTGTCGCGCGGCGTCATCGCCAGGTCGACGACGAGGTGCAGGAAGCGGCTCAGGTACAACGTCAGCGTTCCGTCGAACTCGGCCGGCGCGCTGCCGAGGCGGCGCAGCGCGATCGCGGGCGAGCGCTCCCGGTCGACGGCATCCTGGGCCCAGCCGGCCCAGAGCAGCGGCTCGTAGGCATCCAGCCGCTCGAGGCGCTCCCAGGTGTCGCGGAGAGTCAGCTGCTCGCGCGACAATACCTCGAGCCGCACGAGGTTGGCCGGCAACACGATCTCGCCCAGTTCGAGGGTTTCGTCCCCGGCCGCCGGCTCTTCCCCGGCCGGCTGCTTGTCGAACCCGGCCGCCGCGTCGAGCGCGTCGCTGTCCGGCAAGCCCGGGTCGCCGTACGCAGTGCCCGGCGCGTCGCCGTCGCGCGGCCCGAGCTGCCAGTCGGGCCCCGGCGGCGCCTCCGGAACGAACAATTCATTGCCGGTCGGCACGCCGGCACCGTAGCGAAACAGGATGATCTCGACCGCCCAGCGTTCGGGTGCGGCCTCGGCTTCGCTGTCGGCGGCCGGTGGCAGTTCCTGTGCCGCGGCCGTCAGTGCCAGCAGCGACAGCAGCAGGGCGTATGGCAAATTGGCTTGCGGCATATCCGCTCGGTCTCCCGGGAACGCGTCGTCAGCCGGCGGCCCGCTGCCGGTCGCGGTCGACCGGCGCCAGCTCGGCGAGCAGGGCCTCGATCGCCTCGATGCGTGCATCGGCGTCGGGCATCGGCTGGCGGAACTGTAGCCGATCGGCTCCCTGCATGCGACAGCCGCCGCGCGAGCCCTGCACGAGGCGCACCAGCTGCAGCGGGTCGACGGTTGCGTCCGCGCCGAACTGCAGGTAGCCCGCTTCCGCCGCGGCGTCTATTTTCTCGATGCCGAGTCTGGCGGCGCGCGCACGGATACCGGCAATGCGCATGAGGTTCTTCGCCGGCTCCGGCAGCAGCCCGAAGCGGTCGATCAGCTCGACCTGCAGGTCGCGCAGCGTCTCGTCGTCGCGGGCACTGGCAATGCGCTTGTACAGGATGAGTCGCAGGTGCACGTCGGGCACGTAGTCGTCGGGCAGCAGGGCCGGGATGTGCAGGTTCACCTCGATGCCGCCGTCGAGCGGCTTGTCGAGATCGGGCTCGCGACCGTCGCGCAGCGCCTGCACCGCGCGCGTCAGCAGCTCGGTGTACAGCGAGAAGCCGATTTCCTGGATCTGGCCGCTCTGCGTGTCGCCTAACAGCTCGCCCGCGCCGCGGATCTCGAGGTCGTGGGTCGCGAGCGTGAAGCCGCTGCCGAGGTCCTCCAGCGAGTCGATCGCTTCCAGCCGCTTGACCGCGTCGGCGGTCATCGCGCGTTTCGGCGGGGCGACCAGGTAGGCGTAGGCGCGATGGTGCGAACGGCCGACGCGTCCGCGCAGCTGGTGCAGCTGCGCCAGTCCGAAGCGGTCGGCACGATTGATGATGATGGTGTTGGCCGTCGGCACATCGATGCCGGACTCGACGATGGTCGTGCACAGCAGTACGTTGAACCGGCGATGGTAGAAATCGAGCATGACCTGCTCGAGCTCGCGCTCCGGCATCTGCCCGTGGCCGACGCGGATCTTCGCCTCGGGCACGAGCTTCTGCAGGCGTTCGCCCACGCGGGCGATGTCCTCGACCTTGTTGTGAATGAAATACACCTGGCCGCCGCGGCGGATCTCGCGCAGGCAGGCCTCGCGGATGACGACGTCATTCCACTCGCTGACGAAGGTCTTGACCGCGAGCCGCTCCGCCGGCGGCGTCGTGATCAGCGACATCTCGCGCAAGCCCCCGAGCGCCATGTTCAGCGTGCGCGGGATCGGCGTCGCGGTCAGCGTCAGCACGTCGACCTCGGCGCGCAGCGCCTTGATCGCCTCCTTGTGGCGGACGCCGAAGCGGTGTTCCTCGTCGATGATGACGAGGCCGATGTTCTTGAAGTCCTTCGTATGCTGCAGCAGCCGGTGAGTGCCGATCGCGATGTCGACGCGGCCTTCGCGTAGTCCCGCGACGACGCCTGCCATGTCTTTGGCCGAGCGGAAGCGGGACAGGATCTCGATGCGCACGGGCCAGTCGGCGAAGCGGTCCCGGAAAGTCTGTCCGTGCTGCTGGGCGAGCAGAGTGGTCGGCACCAGCAGCGCGACCTGGCGGCCGCCGTTGACGGCCGCGAAGGCGGCGCGCAGTGCGACCTCGGTCTTGCCGAAACCGACGTCGCCGCAGACGACGCGGTCCATCGGCTGCGGCGACGCGAGGTCCGCCAGCACGTCGTCGATCGTTTGCTGCTGGTCGGCCGTGGGCTCGAACGGGAAGCCCGCCTCGAAGGCCCGGTAGTCGGCCTCCGGCCAGCGGAATGCGTGGCCCGGGCGGGCGGCGCGGCGCGCGTAGACGTCCAGCAGCTCGGCGGCGACGTCGCGAATCTTGTCGATGGCGCGTTTTTTCGCTTTCGCCCACTGGTCGCTGCCGAGGCGGTGCAACGGCGCGTTCTCCGGCGACGCTCCCGTGTAGCGGGAAATGAGGTCGAGCGACTGCACCGGCACGTACAGCTTGTCGCCGCCGGCGTATTCGAGGTGCAGGAACTCGCCGCGCGTCCCGCCGGCCTCGAGAGTGACCAGTCCGAGGTAGCGACCGACGCCATGTTCCGCGTGCACGACGGGCGAGCCGGCAACGAGGTCGTTGAGCTGCCGGATGATCGTTTCCGGGTCGCGCTCCGCGCGGCGACGCCGGCTGCGCTGGCGTGCCTTGTCGCCGAACAGCTGCTGCTCGCTGATCACCGCGATGTCGGCGTCCGCCAGCAGCACGCCGTTCTCGAGCGGCGCGGTCGCAACGGCCAGCCGCTCGCTGCGCGCGAAGAAATCCTGCCAGCCCTCGGCGCGCGCGACCTCGAGGCCGCGGCCGCGCAGGAAGTCGCTGACGCTCTCGCGGCGGCCGGCCGAATCGGCCGTGAACAGGATGCGCCCGGCATGCGCTTCAAGGAACTGCATCAGCGCCCGGGCCGCGTCCTCGTAGCGCGCCTCGATCTTCAACGCGGGCGGCAGTTTCGTCGACACGTTCAGGACGCCGTCGGCCTCCGGCAGCGCCGTCGTGCTGGCCCGGATGCGGCGCAGGCCGGACAGCTGCGCCGCGACCTCGGCCGGCGAGAAGAAGGTCTCGTCCGGTGCGAGGATCGGCCTTTCCGGGTCGAGCCGGCACAGTTCGTAACGCTCGGCGATTTCCGCCCAGGCCTGTTCGAGCAGGCCGTCGAATTCGTCGGGCAGCATCAGGATGGCGCGCTCGGGCAGGTAGTCGCTGAGCGCGGCCGTCTGCTCGAAGAACAGCGGCAGGTAATACTCGATGCCGCCGTGCGCGATTCCGTCAGAGACGTCGCGGTAGACCCGCGACTGGGACGGCTGGCCTTCGAAACGCTCGCGGTAGCGCTGCCGGAACGTCCGTACCGCCTCGGCATCCAGCGGCACCTCCCGGGCCGGCAGGACGTCGATGCGCTCGAGCCGTTCGCCGGACAGCTGGCTGTCCGGGTCGAACACGCGCAGCGAGTCGATCTCGTCGTCGAAGAAATCGATGCGCAGTGGCGCGTCGGTGCCCATCGGGAAGACGTCGAGCAGCGCGCCGCGCACGGCGAACTCGCCGTGCTCCTCGACCTGCGAGACGCGCAGGTAGCCGGCATTGCTCAGCGAGGCGATGAAGGCATCGCGGTCCAGCGTCGTGCCGGCCGCGAGGCTGAGCGTGCGCGCGGCGACGTAGTCGACCGGCGGCAAGCGCTGCAGCAGCACGGCGGCCGACAGGATCAGGATGCCCGAGGTCTTGCGCGGCAGGTGCGCCAGCACGTCGAGCCGCTGCGAGACGATGTCCTGGTGCGGCGAGAAATTGTCCCAGGGCAGGGTCTCCCACTCGACGAAGTGACGCACGGGCAGGTCGCCGGCGAACCAGCGGATCTCGGCTTCGAGCCGGTCGGCCTCGCGGGCGTCGCTCGCGACGACGACGAGCGGGCGGCCGCTGCCGCGGGCAACCTCGACCGCTGCGAGCGCGGCGCTGGCGCCGCTCAGCCGGCCGAGCGCCTCGAGCGTCGGCAGCGAAGACCGGGGAATGAGCAGGGAGTCGACGGGCACTGAAAAGGCGGGCGGGGACACGGGCCGGCGATTATCGCACAGGCCCGCGGCCGCGAAACAACCTGAAAAAACAACGGGAAGGCGACCCCGGGGTCGCCGCGGACTACTTCGAGACGGCGTGGATGACCCGGTCGTACTCGAAGAACACGGCGAAGCCGGGGTAGTCCCAGCGCGTGATCGGCGGATCGCCGACGGCGGCCCGGGTCGAGGCGGGCTGGCCGAACTCGGCCTCGACGCTCGCCTTGCTCATGCCGCGCTTCGGTTTGCCGGGCGCCTCGAAGGTGGCTGCCCGGTCGTTCGCGCCCATCTGCAGCGTGTCCGCCTGTACGAGCGGAACCAGGCCGCCCGCGAGCGCGAGGAGGATGAGGGCACGAAGCGTAGTCATGGGCGGAACTCTCCGGGTCGGCGTGCGGCGACTATAGCATCGGCCTCGTCGCGGCAAAACATGCACTTAAGGGCGTTTGTACACCCTGTTCGCCGCGTCAACGCGGACCTGGATCACACTTCGGCCGGTCCGGGCGGCGCCGTCCGCGCGGCGCGGGCGGCCTGCACCCGCGCTGCGCGATCTGGTTTAATGCGCCGATGATCCCTCCCGTGGAACTGTTCGTCGGCCTGCGCTACCTGCGCGCGAAGCGCCGCACGCGGTTCGTTTCTTTCATTACCCTGGTCTCGCTGGCCGGTATCGCGCTGGGCGTCGCGGCGCTGATCGTGATCCTGTCGGTCATGAACGGCTTCGAGGGCGAGCTGCGTACCCGGCTGCTGTCGATGACGGCGCACGGCTACGTCACGGGCGGGGACGGCCGCGTCGACGAGTGGCCGGCCGTGCGCGAGCGCATGCAGGCGATCGACGGGGTCGTGGCCGTCGCCCCGGTGATCACGCTCGAGGGCATGGTGCGCCGCGGCGGCACGCTGCTGCCGCTGGCGATCGACGGCATCGACCCGGCGAGTGAGAGCGGCATCCTCGGCCGCAGCATCGAGTTTCTCGCGGGCAGCCTGGAAGCGCTCGAGCCGGGCGGCCGGGGCATCGTGCTGGGCCGGCTCCTGGCCTGGGACCTGAACGCGCGCGTCGGCGACGACGTCGTGCTGCTGGTACCGCGACCGAGCGGGGACGGGCGCATGGAGCCGGTACTCGAGCGTTTCGTCGTACGCGGCGTGTTCGAGGCCGGCGTTGCCGAGCACGATAAGGGGCTCGCGCTCGTGCACCTGGCCGACGCGGCGAGCTTGCGCGGGCGCGGGACGGGCGTCAGCGCGCTGCGTTTTCTCGGCCGTGACGTCATGGCGGCGCCGGCCCTCGCGGCACAGCTCGAGGCGAGCCTCGGTGCGGATTATCGCAGCAGCGACTGGACTATCGAGAACGCGAGCTATTTCCGCGCGATCCGGCTCGAGAAAATGATGATGTCCCTGATCCTGTCGCTGATCATCGGTGTCGCCGCGTTCAATATCGTCGCGAGCCTGGTCATGGTGGTCACGGACAAGACCCGCGATATCGCGATCCTGCGCACGCTCGGCATGGACCCGGGCGGCGTCGTGCGGGTGTTTTTCATCCAGGGCGCGATGATCGGCTGGATCGGAGTGCTCGCAGGCGTCGCCGCCGGCGTCCTGCTCGCGCTCAACGTGCCGACTCTGGTGCCGTTCCTCGAGGAATTGCTCGGCTTCCAGATCATGCCCGGTGACGTCTACTACGTGACCCGGATTCCGTCCGAGCTCGAACTCGCGGACGTCGCGACGATCGGCGTCGCGGCCTTCGTGCTGACCTCGCTGGCAACGCTGTACCCGGCACGCCGCGCGGCGCTGGTCGAGCCGGCTGCCGCCCTGCGCTACGAGTAGGCGGATGGCGCAGCGCTACGAACTCTGGATCGGCGGTCGCTACGTGCGCGCACGCAGCAGCAACCGCTTCGTGTCGCTGATCTCGCTGATCTCGATGCTCGGCATCGCGATCGCCGTCGCGGTGCTGATCGTCGTGCTGTCGGTGGTCAACGGCTTCGAACGCGAGCTCAAGGACCGCCTGCTGGCGATGACCGGGCACGCGAGCATCGAGGGCGAGGCGGAGCAACTCGCCAACTGGGAGGACTTCGCCGCGGCCGCCGCCGCGGATCCGCGGGTCGTGGCGAGCGCGCCGTTCGTTACGGGCCAGGCGCTGCTGATTGCGGGCGAGGAGCTGTCCGGCGCGGCGCTGCGCGGCATCGACGCGGCGCTCGAAGGGCGCGTGTCGGGCATCGACGCGCTGCTGCTCGCCGGCAGGCTGGACAGCCTCGCACCGGGCCGGTTCAACATCGTGCTCGGCACCGAACTGGCGGACGCGCTCGGCGTCGCGCCGGGCGACAAGCTGACGGTCACGCTGGCGGAGGGGCGGGCGACGCCGCTCGGCGTGATCCCGCGCAGCAAGCGCTTCACGGTCAGCGGCATCTACCGGGTCGGCATGTACGAATTCGACCGGCGGCTGGCCTTCGTCAGCCTCGCGGATGCGCAGCGCCTGTACCGGCTCGGCGACCGGGTCAGCGGGCTGACCCTGTCGGTCGACGACGTGTTCGCGGCGCCCGTCATCGTCCGCGACGTCGCGCTCGCGGCCGGCGGGGGCGTCATGGTGTCCGACTGGACGCGCCGCCACGTGAATTTCTTTCGCTCGATCCAGATCACGAAGTCGATCCTGTTCGTGATCCTGCTGATGGTCGTGGCCGTAGCGGCCTTCAATATCGTGTCCACGCTGGTCATGGTCGTGAAGGACAAGCAGTCAGACATCGCGATCCTGCGCACGATCGGGGCTGCGCCCGGCGCGATCCTGCGCGTGTTCATGACCCAGGGCACCGTGATCGGCGCCGTCGGCACGGTTGCCGGCGTCGTCGCGGGCGTCCTGTTCACCGTCAACCTGGAGAACGTTGTGGCTTTCCTCGAAGCGAGCTTCGGCATCAAGTTCCTGGCCGCCGACGTCTATTTCATCAGCGACCTGCCCGCCGAGCTGCGCTGGCGCGACGTCGCGCAGGTCAGCGGCATCGCGTTCGCATTGGCGCTCCTGTCCACGCTGTACCCGGCCTGGCGCGGCGCGCGCACGCGGCCCGCGGAGGCGCTCCGGCATGACTGACGCGAGCGTGCCCGCAGGCGGCGAGCCGGTGCTGGTCTGTCGCCGGGTCGTGCGCCGCTTCGACGAGGGCGGCAGCACGCTCGAGGTGCTGTCGGGTGTCGACCTCGAGATCGGCCGCGGCGAACGGGTCGCGATCATCGGCGCGTCCGGGTCGGGCAAGACGACGCTGCTGCAGATCCTGGGCGGCCTCGACGACCCGACCAGCGGCGAGGTCCTGGTCGGCGGCCGCGCGATGGCGACGGCCGGCGAGCGCGAGAAGGGCCTGCTGCGCAACCGCTATCTCGGCTTCGTCTACCAGTTCCACCACCTGCTGCCGGAGTTCACGGCGGTCGAGAACGTCGCCATGCCGCTGCTGATCCGCCGCGTCGAACGCGCGACGGCGCTCGAGAGCGCCGCCGCGCTGCTCGGGCGTGTCGGGCTCGGCGAGCGGCTCGGCCACAAGCCGGGCGAGCTGTCGGGCGGCGAGCGCCAGCGCGCGGCGGTCGCCCGGGCGCTGATCACCGACCCGGCACTGGTGCTGGCCGACGAGCCGACCGGCAATCTCGACGCCGGGAACGGCGAGCAGGTGCTGGAGCTGATGCTCGGGCTGAACCGGGAGCTCGGCACGAGCCTCGTCATCGTCACCCACGACCACGACATCGCGCGCCGCATGGATCGCATCCTGACGCTGGAAGACGGCCGCCTGCACGCCGCCTGAGCGTCAGTCGGGCGGCCGCCGGCGCGCCCGGCGCTTTTCCAGGTAGTCTGCGATCGACGCGCGCCAGAGCAGGTCGAGGGCGATGTAGCCGACGAGTGACAGCAGGGCGCCGAGCAGGATGCAGCCGAGCGTCAGCGGCTGCCAGACGTTCAAGAAACTGTCGGTCAGCCAGGCCAGCGACAGTTCGATCTCGAGTTCCCGGGGCGGCAGGCGCAGCAGCTCGCGGCCGACTCGGTAGGCAAAGAAATACATCGGGCCGATCGTCAGCGGGTTGCTGATGAAGGTCGTCAGCGCCGCGACCGGGATGTTGATGCGCAGCGCGAGCGCGGCCAGCGCCGCGATCAGCACGTGCCCCGGCACCGGCAGGTAGCCGACGAACAGGCCGAGCGCGAAGGCGGGCACGATCGTGCGCCGCCGTATCCCCCACAGCCGGCGATCGTGCAGCAGGTGGTCGAACGGCTGCAGGTACCAGTGCCCGTCGAAGTCGTGGCGTTTCAGCGCGAATTTGCGAAAAAAGCGTCTGGGCATCGGTCCGGTGGCGGGTTTACATGGCGTCGGGGCCTGCGCGGTTGCGCGGCATGATATCGACAATCCGCAGGGAACGCGGCCGATGCTGCGATTCGGCTTGGCCTTCGTCGCCGGTGCGGCCTGCGTCTGCGGGCTGCCGCGGCTGCCGCCCGGCGGCGCCTGGGCCTGCGTCGGCGTG
>ERZ869936.639-NODE-639-length-30921-cov-5.555271_pt1 | contig 30921 bp, 34 predicted proteins | sample MGYA00520876_ERZ869936 | MGnify/ENA primary metagenome ERZ869936 (study PRJEB32218, sample SAMN09650985) | biofilter metagenome | isolation source: enrty point of leading RO module | place: Saudi Arabia: Thuwal, RO plant located on Red Sea | collected 2016-02-17 ... | reverse complement strand
CTGGACGCGCGCGGCGTGCCATACTCCGACTGGGGACACACGGCGGTGGCGGGATGGCGCCAGATCTTCTTCTACGATCCCGACGGCAACGTCATCGAGGTGCACGAAGTGGCCGAGAGCTAGGCGCGCCGGGGCGGCGCGGCCCCCGCCGCGCCCCCGACGTGGCGCGTCCAGGTCTCGATCATCCAGCCCAGCATGACGGCGTTCAGGATATGCCATAGGAAATGCGTGCCGACGGGGATCGCGGCGCAGAGCGTTTCGTCCAGCGAACGCGCGGTCAGAGAGACGCACAGGATCGCGGCACCGATGGCGAGGTTCCGCGCAAGGCTCGGGCTGCGCCGGCGCAACAGGGCCGCATAGGCACCGGCAACGGCCAGTAGAAGCTGGAGATCGTGAAGAACGGCAGCGCCTCGAACACGGGTGTCAGCGCGGCGCTGTAGGGGACATAGGCCGCCGCGCCCAGGGCCGACGCCCAGACCGGCCAGCCCCAGAAATCACGATTGGCCAGAAAGACACGGCTCAACGCAAAGACCATGATCGGCAGCGTGTCGGCCATCGCCGCCCAGGCGGTCGCATGGGTGTGGAACAGCCACGACCCGATGCCGATTAAGAACAGGACCGCGGCCAGCACGCGTCCCGCCCCGAAGCTGCGCCGCCACATCAGAACGGCCGCGATCATGAAGGCCAGGTTCGTCACCGCATTGACCGGCTCGGACCAATAGGTCGGGTCCGTCCGCTCGCAATAGGCGTTGATCGCTCTTGTCCAGTCCATGGGGTCCCTTATCCTGCTTGGCAGGACATAGGGAGGTTCAGATGAAAATCACATGGCTCGGACATTCCGGTTTCCGGATCGAGATCGGCGACCAGGTTCTGCTGGTCGATCCCTGGCTGACGGGCAACCCGGTCTTTCCCGATGGCGGCCGCGACGCCGCGATCTCGGGCGCGACACACATCCTGATCGCCCACGGCCACGGCGACCACACCGTCGACGCGCTGGCCATCGCGAAGGAGACAGGCGCGCCTCTGGTCGGCATCTACGACCTGATGAGCCATTGGGAAGCGACCGCAGGCGCCGAAGTCATCGGCTTCAACAAGGGCGGCACGGTCATGCTGGGCGACGTCGCCGTCAGCATGGTGGCGGCGGTGCATTCCTCGTCGCTGTCGGGCGAGAATGGCCCCGTCTATGCGGGCCACGAGGCGGGCTTCATGATCCGGGGCGAGGGCCACACGATCTATGTCTCGGGCGATACCGACATCATGGCGGACATGGGCTGGATGGGCGAGTATTACGCGCCCGACATCGGCATACTCTGCGCGGGCGGGCATTTCACGATGGACATGAAGGCCGCGGGCTGGGCGGCGAAGAAATTCTTCAAGTTCAAGACGGTGATCCCCTGCCATTACAAGACCTTCCCGCTGCTTGCGCAATCGGCGGACGAACTGGTCGCGGCCCTGCCGGGAGTGGATGTGAAGACGCCCGAGGTGATGGAGACGGTGGAGATCTAGCGCAGACCGTCCTTCCCCTGGACCTGATCGACCGTCAGCCCGCCGACGCGCGGCAGCGGGCGACCGCCGTCGGTGACGGCGACGGCGACCAGAATCTCGCCCGAGCGCGGCGCATCGGCCAGCCGGACCTCGACGGCGTCGAAGTGGCTGCGGACATAGGCCGCGTCCTTGTGGCCGAGGGGCACGTCCAGCGTCTGACCTGGACCGCCCATCTTCTTGGCCGACGGCACCAGCGCGGCGCCGCCGCCCACCGCTTCGCGAAGCGGCGCGCCCATCGACGGATGCAGGATCGCGGCCGCGTGCTCCAACTCGCCCGCCTCGCCCACCATCGCGGCCTTACCGTAGCTCTTGGCGTCCTCGGGGCCGATGCCCAGCGCTTCGACGCAACGCCATCCCAGAAGGCCGCCCAATTCGGCGCCGATCTCGATCAACTCGGTCAGGTCCTCGTGGAAGGCCCCCGCGCAGGGATTGGCGATCACGGCCACCGCAACCGCCTTGCGCGCGGGCGGTGCCACGTCGCGCCCCATCTCGGAATGGATCTCTTCCACGGTCACGACCAGCTTGCGGATCTCAGCCATCCCGCTTCTCCCTGAAGAAATCGCGCAAAAGCGCAGCCGCCGCCTCGGCCCCGATCCCGTCATAGACCTCTGGCACATGATGCGCCTGGGGATGCGCGAAGATGCGCGGCCCCGCCGCCACGCCACCCGATTTCGGGTCCGACGCGCCATAATACAGACGACCGATCCGCGCGAACGAGATCGCGGCGGCGCACATCGGACAGGGCTCCAGCGTCACGTAAAGGTCCGCGCCCGCCAGCCGCTCGGATCCCAGCGCCGCCGCCGCTGCGCGGATCACCAGCATCTCGGCATGCGCCGTCGGATCGCTCAGTTCCCGCGTCCGGTTGCCCGCGCGCGCCAGCACCTCGCCATCCCGCACCAGGACCGCGCCCACCGGCACCTCGCCCCGCGTCCCGGCCGCGCGCGCCTCCTCCAGCGCAATGTCCATGTAGCTCTTGAAGCCCATGCGCCTTCCTGCCCCGAGACGGCGCACCGCTCAATCCCTTCTTCTTTTCCGAAAAACTCCCGCCGGAGGCATCGGCCGCCTGCGGCCGATTTTTCGGCGTGCAACCACGTCGGCCCCGCGCTATGGCGGTGGCCATGACCGACGCCGAACGCATCGCCAAAGTCCTTGCCCGCCGCGGCGTCGCCTCGCGCCGCGAGGCCGAGCGCATGATCGGGGCGGGCCGCGTCGCGGTGAACGGCAGGACCATCGACAGCCCGGCGCTGAACGTCACCGCGGCCGACCGCATCACCGTCGACGGCAGGGAGGTGGCCGAGGCCGAACCGCCGCGCCTCTGGCTCTATCACAAGCCTTCGGGCCTTGTGACGACCGCGAAGGACGAGAAGGGGCGCGCCACGGTGTTCGACAACCTGCCCGAGGACATGCCCCGCGTGATGTCGGTCGGTCGGCTGGACCTGACCTCCGAGGGCCTGCTTCTGCTGACCAACGATGGGGGCATCAAGCGCAAGCTGGAACTCCCTTCGACGGGCTGGCTCCGGAAATACCGCGTCCGGGTCAAGGGCACGCCCGACGACAGCGATTTCGAGCCGCTGCGCCGGGGCCTCACCGTCGACGGCGAGCGGTTTCAGCCCATGCAGGTCACGCTCGACCGCCAGCAAGGCGGCAACGCCTGGGTGACGGTGGCGCTGCGCGAGGGCCGGAACCGCGAAATCCGCCGCGCGATGGAGGCCGTCGGGCTGGCCGTCAACCGGCTGATCCGGATCAGCTATGGCCCCTTCCGCCTGGGCGACCTGAAGCCCGGCGCGGTCGAGGAGGTACGGCCCCGCGTCCTGCGCGACCAGCTGGGTCTGGGCGAGGCCCCGTCACGGGCGCCTGCGGCGAAAAAGCCGGGCGCGAGAAGGCCGCCAGGGCGCCGCACCGGCACGGAACCGGGGCGAAAGCGCAAAAACTGACGCCCGGCCAGCGGCTTGCCCTATTCCGCCACATCCCGGCGACAGGGCGGATTTGAGCGGGAATCGGCATCTTTCCCCCCCTGATGCTATGGCAAGGCCGAGGTCGTTCACTTATGTTAACGGCCAAGAGAGGATCCGAATTCGCCATGCAGCGATTGGTACTTGCGGTATTGTTTGTCACACTGGCGGCGGCCATCGTCGCCTATCTGGCCGGGCGCTTTTCCCGGTCGAGGGGCGGCCGTCTGGCCTCGGACGCCGTAAGCACGGGGACTGCGATGCAGCGAATGTCGTTCTTTCTGCTGATGTGCCTGATGATCTACGTCTTCATGAACGGGGCCTCCTGATGGCCCAGCGCTATGGCGGCAAGCACAGCCCCGGCGCGACCGGACCGGCGGCGCCGGGTCGGCCGCGCCGCAGCCCTGCGGGCGCCAGGGTCAATTTCCTGTTCATCATGCCGTTTCTTCTGGCGCTGACGGCCTTCCAGCAGGACGTGGTCGGCATGGCGCTGGACCTGACGGCGTTCGGCGACCTGATGCTGGCGGCCTGGCTGACGCGCGAGGGCCTGATCGCGGAAGACGCCTACAATTCCCGCCGCGTGGCCAAGCGCCCCGCGATCCCGCGCAAGATGTTCGCCAGCCTTCTGACCGGCAGCGGACTTGCGCTGGCGGGCCTGAACCCCGAGACGTTCGGCCTTCTTGAACCTGCCCTCTATTTCGTCCTGGGCGCGGCGCTTCATTTCTTCGCCTTCGGCCCTGACCCGATGTCCGACAAGGGCACCGAGGGCATGGACGGGTTTCAGACAGACCGGGTGGCGCGCGCGGTGGACGAGGCCGAGCGGCATCTCTCGGCCATGCGCGATGCGATCCGTCGCGCGGGCGTTCCCGCGCTGGAACGCCGTGTCGCCGATTTCTCGGTCACCGCGCAAAAGATGTTCCGCGTGGTCGAGGAAGACCCCCGCGACCTGACCGGCGCGCGCCGCTATCTGGGCGTCTATCTTTTGGGCGCACGCGACGCGACGGTGCAGTTTGCCGATCTCTATGCCCGCTCCCGCAACGAAGAGGCACGCGCCGATTACGAGAAGCTTCTGGACGATCTCGAGACCTCGTTCTCGCAGAAGACGGACAAGCTGCTTCTGGACGACAAATCCGGTCTCGACGTGGAAATCGAGGTGCTGCGGGACCGGTTGGCGCGCGAGGGCGTCAGAAGCGAGATTTGATCAACAGGAGGGACATTGATGGACGATAGCGTGCGCCAGAAGGCCGAGGAATCAGAGGCGATGGTCAAGGAAGTGACGGAAATCCACCTGGCAGAGCCGAAGCCGGCGACCGACATCGTGCCCTACGAGGCCGCCGATCCCGGCACCTCGGCCGAGATCGAGAAGCGGATCGCCGAGATCGACATGACCGACACGAATTCCATCGTGTCCTTCGGTTCGGCCGCACAGCAGGAATTGCAGGAGATCAGCCAGTCCATGCTGGCGGACGTGCGCAACAAGGATGTCGGACCCGCCGGCGATTCGCTGCGCGACATCGTCTCGACCATTCGCGGCTTTTCGATCTCAGAGCTGGACGTGCGCCGCAAGCGGTCGTGGTGGGAACGCCTGCTGGGCCGCGCCGCACCGATCCACAACTTCGTCGCCCGCTTCGAAGAGGTGCAGGGCCAGATCGACAAGATCACCGACAACCTCCTGCACCACGAGCACAAGCTTCTGAAGGACATCAAGTCGCTGGACATGCTCTACGACAAGACGCTCGCCTTCTATGACGAACTGGCGCTGTACATCGCCGCCGGCGAGGAAAAGCTGAAGCGTCTGGACGAGGTCGACATTCCGGCCAAGGAACGCGCGGTCAACGAGGCGCCCGAGGAACAGGGCGTGATGACCGCGCAGGAGTTGCGCGACCTGCGCGCCGCGCGCGACGACCTGGAACGCCGGGTCCACGACCTGAAGCTGACGCGGCAGGTCACGATGCAGTCCTTGCCCTCGATCCGGCTTGTTCAGGAAAACGACAAGTCGCTGGTGACCAAGATCAACTCGACGCTGGTCAACACCGTGCCGCTTTGGGAAACGCAACTGGCCCAGGCCGTGACGATCCAGCGGTCGACCGAGGCCGCCGAGGCGGTGCGCGAGGCCAACGACCTGACGAACGAGTTGCTGACCGCGAACGCCAAGAACCTGCGCGACGCCAACAAGATGATCCGCGAAGAGATGGAACGCGGCGTCTTCGACATCGAGGCCGTGAAACAGGCCAATGCCGACCTGATCGCCACGATCCAGGAAAGCCTGCAAATCGCGGACGAAGGCAAGGCCAAACGCGCCGCCGCCGAGGAGGAACTGAAGAAGATGGAGGCCGAATTAAAGGCGACGCTGGCATCCGCCAAGGCGCGGAAGGACGGCGTCGGCACGAACGCCGGGGAAAGCGTCTCGGCGCCCTGACCCTGATGCGCGGGCTTGGATTCCGGATCGCATTGGTGGCCTTCGGGCTGGTTGCGGGCTGTGACCGGTTCGCCGACCCCTTTGCGCCGCCCGCGACCGCGACCGCGCCCGCGCCTCCGTCGCGGCCCGTCGCCGAGGAGCCGTCGTCCGAAAGCCTGGAGTTGACCGCGTACTACCGCCAGGTCGAGACGGGGCACCGCACGCGCGGGCTGCTCAGGGCCGATGGCGGCGGTCCCGACGTGCCCTTCGACGCCGACCGGCTGGCGCGCACCTTCGAGGCGCTGGCCTTCAGCCGGGAATTCTCGGACGTGGGCGGCGCGCTGGTCCGGCGCAGCGACCCCAGCATCCTGCACCGCTGGGCCGACCCCGTGCGGATCGAACCGGTATTCGGTCCCGCCGTGTCGGACGGGCAAAGGGCCGACGACATGGCCTCCATCGCGCGCTTCGCCGACCGGCTGGCCCGCGTCACCGGCCACCCGATCGCGACTGTCGATCGGGGCGGCAACTTTCGTGTCCTGATCGTCACCGAGGACCAACGCCGCGTCATCGGCCCGACGCTGAAACGCATGGTGCCCGAGATCCGGCAGCGCGAGATCGACGTGATCCAGAACCTCGACCGCTCGACCTATTGCGTCGTCGTCGCCTCGGACCCCCAGAACGGCGGCACGCTCAAACGCGCCGTCGCGATCATCCGCGCCGAGCTGCCGCCGATGCTTCGATTGTCCTGCATCCACGAGGAAATCGCCCAGGGCCTCGGGCTGGCCAACGACAGCCCCGACGCCCGCCCCTCGATCTTCAACGACGACGACGAATTCGGGCGGCTGACCACGATGGACGAATTGATGCTCGAGATGCTTTACAGCCCGAAATTGACACCGGGCATGGACGCGGCCACCGCCCGGCCCATCGTCCGCGACCTTGCCGCCGCGCTGACGGCGCCCGCATTCTGACCCAAAGGACCAGAGGACACCCCATGAGCATTTTCGATTTTCTCTCAGGCCAGTTCATCGACGTCATCCACTGGACCGACGACACCCGCGACACGATGGTCTGGCGGTTCGAGCGCGAGGGGCACGAGATCAAGTACGGCGCCAAGCTGACCGTCCGCGAGGGCCAGGCGGCCGTGTTCGTCCACGAGGGGCAACTGGCGGATGTCTTCATGCCCGGCCTCTACATGCTCGAGACCAACAACCTGCCGATCCTGACGACGCTTCAGCACTGGGACCACGGCTTCCGCTCGCCCTTCAAGTCCGAGATCTATTTCATCGCGACCCGGCGCTTCACCGATCTGAAATGGGGCACCAAGAACCCGATCATGCTGCGCGATCCTGAGTTCGGGCCGACAAGGCTTCGGGCCTTCGGCACCTACAGCGTCAAGGTCTCGGATCCCGGGCGCTTCATGAAAGAAATCGTCGGCACCGACGGCGAATTCACCATGGACGAGATCAGCTTCCAGATCCGCAACATCATCGTGCAGGAGTTCAGCCGCGTGATCGCGTCCTCCGGTATTCCGGTCCTGGAGATGGCGGCGAACACCGCCGACCTGGGCCGCCTGGTGGCCGAGGCGATTTCCGAGACGATCAGCGCCTACGGCCTGGTCCTGCCCGAACTCTACATCGAGAACATCTCGCTTCCCCCGGCGGTCGAGAAGGCGCTGGACGAGCGCACGTCGCGCGGGATCGTCGGGAACCTCGACGAGCATTTCCGCTACAAGGCCGCCGAATCGCTCGACCAGCCCGGCTCTGCCGCCGGCCAGGCGATGGGCATGGGGATGGGCGCCGGCATGGGCATGGCGATGGGCGGCATGGGCCCCTGGGGCAACCGTCCCATGACGGCCCCCGCCGCGCCGCCCCCGCCGCCGGTCGAACACGTCTGGCACATCGCCAAGGACGGTCAGACATCGGGTCCGTTCTCGAAGGCGACGCTGGGCCAGATGGCCGCGAAGGGCGAGGTCACGCGCGAAAGCTGGGTCTGGACGCAAGGCCAGGACGGCTGGAAAAAGGCCGAGGACGTGGCCGAACTGGCCCAGCTTTTCACCGTTATGCCGCCGCCACCGCCGGGGGCGTGATCTGAAAGCGAGCGACGGGCGAGGTTTGGCCCGCCTTTGAGGCGGGTGCAGTCGGAGGATGTGATGGCGATCGAGGACCACCGCTTTCCCTGCGACAGCTGCGGCTCGGACCTGCGCTACGATCCGGGCGAGGAACGGCTGGTCTGCGACCATTGCGGCAATATTCAGACCATCGACCACGGGCCCTGGACCCGGTCGGGCGCCATTGCGGAACTGGACTTCGAAAAGGCGCTCAGGGCGCTTCCCGACGATCCGGACTACGAGGTCACGCGCGTCTCGCAATGCCCCAATTGCGGCGCGCGCGTCGAATTCGATCCGGACGTCCACGCCACCGAATGCCCGTTCTGCGCCACGCCCGTCGTCACCGACACCGGCCCGTCGCGCCAGATCAAGCCCCGCGCCGTCCTTCCCTTCGCGCTGGACGAGGCGCAGGGCCGCGCGGCGATGACCGATTGGCTGGGCTCGCTCTGGTTCGCGCCGAACGGGCTGATGGACTATGCGCGCAAGGGCCGGAAACTCAGCGGCATCTACACGCCCTGCTGGACCTTCGACGCCGACACGAAATCCAGCTACAGGGGCCAGCGCGGCACCGTCTATTATGAGGAACACACCGTCGTCCGGAACGGCAAGCGCGAAAGGGTGCGCGTGCCGAAGGTGCGCTGGTCACCTGCGTCGGGCCGGGTCGCGCGGTTCTTCGACGATGTGCTGATCGTCGCCTCGAACGCCCTGCCCCGCCCGTTCCGCGCGGGCATCGCCAACTGGGATCTGACCCGCCTTGAACCTTACGTCCCCGAGTACCTGGCCGGGTTCCGGGCCGAAGCCTACACCGTCGAGCTGAAAGAGGCCTATGCCGAGGCGCGCGAGGTCATGGACCGCCAGATCGTGCGCGACATCAAGTTCGACATCGGCGGCGACCGCCAGCGAGTCGACCACGTCGAGACCCGGATCAGCGACGTGACCTTCAAGCACATCCTCGTGCCCGTCTGGATCGCCGCCTACAAGTACCGGGGCCGGTCCTACCGGTTCGTAGTCAACGGCCAGACGGGTGCCGTCTCGGGCGAACGCCCCTGGTCGGCCTGGAAGATCGCGCTGGCGGTAATGGCGGCGATGATCGTCGCCGCCGTCTTCGGGTATTTTTTCGCGCAGGGGCAGTGAGGGGCGCGTCAACTGAGCGCGATCAGCCTGCCATCCTCGCCCAACCGGTGGGTCTTCACCGGCGTGTCGTCGCCCGGCGACATCGACCAAACGAATTCCGATTGCCGTCGCGGATCGGTCGCGTGACAGGCCTGCATCCACTCGGCCATGCGTGCGATCGCGTTCGGCTCGGATGCGTCAATCATGTCGACCGAACCGCGTGTCGGAGAGGCGATCAACGCCTTGTTCCATCCAGCCTGCGCCATTGCCGCCGTCATCAACTGCGGTGTCAGCATCAGCGTATTGGCGACCCAGTCATGGTCTTCAAGACACAGCGACAGGATTCCCGGCTCGGGCTCAGACGTGAAGAAATGATCCTCCAAAAGCGCCAGGAAATTCCGTTCGGCAGCCGCCCTGATCTCGCCCGGGGCGATCCCGGCGGTCTCAGCATATCGGTTCAGCACCACGCTGACCCCCTCACCGATATCGTGCAGAATGACGATCTGCATGTCGCCGGGCCCGTCCTCTACCAGGGCATCTTCGCCCTCCTCGCCCAGCACCTGTGCAACAAAATCGCGGTGCCGAAGGCCAAGATAAGCCTTGTCCAGCGTCAATTCGGGTGGAAACAACGCCTGCCGCGCCATCCCTGCATAATTCGCGATACGAACGGCACGCTCATTCCGATCCTCGGCCGCCTCGAGGTCCTGAATGAGATTATGCAGATACAGGTCCAGCCCGCCTTCTTCGCCGTGCCGCCGGGCCGAAACGTGCAAGCGATCGTCCCCCTCGACAGCCATCTCCCACTCGGCCATATCCCCTCTCCGTCCGTTGAGAACCCGTCCGCAAAACTCCCCCTCACGCAGGCGACGGAATAGCGAAAACATCGGCAACTCCCGGCCAGGAAAGACATTTCCCTTGCCTAGCCGGGGAATTGACCAGATTATGACGCCTCAGCCCTTGGTGATCTTGACCTGCCTCGGCTTCTTCTCCTCGGCCTTCGCCTTCGGGACCGTCACCGTCAGGACGCCGTTCGTCAGGTCCGCCTTGACCTTGTCCTCGTCGGCGTCGGGTGGCAGGCGGAACGACCGGCTGAACGACCCGTATTGCCGCTCCGAGAAGAACCAGGTCTCGCCCTTCTCCTCCCGCTCGGTCTTCTTCTCGCCCTTCAGCGTGACGACGCCGTTTTCCGCCGACAATTCGATGTCCTTCTCGTCCACACCGGGCAGTTCGATGCTGATGCGATAGACATCGTCGTCCGCCGAGGCCTCGGATGCGGGCGCGATCCATTCGGCCAGACGCGTTCCCATGCCGCGGAACGGGTCCGCCAGCGAAGGCCAAAATCCCGTGGTGTGCGTTTTCTCGACCATGATCCAACCTCCTTCGGTTCGAGTTTTCTTCAGCATGACGCGCGCGGACGGCCATCGCCTTGACGCGGGTCAAACCGGCGCCTGTTGCAGCGAAGTGTCGGGCCAAATAAGGAGAACACTGACGCGAAAGGAGACCGCCATGATCCTCTGTTCCGGCGAAGCGCTGATCGACATGCTGCCGCGTGACACAACCGCGGGCGAGCAGGCCTTTGCGCCCTATGCGGGCGGAGCGGTCTTCAATACCGCGATCGCGCTTGGCCGACTTGGCGCACCGACCGGGTTTTTCAGCGGAATCTCGACGGACCTGTTCGGCGAGATCCTGATGCGCACGCTGGAGGCCTCGCAGGTGGATGCCAGCTTCGCGGCGCGCTCGGACCGGCCCACGACGCTGGCCTTCGTCACCCTGACCGACGGTCACGCCAGCTACGCCTTTTATGACGAGAATACCGCCGGGCGCATGTTGTCCGACGCCGATCTGCCCGATCTCTCCGACCGGATCGCCGCGCTGTTCTTCGGCGGCATCTCGCTGGTGGTCGAGCCCTGCGCGGCGGCCTACGAGGCGCTTCTGACGCGCGAGGCCGACAGACGCGCGATCATGATCGACCCCAACATCCGCCCCGGCTTCATCCGGGACGAGACCGCCTATCGCGCGCGCCTGGGCCGGATGATCGGCATGGCCGATATCGTCAAGGTTTCGGACGAGGATCTGCACTGGCTTCTTGGTCCGGGCGAGACCGAGGCGCTGGCGCGCCAGCTTCTGATCACCGGCCCGGCGCTGGTCTGCGTGACCGAGGGCGCCAAGGGCGCGAAGGGTGTCTTCGCGGACGGCACCGTCACCGTCTCGTCACGGCAGGTCGAGGTGGTCGACACCGTCGGCGCGGGCGACACGTTCAACGCGGGCGTGCTGGCGTCGCTGGCCGACGACGGCGTTCTGCACAAGGACACGATCCGCAATCTCGACGCACATCACATCGAGGCCGCGCTGAGCCTGGGCGCGCGCGCCGCCGCCGTCACCGTCAGCCGCGCGGGCGCGAACCCGCCGACCCGGGCCGAGGTGTGAGGGCGCTGATTCAGCGCGTCAGCCGTGCCGACGTGGTGGTCGACGGCGAGACGCTGGGCCAGATCGGTCCCGGCCTGATGATCCTGGCCTGCGCGATGCAGGGGGACACCGACGAGGTGCCCGCGAAACTCGCGGCGAAGATCTCGAAGCTGCGCATCTTCCGCGATGACGAGGGCCGCATGAACCGCTCGATTGTCGACACCGGCGGGGCGGCGCTGGTCGTCAGCCAGTTCACGCTGGCCGCCGACACCTCGCGCGGGAACCGCCCCGGCTTCTCGGCCGCCGCCGATCCGGCCACGGGCGAACGGCTTTATCTGGCGCTGGCCGAGGCACTGGCAGCTCTCGGCATCCCGGTCGAAACGGGCCGCTTCGGCGCCGACATGAAGGTGACGCTGACCAATGACGGCCCGGTGACGATCTGGCTGGATACGGAGGCCTAGGCCTCGGCCGCCTTGTACCGCTTGGCCTCGGCCAGCCATTCCTGCGCGTAATCGACGTTCTGCCAATCCTCGAACCACGGCCCGCCGCGGGTGTAGTGCACGGCGTTCGGCGTGCCGGTCTCGGGCTTCTTGTTCCAGCCCTCCAGCCAGTTCCAGCTGTTCGGGATCTCGCCGATCTCGCTGTCCTTGGCCCATTGCATCCGGTGCAGATAGGCTCCTGTCTCGGCATTGATGACCTCGGGCGTCAACTGCCGCGTCGAAGGATGCTCGCAGTTGAACAGCATGAAGGACGACCAGTTCTTGCGCGGATAGACGGTCTGCACCGCGCCATCCATCTTGACCGATTCCTTGGGCGTATAGTCGTGATGCACGCAGGCGACCGCATGGTCGGGGTTCATGTAGTCCCGCAACTTCCAGATATCCCCGAAGAATAGGAAATCGCAGTCGACGAACAAGGCCCAGCCTTCGAATCCCGCCAGATAGGGCGTGAAGAACCGCGAATAGGTGAATTCGGTCGAGGCCAGCGGATCGACCTCGCGCGTATAGATACCCTGATCCACCAGATCCTGAAGCTTGATCGGATGAACCTCGATCGGCTTCGAGGCATGGCGCAGAAGCGACTGCCTGGCCACCTGATAGGCGATGTCTTCGCGGGAATCCCACCCGATATACACGCGGAAATTATCCAATTCAGCCTCCTGACATTCGGTGCCGGTCACGTGCACCGGACCTTAGTTGCATCCCCGCCGACCATCAACACGGGCCGGATGTCGCCGTTACACCACATGCGCGCGGATCACCTCCCAGGTCCGATCCAGCACGCCCCGGCGCTCCTCAATGACGCGCCGCGCGGCCTCGGTCAGCCTGTCACGCGTGCCCGCATCCTGAAGCGCGACCACCGCCTCGGCCAGCGTGGCGGCGTCCGAGATCTCGCGCGTTGCCCCCGCCTCGCTCAGAAGCCGGTAGGACTGGGCCTGCCCCGACACCATCGGCCCGTGCAGGATGGCCGAACCCAGGGCCGCCGCCTCATAAGGGTTCTTGCCCCGCAGTCCCAGCCCTTGCGGGTCCAGCGAATGGCCGATGAAGCTGACCGGCGCGATCCGGTACCAAAGTCCCATCTCGCCGATGCTGTCGGCGATATAGACCTGCGTGTCGGACCCCGGGGCCTCGCCCCGGCCTCGCCGCGCCACCCGGTCGAAGATCGCTTTCGCCTCGGCCTCGTAGGCCTCCATCCCGTCCAGGATGCGCGGGGCCACGATCATCAGCGCATCGGGCAGGTCTTTCAACACCGCGCGATGTGCCTCCAGCATCAGCCGACCTTCCGAGGCATGGGTCGCCGCCGCCAGCCAGACGGGCCGGTCGCCCACCGCCTTGCGCAGATCGGCCACAGCCTCGGGATCGGCATTCAGCGGCCGCGCCGCGGCCTTCAGAACACCCAGCACCTGCACCTTCGCCGGATCGCCGCCCAGCCGCTCGAAGAACGCCGCCGTTTCGGCATCCTGCACCAGTGCGGCGTCGAACAGGCGCAGCACATCGCCCATCATCGCGCCCAGCCGCTTGCGGCTGTCGAAGTTCTTCTGGGTCAGCCGGCTGTTGACCAGAACCAGAGGAATGGCGCGCCGCTTCGTCTCGGTCATCAGGCGCGGCCAGAAGTCGATCTCGTCGAATACCGCCACATCGGGGTGCCAGTGATCCAGGAATTTTCCGACAGCGCGCGCCGTGTCGATCGGCGCCAGAACATGCCTCGCCCGGTCCGGCAATCCCGCCCGCGCGATGGCCGGGATCGAGGTCGCCGTCGATGTTGTCAGCACGGCATGGGCCTCGGGCATCGCCTCCAGCGCGTGCTCGATCAGCGGCACCACGGCCAGCGCCTCGCCGACCGACAGGGCATGAAACCACAGGACGCGCCCCTCGGGCGGCGGACCGGCGTACGCGCCGTATTTCTCCGGCAATCGCTCGGCCACCTCCTTGCCCTGCCGCAGCCGCCGCCGGTGCGCTGCGCGCCACAGCGGATCGGAGACGCGTGAAAACGCCAGGTAAAGCCGCATCAGCGGCGACATGGCTCAGGCCGCTCCGCGGTTCAGCAGACGCAGCATGGTCACAAGACCCACCGGCCGCCGGCGATTGACGACGATGGCCGCCGAAATCCGCTTGGTCTGAAGGATCCGCAACGCCTCGCCCACCATCAGGTCCGGGCGCAGCGTGACCGAGTCACGCGTCATCACCTGCGACGAGGGTGTGTCCTGCAAGGCGCTCTGCATCGTCGCCCCGGCATTCTCGGCCAGATAGCGCCGGATGTCGCCGTCGGTCACGACGCCGACCAGTTCCTTGCCCTCGGTTACGCCCACGATGCCGAAACCCTTGGCGCTCAACACGTTGATGCTTTCGATCACCGGCGCATCCGCCGCAACCAGCGGAACCTCGTCAGCGCGATACATGATCTCGTCGATCCGCTTCAGCGCGGCACCCAGAGAGCCGCCGGGATGAAACTGGTGAAAGCTTTCCTCGGTGAACCCCTTGAGTTGCAGAAGCGCGACCGCCATCGCGTCGCCGAAGGTCATCTGAAGCATGGTCGACGTCGTGGGTGCCAGATTGTGCGGACAGGCCTCGCGCACCTTGGGAAGCACGATCGCCACGTCGGCTGCGCGCGCCAGCGTGCTGCCCGCGCTGCTGGTCATCGCGATCACCGGCACCGCGCGGCGCTTGGCATAGCCCAAGACGTCGGACAACTCGTTCGTCTCGCCCGACCAGGACAGGGCCAGGATCGCGTCGTTCGGATGCACCATGCCGAGATCCCCGTGCGACGCCTCCGAGGGATGCAGGAAATAGGCCGGTGTGCCCGTGGACGAAAACGTCGCCGCCAGCTTTCGCGCGATATGACCGGATTTCCCCAGGCCGGTGATGATCAGGCGGCCCTGCATTTTCGATATGATCTCAAGAGCTTGAGACACATCGCCTTCGATGTCTTGCAACACGTTCGACAATTCGCCAAGCCCGGCCATGTCGATGTCCAGAGCGGACCGGATGGCGTCGATACCTTTCATGCAAGGCTCCCGTTCCCTTTGACTGCGGTTCTACGGATTGTCCCCGACCTCTGCAACGCGACAAAGCCGGATCGGCCCGGAACCGCCGTCAGACCGTATCGGGTCTGCGCAGTCCTGCTGCCACGACCGCCTCGGCCAGCGCGAAATCCTCGGGCGTGTCGATGTCCAGGCTGTCGATCTCACCCATGGGATAGGCTCGCGTACCCCGTCCGACGAATGGCTCGCCCCGCCTGACACCGGCGGCATCTGTCATGTATAGCCCGCCGTTCGGCTGCACGATCCGCGGACCGGCCTGGCGGCGGTCTGCGGCCAGGTTCGGAAGTGCGGGCCTCAGGACTCCGTCGGTGTCCATTTCGAAGGACCACGCGAGCGGCTTGGCCTCGCGCGTGCTGACGACCGAGGCTTCCTTCCAAAGGACGGCGGCCTCGGCGATGTGGCGTGCCGAGCGAAAGGGCGAGGTCGGCTGCAACAGCGCAATCCCGGCGCTGTCGTCCAGACCCAGCACGTCGACCGCGTGCCGCACGACATCCAGCGACGTCGCCTCGTCGCCAGCCAGATCGTCCGGCCTTCGGAACGGCACCTCGGCGCCCGCGTCCCGGCCCGCCGCCGCGATCGCGTCATCGTCGGTCGACAGGACCACTTTGTCGAATACATCCGAGGCCCGAGCCGCCAATACGGTCCAGGCAATCAGCGGCAGACCGCCCAGGACCCTGACATTCTTGCCCGGCAACCCCTTCGAGCCGCCCCGCGCGGTCAGGATGGCGACCCGCATCGTCACGCGCCCTTGTGCGCCTTGGCGCGCTCCAGATCCTCGGGGCGACCGATGTCGATCCAGGGTTCATAGATCGCATAGGCGATGGTGCGACGCCCTGCCTTGCGCAGCCGGTCGAACAGCGTCGGCATGTCGCAATAGCGACCCTTCTCGAGAAAACCCAGCGCATCGGGATCCAATACGTAGACACCGGCGCTGATCCTTGTGCGATAGATCGGCTTTTCCTCGAAACCCACGATGTCCACACCTTCGGTATCGACCACGCCGAAGGGATTCTGTATCTCGTGCATCCGCACCGCCATGCTGGCGGCGGCCTTGTGGCTTTGGTGGAAATCGACCATCTCGCCATATCGGATGTCGGTCAGCAGGTCGCCGTTGGTCACGATCAGCGGCCCCTCCAGGTCGCCCGTCAGCAACGAAAGCGCACCCGCCGTCCCAAGCGGTTCCTCTTCTTTCAGATAGCGGATGCGCACCCCGAAACGTTCGCCGCCTCCGAAATGATCCTCGATCAAATGACCCAGGTGATGCAGTGCGACGACAATATTGGTGAAACCGCTGTCGCGTATGGCGTCGACGATATGCTCCATCATCGGTCGGCCGCCGATATGCAGCATGGGTTTCGGCGTCGTGTCGGTATGGGGGGCCAGCCGCTTGCCAAAGCCGCCCGCCATGATCACCACCGTGTTGGGGCGCATGTCGCGGCCCGGCAACAGATCGTCCCACAAATGCAGGCCCAGAATCCGACCGTCGGGATCGACGACCGGAATCTGGTGGATGCGCCGTTCCGCCATCAGTCTCAGGATGGCGTCTCGCGGCTGATCCGGTTTTGCGGTGAGAGGCGTGCGGAACATAACCTCGCGCGCCGGTGTGGTCAGATCCAGGCCCTTTAACAGCGCCCGGCGGATATCGCCGTCTGTCACGGTACCCGCCAGCACTCCGTCGGCATGGACAAGAGCGACCTGCAGGCCGGTCTCGTTCAGATTGGCGATGATCTGGGCCAAAGTGGCGTCTTCGGAAATAAGCGTGTCGCGCCAGGAAACCGGATTGCTGCTCATCGGATGCACCATTTTTTCGGAAATCTAGCGGATCGTCGGAGCAACGCCCACCACAAACGACGCACCGGCGGCCGTTTGTCGGCGCATCGCCGGTTCCGCCCTTGCCGGGGATTGGAAGTTCCGCCAAGAACGGCATAGCGTGTCGGCATGGCATGCTCCAGCACGCCACGACAGGGCCACGGCACGGCCTGATGCGCAGCGCCGGGAGGCGGACGGGAATGAAGACAGCGCTAGTCACCGGGGCAGACGGCTTCATCGGCTCGCATCTGACGGAAGACTTGGTCCGGCGCGGATATGCGGTCAAGGCGCTCAGCCAGTACAATTCCTTCAACTACTGGGGCTGGCTGGAAGACACGGACTGCCTGTCCGATATCGAAGTGCTGCAGGGCGACGTGCGCGACCCGCATTATTGCAAAACCATCACTAAAGACGTCGACGTTGTCTTCCACCTCGCGGCGCTGATCGCGATTCCCTACTCCTATGTCGCCCCCGACAGCTATGTGGACACCAACGTGCGCGGCACGCTGAACATCTGCCAGGCGGCGCTGGAGAACGGAGTGAGCCGCGTTCTGCACACCTCGACCAGCGAGGTCTACGGCACCGCGCAATACGTTCCCATCGACGAAAAGCACCCGCTTCAGCCGCAATCGCCCTACAGCGCGTCCAAGATCGGTGCAGACGCCATCGCATCCAGCTTTCACAGCGCCTTCGAACTGCCTCTTGTCGTCGTTCGCCCCTTCAACACATATGGCCCCCGCCAGTCCTCGCGCGCGGTGATCCCGACGATCATCACCCAGATCGCCAGCGGCGCACACGACATCAAGCTGGGCGATCTAAGCCCGACGCGCGACTTCAACTATGTCGCCGACACCTGCCGTGGCTTCATCGAACTGGCCGAATGCGACGCCGCCATCGGCGAGGTCGTGAACATCGGCTCGAACGCGGAGATCTCGATCGGCGAAACCCTTGCCCTGATCGGCGAACTGATGAACGCCGACCCACAAATCTTCAAGGACAACCAACGCCTCCGGCCCGAGAATTCCGAGGTATTCCGGCTGTGGTGCGATAACACGAAGATTCGCGACTTGACGGGGTTCGAACCCGAATACACGCTTCGCGACGGGCTGGCGCGCACCATCGAATGGTTCCGCGATCCCGCAAATCTCGCGAAATACAAGCCGCACATTTACAACCTCTGATCATGTCCCGGCGGCTCATCTCCCTCATCCGCGACATCTACGGCACGAAGGATGCGATCCCGCTTCACGTCCCGATCTTCGCTGGTAACGAGGCGACCTACGTCGCCGAAACCGTCGCGTCGACATTCGTTTCCAGCGTCGGGACCTATGTCGACCGCTTCGAGGCCGACGTCGCGGAATACACCGGCGCAGGGCGCGCCGTCGCCGTCGTCAACGGCACCGCCGCTTTGCATATCGGCCTCGTCGCGCTTGGTGTGCGGCATGGCGATCTGGTCCTGACGCAATCGCTGACCTTCGTCGGAACCGCCAACGCGATCGCCCATGCCGGTGCCCGGCCCGTCTTCATCGACGTCGAGCGCGCCACGCTCGGGATGTCGCCGGAGGCGCTTGAGGACTGGCTTCGGACCCACGCGACCCGCGACGCCGATGGCACCACGCGGCACCAGGGCCACAGGATCGCCGCCTGCGTGCCGATGCACACGTTCGGCCATCCCGCGCGGGTCGCCGAGATTGTCGCCGTCTGCGACGCCCACGGCATTCCGGTTCTAGAGGACGCCGCCGAAGCGATGGGAAGCTGGCGCGGGGACCGTCACTGCGGCACCTTCGGACGCCTCGGTGCGCTCAGCTTCAACGGCAACAAGCTGATCACGACCGGCGGCGGCGGCATGGTGCTGGCAAACGGACCGGACGGCCAGCGCATCAAGCATCTGACGACGACCGCCAAGCGGCCGCACGCCTACGAATACGTCCACGACGCGATCGGCTACAATTACCGCCTGCCAAACATCAACGCGGCCTTGGGATGCGCGCAGATGGAACGCCTGGCCGAAATGCTGGCGATCAAGCGCAAACTGGCCCAGACCTACCGGCAGGCGCTGGAGGGAAGCGATCTGGAATTCGTCGCCGAACCCGATGATTGCCGCTCGAACTACTGGTTGAACGCCGTGATCGCGCCCGACCGGGCGGCGCGCGACGCGCTTCTGTCGGAGACCAACGAGGCCGGGATCGGCACCCGCCCGATCTGGCGGTTGATGCATCATCTGCCGATGTACGCCGATTGCCCCCGTGGCGACCTGGCCCGATCCGAATGGCTTGAAACGCGCGTCGTCAACCTGCCCTCCAGCGTCCCGACGGGGTGGACGCCATGACCCGCCGGGTCGCCGTCTTCACAGGCACGCGGGCCGAGTATGGCCTTCTGTACTACCTGATGAAGGATCTTGACGAAGCGCCAGACTTCGACCTTCGGATCATCGCGGGCGGCGCTCATTTCTCGGCCCTCTTCGGCGAGACCTGGAAGGATATCACGGCCGATGGGTTCCAGATCGCCGCGCGCCTGGACACCGATCTCGGCGACGGCACCGCGCTTGGAACGGCGCAGGCGATGGGCGCGCAGCTATCAGCGACGGCCAAGGCGCTGTCTGATCTGTCTCCCTGGCTTCTGATCATCCTCGGGGACCGGACCGAGGCGCTGGCCGCCGCCTCGGCCGCGCTGGTCATGGGCGTGCCGGTCGCCCATATCCACGGCGGCGAGATCACCGAGGGTGCCTATGACGATGCGATCCGCCATGCGATCACCAAGATCGCGCAGGTTCATTTCGCAGCCGCCGACCCTTATCGCCGGCGCATCCTGCACATGGGCGAGCCGCCCGACCGCGTCTTCACGGTCGGCGCGCTGGGGCTGGAACATCTGTCGCGCACTGAACCGCTCGACCGCGCCGGGTTGAGCCAGAGGCTCGGGTTCGACCTGACCGCGCCCTACATCCTGGCCACCTACCACCCCGAAACCGCCGCCGACACGCCGCCCGGCGACGGCATCGCGACCATGCTTCGGGCGCTCGACAAGGCCGCTCCGGATCACCGCCTGGTCCTGACATACCCGAATGCCGATGCGGGCAGCCGCGACATCGTCACGGCCATCGAGGCCGCCGCCGGGGCGCAACCCGACCGCGTCCTCGCGGTCCGCTCGCTGGGCCGCCGCCTGTTTCCCAGCGTCCTTCGGCACGCCGACGCGTTTGTCGGCAATTCCTCCAGCGGCATCATCGAGGCGCCCGCTGTCGGAACGCCAAGTGTCGATATCGGACAGCGCCAGGCGGGCCGACTTCGCGCCGCTTCGATCTTCCACGCGGACCCCGACGTCGCATCCATCGCTAAAGCGATCCGCGCGGCGCTTGCGCGGGACTGGGACCGCGACCTGCCCCTGCCCTACGGCCGGGGTGGCGCCAGTGCCGCCATTCTGGACGTTCTGCGGGATCTGCCCGATAAACTGACGAAACAGTTCCACGATGGGGCGGACCGGTGAGCGTCTATGTCATCGCAGAAGCAGGCGTGAACCATAACGGCAGCCTCGACCGCGCGCTGGCGCTGGTCGACGCCGCCGCCGGGGCGGGCGCGGATGCGGTGAAGTTCCAGACCTTCTCGGCCCGGAAACTGGCGAACGCCACCGCGCCAAAGGCCGCCTATCAGAAGCGCCTGACCGATGCCTCGGAAAGCCAGCAGGCCATGCTGGCCGCATTGGAGCTGGATCATGCCGCCCACGTCGCGCTTCAGGCCCGCGCCACCGAGCAGGGCGTGGATTTCCTGTCCAGCCCGTTCGATGCGGACAGCCTTGCCATGCTGGTGGACCTCGGCGTGCCGGCGATCAAGCTGCCCTCGGGCGAGTTGACCAACCTGCCGCTTCTCTGGCAGTTCGGTCGCGCCGGGCTGCCGCTGATCGTCTCGACCGGCATGGCAACGCTGGACGAGGTGCGGCTGGCGCTGGCGACGCTGACGCACGCCCGCACCTTCGACGCCGAACCGCAGGGCCTGGACGAGATCAAGACGGCGTGGCTGGCATCCGGCACCGAACCTCTGGCAGACGTCACGCTCCTCCATTGCACCTCGCACTATCCGACCGCGTTCGACGAGGTGAACCTGCGTGCCATGGATACGCTGGCCCAGACCTTCGGCCTGCCGGTCGGTTACTCCGACCATACCGAAGGCATTCTCATTCCCGTCGCCGCCGTGGCCCGAGGCGCGGTGACGATCGAGAAGCACCTGACCCTCGACCGCACACTGCCCGGCCCCGACCACCAGGCATCGCTGGAGCCGGACGAGATGGCCGAGATGATCCGGCAGATCCGCGCGCTCGAGGCCGCCTTCGGCGACGGCGTCAAGGCCCCGCAGCCCAGCGAAGTCGAAACCGCACTCGTCGCCCGCCAGCGCCTGATCGCCGCCCGGCCCATCGCCGAGGGCGAGGCATTCACCGCCCGGAACGTGGCCACCGCGCGCACGGGGACGGGCCGCCTGGCCTCCGGGTACTGGGACCTTCTCGGTCGGCAGGCCCCGCGCGCCTACGCAGCCGGCGAGGTATTGGAATGAAGCCCGTGATCCTGATCGGTGGCGGCGGCCACGGCTGGGTGGTCCGCGCGCTTCTGGAGGAGCTGGACGTCAATATCGCCGGCGTGGCCGATCCGGCTCTGAGCGGCGAGTGGGACGGCGTTCCGGTCCTGCCCGAAGACGCGTTGCCGCCGCCCGATGCCGTCGATATCGCCATCGGGGTCGGTCAACTTCCGCGCACCGAAACCCGCCGCCGCCTGTTCGAGCGTTTCTCGGCCGGCGGCTACCGCATCCCTACCCTCGTCCATCCCGCCGCCTGGGTCGCCCGAAACGCGACCCTCGCGGAGGGCGTTCAGATCATGGCGGGCGCCGTCGTTCAGCCGGGCACGACCATCGCCGCCGGCTCGATCATCAACACGCGCGCCGGCGTCGACCACGATTGCAGCTTGGGCGCGCACATCCACATCGCGCCCGGCGCCACGCTGTGCGGTGACGTCACCATCGGCGACGACGCCTTCGTCGGCGCAGGCGCCGTCGTTCTGCAAGGTCGAACCGTCGCCGCGGGCCAAGTTGTGCCGGCGGCTGCGCGGGTGGGCTAGCGCTATCGGGGCAGGAGGCAAAATCGGCAGCGTTCGGCACAGGTCAGCCGAAGCCGGATGGATAGGGAAAGATGAACTTCATTCATATCGGGCTGGGAAAGACCGCGACGACAAGCCTGCAACGGCACGTCTTTCCACGCATCGGCGAATTTATCCCGACGGTCACCTATAATGACCGGTACTTGATCCGCCAGCTTCTGCGCTTCTCGCTGTTCGATCCGACACCGGCACAATGCGACGCCATTCGCGCCCGATTGGCATCCGGCAATCACCTGATCTCGTTCGAGACGCTCGTGGATTGGAATCCTCGGAACTGGAAGCATGCAGCCGACCGCAACCTGCGCCTGTTCGGGCCCGACAATCACATCGTGATCACTGCAAGGCGGACACGGCCTTATCTGACCAGCATCTATCAACAGATGATTCACGAGGGCAACGTCCAGCCGCCGCAGAACTTCTTTCTTTGCGCAGACGAATACACGGCCATCTCACGCACTGTTCCCGAATCGTCGCTGAGGTATTTCGATGTCGATTCCTTCCGGCTGAAGGACCTCTACGACTTGTATCGCGACCGGTTCGCACGGGTATCCTTGATTCCCATGAACGAAATCGAGAACATGCGCTTTCTTTCCGACGATTTCGACCTTTCGGAAAGCCAAGTCGAACAACTGCGTACGGATTTCCGAAACGCTTCCCGACAGAACAGGTCGTACAGCGCGCTTGCGATGCGGCTGACGCTGGCCCGAGAGGACTGGCTTGCGCTCAGGCGCCTGAAGACACGTGGATCCCATGACGTCTCGGAAATCGAGCTTTATCGGGAGTATCTGACCGACGACGCGAGCACCGGCGGCTTCGTTCCCTCTCTTGGCCGCTCGAGCCAGCTGCCGCACAGCGGCTCCGTCCGAAGCGCGCGGCAGCGGATCCGCCGCAAACTCATGAAGACGAATATGTGGCGATTGCTGATGCAGGGCGTCGTCAATCGTGCCCTCCCCTATCGCAAATACCAGCTTCCCGACGATTGCTACCGCAACGAGGAACTGGAGCGAGAGAACGACGAATTCATCGCGTCCTTCGCAAGGTAAGCGATGACCTCTTTCCCTCAGCCCCCTGACGCATTCACGAAGTTGCTCAACAGCCGCAATCCCTCGGGGCCGCTGCGCTCTGGGTGAAATTGCACGCCTGTCACGTTCTCTTTCCGGACAGCCGCCGTGATCTGATGCCCGCCATAGCGGGCCACCGCCAGCAAATGGCTCGGATCGTCGGGGCGTGCCATGTACGAATGCACGAAGTAATAGTGTCGTGCGCCGTCGAACGTGGCCGCCTGCCAGCCCCCTTGCAGCGCATCGGTTGCATGCACCTCGGACCACGCGATATGCGGCACGCGCAGCGGATGACCGTCATCCGCGACGGCCGGAATTCTGTCGACCGTCCCCCGGATCAGTCCAAGTCCGTCGTGAAGGCCGAACTCCGTCGAACGCTCCATCAGCAACTGCATGCCGATACAGACACCCAGAAACGGACGGCCCGTAGCGATAAAGTCGGCGATCACCGTATCCAGCGCGTACCGGCGCAAATTGCTCATCGCCGAGGAGAACGCCCCGACCCCCGGCAATATGACCCGGTCCGCGGCTAGAAGGGCGCCGGGGTCGCGGGTCAGCAGCGGCTCGGCGCCGATCTTGCGCAGCGCGTTGCAAACCGAGAACACGTTGCCGATCCCATAATCCACGACCGCGACGCTAGACACCCGGGGCTTCCTCCATCGCAAACGGCCGGACCGAAGTGCCCGTCCGCGCCAGCTCTTGGCGCAAGTCGATCAGGCTCAGCGCGTCCGTATGCAGCGCCTTCGCGATGGCGACCGCGCTGACGCCACGGGCGACGGCCTCGCGCACGTGTTCGGCCGAAGCCAATCCGCCTGCGGCGATCACGGGGACGTCCACTGCATCGGTCACCGCCGAAACGAGGTCCAGATCCGCACCCCGCCCGACACCGTCCCGGTCGATCGAGGTGATCAGGAACTCTCCCACCCCCCGGGTCGCGGCCTCCTCCACCCAGGCCAAGACATCGCGTCCGGTGTGATTCCTGCCGTTATCGGTCATCGCAGTCCAGCCGCCCGATGGCAGCGCCTTGGCTTCGACCGACAGGACAAGTGCCTGAGAGCCGTAGGTATCCGAAATCTCGTTCAAGAGCGAAGGCCGCTTCGTCGCGGCGGTATTCACCGCGACCTTGTCAGCGCCGACGTCAAGAAGGGCCTTCGCGGCCTCGAGACTGTCGATTCCGCCACCCACCGTCATGGGCACGAAAGCATCGGTCGCGACATCGCGAACGATGTCCACAAGGTTGTTGCGCTCGTAGAGACTGGCCACCACGTCCATGTAGAGCAGTTCGTCCGCGCCCTCGGCATAGTATTTGCGCGCCCGATCTGCGGGGTCGCCCATCTTCCGCCAACCCTCCATCTGAACGCCCTTGATCAGGTTGCTCATCTTGATGTCGAGGCGCGCGATCAATCTTACCGACATGACGTCGTCTCAATTCCGCGCGAATACGGTGCGGCGCAGCTTCCAGCCACCATCGCTGTAGGTCCACAGATGCGGGGACCGAAACCGTCTGGCCAACGCGTCGAAATACGCGCGATCCATTACCGGGGCTTCGAACAAGCGCGACGCTTCGGGAAACTCCGCCTCGGGCAGGCTGAGGTATTGCATCAACTCGTCGGCGAACCTCTCCGGAAATTCTCCGTCGTACCGCCGGATCAGGGCCACCCCTTCCTCCCGCTCGATATCGCCCGACCGCACCTCCTGACTTGCGTCATAGGTCGCGCGGCCGATACCGAACTTGATGTAGGTCGTGTAGTAATGCAGGTCGTCGATCCGATCGTCGATCGAATTGTACTTGGAATAAGTGCCGGGCGTGCGTTCGGGCGAGGCCTCGAACCCGCCATTCTCGACCGCGAAGTAATACGCCGCCTGCGGATGCCACTTCAGATAATATCCAAGATAGTGAACCTCGATCCCCTTGGCGCGCAATTCCTCGGGGTTCGACGGACGATAAACCTCCAGATCCGCCTCGCGCACCCCGTAATCTTCGCGCAGGCTTTGGATCGAGGTGCCGCCCAGGAAGATCTCGCTGTCGTCACTGGTCGTGAAATACGCATAGTCCCGCTGGGCCGAAGCGTTGTCGGCGATGGGATTGCCGTACTCCGCCTCGTTCTCGCCGTAGAAGATCAGCGGGATATCGAAACGCGCAGCCAGTTTCGGAGCAAGCGATTTCTGACCGAAGATGAAGGGCTGGAACGGGTGAAACAGGTTCTCGACCGCAAGCCTCGTGATCAGTCGCTTGACGCGCCCGTTGGGGGTCAGCAGGTAGTTGTCGAACCCCGAGTGTATCCAGCGATTGAAATTGCGCCAGCCCCAGTCGGTGTAGACATGCGGCGCCCAGGTGGTCGTCAGAGGGTTCATGCCGAATTCGTACTTCAGCATCCAGGACTGATAGAAACTGTCCTTCCCGCCCGATCCCGGCACAAGGCAATCGTATGACCCGTTCCGGGACCGGTATTTGTCGCAGAGCGCCTGCAACTCGCGCCGGCGCTCGTCCCAGTCGATCTCCTGTTTCTGTTCGGCGGTCCGGCAGGCGTCGCACACGCCGTCCTCGTCCAGCCTGATCGTCGTCTTCTTGCTGTCGGCCTTGTGCTTGTGCTCGACCGTCGAATTGGGACGCTGGTTCGAGATGACGCATCTGGAGCAGAACCGCACTTCTTCCGGCAACCCGTAGAACGCCTTGGGATTGGTGGCATCCGGAGCATAGGACCCATAATCGAAGTCGTCTTTCCGCGGGTCGGTATGGCGCATCGTCATGAACGGGTGGTCCCGCTGCGAAAGCCGAGCAATGACACGCCCCGATCGAACGACGTTCTCCGGACATGCCAGTGGCGGGTCATCATGTTTTCAGCCTCTCGCCTGCGGATATGGTCACCTGTTCCTGCATGTTGCAAAGCAGGGATTTCCCGAACCGCGACTAGCAAATATGGTCGATAGGCGCAACGCCATCCCGAGATGCTGTGCCACTCCACCGGCCACAGCTGCGGCGGCCGCAGTTGAAGACCGCGCGCGGCTCTTGTACAGCCAAGCCAGACCGACCCAAGTCTCCGGTGATCCGAGCCATCATGCAGCTGCTTCACGTCTACATCACCTGGCTTCGTTACCTTGGCGCGAAATTCCGCACGCGCGGACGGGACGACAGCCTGATCGCGCAGTTCCGCAGCGACGCGCCGGACCAGGTCTTCTACATCGTCGGCTCCGGGGGAACCGTGAACGATCTGTCGGTCGCCGACTGCGAAAAGATCGAGAACGGCGTCTCGGTGTCGTTGAACATGGGCGGAGTGGCGCCGCTTGCGTTCAGCATCTATTCCATCGAGGCCGTGAACAGCGCCCACCAGAAAGACAGCCTTGCCCGGAAGGTTCGCGATCAATCGAAATCGGCTGTTTTCTGGCATCAGGACAGGAAAAAACACGCCAGTTCGCATATCGACGCGTTGGAGCGCGAATTCCCAATGCACCGCTACGTTCGCGCCAGCGTCTCGGTGAACCGAGATGTCGCGACCTTCCGCCGGATCTTCCGCGACGTGATGCGACCGCGCGTGTTCGACGCCCCGGACCTGAACATCTGCTTTGCCGTCACCGGGTCGGTGGCGCGCGCGACGCTGCTCGGATGCGCGCTTGGATACCGACGGTTCTGTTATGTCGGCGTGGACCTCGGCTCCACGCGGTACTTCTGGCACGAAGACCATCAGCTACGCGGCGCCGAACCCTGGCAGGATCTCGACCATTTCTACGACCCGAACCCCGATGTTTCGAATTTCCAGGGCGGTCCCCGGGTCGTGCCGACATTCTTCGAGTTCCTCAAGACGCTTCACGACGAAAGCGGACGAGACCTGGAATTCACGACGATCGATCCGAAAGGAAGATCGCTGCTGACAGAGTTTCTGAAAACCGGCCTACGCGCCCCGCGCTAAGACCGCTACCGATCACCCCTTCACCACTCCATCCAGCGCCTTGAGCCGCGCAAGCAAACCCTCCATCTCGTCCAGCCGCACCATGTTCGGCCCGTCCGATGGCGACCGCGCGGGCTCCTCGTGCGTCTCGACGAAGACCGCCGCCACGCCCACGGCCACGGCGGCGCGCGCCAGCGGCGGAACGAACTCGGCCTGACCGCCCGACGAGGTCCCCTGCCCGCCGGGCAATTGCACCGAATGGGTCGCGTCGAACACCACAGGATAGCCCGTCTTCGCCATGATCGGCAGCGACCGCATGTCCGAGACCAGCATGTTGTAGCCGAAACTCGCGCCCCGCTCGGTCAGAAGGATCCGTTTGTTGCCGGTCGTCTCGATCTTGTCGACGATGTTCTGCACGTCCCAGGGCGCCAGGAACTGACCCTTCTTGACGTTGATCGCCGCCCCGGTCTCGCCCGCGGCCAGCAAAAGGTCGGTCTGGCGGCAAAGGAAGGCCGGGATTTGCAGGATGTCCACGGCCTCGGCGGCCACCCCGCATTGCGCCTCGGTATGGATGTCGGTCAGCACCGGACAGCCGAACTCCTCCCGGATCTTCGACAGGATCGTCAGCCCCTCGTCGATCCCCGTGCCGCGCCGCCCCTTCAGACTCGACCGGTTCGCCTTGTCGAAACTGGCCTTGAAGACGTACGGGATGCCCAGCGCGCCGGTGATCTCCACCAGCCGCCCGGCCAGCATCCGCGCGTGCTCCAGCGTCTCCAACTGGCACGGCCCCGAGATCAGCGCGAAGGGCTGGTCGTTCCCGAAGGACACCTTGCCGACGGTGACGGTCTTCATTGGATGCCCTCGCGCTTCATGATGTCTTCGATTAGCGGGATGTCGGAGGGATTGTTCAACTCCCAGAACGCGCGGCCCCGTGCCTCGACCTCGACGCACCTGACCGGAATGCCATTCTCCAGGAACCTCAGTTGCTCCAGCCCCTCGCGCCGCTCCAGCGGCCCCTCCGGCAGCGCCGCATAACGCCGCAGCGCCTCGGGCCGATAGGCGTAGCAGCCCACGTGGTGATAGACCGGCACCGCGTCGGCGGGCGCGTTGTCATAGAACGGCAGAACCTCTTTCGAGAAATACAGCGCATCGCCGGACCGGCCGAAAACCGCCGTGGTCGCGCCCACGCGCCCCGCCTTCCGGTCGGCTTGCAGATGCTTCAGATGCTCCGCCTCGGTCCGCAGGACCGGGGTCGCCATCGCAACGTCCGGCGCGTCACGCATGGCCCGGATCAGCGCCTCGACGTAATGCGGCGGCGTCAGCGGCGCATCGCCTTGCAGGTTCACCACGATCTCAGGCTCGCTCTCCAGAAGCGGCAGCGCCTCGGCGCACCGCTCGGTCCCGTTCCGGGGCGTCTCGCTTGTCATCAGCACGCGCGCCCCGAAGCCGCGGGCCGCTTCGGCGATCCGGTCGTCGTCGGTCAGGACGAACACCGCATCCACGCCCGAGACCGCCATCGCCGCCGCCCAGCTTCGGTGGATCAGCGACCGCGCCTCGCCGGTCGCACCCGTCAGCATCGCCAGGGGCTTGCCCGGAAAGCGGCTCGAGGCGTGGCGCGCGGGGATGAAGATCACATTGTGCAAGTTTCGGCCCATCTGTTAACTCGGGATTAGGGAAAATCCCGTCAGGGCGCAATGCCCGCACGGGGAACGGGAGACGGCAATGAAGATCACGGCGCTTGAAACCGTCCGCATCGCGGAGCGGCCCAACCTGTTGTGGCTGCTGGTCCATACCGACGAGGGACTGACCGGACTGGGCGAGACGTTCTTTCACGCGAAAACCGTCGAAACCTATATCCACGAGGTCGTCGCGCCCCGCGTGATCGGGCGGAACCCGCTGGAGATCGACGCGCTGTCGCGCGACCTGACCGGCTATCTCGGCTTCCGCTCCTCCGGGGCCGAGATGCGGGGCAACTCCGCCTTCGACATCGCGCTCTGGGATCTGTTCGGCAAGGCCACCGAGATGCCCGTCGCGCAACTCCTGGGCGGTTTCACCCGGCCCGAGATCCGCACCTACAACACCTGCGCCGGCACCGACTACATCAAGACGACCGAAGGCCAGGTGTCGTCCAACTACGGCACCGGCATCCAGGACCTGAACGACCTCGACGCCTTCCTGCACCGCGCGGATGAGCTGGCCCTCTCGCTTCTAGACGAGGGCATCACCGCGATGAAGATCTGGCCCTTCGACATCGCCGCCGAGAAGACCCACGGCACCTATATCTCGGTCCCGGACCTCAAGGCGGCGCTGGACCCCTTCGAGAAGATCCGCCGCGCCGTCGGCGACAAGATGGACATCATGGTCGAGTTTCATTCCATGTGGCAGCTTCTGCCCGCGATCCAGATCGCCAGGGCGCTCGAACCCTATGGCACCTTCTGGCACGAGGATCCGATCAAGATGGACAGCCTCTCCAGCCTGAAACGCTATGCAAAGGCATCGCCCGCCCCGATCTCGGCCTCCGAGACGCTGGGCAGCCGCTGGGCCTTCCGCGACCTGATCGAGACCGGCGCGGCGGGCGTCATGATGCTGGACATAAGCTGGTGCGGCGGGCTGTCCGAGGCGCGCAAGATCGCCACGATGGCCGAGACCTGGCACCTCCCCGTCGCGCCCCACGACTGCACCGGGCCGGTCGTGCTCTGCGCCTCGACGCATCTGTCGCTGAACGCGCCCAACGCGGTCGTCCAGGAAAGCGTCCGCGCCTTCTATCGCACCTGGTACCGCGATCTGGTGACGGCGCTGCCCGAGGTCAGGGGCGGCATGATCACCGTGCCGCCGGGTGCCGGTCTGGGAATGGAGCTGAACCCCGATCTCGACCGCGCCTTCACCGTTTCGCGGCAGGTCAGCGACACCGCCGATCTCTAACCCCGGAACCCGGTCGCCACCACGAATTTCTCCGATGAATCCGACCGCGAGGCGGGCGGCTTCACATTCGCAACCTTGTCGAAACGCTGCTTCAGAAGCGTCTGCAAGCCGCCTTCGGCGCCCCCGGCCAGCACTTTTGCAACAAACGTGCCGCCTTCCTCCAGAACGTCGAAAGCTAGGTCCGCTGCCGCCTCGCACAGGGCCACGATCCTCAGATGATCGGTCTGCTTGTGCCCCGACGACGACGCCGCCATGTCTGACATCACGACGTCGGCCTTGCCGCCCAGCCAGTCCTTGACCTTGTCGTCGGCGCCGTCCTCCATGAAATCAAGCTGGTGGATCTCGGCGCCGGGGATCGCATCGACCTCCTGCAAGTCGATCCCCAGGACCCGGCCCACGGCCTTGCCCTTCCTGTCGCCCAGCGCGTTCACCCGCGCCACCGCCACCTGGCACCAGCCCCCCGGCGCGCATCCCAGGTCGACGACCCGCGCGCCCGGCACCAGAAAGCGGTACTTGTCGTCCAGTTCCAGGATCTTGTAGGCCGCGCGCCCGCGATAGCCGTCGGCCTTGGCGCGGCGCACGTAGGGATCGTTCAACTGACGTTCCAGCCAGCGGGTCGAGGACAGCTTGCGCCCCCGCGCCGACTTGACCTTCACGCGAAGGTCGCGCTCGCCTCTGCCGCTGGATTTCCGTGCCATCACCTGTCTCTGCCCCGGCTGCCGGAGCGTTGCAAGGGGCGTCAGCGCCCCAGGATCGCCGCCACGTAGCCCCGCGTCTCGCGGTAGGGCGGCACGCCGCCGTGCTTCCTGACCGCTTCCGGCCCCGCGTTGTACGCCGCCAGCGCCAGCTTCCAGTCGCCGAAGGTCCGGTACTGCTGGGACAGATAGCGCGCGCCGCCGTCCAGGTTCTGATGCGGATCGTGCGGATCGACGCCCAGAACGCGGGCCGTCCCCGGCATCAGCTGCGCCAGGCCCATCGCGCCCTTGTGCGACCGCGCGCGCGGGTTCCAGCCCGATTCCTGCTGCACAAGGCGCAGGAACAGGTCC
>ERZ869936.638-NODE-638-length-30951-cov-6.005923_pt1 | contig 30951 bp, 30 predicted proteins | sample MGYA00520876_ERZ869936 | MGnify/ENA primary metagenome ERZ869936 (study PRJEB32218, sample SAMN09650985) | biofilter metagenome | isolation source: enrty point of leading RO module | place: Saudi Arabia: Thuwal, RO plant located on Red Sea | collected 2016-02-17 ... | reverse complement strand
ATTCAGCAAAAGTTACTTTAACCTGGGAACCAACCTGGACCAAAGATATGATGAGCGAAGCAGCAATGCTAGAGCTAGGATTAGTATAATTTTAACGTCATTGCGATTCCGACTTTAGTCGGAAGAAGCAATCTAGATGAAATGAACCCTGAAACCGAAATAGTAAACAGAGTAGAAAAAAGCGGGTTAATTACAATTGACCTTCAAAAGCTTTTGCCGTTAGAAGAAAGGGTAGAAATAGATATTGCTCAGTGGTTGGATAACGGCATTATTCTTAGAGAAAAAGAGTACCGTGAAGCCATCAAAAATCACAACTGGGAAAATTACCAAAACAAATATGTTGCAGTAAACTGCTATTCAGATGCCATTATTCCTTTTTGGTCATATATGTTGGTGATTTCAGAATTGACGGGAAAAGCAAAACTTTCCATTCAAGGTTCGTTAAGCGATTTAGAAAAAGAAATTATTCGATTAACCATTCAGCAGATTGATGCAGAAGAATATAAAGATGAGCGAATTATCATAAAAGGTTGTTCAGACATTCATCATCCTGAATATGCTTTTTCGTTAATGGTGAGTAAGTTGCAACCTTACGTAAAATCGATTATGTATGGTGAACCTTGCTCTACCGTTCCGGTTTTTAAAAAGAGATGATTTATATAACTAACTATAGCTTGAAATGAGACCTTGTGACTTTATTTACTTAGTTCCTTTTCTTTTTATTGGATGTACCCAAAAAGAAAAAGATAGAAAAAATGATGAACCTGGATACGTTAATATTGACTCACTATATAGTAATACAAAAACCGTTCTGGCATATAACGATAGTCTGTCTATACAATTAAATAGTTATTCTTATGAAGTAGCTGATTTAATGCCTACAGGAGAGGGTTATAACTCAATCAACGACTCTCCACAAATTAAATATTATAAGGAAAATGGTGATACATTAAATTTTGACTTTTATTGTATGATGAAGGTTCATGAGTCATTTGATTTATCTATAAAAAATAATGGTGACAGTATAGTTTACATTATTACTGAAATGAATAATGAGTTACCATCTGGGGTAGAAGTATTTAAATTTAACTGTAGTTTGATAAATCGTACAGATTATAAAATAAAAGTATATGTGGGCGAAGAAGATGAATGGTTCTAATAAGAATTATTTTTTCAAAATTACTTTTGAGTAATTCTTTTAATTAAATGACCCTTACCTACAATCCCTTTCAACTCCAATTTAAAACACCATTTAAAATTGCACATGGTGTAAGAACGTTTACACCTATTGTTTTGGTGCAATTAAATTATGAAGGTATTGTGGCTTACGGTGAAGCTTCTTTGCCGCCTTACTTAACCGAAAATCAAGAGTCGGTTATTGCTTTTTTACAACAAATAGAGGTATCGCAATTACATCCCGATAAATCGCATGAAGAAGTCAATGAATATCTATCTTCCTTTAAAGAAAATTATGCTGCCAAAACAGCTTTAGATATTGCTTTTTATGATTTAAAAGCCAAGTTGGCAAAGCAACCGATTTATCGCTATTTAGGTTTAACAAAACCAAACCCTGATACATTTTTTACATTAGGTATTGACTGTGAAGCTTCGCTAAAAGAAAAGCTTTTAGAAGCTAAGGAATTTCAAACACTCAAGATTAAATTAAATGGTGAAAACGATAAAGCTTACATTCAGTTAATTCGAAAGTATTCCAGCCAATCTATTGCCATTGATGCCAATCAGGCATGGAATAATGTTGAGAAAGCTATAGAGTTAGTCAATTGGTTGGAAACTCAAAATGTAGTCTTAATTGAGCAGCCATTTCCAAAACTTGAATTAGAAAAAAATGCAGCGCTAAAAAAGCATACGTCTATTCCTCTTATTGCCGATGAATCTTTTCAATCTATCAATGATTTAGAAGAAATAGCAAGCTGTTTTGACGGGATAAACATAAAACTAATGAAGTGCGGAGGAATTTATAATGCGCTAAAAATTATTGAAAAAGCAAAGCAGAATAACTTAAAAATTATGCAAGGCTGTATGACCGAAACATCATGTGGAATTTCAGCAGCGGCAAGCATTTCATCACTTGCACAATTTATAGATTTAGACTCTCCATTGTTAACTAAAAACGATCCGTTTTCCGGCATAAATTATAAAAACGGAAAATTGGAAATCAATGAAAATGTTGGTTTAGGGCTTAACCCAACTGAATTCTGAAAACTAAAAACTGAATTCTCAATTTAGTTCAATGCTAAACTTTACATCTTTAAACGGACGGTCATTCGCATCAGAATTAACGGCAGCTATTTTATCTACTACCTCCATTCCAGAAACAATTTCACCAAATACAGTATAATTTCCATCTAAATGAGGCGTTCCACCAATAGTCGTATAGGTTTTTATTTCTTCTTCCGTAAACCTGAAATCAGCATACTCACCAAATTCTTTTTTCAGCAACTCATCTAACTTAGTATTTAGTTCAGTTATTTGACTTCTGTCGTCAGCTTTTAAAGCATCGGCATATTCCTTTTCTAATGCCTTATTTTTCTTGTCAGAGAATATGGCGTTGGTCATTTCGGCTTTACATTTCATTCTCTTTTTTTCTTCTAATGCTTTTAGTTCTTCAACCGTAAACACTTTACCTTGCACTAAATAAAACTGACAGGCAGAAGAAGCTTTTTCTGGGTTGATGTCATCTCCTTCTCTGGCAGCGGCAATCACTCCTTTTTTATGATAAAGTTGCCTGTTAAATTCAGCAGGAACTAAATAGTCTAAATCTCCATCGCCCAATATCTGTCCGGGTGTAGCTGTTTTTGAGTCAGGGTCACCGCCTTGTATCATAAAATGCTGAATTACTCTGTGAAAAAGTAAGTCGGTATAGTAGCCTTCTTGGGTTAATTTTAAAAAATTATCTCGGTGTAATGGCGTTTCATTGTAAAGTTTTACGGTAATATTTCCGTACGCTGTTTTTATGATTACTTGTGGCTCTTTTTTTACCGGAATCATAGAAAGCCCTAGAACAGAACTAATTAAAAAAATGAATAATGCTTGTCGCATATAAAATTTGTTTATATTTGTAGTTACGCAATTTAGCAAAATATACAATTATGAAAACATTTTCATACATTTTAAGTGTTGTAGCAGTATTTACAGGCGTAATACTTCTTTCAACATCTTGTAAAAAAGAAGTTCCTCCTACCTTAAGAATACATGTGGTAGATACAAACGGAGTGGCATTACCCAATGCACATGTTTATTGTTCTTACGGTCCTGATGCTAATCAAGGAACACACAATGAGGTTGCTTATAATGTGGAAGGAAAAAGTGGTAGCTCTAACATTGTAGAATTCAATTTCCCTAACTCAGCTATTTTAGATGTTGAGGTGGTAGTACCAAAAGAATCTTTTATTCCGCCTAATACCTATGTAATGGATACACTTAGAGGTAAAAAAGTGGTGAAAATTGAATTAAAATTCCAGAGAAGTAGCGAAAATGTTTTTGACGAAACAGTTACTGTAGAATAAAAAACATTTTAGAAATAAATAATCCGAAGGCTAGATTTTCTAGCCTTTTTTATTGCCTAATTTTTATCTTTACAGCTTATGTTGTTTCAGGAGGTTATAGGGCATCAAAATCTTAAAAAACGTTTAATCGAAAATGTAAAATCTGGTAAGGTTAGCCATTCTCAATTATTTTTAGGAGAATCCGGAGCAGGAAGTCTGGCTATTGCTCTTGCCTATACACAATATTTATTCTGCCAAAACAAGCAGGATAATGATTCTTGTGGAGAATGTAACGCTTGTCTAAAAGTTCAAAAGTTGGTTCACCCTGATTTACATTTTGTATATCCGGTAAATACTACCAAAAAAATTACCGAGAAACCCATAAGTAAAGATTTTATAGTAGATTGGAGAGAATTTTTATTAGCTTCTCCGTATGCTAATTTGCAAGTTTGGCTTGAAAAAATTGGCATTGAAAATAAGCAAGGCATAATCGCAACAAGAGAGAGTTCCGAAATAATTTCCGAGCTAAATAAAACAGCTTATGAGGCTGGCTACAAAGTAATGTTGATTTGGTGTCCTGAAAAATTGAATAATGAGGCCGCAAACAAGCTGCTGAAAATTATTGAAGAGCCGCCCAAAAAAACCATTTTTTTATTGGTCAGTAACGACTTGGAAAAAATACTGGGAACCATTGTTTCAAGAACCCAAATTATTAAAGTTCCTTTACTTTCTGATGATGATATTGAAAAGTATTTAATCCAAAAACATAATCTTACGGAAGAAAGCGCACACAAAATCAGCCTTTTATCAGAAGGAAGTGTTTTTGTTGCCGATGAATTGGCAAGTGGTAAGGAAGAAAGCGATTATAGCCTGCATTTTCAATCATGGATGAGATATGCTTTTGTAGCTGATGTTCCTGAGCTAATTAAATGGACAGAAGAAACGGCTTCAATGGGAAAGGAACAACAAAAAAACCTCTTAACCTTTGGGTTAAGTGTTTTTAGAGAAAGTTTAATGAACCAATATGCTTCAGAAGCAATTCAACGGTTTTCAGGAAAGGACAAACAGTTTATTCATAAGTTTTCGCCTTTTGTAAATGGGGCCAATGCAGCAGATTTAATGCAGTTATTTAACGATTCAATCTATCATTTAGAAAGAAATGTTAATTCTAAAATATTGTTTCTGGATATCTCGTTTAAAATAGCTAAACTGCTAAGAGTTAAAAATGTAACTTTGCAAGAAAGTTAAAAGTTGTTAATCTGATACCTACGGTTACCGAATATCTTTTAACTTTAAACCTTAAATTAAATAAATATGGGATGTGGAAATTGTTCTTCCGGAGGATGTAGTAGCGGTGTCCCGAATGGGTGTAACAACAATGGCGCCTGTGGTACAGGTGGATGCAATAAATTAAGTGTTTTTGATTGGTTGTCAGGAATGGAACTACCTTCAGGACAGCAACCATTTGAATATGTGGAAGTTCGTTTTAAAAACGGCAGAAAAGAGTTTTTTAGCAGAAACGGACTTAATTTAAATGCAGGAGATGTTGTTGCAGTTGAAGCTTCACCGGGTCATGATATTGGCGTTGTTTCTCTTTCGGGAGAATTGGTTAAAATTCAAATGCGGAAAAAACAATCGTTTGTGGGTTCTCCTGAAACCAAGAAAGTTTATCGATTGGCTCGTCAGCCGGATATTGATTTATGGCATGAAGCTCGTTCTTTGGAGTTTGATACCATGAAAAAAGCCAGAGAAATGGCAATTGAGCTAAAGCTTTCAATGAAAATTAGCGATGTAGAATATCAGGGAGATAAGACAAAGGCTATTTTTTACTATACGGCTGAAGAGAGAGTCGATTTTCGAGAACTTATTAAACGAATGGCAGATGAGTTCAAGGTTCGTATTGAAATGAAACAGATTGGGATGCGACAAGAGGCAAGCAGACTTGGAGGAATTGGTTCGTGTGGAAGAGAATTGTGTTGTTCTACCTGGTTGACCGATTTTCGTTCTGTTTCTACTACAGCCGCAAGATATCAGCAGTTGAGCATCAATCCAATGAAATTAGCAGGGCAATGCGGTAAACTTAAATGTTGTCTTAATTATGAATTAGATGTTTATACCGATGCACTTAAAGAGTTTCCTGACACAGAAAAAAAGCTAAAAACAAAAAAAGGAACTGCTTTTTTCCAAAAAATGGATGTCTTTAAAAAATTACTTTGGTATAGCTATGACGAAGACCCATTTCAATTTATCGAGTTAAGTTTAGAAAGAGTAAATCAAATTGTAACCGAAAACAAAAAAGGAAATCTTCCTGAGGAATTAAAAGACTTTTCTTCTGCACTGGTTAAAGCTAAAAAGCCGGTTTTCGAAAATGTGGTGGGACAGGATAGTCTAACCAGGTTTGATAATAAGGGCGGTAAAAAGAAAAAAAGAAAAGGCGGCAATAAAAATTACCGAAAAGGGAAAAAGAAGAATTCAAAACCTTCAAACAATAGTCCAAAACAATAATGAAAATTTGGTTAGCCATAGTTTTAGCAATTCCGTTATTGATTAGTTGTGATGGTTCAAAACACTTTGAGCAAATAAATACACTTCCACCCGAAGGATGGGATGTAAATAATCGACAAAGTTTTACGTTTGATATTTCTGACAACAAAACACCATACAATGTTTTTATTGATGTGCGAAACAGAAATGAATATGCATATAAAAATTTATTTTTGTTTTTAGAGTGGACAGGTCCCGACAGCGTATTTGTAAGAGATACTTTTGAATGTGTTTTAGCGGGAGTAGATGGCAGATGGTACGGAAGCGGGTTTGGTGATTTATGGGATGCAAGAGTTCCTTACAAGATGAATTTACAATTCCCTAAAGAGGGAGAATATACGATAGAAATTGAACAAGCTATGAGGCATGAAAACCTAGAAGGTATTTCAGAAATTGGGTTACGGATAGAAAAAACAAAAGCGAACAATTAATGGCAAAAAACAAATTCAAAAAGCCGGCATTTAAAAAGTGGATACTACTACTTTGGACAATATTTGTCCTACCTTTTATTGGCTTGTTGGTGGTTATGACTTGTGCTGCTAACGGTTGGCTTGGTTTTCCTCCTTTACCTTCTTTGGAAGAATTAGAAAACCCAAAAAGTAATTTGGCTTCTGAAATTATCACAGATGATGGAATAGTAATAGGTAAATACTTTAAAGAAAACAGAGTAAATGTAAATTACGAAGACCTTTCGCCTTATTTAGTCGATGCGTTGATTGCGACAGAAGATGAGCGTTACAGAGAACACTCAGGAATAGACTTTAGAGGACTAATGAGAGCAGTGCTAAATTTTGGTAAAGCAGGAGGTGCCAGTACTATAACGCAGCAATTGGCTAAAATGATGTTTAATGATCCGGCCTCTAATATTGTTGAGCGTATAGGACAAAAACTTCAAGAGTGGATAATTGCAGCCCAGCTGGAAAGAAGATATACCAAAGATGAGATAATTACGATGTATCTCAATAAATTTGATTTTATTAATAATGCCGTAGGTATAAAAACAGCAGCAAATGTTTACTTTAATGTAGAGCCGTCTGAGTTAAATATAGCACAATCTGCTATGCTGGTAGGAATGGCAAAAAATCCGGCTCTTTATAATCCTCTCCGAAGACCGGAAATGACTCAAGAAAGGAGAAATGTGGTTTTCTATCAAATGAAAAGAAACAACTTAATTTCCGATGAGCTTTACGATTCTTTAAAAACTTTACCACTAGAGTTAGACTACAAAGTGGTTGACCATAAAGAAGGGATAGCACCATATTTTAGAGAAATACTCAGAACAAAAGTCACCGAAATTTTTGAAGAAAAAGACGCCAACGGAAACTATAAATACACCAAAGCAGATGGCACTCCTTACAATATTTACAAAGACGGATTAAAAATTTATACCACCATCAATTTTAAAATGCAGCAATATGCAGAATGGGCAGTATCAGAGCATTTAGGAACGGAATTACAAAATGATTTATTCAGAGATTTTTCAAGAAGGTCTGAAAGAAACAAAGCCAAAATTCCGTTTGACTGGCGATTAAATGAAAAGCAGATTGAAGAAATTTACGACAGGGCAATTAAGAGCACAAGACGCTATGATGTATTAGTGGGAAAAGAGTGTTTTAACTGTGGAAGAAGAGGAGAAATGATAAAAAAAGTGGGTGACAAATACGTTTGTCAGGCAGAAGATTGTGGGGAATCTAGACACGCTACTCCAAAAGATTCAATTCCAATTATTTTTAATACACCGCAAAAAACAAGAGTATTTACATGGAAAGGAGAGGTAGATACTTTGATGTCTCCTCTGGATTCAATAAAATATTACAAAAGTTTTTTACAAGCGGGTATGATGAGCATGGAACCACATACAGGCTATATCAGAGCTTGGGTAGGTGGTATAAACTTTAAGCATTTTGCTTATGACCATGTTTATCAATCTAAACGACAAGTGGGTTCAACTTTTAAGCCTTTTGTTTATGCACTTGCCATTCAAAACGGTATGTCTCCATGCATGGAAGTTCCTAATCAACAAATTACATTTAAAAAAGGAACTTTTGGTTTATTGAGAGATTGGACACCCAAAAACTCTGATGGAAAATATGGCTGCATGGTCAGTTTAAAATACGGTTTAGCGAACTCTATGAACACAGTTACTGCATGGGTGATGAAGCAATACGGGCCACAAGCTGTGGTTGACCAAGCGAAATTGATGGGAATAACAAGTAACTTGCCCGCAACGCCTTCTTTATGCTTAGGAGTAGCTGATTTAAGTGTGTATGAAATGGTAGGTGCTAATGCGGTTTTTGCGAATAAAGGAGTTTATATTGAACCAACTTTTATTACCAAAATTGAAGATAAAAACGGCAACTTAATTGTTGATATTCAACCTGAAATTCATGAGGCAATGAGTGAAGAGACAGCCTATGCCATGCTTGATTTAATGAAAGGAGTAGTTGAAGGAGAATACAATAAATGTATAGGAGATTTGAATGGAGGAAAAGGCTATACAGTTGGGACAGGGATGAGAATTAGAGGAGCAAAAACGGAAGCCCGGCCTTATGCCGGACATAAATATCCAATTGCAGGTAAAACCGGAACTACTCAAAATAATTCAGATGGATGGTTTATGGGAATAACACCTGAATTAGTTACAGGAATATGGGTAGGAGCAGAAGACAGAGGAGTAAGATTTGGGAATACATTTTATGGACAAGGAGCCAATACCGGCTTACCAATTTGGGGCTATTATATGCATAAAGTTCATGATGACCCTAAGCTAAAATACTCTCAGGATGACTTTGAAAAACCTGTAAATAAACTAAATATTGAATTAGATTGTAAGAAATACAAGGAAATGCAAAATCTTACTAATCCTAACTTTAATGAAGATTTTAATTGATTGACTATGAATAAAATTGTTGCCAACGCAGAAGAAGCCACTAAAGATATAAAAGACGGAATGACACTTATGTTAGGTGGTTTTGGATTATGCGGAATACCTGAAAACTGTATTTCTCAATTAGTAAAAATGGGTGTTAAAGACTTGACCTGTATTTCTAATAATGCAGGGGTAGATGATTTTGGATTAGGACTGTTGCTTCAAAAAAAACAAATCAAAAAAATGATTTCATCTTATGTTGGTGAAAACGATGAATTTGAAAGGCAGATGTTAAGTGGTGAATTAGATGTTGAACTAATTCCACAAGGAACGTTAGCGGAAAGGTGTCGTGCGGCAGGAGCCGGAATCCCTGCTTTTTTTACTCCTGCAGGGTATGGAACTGAGGTGGCAGAAGGTAAGGAAGTAAGGGAGTTCAACGGAAAACCTCATATTTTGGAACATGCATTTGAAGCAGATTTTGCTATTGTAAAAGCTTGGAAAGGCGATAGAAACGGAAATTTAATTTACAAAGGAACAGCCAGAAATTTTAATCCAATGATGGCAATGGCAGGAAAAATTACTATTGCTGAAGTAGAAGAATTGGTAGAGCCCGGAGAACTAGACCCCAATTTTATTCATACACCCGGCATTTTCGTACAGCGTATTTTCCAAGGTGTGAATTACGAAAAGCGTATTGAACAACGAACCGTTCGTCAAAAAGAGTAATGACAAGATTTGAAAAATCTGTTTACTTTTTTTTAGCTGCTTTAGTTTGGGTATATGTAGCTTTTAGAGCTTGGTTAGTGCCATTTGCTCATGATGAAATCGCCACTTTTTTTCATTATGTACAAGTAGAAAAGTTCTTGCCTTTCAATGCTTTATATGATGCAAACAATCATTTTTTAAATTCATTACTGACTTATTTTTCATTTAAATTATTTGGTTCTCATCAATTCTTTTTAAGATTACCTAATCTATTAATATCTTTTATTTACTTCCTTTATCTATGGAAAATAGGGAAGCATCATATTTCTAAAACTACTTTCAGGTGGAGTTTTTTTATAATAATGTTATTTAGTCATTATTTAATTGAATACTTTGGGTATAGTAGGGGGTATGGTTTAATGAGTAGTTTTTTAATGGCTACTTTATATTACTTTATACATTATATAAAAGAGAATAATAAAAAGCACTTTTGGTTATTAAATGTGTTTTTGCTATTGTCATTTATGTCAAGCTTAACAATATTTTTCTTTTCAATTTTGCTTATCATGTATGTTACAATGGTGGCTTTTTATAAAAGAACACACCACTGGGTTTACACTACTTTAAATTTATTGTTTTGGAATGGAATTTTTATATGTGCCTATATATACTTTAAAATATTAGATCAAAACAATCAGCTTTATTTAGGTGAAAATACTGGAATTTGGGAGGTTAGTGTTAAATCTTTTTTAAAATGTTTTGTTGGTTATGATAATGGGCTTGCTCAAATAATATTTGCAATTTTATTAATACTTTGGGTGGTTATTATGATAAAACATTTTTTAAATTTAAAATACTCAAGATGTTTACTTAAAATAGAAGTTGTCTTTTTCCTGCTTTTTATGGGGAGTGTAGTTTCTTATCTTTTAGCAAATTTTTTGTTAGACGTTAACTTTCCTACTGATAGAGCAGTGATTTATGTATTCCCGGTTTTAGTTTTGGGAATAGTTCTTTTAATGGATAAATTAGAACAAACAAATACCATAGTATATTTACCAATATTAATCCTTTTAATAACACCAATAACTTTCCCCTTTTTGCTCAATTTTACTCATTATACATATATTGATTTTACCTATGATCGATTTTCAGGCAGGTTTATCCAAACAATAATAAATAAATCGAATTCAGACAACTATTTACCAACTGTATCTGGCTATAAAATGAGGCATTTTGTATATAATTATTATAACTATCAGATGGGAGGTTATTTACCTAACATACAATATTCAGATTACCCTTCGAAAATTTCAGACTTTCAAATAGTGGACACAACAAATTTAAATATTGATTTTAGCAAGTATGATATTATTGATAAAGATGAAGTAAATAGTTATTTTTTGTTAGAAAGGAAAAATATGCTTCGTAGAAACTTAATTCAAGAAATAAGAGTCGAGAAAATAACTAATAATAAAAATGAATTTTTTGAATTTTACAATGATACAAACTGTACTAGATTTTTAAATAAAAACTTGTTACTTGAATATGACATAAAATTGTCGTCAGAAAAAAATCCATTTAAATCATGGGTCGTTATTAGCATTTTTGATAAAAAGAATGAGCCGATTGTTTACGAGTACTATCCATTAAATTGGAGTAGATACAGTTGGGACAAAAACTCCGAAAACCTAAAAACTGTTATTTATGTTTCAGATGTTCCAAGTTCATCATATAAATTAGTTACTTATCTTTGGAATATGGATGAGCAATATTATGATATTGAAAATGGAAAAGTTAAAATTTATGAATTAAAAGAGGACTAAAAATTATGGCATTAGACAAAAATGGAATAGCAAAGCGTATAGCACAAGAATTGCAAGATGGTTGGTATGTTAATTTAGGGATTGGCATTCCTACCTTAGTTGCTAATTATATTCCAAATGATATTGAAGTAGAATTTCAGTCTGAAAATGGAATTTTAGGTATGGGAGCATTTCCTTATGAAGGAGAAGAGGATGCCGATTTAATTAATGCAGGTAAACAAACGGTAACGTTAGTTCCTGGAGCAGCTTTATTTGATTCTGCTACAAGTTTTGCTATGATTAGGGGCAGACATGTTCAATTGACTGTGCTGGGAGCTATGGAAGTTGCTGATAATGGCGATATAGCTAACTGGAAAATTCCGGGAAGAATGGTGAAGGGTATGGGAGGAGCAATGGACCTAGTGGCTTCTGCAGAAAACATTATAGTTGCTATGCAGCATACCAATAAAAAAGGAGAATCAAAACTTTTAAAAAAATGTACTTTGCCACTTACCGGTGTAGGTTGTGTAAAGAAAATAGTTACTGATTTAGCTGTATTAGAAGTTACTCCTAATGATGGATTTAGATTACTTGAAAGAGCTCCGGGTGTTTCAGTGGAGGACATAGTTTCAAAAACGGAAGGCAGACTAATTGTTGAAGGAGATATTCCTGAAATGAAAATAGACTAGTTAGCTACTTCTCAAACTCTTCATCGTTTTCCTCTGTTATTTTTTCAAAGAATTTTCCAAGTTTAGTTTTGGGCTCTTTTTTCTTTTTTTCTTCTTCTTTAGTTGTTGATTTTTTCTCTTCATCATCACCTAAATCAAGTTGTACCGGTTTTTCGTTGGTGTTATTAGAAGGTGAAGTAACGCTAGTATCATTTTTGTAGAGGTTGAACTCTTCTTTTAAAATTCCCTTAAGCGTTTGCTTTTCCTTTTGCATATCATCTTGCCATTTTTCTCTTACCGCTTTTCTATCGTAAGTAACTTTATAATCGTCAACGGTTCCATACATTCTTAAAAATAATCTTGTTCCGCCTGTTGGTTCTTCTACTGCAAACTCCTCATTTTCTTTTTTAGCTTTTTTGGCTTTTTTTCCTAAAATATCTCTCATCAAAAGGTTAAAATGATAATCTATTTCGTTATTAAATGAATGAATCCCGGATAGGGAAAGGTCTAAAGCAGATGATTTAATTTCCATATCAGGGATATAAACCTTTCTGTTTTTTATTTGAATGTTATTTGATAGTTTACTAAACTTAATATTCATCAAGTCATCCAGTTCAATGTATTTGGACAGCGATGAGAGTGTTTGATAATCAATAAGCTGTCCATTTTCTATTAGCACATCCGCATTTACATAAAGTTTATTTAAATTAATGTTTAGTTGATGGTCTAAAACACAAACTACTGTGGCATCAACAAAGCCTTTACCCTTAATATTTTTATCAAGAATTTCAGTTTGAGAAAAATTGTTGAATTCATAAAACAGTTGTTGTACATCAATATTTGTCAACTTACAATTACTAGACATTAGCAGTTCATCTTCTGTTTGTTCTATAACTATATCGCCTGAAATTTCTCCTTTTTGACTTTTTAGGTAAATGTTGTCAGCTGTAATAACTGCATCTTTTAACTTTAAATTTGCTTTAATATCCTGAGATAAAAATTTACCAAACCTTAATTCTTTAATATTGGCTTTTACACTTAAAATAAGGCTGTCGGGAATATTAAATTTCAACTCACTTGTAGAAGAACTTGTTTCAGAAAGAAAGTTTTGTAAATCAAAATAATTGGAAGAAAGGGAAAGCTGAATGTTGGGTACTACATTGTCAAACAACAAGTATGAAAATATATATTGTGCATTTCCGTTAACAGAAATATCGGTTAAATTATACTTTGCCTTAAACTGTTTTATTTCTATATTCCTATTGCTACTAACCATTGAAAAACCAATACTATCAATGGGATATGGGCTGTTAGTATATTTAATTCTACCATCAGTTACCATTACTTCTCCGTTTATAATTGAAGTTTTAAATGTATTGGCATTAATTTCACTAAATGAAGGAAAGTTGTTTTCAAAGTGGATATTAAAAAGGGTATTACCTTCAACAAACTCTATACTATCCGGCTCCAGTAACTTATAGATATAATTTAGATTGAAATTTCCTTTTAAGTCTAAATTAAAACTAGGTTTTTCAAAATCACTTAACGAGCCTTTTCCCTCAAAAGTACCATCTTCAATTTTTACATTGAATTGGTGAATTATAAGCTTTGATGTTTTTAATGTATTTTTATTACCATTGGTGTAATTACCATTGAAATATAAGTTGTTTAACACTACATCATTTCTTTCTATGCTTCCATTTTTAATTTCAAAATTTACATCAATATTTGGCGAAGAAGTGTGAGAAAGAACACCTTTTATGGCTCCATTAATAGTTAACTCTCCATCACTTTTTATGTCTTCATACTTTTCCATAATTTTTTCAGGAAACAACTCTAAGAGTGAGTTAATATTTAATTCATCTCCTGATACTTGAATGTCTAATTCAGTTTTTTCTTCGCTATTAATAATATTACCTGATAAGTTAAGGTTAAGCCCGGATAGACTTGCTTTTGCTTTATTGATTAAGTATTTATTTTCCTCATTATTTACGAGTAAAACAGCATCAATACTTAAGTTTTGGTCGGCTATTAGCCTATCTTCTTTGCTTTTATATTCATGTATATAAATATCAAAAGAGGTTTCCAAATCGTAAATTTTATCAGAAAAGCTGCCACTTAAACTAAGTTCTTCGATATCTGTTGCTAGATAAGATTGATCAAAATGATTGGTGTAATAAAGTGTGATTTCTGATACGTTTACTGCTTCTAAATCAACATTTATGTTTGTTTCACTAGAGTCTGTTGATTGTTTCCAAATATGATAATTGTCCTTTCCTTTTTTATCAATGGCAATGTTTAAAATGCCTGTTTCAATTTCAATTTCTTCAATGGTATAATTTCCGGTGATAATGTCAATCAAATTCAATTTGATAAAAATATTTTCAGCACTTAGTAGTGTGTTTTTTTCTTGGTTGTCTGTAGCTTCCAGAACTTCTACTCCTATGAAACTGAAACTTGCATGGGGAAATTTTTTAATGAATGAGAAGTTGGTTTTTTCTACATTAATTTGAGTTTCAATTTTTTCATTTATTGCATTTACTAAGTATTTCTCTATATCGTCTTCATAGATATAGGCAAGTAAACCTAAAATGGAAATAAGCAGTAAAATTATTCCGAAAGAATAAGCAAGTATTTTAAAAAATCGTTTCATTCATTTTTCCTTCGGATATATAAACGAAGAAATTAGCTTAAAATTCTACCATACTTTTTTAATTCGGCTACTTCTTTAGGATGCAAAAACCGCCATTTTCCTCTGGGTAAGTCTTTTTTAGTTAGCCCTGCAAACACCACTCTATCTAGTTTTAGTACTTTATAGCCTAAAGTTTCAAAAACACCTTTAATTACACTATTTCTACCTACAAAAGTATTGATGCCTAAAACTTTTTTGCTTTCTCCATCATTGGCATAAACGGCTTCTTCAAATTTTATGCTTACATCTTCGTATTTAACACCTTTTAGTAATTGATTTAAGTGTTCTTTGGTAACGCTTTTATCAGTAGTTATTTTATAAATCTTTTCTGTTTTTGATTTAGGATTGGTTAGCTTTTTTGTTAAGTCACCGTCATTGGTTAACATAAGTAAGCCAGTGGCTGTTCTGTCAAGCTTTCCGACAGGATAAACCCTTTCTTTACATGCGTTTGCTATTAAATGTAAAACTGTTTTTCTGCCTTGAGGGTCTTCTACGGTAGATAGGTAATCCTTAGATTTATTTAGTAAAATATAAACTAATCGCTCTTGTCTTACTGCTTCCTCTCCAACAACTACTTTGTCTGTCGGATGAATTCTTGTACCCATTTCGGTAACAATTTTACCGTTAACTTTTACAGCTCCAATTTTAATTAATTCGTCTGCTTCTCTTCTCGAGCAAGTTCCGGCATTAGCAATAAACTTATTCAAACGAATTAATCCATCGTCTTTTCCTACTTTATCTCCCGATGATTTTTTGCTAAATTTTGAAAATGACTTTTTAAAATTATCCTTTTCTGAAGACTTACCCTTTGAAAAACCAGAAGGTTTATTTTCCTGATTTTCAGCGTCAAACTCTTTTTTCGGTTTAGTTTTTTTTGTGCTAAACCTTTTACTTTCTCCTCTTTTTTGGACGAAAGTTTTTTTACCGCTTACTTTACTTTTGTTGTTTCTCTTTGCCACTGATATAAATTATTTGGCAAAGGTAGTTATTATAGTGTTAGTTGTTAAAACTTATAGGAAAAACCAACTCCTAACAATTGTTTTATTTGTGTTCTTGGCCCGGAAGTGTCATTTATACCATCATCGTTCGTGTCAACTGCAATGTCAATATCATCATCATACAATACATGAACTAAAAAAGTAGCAGCAATGTATTTATTTACTTTCATGTTAAGTATGTTTTCCCAGTTTATATCAATGTTTTGAGGGTTGTTTAAGTAATTAGAGAACAACTCAAGCTTAGATTGGAAAGTAATGTTTTTAACAATTTCCTTATTAAACTCAGCTCTTAAATATCCTCCAATTTCATGTCTGATTGTTTTTCCTAGTTCTGCTCTCCTTCCCAAACTGTCGTAAGTGGCAGGTTCTACTCCAAAAGCTCCTTTATCTGCTAGTTGTTGGTCTCTCACAATAGTAGTTTTACCGGTTACCGGAGACAAGAAGAATTTTAAAAACTTTTTTGGTTTATAGTCAAATCCAATAGAATAAAGCATATATGCAGGTGCTAAGAAATCGGAAATCCTAACCGTATCTGTAGGCATAGCAAATCCCGGAGCAAACTGTGATTTAAAGTTAAATAAAGCGGCATATCCCCATTTACTTTCAGATTTAAACTTTCTTCCATATTTGGAGTTAAAATCAATTTTATCGTCTGTTTTTTGAGTTACACCGGGTGATTGCTGTAAAATACCGTAGCCAAGGTCTAAATTATTATCCCAAAAATTTAAGCCTTTATTATAGCTTGCATTAAGTGAAACTAATGAGTTTAAAGAAATTGAATTATTTCCTCCTGCTGCCCAATTAGTTAAAGAAACCTGTGAAAAATTGACAGAAAAAAGACCGCCTGTTTCCCAGTAGGATGTGTCTGTAGCTTCGTTGGGTGCTGAAGCCGGTACAAAATCATCTACGTTTGGTTTTAAAGGGTCTTGTGGAAAGCAAAAGAAAGAACTGAAAAGGAATAGTAAGAGCAGTAGCTTTTTCATGGATTTCGTATTTTCGCACAAATATAAAAGCATAATTTAATTCCTAAATTAAATACATGAGTAACTTATCCAGTAAAAAAATTTTGGTGGTTGATGATGAGCCGGATATTCTTGAGTTTGTTTCATACAATTTATCTAAAGAAGGTTTTGTTGTTGAAACAGCGGATAATGGTGAGGAAGCAATTAATGTAGCTAAGAAAACAATTCCAGATTTAATTTTGCTAGATGTAATGATGCCTGAAATGGATGGTATTGAAACATGTGTACAGCTCAGGAATGTTTCGGATTTAGCCAATACGGTTATTGTGTTTTTAAGTGCTAGAGCCGAAGATTATTCTCAAATTGCAGGCCTTGATGCTGGGGCAGATGATTATATCACCAAGCCTATTCGTCCAAGATTATTAATTGCTAAAATAAATGCTTTGCTAAGGCGGTCTGATGATACAGAAAGTCAATCGTCACCAAATGGCGATACAATTTCAGTTGATGTAGAAAGGTTTATTGTAAAAAAAGGTGATGTGGAATTTGTTTTACCTAAAAAGGAGTTTGAATTGCTTGTTTTACTTATGTCAAAGCCCGGAATGGTTTATACCCGAGATGTTATTTTAAATACTGTTTGGGGAAACGATGTTGTAGTGGGTGACAGAACAATAGATGTTCATATCAGAAAATTACGCCAAAAGTTGGGAGAAAATTTTATTCAGACCATAAAAGGAGTTGGCTATAAATTCATTGAAAATTGAGACTTTCTCATACTAACATAGCCACCATTGTTGCCATTTGGTTTTTACTGGTTGGAGCTACGTTAAGCTTTTTATTTTTTGAAGTTCCTTCTTCAGATTTTTGGTTGTCTATAGCTATAACTGCTATTGCATCTATTCTAACATTTGTAATTATCCAGTGGCTTATTGGAAAATTTATTCAGGCCAGAATTAATATTATTTACCGTACCATCTTAGATTTAAAATTTAAAAAGAAACAAAAAGTTGACATTGAGTTTGGTGAAGACATTATAGATACCGTAAGCAGGGAAGTATTGGATTGGGAAAAATCAAAGACTGAAGAAATCTATAAGCTAAGGGAGTTAGAAACTTACCGAAAAGAATTTATTGGAAACATTGCACATGAGTTAAAAACGCCTGCTTTTACTATTCAAGGTTATATATACACATTGTTAGAAGGCGGTTTAGAAGATGAAAATATCAACAAAAAATATTTAGAACGTACCGCCAATTCGGTTGAACGGATGTTAAAACTTTTAGAAGATTTAGATACTATTTCAAAGTTAGAGTCTAATCGATTAGATTTAAATATTACTTCATTTAACATCTATGAATTAATTAAAGACGTTTGTAGTTCTTTGGAACTAATTGCTGAGGAAAGAAATGTAAAGTTTGTTATTAAAGAAAATCAGCTTAAAAACACTGATGTTTTGGCTGATAAAGACAAGATTGGTCAAGTAATAATGAACTTAATTAATAATGCGATTAACTATTCTAAACCTGAGGGCGGAGAAGTTGAGATTCGTCTTTTCGATATGGAAAAAAATATTTTAATAGAAATTGCGGATAACGGGATAGGTATTTCTAAAGAACATTTTTCAAGGTTGTTTGAAAGGTTTTATAGGGTGGATAAAAGTCGCTCAAGAAATAGTGGCGGGACAGGTTTAGGGTTAGCAATTGTAAAACACATTATTGAAACTCACCAGCAAACTATTAATGTCAGAAGTACGGAAGGTATTGGCTCAACCTTTTCTTTTACACTCAAAAAAGCTTAATTACCTATAAAAATTCATTTCATCAATGTATTGATAAACTTTTTCGGTAAGCAAGTATCTTACGTCTTTTTTGTTCTTGATTCCATCCCTGATAAAGCTTGCAGATATTTGCATAATTGGAACTTCATCTATCTTCTTAAGATTTGAATGACTTAAAATTTCAGCTCTAGCAAGCTCTTTTTCGTGCTTTTCAATTACTCTAGGGTAAACATAAAGCTCATGATGATTGATAATATATTCATAGTTTTTCCACTTATGAAAAGTTCTTAAATTATCTTCACCCATGATTAAAACAAACTTATTGTTTGGGTGTTTTTCAGATAAGTGAGCTAATGTATCACAAGTAAAAGAAGGTTTTGGTAAGTCGAATTCTATGTTAGAAACTTTAAGTTTTACATTATCTTCAGTTGCAACTCTCACTAGTGTAAGCCTATGAATGTCATTAAGCAATGATTGCTTTTCTTTAAAAGGATTTTGAGGGGTAACCACTAGCCAAACTTCATCTAAATCGGTATAGTCAGCCATATAATTTGCAATTACCAAATGCCCAACATGGATAGGGTTAAAAGTGCCAAAGAACAATCCCACTTTTTTCATTTGCCAATAAATTTAGAGACTATACTTTCAGCTTCTTTAAAAGCTTTTTCTAACACATCATTCAATAGCACAACATCAAAACAGTTTGCTTTTGTTAATTCTGAAGCAGCTTTGCTTACTCTTTTTTGTAGAGACTCTTCAGATTCAGTATTTCTGAAACGTAATCTTTTTTCAAGAGCTTCAACGGATGGCGGTTGAACGAAAACAGAAAGCGCATTTTCTCCAAAATACTTTTTTAAGTTTATTCCTCCTTCAACATCTACGTCAAATATTACTACTTTTTCCTGTTTCCAAATGCGTTCAATTTCAGATTTTAAAGTTCCGTAATAGTTGCCATCATAAACTTCTTCCCACTCTATAAATTCATTATTTTCTATTCTTTTACGGAATTCATCAGTCGATAAAAAATAGTAATCTTTTCCTTCAATCTCATTTTCTCTTTTGTTTCGTGTGCATGCAGAAACGGAGAACTGTAGTTCGGAAAAATGGTCAAGTAAATGTCTTACTATAGTAGTTTTTCCGGCTCCTGATGGGGCACAGAAAATAACACATTTACCTTTAATTGAAGTAGGACTCATTTATAGTACGTTGCCTATTTGTTCTTTAATTTTTTCTAGTTCGTCTTTCATTTCTACCACTATTTTTTGAATTTCAGAATGGTTGGCTTTAGACCCCAACGTATTTATTTCTCTTCCCATTTCCTGAGAAATAAAACCTAACTTTTTTCCTTGACTATTTTCATTTTTCATTACTTCTTTAAAGTAATTGCAATGAGCTGAAAGCCTGCTTTTTTCTTCTGAAAAATCTATTTTTTCTAGGTAGTAAATGATTTCTTGTTCAAATCTATTTTCGTCAACTTCTAATTTTAGTTTTTCAATTGATGAGCTAATTCTTTTTTTAACCTCTTCAATTCGTTCAGCTTCGTAAGGTTTGACTTTTTCAAGCAATTCAGCAATGTAGTTTACTTTTTCTATAAACTCTTTTTCAATTGTTTTTCCTTCTTCTTCTCTGTGATTTTGTAATTGTTTTACAGCGGATATACAGCCTTCATAAATTTGTTTCCACTCGTCTTCATTTACCTCTTCAGAACTTTGACTCATTACATCCGGAAACTTGGAAATAATAGAAATATAATCTGTGTTTTGTGTATTAGTTGCTTCTGCAATTTCTTTTAATTGGTTATAGTAATTAATAAATACTTCTTTATTTATATTCTGCTTGGTAGCACCTCCAATGCTTTCACAATAGAGAGAAAAATCTATTTTTCCTCTTTTAAGTTCATTGGCAAGAAGTGTCCTTATTTCAGCTTCTTTTTCTCTAAACTGAGAAGATACTTTAATGTTAAGGTCAATACCCTTGCTATTAAGAGAACGAACTTCTATTGTGTATTTAGTGTTTGTGGTTTGTACTACAGACTTACCAAAACCTGTCATGGAGTTTATCATAGACCAAAAATAAAAAAATTATGCTGTAAGCTTTTTAGGGCGTTGGCTTACTAAATATACACCTACAAATATTAATAGTGTTGCCAAAGCCTTTATCCAAGTTAAACTATCTTTTTCTGCTAATAAAGCAATTAATGATGCAATTACCGGTTGCAAATAAATATAAGAGCTCACTACAGAAGGGGAAACATTTTTAAGTGCATAAATGTTAAACAAATACGCAAAGCAAGTTGTTGCTATTACTACAAAACCAAAACAAACCCATATTTTAAGGGTAAAATTACTCCAACTAATTTGCTGCACTTCTTCCCATCCAAATGGAATTACAAACATTAACCCGAAAAGAAAAACCCACTTAACAACTGTAACAGGGTGGTATTTTTTCATTAATGGTTTAACGATTACTAAATATACTCCGTAAGAACTTGCGTTAAGTAAAATAAACAAGTCACCTTTTATGGTGTCAGACCCAAATTCTAATTGTTGAATAGTATTGCCTTTAAACAACAATAAAGAAACAGCGCCAATTAATCCAATAAAAATTCCAAAAGTTTTAATCCAGGTAATTCTTTCTTTTATTAACAGGGAAGAAGCAATTAACACCAAAATGGGTGTAGCAGTCATTATGATTGATGCATTAATGGGAGTAGTAATATTAAGCCCCTTAAAAAACGAAAGCTGGTTTAATGCCACCCCAAAAAATCCACAGACAAATAGTAGAACAAAATCCCTTCTTTCAACTTTTTCATTAGATATAGCAGAATGAATTAACCAAAAGAATAATGTTGCGCCAATAACTCTGCACAAAATGAAACCGAAAGGCATGATAAACTCAGGCATAACTTCTTTAGCTGCAGTGTAATTTATGCCGTAAATTAAATTTGCTCCGAAAAGGGCAAGGTGTGCTTTAAATGTATTGCTCAACTAGATGTGCTTTTTAGCTTCTTCTATAACTGACTTAGAATTTCCAATAAATATTTTTTCACCAATAATAATTACCGGACGCTTTAAAAAAGTGTACTCTTCAAGAATTAAGTTTTTGTAGTCTTTTTCTGAAAGAGTCTTTCCATTTAATCCCATAGCTCTGTACTTCATAGCTTTTCTACTAAACAAATCTTCATAGCTTCCGGCTAAATCTTTCATCTCTTTAATTTGTGCTTCAGTTATTTTATCAACTTTAATGTCCTGTTGTATAAAGCTTTTAGGAAGTTGTAATTCTTTCATTATTCTAATACATGTTGAGCACGTGCCTAAATAATATATTTTTTTAGTCATTTTATTGTCCTTAAGATTATTCATTGATATTTGTAGTCCAAAAATAACAATCTGCATTGAACCTCACCGAAAAAGAAATAACCAATCAATTTAGTTTTAGGAAAGTCATTATTCCTGTATTAATTGGTTTGCTGGTAGCAGGTTATATGCTATATAATAACTTAACGGAAGTTACTTATCAAAAGGTTGAAGATGGCAAAGGTCAATATGAGTGGATTGATGGAAATCAAAATGAAGTAATTGATATTAATTCAAGCGAAGACTTTCATTTTTCGGAAAATGGCAACTATGAACTAATTACATATAGTGATGCTTTAAAGAAAATCAGCTTTTCTTTTTACTTTTTTGTTTGGATTTCAGTAGCCTTATTAATGGTAGTTCTTAGAGTATTTGCCTATATACTTCGTTTGAAAATATTAACGAGCGGTGACTTATCTTGGAAGCAATGTTTTAGAGTAATAGTATTATGGGAGTTTTCATCTGCCATTACTCCATCAGTAGTGGGTGGAGCTGCTCCTGCAGTTTATTTTATTTCTCGTGAAAAAATCCCTGTTGGTAAAGCATCGGCAATTGTAATGGTAACAGCATTGTTAGATGAGTTGTTTTATGTTGTCATGGTGCCAATAATTATTCTATTTATAGGTACAAAAAACCTTTTCCCTGTTTCTTTAGAAAAAGAAGTATTTGGTGTTGTGCTTGGTACAAAAGGAATTTTTATAGCAGGGTATTCTTTTATCTTGATATTAATATCCATAATTATTTATGCGATATTTATTAACCCTAAAACTTTTAGAAGAATACTTGCCGGGATATTTAAAATTGGCTTTTTAAAACGATGGCGAAGAGGTGCTATTCAAGCGGGAGATGATATTATAATAACATCTCGTGAAATGAAAGACAAACCATTTTCTTATTGGGTGAAAGCTTTTGGCGCAACTTTTTTAAGTTGGACGGCAAGATTTTGGGTGGTTAATTTTTTAATTCTTTCTATTAATCCGGACTTAACTCAGCATCTTTTAGTTTACGGTAGGCAATTAGTAATGTGGGTAATATTATTAATTAGTCCAACACCTGGTAGTAGTGGAGTAGCAGAATTTGCATTTTCTGGGTTTCTATCTGATTTTATTCCGCCATTATTAGTGGGCAGTTTAGCAATTATATGGCGATTACTAAGTTTTTATATCTACATTTTTGCAGGAGCAATAATTTTACCTAGATGGTTAAGGGCAACCTCTAAAAAAAGAACCGCTGTTCAATAAATTGTTTTTTGGAAAGCAGTTTTGTCCTGTTAACTTTGAACCGCAAATTATTTAATACAACAAAAACTTTAATATGGCAGATTTTAAAAACATGAAATTTGGAACAAAGGCAATTCATGCCGGAGTAGAACCAGACCCTTCAACGGGCGCTATTATGACTCCAATCTTTCAAACTTCAACGTATGTACAAGCGGGAGTAGGAAATCATAAGGGATATGAATACTCAAGAACATTAAACCCTACTCGTCATGCTTTAGAAAAAAACCTGGCTGCCATTGAAAATGGGAAATATGGTGCGTGCTTTGGTAGTGGTTTGGCTGCTATAGATTGTATTATAAAAATGCTTAATCCGGGAGATGAAGTGGTTTCTACTAATGATTTATATGGTGGTACATATAGATTATTTGTTACCATTTTTGAAAAGTATGGAATTAAGTTTCATTTCACAGGAATGCAAGATGTTGCTTCTGTTGAAAAATACATGAACGAAAATACCAAATTAGTATGGGTAGAAACTCCAACCAATCCTATGATGAATATTATTGATGTTGAAGGAATGAGTCAGCTTGCAAAAAAATACAATGCACTTTTAGCAGTAGACAATACTTTTGCTTCACCTTATTTGCAAAACCCGCTAGACTTAGGCGCTGATATTATTATGCATTCTGTTACCAAGTATTTAGGCGGACATTCAGATGTAGTTATGGGAGCCTTAGTTGTAAACGATGAAAAATTGGCCAATGAAATTTATAGAATACAAAACAGTAGTGGTGCTGTCTGCGGGCCTCAAGATTCTTTCTTAGTATTGAGAGGAATAAAAACATTACACCTGAGAATGCAGAGACACTGTGAAAACGGAGAGAAAGTGGCAAACTTTCTAAAATCTCATCCAAAGGTGGATAAGGTTTATTGGCCGGGATTTCCTGACCATCCCAATCATGATGTTGCAAAAAAACAAATGAGAGGATTCGGAGGAATGATTTCCTTTACCTTAAAAGGGAATAATATAGATGATGCTTTAGCAATTGTAAAAAATGCTAAAGTATTTGCTTTGGCCGAGTCTTTAGGAGGAGTAGAATCATTAATGGGACACCCGGCAACCATGACGCATGCCTCTATTCCAAAAGAAGAAAGAGAAAAATCGGGTGTTGTAGACTCCTTAATTAGGCTAAGCGTTGGAATTGAAGATGCAGATGATTTACTAGCGGATTTAAAACAAGCATTAGGGTAATGAATTATATTTTTATTACCGGAAGCAGTAAAGGACTTGGCAAAGCATTGGCTGAAGAATATTTAGTTGACAAGAACAATTTTGTATTTGGTTTTGCCAGAACCCATTCGATTAAACATGAGAGGTACAAACATTTCACTGTCGATTTTTCTAATAAATCCACCTATGAAAACTTTGAGTTTCCCTTGCTAGAAAACCCTGAAAAAATAATTTTAATAAATAATGCAGGGTGGGTTGGAGATGTAAAATATGTTGGAAGTCAAAACTTGCAATCAATAGAAGACATCTTTACTATAAATGTAGTTTCATTAATTTTTCTGTGCAATCAGTTTGCTAGTAAATATGATAGTTTAAATATACCTACTACTATTTTAAATATAAGTTCCGGAGCAGCAAATTATCCTATAGATGGTTGGAGTAACTATTGTTCAACAAAAGCTGCTGTGAACATGTTTTCTCAAGTTTTTCAAAAAGAGCTTGAAATAAAAGGGAAAAACCATATTAAAGTTTTTGCTATGGCTCCGGGTATTATAGATACTGGTATGCAGCAGGATATCAGAAAGGCTGACAAAGAACATTTTGCAGATATAGATAGGTTTTTGGAGTACAAGAATAAAGGTGATTTATCTTCTCCTGAGGAAGTGGCTAAAAAAATCAAATCATTTATATTAAAATCAGCCGATTATAATGAAGTTTTGGCAGATGTCAGGAGCATTTAGAATGTTTTTAAAATCAATTTTTTACCACTAGAAATTCAAGAGTATACCCATCAAAGCAAATTTTTAATCTAATAAATGTTAAAAATGCTTAACTTTATTCGCTTATTAGTTTAAACGGTTATTATATGATAAAAAAGATTTTTACCCTTTCAGTTGCAATTACTTTGTTTTTAGCAGCTAATTCACAACAGAATTTAAAGATAAACAATCCACATTGGTGTGCGACAGATGATTATCTCCAAAATTATTTTGATCAAAACCCTTCTGCGCAAGCAGAATTTCAAAAGTTTTTAGAAACTAGAAATAAAGCTATTGGAAACAATGGGCAAAAAGCAACCATAGTTGTTCCGGTTGTTGTTCATGTTCTTCATGATAATTTTAATGGTTTTATAAGTAAGGCTCAAGTACGTGATGGTATAAGAGTATTAAATGAAGATTTTAAAAGACTAAATCCAGATACAACTGCTACTAGAGCTATATTTAAGCCACAAGCCGGTAATCCGGATATTGAGTTTAGATTAGCTACTAAAGATCCTAATGGTAACTGTACTGATGGAATTGTATATGTGAATACACCTTTAACTAACAATGCAAATGACGCAGCAAAAAGCACAAGTTACTGGAACAGTAGCAAATATTTTAATATATGGTTGGTGAATACTATTGCTAATACTGGCCCGGGAGTTATTTTGGGATATGCTCAATTTCCTGGTCAAGGCTCTTGGAGCACATATGGGTTTATTAGTAGACACGATCAATTTGGAACAATTGGAACTTCATTTGCAGACGGTAGAACAGCAACTCATGAAGTTGGTCATTGTCTGGGCTTATTTCATACCTTTCAAGGAGGGTGTGGAAGTAATTGTAGTTCTTCAGGTGATTATATTTGTGACACTCCTCCTTCTTCAACAGCAACATATGGTTGTGCTCAAACGCAAAATACATGCTCTAATGATGCAAACGGGCCAGACCCTTACGGTGCAAACGTAGTGGATCAAATTGAGAACTATATGAGTTATGATGCTTGTCAAAATATGTTTTCAAAAGAACAATCAAGTGTTATGCAAGGAGTATTTACTCAATTCTCTACTTTAGCAAGCTTAGTTTCAGCATCTAATTTAACAGCAACCGGAACTCAAAATGGTGCTCCTGCCCCTAATTGCGCGCCTATTGCTGACTTCAGTTATAATTATGATATGATATGTGCTGGTCAATCCATTAATTTTACTCATTATTCATGGAATGGACAGCCTACTAGTTGGAATTGGACCTTTACTGCCGGCACTCCAGCTATTTCTAATGACTCAAATCCAACCATCACTTATAATACACCTGGAAAACATGCCGTTACTCTAAATGTTTCAAACAGTGTAGGTAATAGCACTAAGACTAAAACAGGAGCTATTTTGGTTAGTTCTTCTGCTGCTCAGTATGGTTCAGGGCCTTTTTATGAGGGGTTTGAAAATACAACTACTTTCAATAATGACTGGATTATAATTGATAATGGTGGAAGAAAATGGGAAACCTCAAATACAGCAGCATCTACCGGAACATATTCTGCTAGAATACTAAATAACTCTGGGGCTATTACTGGTGATGTAGATGAGTTAATTAGTCCTTCATATAATTTATCAAGCTTGTCTTCTGTTGGAATGAGCTTTAAGCTTGCTTATAGGCAAAAAACTTCTTCAAGTTCAGATAACCTTAAAGTATATGCTTCTACGGATTGTGGAAGGTCATGGCAATTAAGGTACTCTAAAACAGGAGCCACATTAAGTACTATAACAGGTACTTCAGGTGCTAATTTTGTGCCAGGAGCAAACGATTGGAGAGAAGAAACAGTAAATTTATCTCCGGTAGCTAATGCCTCTAACGTTAGATTTAAATTCCAATTTACAAATGGTGGAGGAAACAACGTTTATATTGATGATATTAATATTACATGGGCAACTTCTATTGACGAATCTAATTTAGTTAATAATACGATGAACATATATCCGAACCCTTCAAATGGGAATAGTACGGTTAATTTTGAATTAAGTGAAAATTCAGAAGTTTCTATGAAGGTTACTGACATTCTTGGAAAAACGGTTGCAACTCCTTTCCAAAATGCTAATCTTCAGGCCGGAGTTCATAACTTAAATCTTCAAACACAATTATCTAAAGGAACTTATATCGTTACCCTTGATGTAAATGGTAAACAAGTGTCTAAAAGATTAGTGATACAATAATCTGCTTTCTTAGAAAGCTACTTAAAAAGCCATTCAATTACGGATGGCTTTTTTTATTAGTTTGAATGCTATACATTTGTGTTTAGATTTGAATATATGTCAAAAGTTACTGAAGAGACAATTAATAAATTAGCAGAATTAGCAAAGCTTGAATTTGATGAGAACTCTAAAGCTCAAATTCAAAACGATTTGAATAAAATGCTAGCTTTTGTTGACAAGCTAAATGAGTTGGATACGGAAGGATTGGAACCATTGATTTATATGAATAATGAGCAAACAATTCTTAGGGAAGATGAAGTTAAATCTGAAATTACTCAAGATGAAGCTTTGAGTAATGCTCCACAAAAAGATTCTGATTACATAAAAGTTCCTAAAGTACTTGATAAAGAAAAATAAGCGACAAAGGAATTATTTTTTAGACAGACAGGCTTTAATTTTTCGCTCTCTTGCCTCAACTTGGTCTTGTGTACTAAGAGTGTTCTGAAATAAGAAAGAACAGTCTCCTTTTCTTAAGTCATCCATTTCTTTCATTGTTTTCATTAGCAACTCATCATCTTCAGTTTCTTCCATAATTTTTGAAAGTTCGTCCTGCTTCTTAACACAATCACAAAACGTCATGCCCGATGCAGAAACCATCTTTTCCACTTTATTTTCCGGAATGGCTTCCGTCATTTCGGGTTCAACAACTGTTTCTTCTGTGGCAGTATCTTCAGCCATAATATTTTCTAATTCATCAGAAATATCAGTAACTAAAGAATCAGTAGTTTCATTATTTTCTTCAACAGCAGCATCATTTCCGCATGAAGACAAAAGTCCAACCACAGCAATTGTAAAAAACAGTTTTTTCATAACTTTTAAGTTTATCTTTGAAGTTACTAATCTAAGAAATATAGTTTACACCACAAATTAGCTTTATGAATATAAAATTTCTTTTATTCCTTTTACTATCTTCTTTATCTGTAAAATTTACTTATAGTCAGTTTTTGGATATAGTTACCCTATTTAAGCCAAGAATGAATGTTAATGGCGAGTATGTATTATCTCAAAAAAATGACTTAAGCGGAAGAGATATTTATGGAGGAGGTTTTGGTGTATTCGTTCCAATAAAGAGTAAGTTAGATGTAAATGTAAATTGGCAGGACGCTCTAAAAATTAAGAAAGTTTCTGATGTAAGAAATGCTTTAAACGTAAATGCTTATCAAGTTTTTACCAATTTTGGAGGAGGATATTCCAACTTTTCTATTTTAAACAACAATGACAATTTGTATTCCGTTTATGGTGGGGTTACGGCTTACCACTTAAAATTTAAAAAGAAATTCAAGTTGAATGTTTATTCTGTAAAAGTTGATGTAAGAGAAGATTTTGAAAGCAAAACTATTATACCTAATTATCAGATTTTATTAGGAAGAGTTAAATTTTTTAATTTAAATACCCAAGGTTTTATTGGAGCTTATGCAAGTTACGCTAATAATTCTAGCTTTATACCCGTTCCTGTTTTTGCAATTAATACTAAATTAAATAGTACTTATTCATTTCTTTTCATGTTCCCTGTTCAGGCTAGAATTACAGCCAAAGTATCCTCCGGATTTAAACAAGATTTAGTATTAGGTTTAAATACAAGAAATTCAGGAATTGCCGACAATAATTTTGGTGTGTTAAAGCGGTATTATTTTTCAGAGTATGGTTTAAAGTTCTCTACCCAATCAAGGTTGAGATTGGCGGATAAAGCTTTCTTATTTGCAGAGTTAGGATGGCAAGATTTTACTACAATTAATTATTATGATGGAGGCTCAAAAACTGCTACTACTCACCCAAAAGGAAATTTCTTTGCAAAAGCTTCATTATACATCACTTTTGGCAAAGGATTATTTGGTTCAGGTTCGCTAGATTTAGAGTTGTAGTTTCACTTGCTTTATTCTACATTTACCATCCCAAAACAAATTGTAATGGATAATAAGATTGAATATTTAGAAAAAAAGATAGAGGAAGCCAAATTAGGTGGTGGCGAAAAACGCATAGAGTCGCAACATAAAAAAGGAAAGCTTACGGCCAGAGAACGAATACATTTTTTATTGGATGAAGGCTCATTTGAAGAAATAGGAATGTTGGTTACTCACAGAAGCAATAACTTTGGACTGGGAGAGCAAGCTTTTTTAGGTGATGGCGTAATAACCGGCTACGGAACTATTGACGGAAGATTAGTTTATGTGTTTGCACAAGACTTCACCGTTTTTGGTGGTTCGCTGGCAGAAGCACATGCAGAAAAAATTTGTAAAGTAATGGACTTAGCCATGAAAAATGGAGCTCCTGTTATCGGACTGAATGATTCGGGTGGCGCTAGAATTCAAGAAGGTGTGGTTTCGTTGGGAGGTTATGCTGATATTTTTTACAGAAATACACTTTCCAGTGGTGTAATTCCTCAGTTTTCAGCTATTATGGGGCCATGTGCCGGAGGAGCTGTTTATTCTCCTGCCTTAACAGATTTTATAATGATGGTAGAAAACACCTCTTACATGTTTGTAACAGGTCCAAATGTGGTAAAAACCGTTACTCATGAAGAAGTTACTTCAGAGGAATTAGGCGGTGCTTCAACACACTCTACAAAATCAGGAGTTACACATTTTACTTTTTCAAATGATGTAGCTTGCCTAAACGGAATAAAGAAACTATTGAGTTATGTTCCTCAAAATTGTGAAGAAACTGCACCCGCACTAGACTATGAAATAGGTGACGAAACCAAGCCAAAACTTAATGGCATTGTTCCTGAAAACCCTAACCAACCTTATGATATTAAAGAGGTAATAGAAGAAACGGTAGATACTGGTTCCTTCTTTGAAGTTCATAAAGACTTTGCTGAAAACATTGTGGTTGGTTTTGCAAGATTGGCAGGTAAATCAATTGGAATAGTGGCTAATCAACCTGCATTTTTAGCAGGAGTATTAGATATTAAATCATCACAAAAAGGCGCTCGTTTTGTTAGATTTTGTGATTGTTTTAATATTCCACTTTTGGTTTTTGAAGACGTACCCGGATTTTTACCAGGAACCGACCAAGAATGGAACGCCATTATTTCAAACGGTGCAAAACTATTGTATGCATTTTCTGAAGCTACCGTTCCTAGAATTACTGTAATTACAAGAAAAGCTTACGGTGGCGCTTATGATGTAATGAACTCTAAACATATTGGTGCAGACATGAATTACGCCTGGCCTTCTGCAGAAATTGCTGTAATGGGAGCTAAAGGTGCTGCTGAAATTATTTTCAAAAAAGAAATAGCAGAATCTAAAAACCCGGAAGAGACATGGAAGCAAAAAGAAGCAGAATATGCCGAACTATTTGCCAACCCTTACAATGCTGCTGCAAGAGGTTATGTAGATGAGGTGATAAAACCTGAAGACACTCGTAAAAAGCTGATTAAAGCATTTGAAATGTTGGAAAATAAAGCGGTGAAATTACCTAAGAAAAAGCATGGCAATATTCCGTTATAAAATTGGTTTAATTACCCAACTAAATTTCGTTAACTTTGTTTAAGTATAAAATACTCAATATGAAAAAAATAATGCTTTTATTTGACGTTGGTTTTTTTTCGCTAACGGCTTGGTAAATAAATAATGAAAATCCTATATTAGCCATTGGTGCTGAAGTGCCGG
>ERZ869936.637-NODE-637-length-30953-cov-5.036993_pt1 | contig 30953 bp, 31 predicted proteins | sample MGYA00520876_ERZ869936 | MGnify/ENA primary metagenome ERZ869936 (study PRJEB32218, sample SAMN09650985) | biofilter metagenome | isolation source: enrty point of leading RO module | place: Saudi Arabia: Thuwal, RO plant located on Red Sea | collected 2016-02-17 ... | reverse complement strand
CCTTTGTCGGGGAAAGAGCCTGACCACACTTGCCACATATATCGGTGCCGCCCTTGCAGAGATCGCCGGATGTTTCGCGTTCTGGGCGTGGCTCCGTCTCGACAAGTCGATCTGGTGGCTCGTGCCTGGCATGGCCTCATTGGCACTCTTCGCCTATCTGCTGACCCTTGCCGACGTTCAGGCGGCAGGGCGTGCCTACGCGGCTTACGGAGGCGTTTACATCGCCGCATCGCTGATGTGGCTCTGGGTCGTAGAGGGCGTCGGTCCCGATCGCTGGGATTTGATCGGCGCCAGTGTTGTCTTGATTGGGGCCGGTATCATCCTCTTCGCGCCACATAGTTCTTGAGCGGTATCGATGTTCATCGTCGCGTATCGTCATTCTGCATCCTGCAACGCGTCGATGATTGGACATTCCGGAACGTCGCCGCCCTGACACTTGGCCGACACCTCGGAAAGCATCACCTCCAATCGTCGCAGATCGGTGATTTTCTCTCGGATGCTGTCGAGGTGGCTCTGGGTAAGAGCCAGCACTTCGCCGCAGGTATACGCATTGGAATCAACGAGGCTGAGCAAGCTGCGCAACTCGTCGATGGAGAATCCAAGTTCTCGTCCGCGCAGGATGAAGCCTCGCCGCGCCTGATCCGCGGGTCCGTAAAGGCGGTGGCCGCCGTCGGTCCGACCGCGTGCGGGCAGCAATCCGATTTTCTCATAGTAGCGGATCGTCTCCATGTTGCAGCCCGAGCGCTTCGACAATTCGCCGCGCTTGATCCGGCCTCTCGCCACCGTGAACGCCATCCCCTAAAAAAAACCTCTTGAACCTGTAGTTACTACAGATCCTAAGTTAGCATGCATTGGAAGAATGGAGCAAATATTGTGACTCAAGCCGATGAGCATGCAGGATTGAGCACCGTGACTGGCGACCAAGGCCGCAAGACCTGGATTGCCGCTGGCGGCACCCTGGGCGCGGTCGCCGCCTCATCCTGCTGCATCCTGCCCCTTGTGCTGTTCAGCCTTGGGATCGGCGGCGCATGGATCGGCAACCTCACTGCCCTTGCACCCTATCAGCCGATCTTCGTGGTGATCACGCTGGGCTTTCTCGGTTACGGCTATTGGCTCGTCTATCGCAAGCCCAAAGCAGTCTGTGCCGATGGGTCGGCCTGCGCCCGGCCATTACCCAATCGGATCGTGAAGCTGGCCCTGTGGCTTGCGACGGCACTGGTCGCGGCGGCGATTGCCTTTCCGTACGTCGCGCCGATGTTGCTCGGCACATAGAAACCTAGAGAAGGAGAGCCATCAACATGAAGGCCACCCTAAGAACGGTTATTCTCGCCGGGACTCTTTTGACCGCGACCTCGGCATTCGCGGGGGAGCAGACCGTGACCCTGGAGGTCAGCGGGATGACCTGCGCGTCTTGTCCCTACATCGTCAAGCAGACTCTGGCCGCTGTCGACGGCGTGACGGATGTCGAAGTCTCATTCTCGGAGAAATCCGCGGTCGTCACCTATGACAACAGCAAAACCGAAGTGGCGGCGCTAACCGCCGCGACTGGCGATATGGGCTTTCCCTCCACGGTGAAAGAATAGACGACCGTGAATGAAAAACTCCTCGCCGGTCTTGTCGCCGCTGTTGCCATCGCGCCTCTCTGTGCGGTGTGCATTCTTGGGCCGGCAGCGATCGCTTCGATTTTCACGGGCACTGCGGCCGGGTTAGGCGGATTCGATGTGGTTGTCACGGCGGGCCTTGCCTTTGTCGCGGGTATCACCGTGCTCGCGATTGTTCGTAAGCGCAGGGGGCCGCGTACCTCGGCAAAGCCGGTAGGAGAGATCAACCAGTGAACGACAAGAAATTACTTCGCACGGGCTTCATAGGAGCGACCATCGCTGCCATCTGTTGCTTCACGCCCGCCCTGGTCGTTCTCGTCGGGTTTGTCGGTCTGTCGGCGATCGTCGGCTGGCTGGACTACGGCTTGTTTCCGATCTTGTTCGCCTCCATGGGGCTGATCGCCTATGCGCTTTATCTGCGCTCCGGCCGCAAGGGCCCGTCGCCGACGCCCATGATCGTCGTGGCGGTCGTTGCGCTTTCCGCGCTCCTCTTCTGGCTCGAGTTTAGATACGCGCTGCGTATTTCGATCGCAGCCACGCTTATCCTCGCTGCCTATGCCTATTATCTGCGCGCCTGTGTGCGGCGGCAAAACGGCCAATCGGCCGATACAGAGGAAACAGTCTATGACCGATGATTGTTGCGGCACCGGCAAGCGAAACGGACATTACGATCTCGCCGTCATCGGCGCGGGATCGGCCGGGTTTTCGGCCGCCATCACGGCCGCCGACCAGGGCGCGCAAGTGGCATTGATCGGTCACGGAACTATTGGCGGGACTTGCGTCAATGTGGGCTGCGTGCCGTCCAAGGCACTGATCCGCGCCGCCGAGGCGATTCACCATGCCAATACCGCATCCCGGTTTGCAGGGGTCTTGGCCGTGGGCCAGGTCAAGGACTGGAACGCGCTGCGGGCGCAAAAGGATGAGCTCGTGGCCTCGCTCCGGCAGGCAAAGTACATCGATCTGCTGCCAGCCTACAACGGCGTTGCCTACCTGGAAGGACAGGCCCGTCTTGGGAATGGCGGTGTCCTGGTGGACGAAAAGCACATCGATGCCGGCAAGATCATCGTCGCAACAGGATCGCATGAGTTTGTGCCGGCCATTCCTGGCATTGAGGATATTCCCTATCTGACCAGCACAACGGCTTTCGAGATGAAGAACCTGCCCGAATCCATGCTCGTGATTGGTGGGGGTTACATCGGCTGCGAGCTGGCACAGATGTTTGCCCGCGTCGGCGTCAAGGTGACGATCGCATTCCGCAGTCGGCTTTTGCCCGAGGGCGAGCCCGAAATCAGCGAGGCACTTGCAGGATATTTCGAAACGGAAGGCATCACCGTGCGGCGTGTCGGCCGATATGACAGCATCCGCACGAGCGCTTGCGGCGTCACCCTGTCCGTGACCATTGACGGCTCGGCCAAAACCCTTGAAGCGCAGCGCGTTCTGTTGAGTGCCGGCCGCAAGGCCAATACCGTGGGGTTAGGCCTGGAAGAGGCCGGCGTGGCGTTGATGCCAAACGGCGGGATCAAGGTCGATGACCGGATGCGCACGACCAAGGCCGGCGTCTACGCCGCCGGCGATGTAACCGGGCGTGACCAGTTCGTCTATATGGCTGCTTACGGCGCGAAGATCGCGGCATTCAACGCCCTGAATGGCGATGGCCGAAGCTACGACAATCTGGCGATGCCGGCGGTCGTCTTTACGGACCCGCAGGTGGCAAGTGTCGGCCTCACCGAAGCGGCTGCCAGGGCACAGGGGATTGACGCGAGAACCTCCGTTCTTTCCCTGGACAATATTCCGCGCGCGCTCGCGGCCCGTGATACGCGCGGGTTGATCAAGCTGGTCGCTGACGGCTCTACCAACAAGCTAATTGGCGCCCACATCCTGGCCCCTGAGGGTGCCGACAGCATCCAGACGGCCGCACTCGCGATCAAACAGGGTATGACCTACGCCGAGCTTGGAGACTTGATCTTCCCGTACCTTACCACTGTGGAAGGCCTTAAGCTGGCCGCCCAGACCTTCGATATGGACGTTTCCAAACTCTCCTGCTGTGCCGGGTGAAGCCCAAGGAGGCGGATGCCTGCAACAAACTGGGCCTAGACAAAGGGTTGAAAGAACATTACCTATTTTGTCATGAATAAGCTCGTCCGTACTCTTGTGATTGTCTTGCTCACGGTATTTGCCGTGGGGACGGTCGTCCATGCGGTGAGCGCGACGAGTATGGCCGTGAAAATGGCGCTCGCCGAAACGGGCGGCGGCAATATGGGAGATTGCCCTGACTGCTCTGGGGATGAAGGCAGAGTTCCTCTCTGCGACCAGGTCTGCGTGACTCCTTTTGTGGGCATGCCGGTAGGCGGTGCACTGGCTTTGCCGCTGGTCGCGTATAATTTTGTTGCAGTTCCGCTAGACGATTCTGCCAGCCTATCTGGTCCGCCCGATCCATATCCTCCTCGAATCGACATCCTGATCTGACGCCAGCCGGACTCCGTCCGTAGCAAGGCGTCGACCGACCATGTGCGACCCCGCTCGGGTTGCGCAAGATCGTAATCCTGCATGGAGGCGCGAGCGCGCACTACGCAGGGATCACGAACCATCAGGGTGACAAACCTATGTCCCACTTTCTTTCGCCGGCGCTGACGCGTCGCGCGTTCCTGGCATCGACCGCTGCGGCTGCGGCAGGAACGATGCTTCCTCTTTCTTCGCCGACCCGTGCGGCGCCAGTGAAGGACCTCAGGCTGCGCGCTGCGCCCGGCCTCACGCGCCTCGTGCCTGAGCCCCAAGGCGAAACGCCTGCCTGGTGCTATAACGAGGTTGTCCCCGGCCCAGAGCTCCGCGTGCGCCAAGGTAAGCGCCTGCGGATTGCCGTCGAGAACGGCCTCTACGAGGAGACCACCGTCCATTGGCACGGCGTCCGGTTGCCGAACAGTATGGATGGGGTGCCGCACTTGACGCAGCGACCGATCCGCCCGGGCGAGACATTCGTCTACGAGTTTGACGCGATCGATGCTGGCACCTTCTGGTACCACCCGCACCAGCGTAGCTTCGAGCAGGTGGGGCGCGGCCTCTACGGCCCGCTCATCGTCGAGGAACCCGAGCCTGTTCGAGTCGACCGCGAAGTGACATGGGTGCTTGACGACTGGCGCCTTACGAAGTCCGCCGCCATCAGCGACGACTTCGGCAACGGTCACGACATGAGCCACAACGGCCGGGTCGGCAACACGGTCACCATCAATGGCCGCGTGCCGGATACCTTCGCGGCCAAGCAAGGCGAACGGATTCGCTTGCGCCTCATCAACGCCGCGAACGCACGAATATTCGGCCTCGATTTCCAAGGCCACCCACCCACGGTGATCGCGCTCGACGGCCAGCCCGTGACGCCCCATGCGCCGGACGGTGGGCTCGTAGTCTTGGGCCCGGCGATGCGCGCCGACGTCGTTCTCGACATGGCGGGGAAGCCGGGCAGTCGGGTCTCCGTGATCGACCGGTTCTACCGAGGGCTCGAATACCGGCTTGTCGACCTCGCCTATGACTCCGCGCCGCTCAGGGACCATGCGCCCGACTGGTCTTTGGAGCTGCCGGCCAACCCCTTGCCGGAACCCGACCTACGCAACGCCGCTCGTCACGATGTTGTTTTCAACGGCGGAATGATGGGCGGGATGGTAATGGCCGAGATGGGCGGCAGCATGGGCGATGACTCATCGGGCGGAATGATGGGTGGCGGCGGCATGACGGGAGGCATGGGCTCGATGATGGGCATGATGCACACCGGCAGGATCTGGTTCATCAACGGTAAAGCAGCCGAAGGCCATATCATGGAACCGATGTTGACGCTGGACCGCGACCGGTCGCACGTCATCGCCATGACAAACGCGACCGCTTGGCATCACCCCATCCACCTGCACGGCCATTCCTTCCGCGTGATCACGCGCAACGGCCAGCCGACACGCCACCGCGAATGGCAGGACACAGTGCTTTTGGCGCCGCGTGAAAAGGTCGAGATTGCCTTTGTCGCCGACAATCCCGGCGACTGGATGTTCCACTGCCACATCCTCGAACACCAAGCGGCGGGAATGATGGGCGTCATCCGCGTTGCCTGAACGGAGCACCGGTCATGAAACATTTGCTCATCGTGCTAACTCTTACCGCAGGCGTGGCGTTACCCTCCGCTGCTGCCGCCGAGGGCGATGTGGCGCGTGGCGCACAAATGTACCGAGCTTGCGTCGCCTGTCATGCACTTGAGCCTGGACTTCATCTCACCGGCCCGAGCCTCGGCGGTATCTGGAACCGGCCAGCGGGCCGGGCGGAAGGGTTCGCCCGCTATTCGGACGCGCTACGCGACGCTGGCTTTCCCTGGGACGCAGGGGCGCTCGACGCCTGGCTCGCGGACCCTCAGGCGATGATCGAGGGCACTTCGATGGTTTTCCGCGGTATCGCGGACGCGGGTGCGCGCGCAGATCTTATTGCCTTTCTCGAACGCGCCGGGGGGGCCGAGGGCGCAGCGCAGCTCGTGACCAACGGCGTGATCCCTAAGGTCTATCTGCGCGGTCAGGCTCCAGAGCCGATCCGCGATGCGCCAGACAATGCGCGCGTGGTCGCAATCCGCCATTGCGGCGACGGATACACCATCGAGACTGCCGATGGCACACACGCTGTCCATTGGGAAAAGAACATCCGACTGAAGATCGACAGCACCGAAACCGGACCGCCGCAGGGATTCGGTGTGGTCATCGGCGCCGGCATGCAGGGCGATCGCTACTCGGTCATCTTCGGCAGTCTTGCCGACCTAGAACGTCTGGTGTCGGAAAGCTGTAAAGACCGCTGAAATCAGCAAAGGAGAACTCACATGCGCAAACTCATCATCGCTATCGCTTCAGCAGCCGTACTTGGCGGCGGGACATATCTGGCGACCGGTACGAATGCCGCTGCCGAAGAGGTCACCCTCTACAAGAACCCGCAATGCGGCTGCTGCGAGAACTATGCCAATTACCTGCGCGACAATGGATTCACCGTGACAGTCAAGCCGACCCACGAACTCGTGCCCATGAGCCGTGAAGCCGGCATCCCGGACGACTTCCAGGGCTGCCACCTCGCCTTCATCGAAAACTACGTGGTGAGCGGCCACGTGCCGGTTGACACGGTCAACAGGCTTTTGACCGAACGGCCGGACATCAAGGGGGTTACTTTGCCCGGCATGCCCATGGGCTCGCCGGGCATGAACGGCGTCAAGCGCCAGCCGTTCACAGTCTACGAGATCGGCGAGGGCAAGCCCAAAGTCTACCCAGTCGAATGACGGTAAACCCGAACATACGTTCGCCGTCCGGCCTGCTTCTCGGTGCCGTGGCCCTCGCCGCAGCCGTCGCGGCTGGATGGGCTTTCTGGCCGTTATCTTCCTCCGGGCGGGCCAACCCGGACGACTCGCGCCAGGTGACGACGGGCGCTTCGGTGTACTTTGAGCATTGCGCTGCCTGCCACGGTTGGAAGCTGGAAGGCCAACCGGACTGGCGTGTCCGCAAATCGGATGGCCGGTTGCCGGCACCGCCACACGACGAAACCGGTCATACTTGGCATCACACAGACGACCAACTGTACCGTATCACAAAGTTCGGCCTTAAACCACCGCTGGCACCTGAAGGGTACGAGAGCGACATGCCGGCGTTCCACGGCGTACTTAGCGACGACGAAATCTGGGCGGCGCTTGCATTTATCAAGAGCCGCTGGCCGAACGAAATTCTTGCCCGTCAGCCCTCAGCTGACAAAGGAGCGAGCCGATGACGAACGAAATGATGAACGGCATGGGCGGCATGATGTGGGGGATGGGGTTGCTCTGGCTGCTCGTCTTGGCCCTGGTAGGGCTCGGAATCGCAGCGCTCGTTAAGTACCTGTTCTTCAGCCAGCGACGGAGGCATGACGATGATTGATTCGTCTCCAGCAACCGCGCCGGACCTGGAGCGGCAACGGACTTGGCCCCGCTCGGCATTCTTGATTCCCGTTGTCCTGTTCTTGGTGATCAACGTGGCGCTCGGCTGGAGGCTCACAAGAAACCCGAGGGAATTCCCTTCCGCGCTGATCGGCAAGCCGGTTCCGGACTTCGATCTGTCGCCCGTGCAGCGGCGCACCCTCGGGTTTTCGACCGCAGACCTTCGCGGGCAGGTCTCGTTGGTCAACGTTTTCGCGTCCTGGTGTACCGCCTGCCGTGCAGAGCACCCCCTTTTCATGCAGCTGTCCCGGTCCGGCGCCGTACCGATCCATGGTCTGAATTACAAGGACCGGCCGGCCGACGCCGCCGAGTGGCTCGACACGCTGGGCGACCTCAACATGCGGACGGGCGCTGACCTCGACGGCCGGGTCGGCATCGAGTGGGGCGTCTACGGCGTGCCAGAAACCTTCGTTGTGAGCGCCAATGGGACCATTGCATACAAGCACATCGGTCCCGTTACGCCGGAGGCAATCAACGAGACGGTCCTGACGCTCGTCGAGCAACTGAGGTCCACGGGACAGGGGAGCCAGCCATGAGGGCGCTCCCGACCATGCTACTGTTGGCCGTGCTGGGGCTTCCGGGCGCCAAGGCCGCCGAGCCCGTTGGCGTACCGCTGCACGAGAGGCCGCGTTCTTTGCCAGGGCTCGCTTTCACCGACGGCGAAGGTCAGCCGCGCACGCTCGCCGACTTCCGGGGCAAGGTGGTTTTGTTAAACATCTGGGCCACATGGTGCGGGCCTTGCCGGCGCGAAATGCCGACCCTCGACCGGCTCCAAGCGCGTCTCGGCGGCGATCGCTTCGAGGTCGTCGCGCTCTCCATCGACCGCGCGGGCATCGGAGTCGTCCGCGTGTTCTTCGACGAGATCGAAATCGCGCACCTGCGCATCTTCATCGACGAGAGTGGGCGTGCGGCCCGCGACCTCAAAATCTTCGGCCTGCCGGCCACGCTGCTCATCGGTCGTGACGGCCGAGAGCTCGGGCGCCTCGTCGGCCCGGCGGAGTGGGACACACCGGAAATGATCGCCTTCTTCGAGACCGTGATCGCCAAACATACAGGAAAGGGAACAATACCATGACCATCGAGGGCAGCCCCGACGGCGCCGTCCAGCCTGCGCCATCACGCACTCTTCCGCCCTGGCTGACACAGCGGCGGATACTCACGTACGCGGGCATCGCGACTGTGGCCGTCGGACTCTTTCTGAACTGGAACTGGCTGACAGCAATCGGAGCCGCGCCGATCTTGATCGGCCTTCTGCCCTGCGCCGCGATGTGCGCGCTCGGCCTATGCATGCGTGGCGGCACGAACGCGTCTTGCTCGACCACTACTGAAGGGGACGGAACGCCGCCGACTGAGGATGGTTCTCGTCCCTGATTAGCCGGGTCACCGAGACCCAATTTCACCCACAAAAGGAGAACATTCATGCGGAACACACTGAAAGCACTCGCCCTCTCGCTCGGCATTCTCGGCACGGCCTCTATAGCTCTTGCCGATGGCTCGACCACCCCCAGTCAGGGAACACAGATGCCCGGATCCATGATGCAGGGAGACGGCATGAAAGGCGGGGACGGCATTCCCGGGATGATGGGCATGATGCAGATGATGCAGCAGATGGGTCCCATGATGGAGCGCTGCAACGAAATGATGGCGGCGATGACCGAGCACATGAAGTCGCCGCCGCGTGGTTCCGAAACGCCTGAAGACAACGGATAACCGCCGCGCCCCCTGCCGGCTTTGTGCCGGCAGGGGGCGTAGGCAAGGAGAGACCATGCGATTCCTCTATCCGACGGTGGTTCTGGCCGCCGTGTTCGCTCTCGCGTCATCGGCGTCCGCGCATCACCCGGGCGCCGACCTCGACGAGGTCATGGGCAGCAAGGAGAAGTACTTCCAGGCGGTCGACAAGCTGGCGCCGTCCTTCACGCTGATGGACGCCAGCGGCAATGAGGTCACGCTAGACACGTTCTCCGACAATGTCGTCGTCCTGCACTTCATCTACGCCAGCTGTCCGGACGTCTGCCCACTCCACGCGGAGAAGCTCGCAGAGGTGCAGGCGATGATCAACGAAACACCGATGAAGGACATGGTCCGGTTCGTCAGCGTCACCACCGATCCGGTGAAGGATACGCCAGACGTCCTCAAGGCTTACGGCCCGGCGCACGGGCTCGATCCCGAGAACTGGACATTCCTGACGACGCGAGCGGATCAGAGAGAGGACACGACGCGAGCCCTGGCCGAGGCGTTCGGGCACCGTTTCATCAGGACCAACGACGGTTACCAGACGCACGGCGTAGTGACCCACATCATAGACCGTCAGGGCCGCTGGGCTGCGAACTTCCATGGCCTGCGGTTCGAGCCGCTTAACCTGGTCCTCTACATCAACGGGCTTACCAACAGCGCACCCGCCCCGACCGACAGGTCGAAACCGGGTTGGTGGGACCGGCTCAAAGGGCTCTTCTGAATGACCGCGACGTTGGACGAACAGGACGCCGGTTTACCGGACTTGCAGAACGCAGACTGGCTGCGAACGCTACGCCGCTACATGGGCTTCATCGCGGGCGCGAACCTTGTCTGGGAGTTCGCGCACTTGCCGCTCTATACGCTATGGGAGACGGGCACGCGCTCCGAGCTCGTCTTCGCCGCACTGCACTGCACGGGCGGCGACGTACTGATCGCGCTCAGCGCGGTCGTGCTGGCCCTGTTCCTGGCGGGGACTCCCGGATGGCCGGTGACGGGTGGGCGAGGGGTCACCGTGCTGACCCTGGTCTTCGGTCTGGCCTACACGATGTTCAGCGAGTGGCTCAACATCGAGGTCCGAGAGGCCTGGGCCTATCGCGACCTAATGCCGGTAATCCCGCTGATCGATGCGGGGTTGAGCCCGGTGTTGCAGTGGGTCACCGTCCCGCTCGCCGCCTTCTGGTGGGCAATGCGGCCGGTCCGCGGTGCATCGGGGGCCTCTCGAAGTGCGAGAGAATACGCGCGCCTGTCGAGACCGCTGCCGGATACGAAGAGCATCTCTTTGGTTCGCGATCAAGGTTGAGATCAAGGTGTGTTTTTTTCAGCAAGTACATCCTCCCGCACCTAGTCCACGTGGCAACGCGGCAGCAGCAACTGGCACCCTATCGCCAGCGTGCGGTTTTGGGGTCGGAGGGACGTGTTCTCGAAATCGGCGTTGGTTCGGGCATCAATCTTTCTCTCTACTCCGACAAGGTCGACTGCGTGATCGGCATCGATCCTTCCGCCGAACTGCTGCAGGTGGTGGCGGACGCCGCGTGCGGCGTGAGCTCGCATGTGGAACTGGTCGAAGGGATGGCCAAGACGATTCCGAAGGTGGATAACTGCACCGATGGTGCCGTCGTTACTTGGTCGCTGTGCAGAGTGACCGATAAAATTAGGGTTCTGGGCGAGGTCCGGCGCGTCCCGAAGCCGACCGGGTGCCTTCATTTCGCCGAGCATGGCCCTGCGCCCGAAGACAACGTCCGACGCTGGCAAGACAGGATCACACCAATATGGCGACGATGCGCCGGAAACTGCCATCTCAATTGCCCGGTCACCTTATTGATAGAGGAATGCGGCTTCAGGATGGAGTGGCTCGACACGGGATACGCGACAGGCCCAAGGCCGAAGACATTCATGTACGAAGGCGTTGCGAGCCTTTGTCACAGGAACGTCTGGTTGGATTGTTGGGCACGCGGTAGAGTCGGCGAATATCGAAGGCCTCATACGCCCGCCATCATTTCCCGCCGACGATTATCCAGCACGCAGTCTGGCTATACCTCCGCTTCAACCTGAGCCTGCGTGATGTCGAGGACCTGCTGGCCGAGCGTGGCCTCGATATCAGCTACGAGACGGTGCGTCGCTGGGTCGTGAAGTTCGGCACGGCCTACGCCAGGACTTTGCGACGTCGCCGGCCGGCGCCCGATGACCGTTGGCATCTGGACGAGATGTTCGTGTCGATTGGCGGGCGTCGTATGTACTTGTGGCGTGCCGTCGATGCCGAGGGGGAAGTCCTGGAGATCCTGGTCCAGCTGCGGTGCGACATGCGCGCCGCCATGAAGCTGATGCGAAAACTGTTGAGGAAACAGGGCGTGTCGCCGAAATCGGCGGTCACCGACAAACTACGGTCTTACGGGGCGGCGCTGGGCGAACTCGGACTCAGGTGGCTCCATGAAACCAGAGGTCGGCTGAACAATCGAGCTGAGAATTCCCATCAGCCCGTACGCCGACGAGAACGATCGTGGATCGGCTTCAAGCGGCCGGGATCGACGCAACGATATCTCTCCGCCCACGCCGCCGTCTACAACTGTTTCAACCTCCAGCGCCACCTCATCTCCAGACGCACCCTTCGAGTATTCCGAGACGCGGCGTTCGCTGACTGGCGGACCGCCGGCTAGGCTGTGTGACCCAACCTTATTCCGACGGCCCCCGGATGTTCACCGCACGAAGATGTGACAATGCCAACTCACGATATGGACAACCCAGAGTCTGGAGTACTTCCGACGCTCAATATACTTCTTGGTTCCGTCCTCTCAGCAGTGCCAGGTATGCTGTTTGTACAATGTTCGACGGAACCAGGGCATCTGGCAATCAGCAGGGCGCTTGAATCGTGAGAGTGCTTTAGACCCAAGAAGCGTCTTCTGATGCTTAGTAACCTCCTGTCATGGTATCAGACATTTGGCGTGTCACCCATCGGCGCCATGCACGTGTGCCTCCGCGCGCAGCCGGCTTCGCGAGAAGACCAATTCGAAGGGAAACGATTCGCCTGGCTTCACCGCGCGAATCAGCGGTCCGATATCAATCCACATGTGGTCGGTCGTCAGGTCGAGCTCGCTATCGGCGCGAACGTTCATCGAATCGAACGTCGCGGTCTTATGGTCACTGACTCGCCCAACGATCCGCGCGGTCTTGGCGACAGGCGTCTCGATGCTTAGGAGGTGCGCGTGATCGTGGCCTTCGTTAATGACCCGAAGCCGGAGCACGCTGTGGCCGCCCTCACCTGCAGGTGTGGCCCACACGTCCTCGACAATGATTTTGCCATGATGATCCGGAGGTCGGTCGGCGCTGGCGGGTCGTGCCACGCCGAGCGCCACTGTCAACGCAAGCGCCGTCCAGATGACGGTTTGAGAGATGAGCTTAGACATTCGATTTCGTTCCTTTCGCAGTTCGGTCTCCAGTACAAAGAAGCGGCCTAGGGCGTATAGTTCCGCGAACAGCATGGCTGCAATTTCCTTCGCCCTGGAAACACCTCTAGATAACGCCGAGCCGTCGCCAGTGGACGCGGGCCAGCCGACCGCGGACTGTCCGGGTTGCACGGGACACACGACGAGAGCAAGGTATCCGCCGTGGCGCTAGGTATCCGGGTCGTCGCCGTTCGCGCCGACAGGAAACGTCGTGTCTCTTCGAAGCGAACCCGAACGTCTTCCATGGACTGGTAGTACTTCAGTAGCTCGTTGAGGGGTGCTGAGAAATCCTTGTGGGCGGCCAATACAGCGACAAGGGCGCCGAACGACAACCGATCCTCGATCACGAGGTACCCGCCAACCGTGTAGAAGAAAAAGGGGGTCAACTGCGTAAGGAAATTGTTCAACCCCTTCATAAGGAATTTCTTCCGATAAATCTGGAATCGGATTTCGGCGATCCGGCGCAGTACGACGGCGACTTGGCGCCGGGACTCGCCGGGTGCGACCATATCGACCGTGATTTCGCGGCCGATCGCGCTGCCGAGTCCTCGCATCTCGTGGGCACGGCGCCTGGAGAGCTGGTTTATCTTACGCTGGAGGCGCGGGATCAACGCGAGCTGTACAGGCAACAGGGTGATCGCCGCCGCGCCCAAGACCGGATCTTGCACGAACATGAAAGCGAGGATGGTCAAAAAGGTGCCGCCCTGGAAAAGCGGCAGGACGAACGCGTCGCCGGCGAATCCGCCGATCGGTTCGACCTCCTGAACCAGCATCGGTATCACCTCGCTGCGGTTGCGGTGACCGGTATCGCGCCGCCAGTATCGGTAGATCGTTAGCCGCAGCCGCCGCAGGAGGGATTCCGCGACTCGCCCCTTTTGGACGTTGATGACGTACTTAAGGGACCCGTTTATCAGGATGACGGTGAGGTACAGGCTGGAAAGCAGAAATAGGAATTTGGTCTGCGACAGCGACACACCTATGATTTCCACTGGAAAGTGACTCGAGGAGATCGCGTTGTTGATTATCGATTTGGGCAGTTCGAGCCCAGCATAAAGTAAGGGCAAAGCCACCAAGGCTGCCGCAAGAAGCAGTATCTGGGTTCGCCGGGTGTGCCTAAATACGTACCCGAAGATGCCCGTCGATAGTGTTTTTGGCTTGGCCGAGCGGTAGCCTTCCGCGATCCGTCGAATGAGATGAAACAGCCATGTCGCGATCAGCAACGCCATCGCCGCCGGTGTAACCATCAGCACCGTGTGCAGCACGAACTCGAACCAGGCATTGGTGTTCTGGAAGAGCCAGAGGCCGACCGAGTGGCCGAAGGTATGTAAGTTGAGTATCTCGTTCATCGTATCGCCTCATCTTGCACACACCGTTTTCCACCCCCTTTCCCCTCCTTGTTTTTGCCCTGGTTCGTTCCGGACATTTCCTGCCGGCTCGTACTCGATATTTTCGACGCTCGGCGTTGGCCGCGGGTCGCGGCGGGCCCTGCAATCTCATGGCTACGGCTTGGACCAGCCGCCCGCTCGGCCCTCTTGGCCCGCCCCACTTGCAGATAATCAGAGCCTGATCTTGACCCCCATGACGCCGAAGATATCATCAACATCCTCGCCCTCGTCTCTCGCGAAATCGGCGGTCTCGAAGTAGACGCGCTCGTAGTGCACACCGAAATAGGGCGCGATCGCGCGGTCAATGAGATCGTAGCTGAGACGGAGTCCGAACTCGGTCGATACGAGGCCCGACCCAACGCCAATGTCTTCGTCGTCGGAAAAGGCGAAGTCGATTTCAGCGGTCGGGGTCAGCACGATACGGTTTGTAATCAAGATCTCATAGTCAAGATCGAGACGGGCAGAGACGTCGCCCTTTTCACTGACGAACAGGTCCGTATCTACCTCGATGAACTGTGGCGCCAATCCCTGCAGGCCCAGCACGCCATAGGCGCGGTCTTCTCCGGCGGGTGCATCGTAGCGGATGCCGGCCTTCAGATCGAAGAAATCGGTTATGAGGCGGGTCACCAGGAATTGGTTCTCTAGGGTCTCGAACTCGTCCGGTTCAGTCGCGTATTCCCCCTCCGTTTGCCAGACAAATTTCCATTCGTCCGTACCGACGAAGAAATCGCCGTCCCATGCCAAGACGTCGCTGCCCGAGGAGCCACGGTATTCGAGCTGCTCGAAGGTAGTACCATAAGCGATAAACTGAGTTTCTTGAGCCGCCGCCGGCATTGAGGAAATTGCCGGGGCCAAGGCCCCGGCTGCGAGTAAGGCTGCCGCCAAGATCGGTTTCTTTATGCAAGGCATCGGCTGCTCCCTATTGCAGACTGGCCGCCCGAGGCCCACCTTCGACGATAACCATGCGGAACATTCCGGCCATGGCGTGGTAAGCCAGATGACAGTGGAACGCCCACTGTCCCGGCGCGTCCACCTCCGTCTCCATATAGACGGTCGTGCCCGGCGACACGCTGACAACGTGCTTGATTGGGTCCCACTTGCCGTTGCCGTTGTCGAGGATCGACCACATGCCGTGCAAATGCATGGGATGGGTCATCATGGTCTCGTTAACGAACTTGAAGCGGACCCGTTCGCCGTACTTCAGCCGCAGCGGCTCCGCGTCGCCGTATTTCACGCCGTTGATCGACCATATGTAGCGTTCCATGTTGCCGGTGAGCCTAAGCTCGATCTCCCGCGTCGCCTCGCGGTCCTCGTAGAGCGGCTTTTGCGCCTTCAAGTCGGCGTAGGAGAGGAACTTGCCGCCGTTCGCCGCCGTGGGTGTCAGTCCGCTTCCCGGTGCATAGAACGGGTCGGGCTTGGCGCCCATGGCCATCTTCGAGTGATCCATTCCCTTCATGTTGGCATGATCCATCCCTGACATGGCTGGCTGATCCATCGCGCCGTGACTATCGCCCTGCATGACCGTGCCATCCGCCATGGTGTGGCTTCCGCCGGCCATGGCGCCATGATCCATGCCCGTCATCGAACCGTGGTTCATGTCCCCATGAGCCATGCCCATATCGGCCATGGTCAGGAGAGGTGCGTTCCGCATCTCCGGAACCTCCGCAACCATGCCTTCCGTCGGCGCCAGGGTGCCTCTGGCGTAAGTGGTTCGGCCCATGGTTTCGGCGAAGATCGTATAGGCACGCTCGTCCTGCGGACGCACGATGACGTCATAGGTCTCCGCGACGGCGATTCGAAACTCATCGACCTTGACCGGTTGAACGTTGTTGCCGTCCGCCTGCACGACCGTCATCTCCAGGCCCGGGATCCGCACGTCGAAATAGGTCATGGCGGACGAGTTGATGAAGCGAAGCCGGATTCGTTCGCCAGGTTTGAAGAGTCCGGTCCAGTTCTGCTCCGGTCCCTTGCCGTTGATCAGCGCAGAAAAACCCTGCACGTCCTCGATGTCGGTGGGCATCATTCGCATGTCGCCCCAGTCGCCGCGCTCGGACAGCGTGGCCCCGAGACCCTTCTGGTCGACGTCGTCGATGAAGTCGAAAAGGGTCCGTTGCTTGCGGTTGTAGTAGTCCGGCATCATCTTCAGGTTCCGCATCACGCGATGCCCTGAATGCGGGTGTTTGTCGGCCAACTGGACGACGTAGTCGCGGTCGTACCGGAACGGCTCCCGGCTATTTGGTTCGATGACAATCGCACCGTACGCACCGTCGGGTTCTTGAAGGCCCGAGTGGCTATGGAACCAGTAGGTTCCGGACTGAACGATCGGGAAGTTGTAGGTGAAGGTCTCTCCAGCCTCGATCCCGTCGTAGCTGATGGTCGGCACGCCGTCCTGCTGAAATGGCAAGATCAGTCCGTGCCAATGTATTGAGGTCAACTCGTCCAAGTTGTTGGTGACATTGATCGTCACCTCCTCGCCCTCTTTGAATCGGAGGACTGGGCCCGGCGACGAGCCGTTAAATCCGACCCCCATCGTGGTGAAGTCGCCGGTATCGATCTTGACGCGGTCAACAGTCAGGTCATAGACGCCGGCCCGGGCCGGGTCGGCGCTGAATAGCGCCGACCCAATCCCCAGGATTGCCACCAGTCTTGGGACGGTCTGGCCCAAAGAGGCGGCCCGTAGCGAAGTCAGGGGATATCGTTTGAACATTCTTCGTTCTCCGTTTCTCAGGCGCTCAGCTGCCCTTCGCAGACTGAGGTGCCTTGCCGAACTCAATCTCACCCATCATGCCGGACTCGTAGTGGCCCGGCACGTTGCAGGCAAACTCCAGGCCGGTTGCGGCGACGAATTTCCATACGATTTCCTGGGTCTTGCCTGGTTCAACCAGGACGCTGTTCGGGTCGTCGTGGACATGCCCGGACATTCCCATCCCGGAGTGATCCATCTTCATCATATCGTGATTCATGCCCGTCGCCGTGAGCATGCCGTGCTCCATCATGGTCATCATTTCTTTTTGGTGCTCGGCGTGCATTGCGGCCGTACCGAGGTTGAACTCGTGCAGGAACTCACCCTCGTTCTTGATCACGAACCGAATAGTTTCGCCGGCTTGGATCACGAGTTCTTCGGGCTCGTAGAAATTGTCGCCCATGGTGATCTCAATAGTCCGGGTCGCTTCGGACGCCTCGCCGGGCTCGCCAAAAGCAAACCCCTTGGCATGGCCATGACCACCTTCGTGCGACCCAGCTGCGAAGGCGGTGCCAGAGACGGACAATACAACTGCCGCAGTGGCGGCCAGAAGAGTATTCGAAGTCTTGCTACGCATGATTTTTTCCTTTGGCTCGAAATGAGGCGCTATGCCCCTGAAAAACTGTGTGTTTCTCCGCCGCGGCCTCGCGTCGCATGCGGGCAGCGTCGGCAACGAACCGACAGCTAGCTAAAGAGCCGGCGGGCAGAGATTCTCGCGTTCGCACAGGATCGGAGTGCTGGCTCTGACGGACGCTCTTTGGCACGTCGCAGATGTCACCGTACCGCTATACGGCGCGCGCGAAATCGAACGGTCCCCTCGTGCACGCTCAGGCCACATGGCCATGAGAAACCGGTGCGTCTAGGAGCGCGTCAAGGAATCAGGAGGAGTATCGGGGTGGGGGAGGGTCGAAGCCGAGGCTATGCCGCCGATACGGCTGGGAATGTTGTGGCTGAACTGCAGTAGAGGTGTAGAATCTGCCGTGCTCAGCGGGAGCCTGGACCATGGGATCGAAGTGATGGATGCAATCGCCGTGGGAGGTTGCACCATGGGAGCCTGACTGGCCCCCATCGCCGTCGAACGAGGACTTTTCAGCGTCAAGCGCTTCGCAATAGGAGCCGAAATGCTGATGCCCGGCCCCTTCGTCGGACTGCGCATGAACCGGATGGGGATTGACGGCTAGGAACAGGGTGGCGAGTAGGGCCAGTATCTGGCCCACCCCCAACGCCCGTCGCCATATGCCGTCAATTAAGTCCATGGCCGCTTTCAACTTTACCTAAACTTCGAATTCGGAGGATATTGGGCTTACCCCTAGTGGAAGGTCAAGTGCTAGAAGAGAGATTCACACGGTTGCGACACAAAAAAATCATTGCACTTTTGCGCCGGCTTCTTTGCTCGTATCCATCAATACGTGAGCCGCAATCCTAATTTCTCCTAGTTAAGGGGCGATGAATGTCTAGGCAGAAGACGATGACTTAATTCGGGCACATTCTTAGAGTCGGACCATCAAAGCGATCGCAAGGGCTTTTTGTCTGAGTGAGATGTGGTAAGTCTGCTTCTGATATTCATGACTAAGTCCGCCACTTGAAAATCTCTTCAGCGGTTATCTGAATTAACCGCCAGTACGGCTGTGCCTGCTCTGCGAGCAGCTCCTTGGCCTCCCTCTGCAGGCCTACCTTCTCCTGGAGGTATGTGCCTTCGAGGCGGAGCGCTGCATGTGCCGCGAGGCGGTGTCATGTACCGGTCGCAGGCGCCGGGAGCCGTTAGGAAGCAACGCACCGAATTGTCCTGCTCTCTGGGCTGGCTCCAGACAATTCGACTCTTTCGTCAGGTCACTAGATCTCAGCGCTAGCCGGTAGCACCAATTGTGGGGGCTGCTCATGGCGCTGGTTCGATTAGAGGAGCAACATCAACACCCTATAAATCCACTAATGGTAGTTTCAAGCTTAAGAAATTTGTGGAAGCAGGCCTTCGGTTGGCTGTAAATATTGCTGATGGCCTGTCCACGATTTGAGCCTAAGGCAATGCTATTGAAGGGTTGTCCGTACCAAAATTCACATACGACCGTAGGCATGGTGAAGTCCGCCTAGTTTGGGCATTGCCGTGATCATGCCACGTCGGTGAACCGGCCTTGTCAGCGGCGTGCCTTTATCCAGAGCGAGATGGGTCCGCCACGTGTTGTAGTATTCGGCGTAGTCGCGGAGCAGGCGACGCAAATGTTCCTCGCCAGTCACGACCACATGGTCCAACAGCTCCCGCCGGATCGACCCGATGACGCGTTCCACATAGCCGTTCTGCCAAGGAGACCGCGGAGCAGTGGGCCCGTCCCGAATCCCCATCGCGGACAGCCTCTTGCGAAAGACCTGACCGTACGCACTATCTCGGTCTCGGATCAGATATTGCGGGGCAGTTTCCCAAGGGAAGGCCTCCGAGATCTGGCGAGCTATCCAGTCGGCCGTCGGGCTCGAGGTCACGGCAATGTGAACCAGCCGGCGCCGGTTATGGCGCAAGACGACGAAGCCGAACAACAATTTGAAGGCTGCCGTGGGGACGATGATGAAGTCGACCGAGGCAGTATCGTCGGCATGATTTCTGAGAAACGTCTTCCAAGACTGAGAGGGCGGCCGCCGGCCCTGGACCATGTACTTGGCCACCGTCGACTGTGCCACGTCGATACCGACCTTCAGGAGCTCGCCGTGGATCCTCGGTGCGCCCCACAAGGGATTGGCCAGGCTGACCTGGCGGACCAGGGCCCGCACTTCTGGAGGGATCCTCGGCCGGCCTGGGCGAGCGCGCGACTTCCAGCGCCAGAACGCCTTGAAGCCGCACCTATGCCACCGCACAACTGTCGCTGGCTTGATAATGGCGATAGAGTTCAGGACACCCGGCCACAGCCGGTAAAGCAAGACGAAGAGAAACCGATCAGAGTTGCGAAGCCGGAGCCTTCCTGGCGATCGGCGCCGCACAACGTTGAGCTGATGCCGCAGGGCTAGGTTCTCAGCCTGCAGCCGATTACGCGACTTGAGCCAAGAGCCGAAAATCCACCACACCGTTCTCACGAACGCGATCATCACTCGAGATCATGTCACACCCCTCGGAGTCGCAGAGAATCGGCCTCGAATGGCATTCTCGGTAGGGACAGGCATTCACGACGCCGCGCGTTGAACACGATGAAGTTAGACAGGTTCCTGCATCCGTCCCTCCAGAAACGAAGATGCTCCACAGTCGCGGGCGATTCGAAGTGAAGGTCGGTTCCGATTCGCGCCGCACCTAAGCGGTCACGTTCATTCTCTGTTTCGAATATATGGTTCGGTAAAGGCAGGATACATCAGGCCAGCGTAGGCCACGCCTCGTTGAGTGGATCGCCCAGGTCGATGACGTGGCCCGCCTTGTGGTCGACGATACGTATCGTCTGGCCGACCTTCAACGGCGTCTTCTTGAGGAAGCCGGCAAGACTGTGCTTCGTCTGGGACCAGGCGGCCCGGACCTTGACCGTTTTCTTCTCGGCCACGGTTCGTTTCTTCGCCCGGCGCTTGAGTTCGCGCTGGCGCGCCTTTTTCCAATTCTCCTTTCGCTCGGCGTCGATCTCGTCGATCGGGTAGGTGAGGTGAATCGTGAACGGCGCGTTGCCGCGTGCCGCGAACAGCATCTCGAACGTCTCGCGTTCGGGATTACCGTGCTCGCCATTGCCGGAGAACACGTAGTGATCGGCGGCGATCCGCTGGAAAAAGCTCTTCTTCAAATTGTTGGCGCTGCCGTGATGGGGCACCTTCAGCAGGTCGACGTGCATCTTGCTTTTGCTGCCGGGCGCCAGCCGCCCGATCAGTTGCAGGCCTTTGATAATCTTGTCGCCGCGCGCATCGCCGGCGAGCAGCATGGACTTGCCGCCGGCCTCCGCCAGGAATACGAGGCTCGACAGGTTCGGAACGGAGCGATCGACGTAGGCGGCCGGGACCCCGGCGGACGAGTCGGCGGTCTTGGCCGCGTTCTTGCGCAGCCATTCGTCGTGCTTGTTCTGCAGGGCGACGAGTTCCGGCTTCATCGGCCCGACCACGGTCATCTTCACGCCGCCGCCGAGGCTGACCGGCTTCGACTCGTCGGTCGCCAGGATCAGTTTTCCGCCGAACTTCCTGTTGACCTTCCAGTTCAGGAACTCGGCGTCGAGCCGCAGATCGCGGCCCTGCGGAATGCTGGCAAGCACCATCGCCGCGTCGTAGGAGTCGCCGTTCCCGACATCGATCTTGTGGTCGACCGCCGCCGCGCCGAATCCGGCGGCGACCTTCGCCAACTCGCCGGGCGTCGTGTCGAGCAGATCGTCGAAGGCGTTGTGCCAAAGGGTGGTGACGTCGACCAGATCCGGGGCCTGGGCGCCGCGCAGATCGCGGTGCTCCGTCGTGAGCTCCAGGATACCCTTTATGTGATCGTCGTCGACATGGCTGACCATCAGCACGTCGACCGGCAGCGGGTCCTGGTCGTCCAGGCCTCGCGCGGTGCGGATTTTGCGAAGCCTCGGCTTCAGGTGCGGCTTGTACACCCCGGACGGGCCGCCGTCGATCATCGCCAGGCGCGGCTTCGACTTCGTGCCATAATGGAGCAGCAGGCAGTCGCCCTTGCGGGCGCGCAGCACGTCGATACTGAACAGCATGGCAGTCTCCCTCAGATGGACTGGAATGCGCGCAGCACGTCGAGCATGCCATGGCCCTGGAAGGTCCGTTCCCGGCCAAGGTCGGTTGCGCTGTCGCACAGTATCTTTTTGATCCGGCGCGGCTGGCCAATGAGCTCCGGATAGCGCGACATCAGCATGGCGGCCGCGCCGCTGACGTGCGGGGCCGCCATGCTGGTTCCCGATTCGTATCCCCATTCATTACCCAGGACCGTGGAGCGAACGCGTTCGCCCGGCGCGACCAGATCGGGCTTCACCCGGCCGTCGCCGGTCGGGCCGCGGCTCGAAAAGAAGCTTATCCCATAGGTGTGGGGCCAATTCCCGTGCGTGGCACCGACCGTGATCACCCCGTCGGCGTTGCCCGGATCGGTGATGCTGAATGCGGCGTAGCATTCGTAAACCCCGTCGCTGGTCTCGAACTTGTGGTAGCCGCGGTGGCCGGCGGCCGCAACGACCACCACCCCGCTGTCCACGAGCCGCTCGCATTCGATGCAGACCGGCGTGTGGCCACAGGCGTAGTTGCGCACGCTGTGCGGGATTGAGAGGCTGAGGTTCGCCCCGTGGATGGTGATGAAGTTATGCTGCTCATTGACGTACCGAATGTATTGCAGCGCGCCGATAACGGCAAACTCGGTGTCCTTCAGCGTCTTCGCCAGCACGCGGAAATCGTAAAGGCGGATGCCCGGGCACATGCCGCTTCCCAGGCCATCGGCGCTTTCCCCGCCCACCGCCTGCGCGCCGAGGATGCCGGCGACATGCGTGCCGTGCGCGACGGTCGGCGGATCCGGATCCTTCAGGGTGATCAGTTGTTCGACCGCGCCCCAGTTGACCGGACGGCGGGCTTCCGCATCCGCAGCCATGAGTTTCAGCAGGTCACGCCCGTCCTTCACCTTGAGCTGCGTTCCCGCCAGCAAGTCGCGCAAGTCGGCCGGAGCCATCTCGGTGGCATCGCTGCTGACGATGTCGCGAATGCGCGTGAAATCGAGCGTCTTCCGAATGCGATTTCCGCCGTCCGCCAGCTTGAACGCGTCGTGGCGTCCGTCGATCCCGGAATCGAGGATCGCCCAGGCGATCCTGTCGCACTCGACGCGGAACAGCGTGCGCGCGGCATCGGCCTTGACGGCAAGGACCGACTTGTCCAGCGCGACCCAGGTTCTGCGATTGAGCGAGATCTGAAATATCGACTTGGAAGGTTGCGCGCTGGCCTCCGCCTCCCGAAGCTCCGCGTAGAGTTGCAGGAGCCTTTCCAGGATTTCGCCGACCTTGTTTTCGGCCTTCTTGAGAATGGCCGCGCCCGAATCGCGCCGGCCTCCGTTCGCATCGTCCCGTTGCGCCCCGGCCCAAAGGATGAGGCCGGCCAGCGCGATGTAGCGGTCCAGGGCGGTGAATATATCCTGGAGCGACGGGGACTCCGACCCGGCTTGGGATCGCGAGGCGACATAGGTGTCCGCACTGTAGATCTGCGCGATGCGCGGGCCCAGCTTCTTCGGCAGGTAGGCGTCCGTGGCCAGCTTGGTCCACACATCGTGATCTTGCCACCACAGGGTGAGCGGGACCAGAATCCGAATGACTGCCTCGAACGACAGCTTCGCGGCGACGATACCCTGCAGATAACCGACCGCGGGACCGTTGGCGGACCTCCCGCGCTTGGTACGCCGGCGGCCGACGATGCGCTCGAACCGCTCGGCAACCTCCCGCGCGACGTCGGCGGCGGTGGTATCCCTGTGGGGTCGGATGAGCAGGTCCTGCGAGCTCGTCGGCTTGCCCGCGTAGGCCATCCAAACATCGCCGAGAATGGGCGAGTCCTGCAATTGACGCCGGTCCTGGGTCGGGCCAAGCAGGATGTACTCGACGACGTCGTTCGGAATGGAGAAATCAACCATGTCTCAGACGCGCCTGTCGGGATACGGAAATCCTTTCGGTTTGGCGATGTCTTGGGAGACGTGCCGGCGCAGCGCCGCGTCGCAAACCGCGTAGCCCCAGTTGATCAGCCGCTCCTGCACCGAATCGTCCATCCGCTTGAGCCGCGTCGCGATTTCCGCGAGAGAAACCGTCCGCGCGTAGGGACAGGGCAGAGCGTCGCTCAACCCGTAATCCGCGGTGTCGGTCCTGATTCCCCAATAGGCGCCCTGTCGGTCGCCGGCGATGTAGGACTCGATAAGTTGGCGCTTGCGCAACGATCGAACTTGATTATCGATGATGTTCAGCACGCGGTAAGAATGGCGCGCCCAATCGCTCTTGGGTTCTTCCTCGGGCTGCATTTGCCCGCCGGCGTCGCTGACCAGCACCGTCTGGTACCGCTTCCAGACGGTTTCCAGCCCCAGATTGTCGTAAATGCCACCGTCGCTCAGGACGACTTTGCTGGTGAACGGCTTGCGTTGCAGGTCGAGACCAGAGTTCGGCGTGAAATCGTCCGGATCGGGCGACATCTCGACCGGCGAGAGGACCGGCGGAAACGCGGACGACGCGGCGACGGCGAGCGACAGCGGAACCGTCGGCGACTTTATCTCACCGACCCGGTAATCCCGCATGTAGGGTTTCATAAAGCGCCACAGCGCCCCCGACTGCACGTTCGTCGCGTTGATCACGAACCGGGGCTCGTCGGGCAGGTCCTGCAGGGTGGCGTCCCCGAAGAGGTGCTTCCGGTAAGCGCCCGCAATCCGGTCGCTTATCCGGCCCGGCAACGCGATGCCGAGTATGATCGCTTCGGCATCGATCGTCTCGCCGGCAAGCCGGCGGACCGGGGCCACCACGTGGGGAACGAAATCCTGCGCGATCTTCGCTGGATCGAAGCTCAGCTTTCCCCAGTTCAGGCCCAACACCGCAGCGGTTATCGATCCGCCGGATACGCTCGATATGCGCGCCACGCCACCGAGCATGCCAGCCTCGTACAGCCGCCACAGGGCGCCGACGTGGAACACCATGGCACGGTATCCGCCACCGGACAGACAAAGCCCGATACCCGATGGAGGCTTCTTCGTTAAGTCATCGCCGGGAATGGTCTCGACGGGAACACTGCTCATTGCGCCGTCCCTGTTTTCTATTGGTCGTGCATCCGAAACCGTTCGGATGTCCGAAACTCATCCGCGATTACGGACGTCCAAGTAAGGTCCGAGACCCGGCGTCGAAGTTTGTCCCAGTTCGCCGGCTTTTGCAACCGGCACGAGCAACGCCGGACGACCGCCGCTGCCGGCGCGCGAGGCGTCGCGGGTCGTGACCTGGCCGGGTGCCTGACCTATATCTCCGGCATCTAAGTCCCAGAGTGTAGCAGTCGAGTTGGCGTTGTCACATTAGTTAGCATTTGGGTTGAGGTAGGCGAGTTTAGCCTCCATCGATGTAACCGATCTCGTATCGCTGCCATCGGCTCGCACCGAGAATCATTCAGTATGCGGTTTGGTTATTTATCCGCTTTGCGCTCAGATTTAGAGAGGTAAGAGATTTTCTGGATGAGCTGGCCTAAACGTGTCCTACGAGACCGATCGGCGTTGAGTCTTGACGTTCGGGCTGACATGTGGCCGCGAGTGACGACGCTTCAGCTCATGGCTCTACGTCGCCTTCACGTGCACCGCCCGGAACCAGCCGGTGCGCACCACATGGGCGACGCCACGGGCATCGTTGCGGTCCGTCTTGTTGGTCATGGCCGAGAGCGCCGCCTACAGGTGCCGCACCTCGATGCAGACGACCGGCAGGCCGGCGCCAGCCAAGCTGTCATAGAGCCACTGCGACAACTGGCAGGCTTCCAGCCCCACGCGGCCGAAGGACAGCCCCGTGCCGAGAAGGTAATCGCCGATCGCCTCCGGCTCGCTGGCGACCTTCGCCTCCCGGACAACTTGGCTTGCCTCGTCCACGGTACAGACAACGCTCTCTTCCAATGACACGTCCAAACCGGCAAAGTACTTCATGGTCGCGCCTCTTAGAGTCTATGCTTGATGCCGATACGCTCGGACTTCGTTCCAACATCATTCTGAGGAGCGACCACCGCTTGGGCCACTAAGCTCAGCCCGATTACCCGATCTGCGGGCCCGGGATTTGGACCTGCGGCAAGATCGTTGGAACGTTCCTTGATCCGCTAATACGTTTCCCTGTTATCGCGTGGAAATACCCTGATACGCCGATAAAATTCCCTGTTCCGATTCCCAGGGAATTTGCAACTAACCGACTGAAATAACGATAAGATTCTGCTGAAAATTCCATCAAATTGGCCAAATTCGCAAATTTTCCCTGTATTTTCCCTGTTAAACAGGGAATTTGGCAGAGGCGGGTTCGCTCCAGACTGCCCGCACCGCCAGCCCCCTGGGTCAGATATTCTCTGCTGCTCTAAAGAGGTGACCTTGTCCCTGCGAAATGCAGGAATATAGCGGCCTTTTTCGGACCTTAGCCTTCCCAAATGTTGCCGCGGCGTCTCTCTGAGTCGCATTTTCTCCAAAGCTCTGGACCTCATCCAAATGGTACGGATGCAATCTTGGCCTGATTTCAAGGCGCTAACCTGGAGATAGCGGCTCATAGTTCGCAACTTCTTCGCCTGAGCGATCGCAACGCTTTCGAATGCCTGGATCTGGCTTGTCTAGGGACGTGACCGTAAGTGGTGCACCTCGGCGAGTTCTAGCCACAAGTAGACTTCCCTTTGCACTAGGCTGAGCGTCGCTAGGCCGAGAGTCCAGCCGACCGAAGCTCGGACACATATTGCGTCGCGATGCCGGCATCTCGATAGGGCTGACCCTCCATAAAGCGCGTCACGGAAAATGCCGGTTCGATCTGCTGGATAACGGCGACTGCCTCTTGAGCCATATCCGGCGCTCCCAGGCCCATATATGCGCTGGCAAGAATGACTTGGCTCGCGACATCACTGGGATTCAGCTCCACCGCTTGCTTTGAGGCAAGTAGCGCAGCTTCGAAGTCTCCCTTTGCCCGGTGCGCGCCCGCCAGCACATGGAGGTAAAAAGGTGGATGAAGCGGCTGGGTGCGGATCGCGAGCCTTATGTGGTGGATGGCCCGCTCGTACTCGCCACAATAGTGCAATACATTGCCGTAAAAGCAGTTTGCATATGCACAAGTCGGCCGGTTCGCGACGGCACAACGCCCGGCAGCCAGCGCCTCGTCAAACCGCCGCTCAAGAAGGTAGAGGTAGCTGAGTGCAGAATGGGCCTGCCCGTCGGCGTCCGGCATTGATGCAGCAATTTCAGCCCAATGACGCGCAAGCTCCTTTGATCTCTTGGGCAGATCGCTCCAGCCTCGCTGCAGATCAAACCAGTGCGTCATCGTGACCCAAGTTGCCCCAACAGCAACGTTCGGTCGAATTTCGGCCACCCGCTCGAAATATTGGCGGGCTCGCTGCATGCCCTCGCGATTCATCTGATAGAATGCATGTACTCCCTTGTAGAACGCCTCTAGGGCTCTCAGGTCCTTGAGAGCATTGTGCCAGACCCTCGCCTGTTCACCTTGAATGAGTTTGACGTTCATTGCTTCCAAAATACGTTTAGTAACTTCATCCTGCAGTTCGAACGAATCGTCGAGTATGCGGTCGAATTGGTCGATCCAAACAATACGCCCAGAAGCGACTTCGGTTAGTTCAGCCGACACGCGAATTCGCTTTCCCGCTGCTCTGATAATCCCTTGCAGTGCATATTGTACGTTAAGTGTGCTGCCGGCCTCCTCACTGCTAAAACCTCGGAACGCATATGCGGTGCCTGATGCAATGATGAACAGGCCCGAAACTCTTACCAAGGCGTTCTGAACATCCATACGAAACCCATCGGCCAGGTAGTCGTTGGCGGGGTCGCCCGTAAGGTTTCGAAATGGCAAAATTACGATTGAAGGCACTTCAATTGGCGGAAAGCTGACGTTCCGCAGTCGGCTTGGCACAGCCACCCGGCAGCGCCACTCCCAAACTCGCACAGCGCGCGGAATGTTCTTTACCTTGTGCTCTCCTAAGTCATGGAACTGTGCCGGTATTCGATCGCGCACCTGACGGTAAGCATCCTCGGAGAGCACGATGCAGCCCGGTTCAGCCAATGCCTCCAGCCTGGCGGAAATGTTGACGCCATCGCCATAGATATCTGCTCCTTCGACGATGACGTCGCCGAGATGCACGCTCATGCGGAAAGCCAACGGCTGCTCACCTTCTGCCGTTTGGTGTCGCTGCCAATCGATTGCGCATTCCGTCGCCTCAACAACACTGGCAAACTCGGCCAGATAGCCATCGCCCATGCGCTTTACGATACGACCATTGTGCAGTGAAATTGCCGGCTCGATTACGCACGCCTCATATCTTTTCAGTGTTCTAAGCGTGCCTGCCTCGTCCCTGCTCATCAGACGGGAATAGCCGACTACATCGGCGTGCAAGAGGGCAGCGAGACGACGTTCCATGGCAACCTCCCCTTGAGGCGGCAACCACTGTGGCTCTGAGCTATCGGCAATTTACTATACCATAACTTGCACGGGTAGAATATCGTGCTTCGCGGAGGTGTACCCTGGGATAGGCAGAGTCGAAGCGACGTAAGGTCGGCGACGGGCCACTTTTCCCGTTCTCGGCCTGATATGATCTCGTTTGAAGTCAGGGGTCATCCTGTCAGATCTAATTGAAATGTTGGGCTTTTAGCGCTTTTCGGACGCGCTGAAAGGGTGCCTCTCAGGGCCAGATTCTAGTCAAATTTGGACACGTCAAGCAGCTATTAGATGTGATCGGACCCGTAGCCTATAGAACATAGCCGGGCAGACTAGTGCAACAATGGTTGCCAGAGAAACTACCACCACCTTGCTGCACGACCGTAACTGACTAGCAGGCCTAAAAGCCGAACCAGTGCATTCTGGAACTCAACCCCGTCAATGAGTCATAAGGACCGATATCTTGGCGTGGCTCAAAATGTAGTTGGTAACGCCCCTGGTTAAGGACTCTCGGAATGGGCTTTGTGAATACGCCCCCATCACGAGAAGATCCGCGCCGAATGCGGCCGCTTGATCGAGGATTACATCACCGAGGCGGCGCTGACCAAGTTCGGCTTCGATCAAAGTAGCGTCTATGCCATGCCAAGATAGATACTCCACCAACTCCTGGGCCGTGGGGCCTTTGCCGTGTTCTGCTCGAACTGTCAGGACACCAACCCTCTTGGCATGCTCAAAATAACGGCGTGCGATTGCCGCCGCTCGGGCAGAGAGCGCACTACGATTCCAAGCAATCAGAACTGAGTCCCCAACGCTTATTGGCGCCAGTGCAGGAACGGAAAGGACGGGCCGACCCGAGTGAAAAAGGACTGACCGCAGGATCTCACGCAGAATGTGGCCGGGATCACTCTTCGGTTGGCTGGCAACAACTAAATCAAATACACGGGCCTGCTCCGCGATCGCTTCAGGGCCATCGCCGACAATTTCTTTAAACGCTGCGGAAATGCCGGAAGGCTGAAATGGGCGATTAGCAATTCGAACATCCTTATAGCGGCAAGTCCTCTCAAACAACTCTTGGGCGGCCAGAGTGTCGCGATCTTGCAGTTGAACTGGTGAGCCGAAGGCCTCACGCAGTGCCGGACTGGACGTGCTCAGGGCAGCCAGTTCCATAATGACATCGAGATTCTGTTTCTTGAAAGCAGGTCGGACGTGAAGACCCACCACATGACTTCCAAAGCGACGAGCCACAAGAAATGCAGTCTCCAGAGTGCTTTGCGCCTGTGTGTGAGCGGTAATGGGCGCCAGGATCGTTTTGACAGACATGAGGTACACCCCCAACCAAAGGCGCTATTCGCGAATGTTAGCACGTCCCGTAAGGGCGGAGATAGTTAGTTGTAACGCATGTAAACAAGTTTGCTGGCGGGTCGCCAATCTGGCCTTGATCGGCCCACATAAGCGCATCTGCCTTGAAGCCTCAACCAGACATCTACAAATCAATGCCCGGATTTTCCCACTACAGGCGTGCCCACGCATCGCCTCAAACTGTAAGGTGTATCCATTGTCTGCAGAGAGATTCTCCAATTGCGATCAAAACAAACTCGTGATGGCGTGGTTTTACAAAATGCGGCTCGTAAAGGGCGGGCAGCTAAGCCACAAAACCATGTTCGTTCAGATTAGAACTCCCGGAATAATCTACCAGCACCGGCCAAGGCGCCCGCGAAGCCGTTTTCACGTAGCGCATACCAGAATATCACTGCATTGATTCCCAGTATTGGAATTTCAAGGACAGGTTCCAGTTTTTCACAGACATTAATTAGACTCATATTGGTGCCGCATTGGACGACTGCATCCAGCGCATTCTTGTCGTTTGCCAACAATTCAACGATGGCCCTTTCCTTGGCCCAGTCCGGTACGTGGGCAATATGTAAGGCATTTGCACAAGAGAAGCCGACAGTCGCAACAACTTCGAATCCCAAGTCTTCGAACATTTGTATTGCGTTCTCATTTCCCTTCTTATCGAATGGCGTGAGCAGTCCGATCCTCCTGGCGCCGAATTTGTTTAGGGCCGCTTGAATAGCGTCATGCCAGGTTGCCCAAGAAAGCCTGGAGTAGGCTTCGATTTCCACGATCGGCGCCCTAATTTCATCAATGCCGCCTAAAATGTGCTCCAAGCTCATGCCCATGATCATGTATTGCGGCTCAGCCAGAAGGGCCTGATCGACAGCAGCCTTTAGGCCGCCTAAAAACAACCTCCCGTACTCACGTAGATCCTCTTCTGTCTTCAATTGCGGCTTGGGCGTCGAAGCATTGGTTGTGTGTAACCCAACGCCCATGAGTGCGGCTGCTCCGTGGTTGTTGACAATGATGCTCCAAAGCTCATGCTCCATGCTGGTGTTTGTTGCAGGAAGCAATAGGCCGAACTTCCTTCTAAAGCTCCGCACATCAGGATAACCCCGCGACGAATCAATTCCGACAAAGGCCTCGACCTTCTTCCCGTTCAAAATGATGCCGGGCGGTACCAAATCGGGCATCGGTGGGACGTTGACATCAGGAACGACGATGGGCTTGCCAGAGAGCTTTCCAACGAAGCTGTGCGCGTCACGCGTACTTCCCCAATTGAGGTCAAGCATATCAATCCCTCCTACCGCTTATCAGCAACGTAGGTTGCGCCATAGCGAACTCGCAAAAAGTCGTTGCGCCCGCCATAATTCTGACATTCAGAACAGACTTCAATGAAAGTGCAGAGGCGATTTCACGTCTCGCCTTCAGCTCCTACCCAAACTACTACTGCAAGCCGTTGGATCGCAGTGCAACTCGGTAGATTGACCAGCTTTCCAGGCTCTCGAGAGTCGCGGTCTACCGTGCCGGAGATTTTATAATCGGTCCGACATGGAGTCTATCGAGATGGGCTTCCGGTTAGGGTCAAGCCTTGCCGACTCGAGCTGCCCCGAACAAGCCTGGAGCCGTCGTTGCAACGGTCATAAGTTGTTCAAAAGACTTATGTCTGGCCCTTTTTGGCTACCCGATGTGCGGGATC
>ERZ869936.636-NODE-636-length-30959-cov-55.711914_pt1 | contig 30959 bp, 22 predicted proteins | sample MGYA00520876_ERZ869936 | MGnify/ENA primary metagenome ERZ869936 (study PRJEB32218, sample SAMN09650985) | biofilter metagenome | isolation source: enrty point of leading RO module | place: Saudi Arabia: Thuwal, RO plant located on Red Sea | collected 2016-02-17 ... | reverse complement strand
CAGAAGTCAGAAGTCAGAAGTCAGAAGTCAGAAGTCAGAAGTCAGAAGTCAGAAGTCAGAAGTCAGAGAAGATATTCCAAATTCCAAATTCCAAATCTAATATTTCGTTTTCAACCGAGATTCAACGCCGTTGGGAGACCGGAACGAGTCCCGGAGGGACGGGAACAAACAAGTTCCATGTTCCGGGTTCCACGTTCCGAGTCGGGTTCAGAGTCAAAGGAAGAGTTCCGGTGAAATTTGAAATCTGCAATTTGTAATCGCGTAGCGCTTCGAAATTCGTGCGAAGCACGATTCTGAAATCAGAGATCTGCAATTTGAAACCGCGCAGCGCTCCCCCGAAATCCTTCCGGCGCCGACCAATGTTCTGATACACTCCCGGGAGCCGATCAAAATTACCCAATTTTGCTCAAATGAGCGGAACTTCCAAGGAGTCGAATATGGGACTGGAAGATAACAAGGCAGTCGCGCGGCGGATCTACGAAGAGGTGTTGAATGGTCGGAACATCGACCTCGCCGATGAACTTGTAGCCGAGGATTCCGTCGAGAACGACCCCTTCCCCGGAGTGGGACAAGGCAGGAAAGGATTCAAGCAATTCTGGAAGATGTTCGAGGCATCGTTTCCCGATTACCGGATCTCTATCGAGGACATTATCGCAGAAGGAGACAAGGTGGTACTCCGAATCAGGGTGAAAGCTGACTATACAGGTGAACCCTTCATAGGCACGGTTCCTACGGGTAGGGAGATCGAGTTCGAATCTATAGATATATTAAGGATCGAGAACGGCGTGGTTACAGAGCACTGGGGAGAAACTGACGCGATCGCTATGTTCGATCAGATCGGCGCTGTCGAGCTGGCTATCGAGGTGTGAATGCGTTTTGTGAGAAAAGCTTTTAGTTCATTTTTCGGTGAATCTTAAATGAGAATGCCACTTTGCAGTATCGCACTTGGATCGATTCTCATGATCTCGGCCCTTGTTCCATCTAATGCAGGTCAGGAGATGGGCGAGAGCAATTTCTTCACCACAAGCGACGGGGTTAGGATCCATTACCTTGAGAAGGGCAAGGGCGAAACGCTTGTGTTCGTTCCGGGAATCCTGTTTCCCGCCGAGATCTGGGAAAAACAGATCGAAAGGTTTTCAAAAGAATACAGGGTTGTCGCGATGGACCCTCGCTCACACGGCAGATCTGAACGACCTACCGAAGGCCACACGCAAAGCCGTCGCGGAAGAGACATCGGCGAACTGATCGATCACGTAAGCGACAAGCCTGTTGTAGCAATCGGATGGTCGCTCGGAGTGCTGGAGATACTGACCTTCGCAAAGGAGAACGGCACCGACAAGTTCAAGTCACTGGTACTTGTGGACATGTTTCTCGGGTTTGATGAGAAACTCGGAACGCCGCATCCGTTTGGAAACGCCTGGATAGGATGGATGAAAGGACTTCAGACGGATCGCCGGAAATGGATCAGCGACTGGTCAAGAGCATTTCACCGGAGAGAGCATCCGGAAGAGTACTTTGAGCGTATGGAAGAAGCACTGATGATCACGCCGACCAACACGGCGGTCACATTGCTTTCGAACCTGATGCATATCGAGGAACGCGACTTCAGGCCGTTCATCGACACACTCGACCTCCCTGTTCTTTTCGTGTTTTCCTCCTCGACTTAAGCGGTGGATGAAGCTGAAATGGCAAGAAAGAGATGGCCGAAGATGAAGGCTGTATCGTTGGAAAACACGGGCCACGGTGTCTTCGTCGACGATCCGAAAAGCTTTAACGAAACCCTTGCCGGTTTTCTTAAAGGGAACTAACGGATTCAGCCATTCCCTTTATGATCTGAAATTTGGAATTAGAGATTCGGCGAAAGGCGACCCACAAGCGCCGCTACGCGGCTAAAGCATTGGAGTGGGCTTTCGTGTGCTACAGATATCAGGCTCCTACGGAGCGGTGCCATTGGCCAATGCTCAATGGTCATTGGTCAATGTTGCACCGTCCGTCCGGGACTAGTTGTATTCTTTCAACCTTCCGAGATTTCGATTGCGATCAGGGTCGAAGATTTGGAATTTGGAAGTTCTTCTCTGAAATCTGCGATCTGAAATCGCGAAGCCCGTCGGAACCTGAAACTCGGAACTTGATCATGCCTCTCGCTAGCGTTCCGGGTTCTTATGTCCGTTCCCGTTTCGCCCTTCGACCCTGACCGCGCACACCTTATACTCGCCAGTCTGCGTAACAGGATCGCCCGCATCGTTCGTCAAGAGGTTCGCCCGCGACTCTTCAAAATGCATAGGCATCCACACACAGCCGACGCGCATTCGCGGAGAGATCATCACCTCGGCATCGATCCTTCCGCGCCTGGAAACAACGTCGACGATCTCGCCGTCGTGAAATCCAAGCCGACGTGCGTCCTTCCGGTTCATCTCTATAAAATTACGTCCGATCTTGGCCATTGATCCGGCCTCGCGCCGGGTCTGCGTTGCCGCATTGTAATGGTAAAGGACGCGTCCCGTAGAAAGAACAAGGGGATACTCATCGTCCGGGAGTTCATCGCTCGGCCTGTATTCGACCGCCTGAAAATCGGCTTTTCCTTTCAGAGGTCCGTCGATGTGAAGTGTAGGGGTACCCGGATGATCGGGATCAGGGCACGGCCATTGAAGGCCCATGATATTTTCCTCGAGCCTTCTGTGTGATATACCCGCGACCTTTGGAGTTAAGGCCGCCATCTCGTCGTAGATCTCCGAAGGCGATGCGTAATCCGGCATCGGATAACCGCTCGCCTTTGCGAAGTCTATAAGAATCCTCCAATCTTCGCGCGCATTTCCCGGAGGGTCGACCGCCTTACGGACCCTCTGCACCCTTCGGTCGCTGTTCGTGAATACGCCGTCCTTTTCAGCAAAGCACGCTCCGGGCAATACCACATCTGCAAACCGGGTGGTCACATTGTGGAATATCTCCTGGCAGACCAGGAACTCGCAGTTCTCGTTTAGCCCCACCTCGAGTTTCGAGGCATTCGGCTCAGATATCACGATGTCCTCGCCCATAACGTAAAGGCCGCGGATCTTTCCCTTGATGACGCTTTTCATCATCACGTTCAGGTTCTGGCCTTCGTTCGGTGACAGTTCGACTCCCCACGCTTCTTCGAACTTCTTTCGTGCCGACTCATCTGTGACGTTTTGGTATCCGGGATAAAAGATCGGCGAAGCTCCGGCGTCGTTCGCGCCCTGCACGTTGTTCTGGCCGCGAAGCGGATTCATTCCTGCCGAGCGTTTGCCGAGATGGCCGGTCATCAGAACAAGATTCGCGAGGCAATAAACATTATCTGTCCCGTGAGTGTGCTCGGTGATGCCGAGCGTGTAATAAATACCGGCTTTTTCGGTGGTGGCGTATATCCTGGCGGCCTCGCGGATAAGTTCTGCGGGTGCGCCAGTTACCTTCTCGGCTTCTTCGGGCGAGTATTTTGCGGTCGCTGCTTTGACCTTCTCAAAGCCCTCTGTGCTACGCGCTATGAAATCATCATCGGTCAGGCCTTCGGAAATGATCACATTTGCCATCGCGTTCAGAAGCCATACGTCCGTTCCCGGCCTGATCTGGAGAAAGATGTCGGCCATATCTGCAAGCCATATCTTTCTGGGGTCCGAAACGATCAGCTTTGCGCCGCGCTGAATGGCGCGTTTCATCTCCATCGCGATGATCGGATGCGCTTCCGTCGTGTTCGAACCGGTTACGAAAAGAAGATCCGCGTCCCTGATCTCGTCGATCGAGTTTGTCATTGCCCCTGCACCAAACATTGTCACCAGACCGGCGACGGTTGGGGCGTGTCAGGTAGCAGAGCACTGATGAATGTTGTTCGTTCCGTACACAGCCCGCGATATTTTCTGCATCAGGTAATTCTCTTCACCTGTACAGCGGCTGGACGAAACAAACCCCAGGGCATCAGCGCCATATTTCTCCTTTACCCTGCCGATGCCTTCAGCAGCGGCAGTGATCGCCTCGTCCCACGTAGCGGGATGAAGCTCACCGTCTTCTCCTCGGATCAGCGGTTCGGTTATGCGGTCTTCGTGATGGATGAAGTCGTAAGCGAAGCGTCCCTTGATGCAAAGATTTCCGTCGTTGACGGTCTCGCCCGGAGGAGGGCTCGTAACCTTCGCTACTCTGCTTGTACCATTCGTGCCTACGACGTGCAGATCAAGCTGGCATCCGACCCCGCAGAAGTTGCAGGTACTTCTGACCGTCTTCGCGTCAGCGGGAAGCGGGTCGGGCGATTTCTTTTCGATCAAAGCTCCGGTCGGACAAGTGTCGATGCATCCGCCGCATAGCTCGCACGTCGTATCGAGCAGACCACGCATTCCCGCAGTCGCGATCGTCGTTTCAGAGCCTCGGTTCGCCAGCGTGATAGCGTTTACCGCCTCGACCTCGTCGCAATACCTCGTGCACCGAGCACACAGGATGCAGAGGTCCGGCTCAAAAGCAATGTAGGGATTAACATCTTCCGGACGGCCTACCCTCGGCGCATCCACCGAATGCAGAGCAAGCGGCTTGGTCTTTTGCGCCAGTTCTCTTAACTGATTTCCGTTTGCTGTTTCGACCGGAAGGCCCTCGCCGTCGAGATCGTGATCGGCGAGATAGAGGCCGTAAAGAACTTTTCTGTGGCGCTCGATCCTGTCGGACTCGGTGGTGATCTCCATTCCTTCAGAGACCTTCCAGGCGCATCCCGGTTCAAGCCGCCGTTGTCCTTCGACCTCCACAAGGCAAACCCGGCACGCGCCGGCCGGCTCAAGCCGTGTGTCGTGACAGAGAGTCGGGATCGAAATCCCCTCTCTCGCCGCGACCTCGAACACCGTTTCGCCTTTGCTCGCGGTGCAGGTCCTGCCGTTTATCTTGATATCAAATTCGGTACTGCTCATTGCTTTGACCTTGATCCAAATGCTTCCGGAAAATACTTCATCGCGCTTTCGAGCGGCTTGGCTGCTACCATTCCCAGTCCACAGATCGAGCCCTCTTCCATTTCCCAACCTACGTCTTCGGCAAATTCGAGCGCGTCAGGATCGCCTTCCCCGATAAATGAGTCAACCTGCCGCCTGAGATAGCGGGTGCCGATCCTGCACGGAGCACACTGCCCACAGCTTTCCCGCTCAAAGAAATCCAGCTGCCAGCCTGTCGCCTTCGCCATATCGACAGAGTCGTTCAGGACGACAAGTCCCGCACTGCCAAGCATCGACCCCTCCTTTGAGAGGTGACCGAAATCCAGCGGAACGTCGCGTCTTGAGATCGGAAGGAATCCGGAAGACGGACCGCCGGGGCTAAACGCGACCGGTTCGCCGTCATAACCTCCCGCGACCTCAACCAATTCATCCAGCGTTACGCCAAGAGGAAGCTCGAAGACTCCCGGTTTGTTGACGTGCCCTGATACGCAATATAGCTTGGTGCCAGGCTCCGTCTTACCAAGATCCTTAAACCACTCGCCTCCACGTTCGACAATGGCCGGCACGCAGGCCGCGGTCTCGACATTGTGCATTAAGGTCGGTTTGCCTCTGAACCCGTACTCTGTTGGATACGGAGGCTTTAGGCGAGGCATTCCGCGCTTGCCTTCCATCGACTCTATCAGCGCGGTCTCTTCACCGCAGATATAAGCGCCGTGTCCGTTATAGATCGTCCACGTGAAATCGGAGATCTTCTCAGAAGCCGCCTCGAGCGCTTTCTCGATCATCCTCCGCTCGGACGTAAACTCGCCTCGGATGTATATGCAAATGTCCTTCGCCTCAACGGCGTAAGCCGCGATAGCGAGGCCTTCGAGCAGCAGATGCGGCTGACGAAGAATTATCTCCCTGTCCTTGAATGTTCCGGGCTCTGCCTCGTCGGCGTTGCAGATGACGTAGCGTTCCGTTTCTTTCTGTCCGCGGACGCCTTTCCACTTGATGTGAGCAGGAAATCCCGCGCCGCCGCGGCCCTGCAGCTTTGCCGCCTCGATCTCGGCAATTACCGCATCGGATCCTGTCTCTCTTGCTTTTGCGAGTGAAGAATATGAATCCCTCACGGGTCCGCCCAGATTCATCGGCAGTTCAGGATCGTCCGGCACAATGCCCCTTGCTTCCACTCCGTAACAAACCTGCTCCAGATCCTCATCGAGAGTCGCGGGCGCCCGATCGCACTGCCCCAGACAGCTGACCGGCTCGCACTCTTTACCGGCGTCGCGGAGCTTGCTGAACAGTTCGTCCGATCCTTTGATCCTGCACGACAGACCGTCGCACACCCGGACACGTTTACCGGGTTTGCTGACAAGCGTATAGAAAAGCCCCGTGCCCCAGATGTCGGCTTCAGGAACTCCGGTCTCCAGCGAGATCCTGCGGACCACATCCTCGGTAACACCTCCCTCTTCCTCCAAGAGGTGAAGAATCCGTTCTCTTTGGGCTCCTTTCTTTTGCATCTGGCGGGTTCTTTCAGTTTACGGCGAAGCGTAGGCCGGTCGGTTCGGCGAAGGTCCGCTTGTCAGAATCGTGTTCCTGATTATATAGATGAAACCGGCCTTTACCAATACTTTCGTCAAGTACGAAGGTGATCAATGGCCCGCCGGCGCGGGTGTTGAAAGGCGTCGCAAAAGGCCCGGATCCTGCCCTCCGCAGCTTCTGAGAAGCGGCCAACACTGATAAGATTGCGCGGGTCCGAGGCATTACAGGGCCTTCTATCCAAACCCGGGAGGAATACCGACTTGACCCGATCGATACAATCCGCATTGTCAGCGCTGATCATCGTTGTCTTTGTCGCACTCGCGTGCGACGGAGACGCCAACGAAACGGTTACGGAAGAGGAACGGCGGCGCTCTGAGCAGACCGAGACGGAGCGCTCAACACCTGAACCGGATGTGGGCTTTGAGGATGAGGAGCCAGAAGAACAGCTTGAGGAAGAACCGGAACTAGCTCCTGAGCCTCCTGAGGCAGCTCCGGAACGGGTCAGATTCAGGCCGGGTGCGACCGAAGGAACGGTCAGGTTCACACTCGCCCCGAATGAGACGAAAAGATATGTGATCGGAGTGGCACCGGCGCAGTACTTACACATCGGGATGGATGATGAGACGCCCGTCCTGAGCATCCCGAACAGATCCAGGATATCCGAGGTCAATGAAGGAGAATCTTTTATCGACGGCGTGACGCTTAGTACAGGCGACATCGTTTTTGAGATCTCTAATCCGACGCAGAGGTCGGTCAGGACATTCGCGATCGTTACGATCAAGGACCGCGAACCGATGGATCACTGAGGCTCTCCGAAGAACACCATCACCTCTTCCTTCCCTTGATTTGCCGATGAAAACTTACGACGTCATAGTCGCCGGACTCGGGGCGATGGGAAGCGCCGCGCTTTTCCAGCTCGCGAAATCGCGCGTGAAGGTCCTGGGAATTGACCGGTTCAGTCCCCCGCACGACCTGGGATCGACCCACGGAGAAACAAGGCTGACGCGCCTCGCTATCGGCGAGGGCGAAGAATTTGTCCCGCTCGTGATGCGAACGAATGAAGTTTGGCGCGAGCTTGAAGAAGCCTCGGGGAACAAATTGCTGACAACAACAGGCGGTTTGATCTTTACATCGGGCGAAGGAGGATCGGTCCTTCACGGAAGCGATATTCTTGCCGACACGATCAGGATCGCGCGGAATTTCGGGATCAAGCACGACATACTGGATCACAAAGAGCTTGAGTCGCGATTTCACGATCTGAAGTTCGAACCGAATTCAAGGGGGTATTACGAATACGGCTCGGGTTATCTGAATCCCGAACTGTGTATCGAGACGAATCTCGGGCAGGCGAGGGTTCACGGAGCAGAAACAGCGGTCAACGAGAGGATCATTGAGATCGATGAAACGGACGGCAAGGTAGAGATCATAACCTCCAAAGACAAGTATGAATGCTCGAGGCTGCTTCTATCGGCCGGTGCCTGGGTCAACAAGCTTCTTGGAGACCGGGTTCCAGAAAAGAGGTTCAGGATCTTCCGGCAGGTGATGATCTGGTTCAGGGGTCTCTCGGACTATTCCGATGCGTCGTTCCCGGTCTTCATCAAAGGCGGTTCGGATGAACATTCGTCGTATTACGGATTTCCCGCGGTTGAGGGCAGTGACGCGATCAAGATCGGGATCGAACAGTTCGAAACAGAATCTGATCCTGATGCGGTCGACAGAAGCGTTTCAGAGACGGATACCCGCAAGGCATTTGAACTTGTATCGAAGAACTTCAACATTGAACCGGATCCGGTGAAGATCAAGACCTGCCTTTATACCGTGACTGAGGACTTCGGGTTTGTAGTCGATTTCCTTCCGGGCTCGGCGAACATTCTGGTCGTCTCACCGTGTTCCGGCCACGGTTTCAAGCACTCGGCCGGAATCGGCCAGCTTGCGAAACAGATGGTACTTGGCGAAGAGCCTTTTACGGACGTTTCACGGTTCCGGTTTGAAAATAGCTGAATTTCATTCGACGCTGACTCAGGGTCGTTTTCTTTCCCACGTGTAATCTTCCTGATCGCGAGCAGTAAGCGGTGAGCAGTGAGCCGTTTAACTGCTCTAAGAATTAGCCCGCGCAGCGGGCGTCATACGTCCGCTCCACGTGGAGCGAAGCGGAACGTGGAGGAAGAAGCGTGAATGACATTCCAGCCGCATAGCGGCGGCATTCCCGGACAAAATATTCGAAATAGATCAGCCGACGACCTGTCCGACAAACGTGGACCATCTCTGAGGGCCGGTCGTTACTGCTTCCGGTACTGATTGCTTTCGCCTTGATCGACAGGTCTTCCGCCGCTGACGCGGCTGAGGGATTTGGGGGGTGTCCTGTTCCGTGGGCTGCGCCCTTCGGGCTTACCCACGGCTAAATGCATTTCGTCGCTGCGCGACTTGTTCAGATAAGGAACCGTGCCGAGTCTACCGCAGCGAAAGAATCGAAAACCAATCCAGACTCAGTACTCATCACTCGGCACTCATCACTTTTTATCGCCCGTCCCTTCGGGACTCGTTGGATTTAAGCCACATTTCGGAGTGCCGTTTCAAACGGATTTGGTAAGCACCAAAACGAGTTACCTATATATTCTCTGCGCCTTAGCGCCTTCGCAGTTAATCTTGCAGAAGAAGATTAACCGCAAAGGACAAGAGGCATTGATCATCGCTCAACGATCATTTACCAATGAGCAGGATTTTTTCTCTTCCTGCCCCTTTTTGCCAATCCGTGATTGATCCTGTGGACGTCGACTCCCGAATCTAAATCGAGACCAAAACCACGAAGCTTCACAAAGGGACACAAGAATGACGCCTACCTCTTTTCGTACCGATCACCGTCAAGAACAAGCGCACCCGTGCCCGTCGAGTCGAATTCGAGAGGCCTCGGACTGATGACAAGGAAATCGACGGTGAACTTGTTGCCGGAATCGTGTTCCAGATAGGAAGTCAGGTTTCCCATCTCCGCAAACAGCTTTCCTTCGCGCAGGCTTACGGTGATCTCGCCGAACTCGCGATTGATGTACTTGCCCGCAAATCCGCTCAAGCTTGTCGGCGGTGTCGAATTTGCCACGTTCTCATTTCGCGCGGAAGAGGCCCTCTCGCGGCTCCTTTCCCGTTCGCGTTCCAGATTCCGCAGATACTCATCGATCAACGGATTCTCGGCAGCGTCAAGCGCCCTCTTTCCAAGCAGATGATCATAGATCTCGTTGGCGATCAGGTCTGGAAGGATGATGCTCTCGTCACTTTCATTGACCAGGACTACGACACCGATCTTATGCTCGGGCATAAAGGAGACGTGCGGTCTGAAGCCGGCGTAGGTTCCGAAGCAGTGAACGAATTCCTCGCCGTCGTAGGTCGCAATGTTCCAGCCCAGGTTGTAAGCGTACCTTCGATACTTATAGAAGCCGCGGTCCTGGTTGATCTGAGGCGCAAGGATCTCGCGCATCGCTCGCGAAGAGATGATCCTTTTGTCTCCGAGCATCCCGTCGTTCATCATCACGCGGACCCATTTTGCCAGGTCCTCAGCTGTTGAGACCGTTCCGCCGGCGGCATGCATTGTCTGATCGTTCTTGTAAGGAAGCTCAGTGAACTCCCCTTCTTTGGATCGGTATGGTTTGGCGAAATTACCTGACGACTTCGCTTCGGAGGCGTAGGATGTCGTGTTCGTCATGCCGATCGGATCGAACAACAACTCCTTTTCCAGTTGTTTCCAAGTTTTGCCGGTCGCTTTTTCCATCGCGACACCCGTGAGGACGTAACCGAGGTTGGTATAGGAATACTCAGGAGAGCGCGGCTCGCTGAACTCGGCAAGCAGATCAAGCAAAAGATCTGAATCGTACTGGCCCGTGTAAGAGGTCCTTAGGCCTATCGCGTTGTTGCTGATACCTGCGCGATGGGTAAGGAAATCGCGCAGCGAGATCTGCTTCTCTGAAAGCGGTGCAGTTAATTTCAGGTCCGGAAACACTTTCTCGATCGGGGCGTCGAGATCAAGCTTTCCTTGCTCATCCAGCAGCTTTGCCGCAGCTGCCGTAAATGACTTTGTCGTCGAGGCTAGATAGAACCCTGTGTCTTTTGCAACCGGCAGTTTCCTCTCGAGATCCCGGTATCCGAATCCTTCCGAAAAGATGACCCGATCGTCCTTTACAACTGCTACTGCCACTCCCGGTGAGGTCGGGATCCGTTTCATCACGGCTTCGATGTGCGACTTGAGCTTCCCCGTTTCTACCTGCGGACGCGCTGCTGCCCGCTGCGGACCCGCTTCCTGAATACTGAGGCCGACGATCAAAGCGATCACAAATGTAAAAAGGCATCTGATGAACATATTTCTCATATTTCCACTCCCGAAGGCGCAACATCACGCGCCCGATCGACTCGATCATATCGATCGGGAACCCGCTGGGTATTGGAGAATCGTGCTCAACTTGTAGGAATTTGATCTCTTCGGAGAACGCTTCTGTATTCTCCAGGAGTAAATCCTGTCAGCCGCTTGAAGTTCGCAGAAAAATGGCTCTGATCGTAGAAGCCTACTAGTGCTCCGATCGCTGCAAGATCCAGGTCCGTCTCCGCGAGTTTGCGGCATGCTTCGTCGATACGCAGCCTTCTTACACGTTCGCCGACGGTACATCCCGTCCTCCTCCTGAATTCTCTGGAAAGATGTGCGGGATGAACCCCCGCCTCCTCGGCAATGTCTTCAAGCAGGATCTTGTCGGCGAACCCTTCCCTTAGCATTTCATCGACCCTTGTCAACCATTTCGGTGCGGACCCTCTTCGAGTTTCCGAGCTCTTCTCCCGAGCGGCACCGGCGACAAGTTCGAACACGAGACCCTTGATCGCAAGCGGTGAGAACGGGTCATTCTTAAGGAACTCGCCATACATGCGCGCGGCGATCGAACCAAGCTCGCCGCCTCTGAATTCCGTGCGGTCGCCAAAAGCATTCGCGAGTTCGGGATTTCCGCGGATCCAGCCGTCAGAAAGATCGATCTCGAAGATACGGGTCAGGCGGTCGTGAAAGCGGACAGAGTGGGATTCCTGTGCTGTGTGAACGATAAGATCACCGCTTTGCCGGACGTTCACGCGGGATCCAAGCTTCTCCGAGTAGCCGCCCTCCAAAACGAAGCTGAAATAAGGCGCGCCGTGGGAATGCTTGCGCATATAAAGATCCTCCGGGTAGAAGATCTCCCACAACTGAAACTCACCTAAATTCAAAGGCGTTTCAGATCTTTCCTTAAGCTGTTTGTAATAGGCTGACTTGTTCATCGAACATGACCCTCATCTCCTCTGTTCTCTACGGAGAATGGATGGAACCAGTTCATTCCGAGCGCACAAGGGGCAACGTTGGCCATTGACCATTGACCGAGCGATTCGAGCGATCGACTTCGTGTCCTTTGTGTGAACCTTTGTGCACTTTGTGGTTAGTTTTTTATGAGGAATGCAGTTGCTGACGTACTTCAACCATGAAGGTCACGAAGGTTTTCACAAAGGACACAGAGGATCGTTCATTGCGCAACCTTCTTCCTGAACACCACGTTTCTAACCCGGCCGCTTGAGACTTTCACAAGTGCGATCTTTCCCGCAGCGTCTCTCTCAAACACGGCCCTGCCGAAGAACCAGGACGCCCCGTTGAAATCATCCTTTTTCGCAGGCGTGAACGAAATGTCCGGGTGCCTTTGATGGACAGCGACAAGCTTCCCGTCCTTGACGGTGAACTCGTATGCCGTATCAAGTTCGCGGCTGTAGAACCGGCCCGTGTACTCCTCAAGAGCCTTCGCATCCGGCTCAAATGGCTTGACCCTCTTCGCAGTGTTCGGCTGGCCATTCTGAGTCCATACGAATTCACTGACCTTTCCGTCAGCGCCCGTTTTAAACTCTAATTCGACTCCCGGTCCCTCGACCTTGAATTTCGTCTGAGATATCGGCACAAGAGTCAATCTCTGGTTTCCCATCGTGCCAAACAACGTTCCGCCCTGGCGTGAGATGGTTGTCACGGTGCCGGGCATCAGCTCCCATTCTCCAGTGTACGAATCCAGGACTGCAGTGGGAACGGAGACCGAATTTGCGTCTTCATTTTCGGGGGTTTCGGGCTTCGGTTCGGGAGCAGGTTCCGGAATGTACAGGTTTGCGATCCGGAAAGCGATATTGCCGGGGTTGAATACCGCATCGTTGCTGAAAACGGTGATCGACAGTTTTTTGGACGGAAATCTCAGCAGGAACGTCCGGTAGCCTGCGTCGCCGCCGCCGTGGCTGATAGACTCGACGCCCCTGTATTCGCCTACCGACTGCCCCAGAGCGTACGAGATCTTCCGGCCGTTGTTAAGAACTCCGCGCTCCTTCATCTTCTGTATGATCCCGGGATCGCCAACAACCGGATCCTCAAAATTCATCGCCCAAAGACTTAGGTCTTCGACCGTGGTAAAGAGGCTTGTCGCACCTACGTTCGCATAGCTCAATACAAGTTTTCGATGGCCGGCCCCGGACGGCGCGTACGAGTACGCACGGTTCTTTACGATCCTCTCGTGATCGTCATAGAAAAGTGTATTCATCATCTTCAGGGGCTTGAAGATCCGCTCATCCGTAAATTCAGCAAACGACTTCCCGGAGACGCGCGCGACAACCTCGGCCAGAAGGGTATACCCCGTGTTGCAGTACAGATACTCCTCACCGGGATCAAAGTTGAGGTCCTCCTGGTTCGATACCAGCTTCAGCACGTGCTCCCGCGTGATGACGTCGTCCAGCCGCCAACCTGCCAATGCGAGCAGATTCCATTGATCACGGAGACCGCTTGTATGGTTCGCAAGATGCCGAAGAGTGATCTTTTTTCCAAAATCATGAAGCTCGGGGATGTACTTGCGGACGTCATCGTCCATTGAGAGCTTTCCGTCAGCCTCGAGCAAAAGAGCGGCAAACGTGGTGAACTGCTTGGATACCGAGGCAATGTGAAAGATCGTGCTCGGAGAGTTCTTGATCCCATACTCCAAATTGGCAAGACCATAGCCTTTGCTGAATACGATCCTCCCGTCCTTGGCCACTGAGACAGAAGCTCCCGGGCCATTGTCGTTTTCCCAAGGCGCCATCACCTGTTCGATCCGCCCTTCGGGAGTCTTGGCAATAGCGTCGATCCTGAGGATCTTAATGTCGTAGCTTCCCGACCCGGTCTTGTTGAGCGGAAAGACCTCGAGCCTGTATTTACCCTTCGCAGAAGTCTCGATAGCTATGAACTCCGGTCCGTTGCTGCCGTTCGGGCTGTCAAAATCTCCGATCTTTTCGCCTTCGGGAGAATAACCGGATATCGCGAGGTCGACCCCCTTCTGTTCAACCACAAGCAATGCAAATTTGTCTTTGTCGAGCTCGACCGTGTAGTTGTGCTTCTCTTCGCCTCCGATTGTGGCCGACTCTACGGATCCTGTCCGAAGCGACTTGGCATTTCCCTGTCCTGATACTGCAACAGAAAAAAGAAAGAAGCAGAGCGTGATAAAAGCTGAGGAGGTTCGCATTCGTTGTAATCTCATATTCAATTCTCCTGCCTGGCGTGCAGGAATCGGTTATTCTGTCTTCTTGCCCTCGAATTTGTTGCCGTCGTTATTGATCCAGATCATCGTTGTCGGCACACCCTCATCGTCGGTCCGAAAATCGATATAGGAATAGAGCATCCGGCTGAAATACTTTCCATCCGTCAAAGGGACCATCTCCGAATAGCTCCCTTCGTTCGCTCTTGCCTTCAGCTTACCGTCCAGCACATCCACATAAACGCTCAGAGTTGGAGCAAATTCGTATTTGCCCGCGAGCTTCTCAAAACCCTCGGGATAATTTCCCCTGGCAGGTGTCGACTTTGCTCTCGACTTGTATTCTTTGCCAAATACGATCGCTGCCAGGTCTCGTCTGAGAAAATCCGCAACTCCCGTCTGCAGGTTTCCCAGAATGATAATGGTCACATCTTCCTGCCTGTAGTGCAGATAGTCCGCGATATATCCGCTTATCCTTCCGTCGTGGCCAAATACATCATTCTCGTTTGATCTGTAGATCGAGATTCCGTAGCCGTAGCCACCGCTATGCTCGGTAAAGAGTTTCTTCTGTGAGGCGGATTTTAGTATCTTTCCGTCCCGCAACGCGTTCACCCATTTTTCAACGTCGCCCACGGATGAGTAGATAGAACCCGAGCCTCTGAAGAAGACGTCGTTGACGTACTCCGGACGGGTCACTCCGTCGTAGCCAGCCGGATCGTATCCTTCCGCGAGATTCTCGATCACCGGCCCGTCAAAGTAGTCGCCGGTCGATGACATTTTAAGAGGTCCGAATATCCTTTCTTCAAGGAAGTCTCCATAGCTCTTACCGCTAACCTTTTCGATTATCCTTGCCAGAACCGTGTATCCGGAGTTGCTGTACGCGTACGTCTTTCCCGGCTCGGAGACAAGGTCATTACCGAAGATCTCCGCAGTGACCTCTTCAAGTGATAGCGACTTGCGGTTGATCTTTCTGAAGTTGGGAAGGGCAAAGATATCTACCAGGCCGGAAGTATGGGTCAGCAGATGATGTATCGTGATGCGATCAGAAGGTCCCGTTTTACCGAGATGCTCGGACAGGAGATCGGTAGTCTCCAGTTTGCCGTCTTCTTCTAGAAGGAGTATCGCCGAGGCGGTGATCTGTTTCGAGATGGATCCGATCTTGAATTTGGTGCTGATCGTGTTCTGGAGACCGAACCTGTAACTCGCCTTTCCGAAACAACCTTTGTAGAGAGTCTCCTCTGCTTTCCTGATCAGAATACAGCCGCTGAAATCACCGGTCTTTGCATACGACATCGCGTATGCATCTACCTTTTCTTTAACAGCCTCTTCACCGTGCGGATCGCTTCCGAGCGTTCCCGCAACTAGAATCAAGAGCGTGGCGCAGATTCCTGCGAGTTTCATAGGTCCTTCAATGCAAATTTCGGATCTTTAGCTGATTACACCCCCGACCTCGGAATTATGACATTGGTTATTCTTCTCACGCCGTGCGAACCATTAGGTAAGAGCGCTGCCGGCGTGGCTATCGGCGCACAAACTTCAGGTTCCTGACCCTTCCGGCATCCAGACGGAACCCTGTAGGACTGCCGTTCGAATCCGAGTCGATCGTGATAACGCCGACCGTTTCGTTTCTCCAAAGGTCTTTCACTAACGGCTCTAGCGCTCCCAGATCTTTGTCGTTTATGGAGAGCGAAAGCTTGCCGTCATTTAGCGTGAACTTGTAGTAGGCGTTTACTTCCTCACTGAAGTACGAACCGACAAGCGCACTGAGTTGCGCTTCGCTGTAGTCAGGGGTCTCGTATGCGTCAAACCTGAGCGACGGTCGGCCGTTGATGACCTCTCCGTACCCGTGTTTTCCGCCGTCCCCGTTCTGAAAGGTCAGTACTACGTTCAGACCCGGAAACAAGACCTTCAGCGAGTTCTCGGACAAAGGCTTCACCTCCGTCGGTGGTATACCGTCCCTCTCGATCATCATCTTGCCTTCTTTGGTGAGGATCTTCGAGAAGATCGAGTTCTCGGGATTCCAGAATGTGCCTTCGAAACTCTTAAGCTGTTCGGCTGTTAGCGTCGCATACGTCTCTGGCTCTTTTTGGTCAGTCGAATTCGAAGCATTTCCAGCCGGCGCTTTTTCCTTGAATTCATCCTTCAGGAAGATCTCTGCTATCTCCCTTGATTTTCCGACCGAATTGAAACCGGCTAGATTTGCCAGCACGATCACTGAGAAGTTCTGGTCCGGATATCTAACCATGTAAGTGCTGTATCCCGCCAAGCCCCCGCTGTGCCCGACGGTTCTCAGACCCTTGTGCGTCCCGTTAGAAAGTCCGAAAGCATACCCGGTCGAGCTTCCATCGTTGAGCAGGCCTTCCTCTTCCATCTTCTCGACTAGGGCCTCTTGCTTCTTTCCGAGCTTGTTGTCGTAAAAGTTCCGGTCCCACATCAGAAGGTCTTCGACATTTGAATAAAGACCGCCCGAGCCGACAAGATCGAACCTCATTATCAGGTTGCGATAGCCGTCCTTTCCCGGCGAGTAGCTGAAAACACGGTTCTTGACGATGTGATACTGGTCGTCGTGAAAATGAGTGTTCTTCATTCCCAGAGGCTTGAACATTTCTTCCTCGGCGAATTCCTTTATCGGCTTGCCCGAAACTTTTTCCACGATCTGGGCAAGCATGAAATAGCAGGAATTGCTGTAGAGATATCGGTCGCCCGGCGTGAAGTTCAGCTCCTTTTGACGCCTGATCATCTGGTACATCTCATCGACCTCGATCGAGTCGTAGATATCCCTGCCGGAAAGCTGCCACAGCGTTAGGTTGTCGCGAACCCCGCTCGTGTGATGGATAAAGTTGCGTATCGTTAGCGGGCCGTCGTACTTCGGAAAGTCAGGAAAGTACTTCTGGATCTCGTCGTCAAGACCAAGCTTTCCCTGTTCTTCCAGCAGGAGGATCGCCATCGTGACGAACTGCTTCGAGACCGAAGCCATATAGAAGACCGATTTCGGGGTTATCGGTACATCGTGCTCAAGGTCCGCCGAGCCATACCCTTTCTTTAGTATGAACTCGCCATTCGTGATCACACCGACAGCCGCACCGGGCGAGTCGGTCTTGTTCCATTCGGCGAATAACTTGTCGACGGCGGCTTCCTGTTCTTGGGTGGCCTGACCGAATGCCGTTGCTGCCAGGCAAAACAGGACTACAAGTGCGATGAAGAACGATCTGGGGGAAGTGCTCATATAAGTACAGTTCTCCTTTGAGATCAGGTGAATTCAATGATTTTGTAAGCAATAGGGTACTCTAAATGACCAGAATTCGAAAATGGTCACAAAGCATTGGTCATTGATCAATGTGCATTGACCATTGACCATTGCCCTCTCAGCTTTGCGGCCCTTTGTGAAAACCTCTGTGTTCTTTGTGGTTAAATATTCTTCAGAATCTGAGTAGTAAACGTGAGGTATACCACGAAGAGCACGAAGGTTTCACAAAGAACACTGAGCAATGATCAGTGTGCATTGGTCATTGATCATTGACCATCGACCATCGACCAATGACCATCGCCCTCTCAGCTTTGCGGCCCTTTGCGAAAACCTTGGCGTGCTTTGCGGTTAATCTGGATTGAGGTTCTGAGTTTGTTACAGAAGATCTACCACGAAGTTCACAAAGATTTCACGAAGGTCGCTGAGCAATGATCGTCGTCCCACCCGTGAACGGGATGCTAAATGGGTTACCGTTCACTGCTTTGCGATCTAGTCTCAGCCGAAGAAATGATTCGTAACGCTAAGACCATCCTAAAAAACTTCAGATGTACTCGCGGAAGTTACGGAACTTAGCCGACTGTTCACAGTTTGCGTCTGGCGGGCAAGCCCGCCGCTAAACGGCTCACTGCTTACTGCTTACTGCTCACCGCTTACCGCTTACCGCTCACCGCTCACTGCTTCCTGTACGCGATCTTTCCGCCGACGATCGTGTACAGCACTTCCGTAGAAGGGATCTCGTCTTCGGGAACCGTCAGTATGTCTTTCGAAAGCACGACAATATCGGCCAGCTTACCCGGTTCGAGCGAGCCCTTGATCTCTTCTTCAAAACCGGACTTCGCAACGTTGATCGTGTAAGACCTCAGAGCCTCCATCCTGCTCATCTTCTGATCCGGATAAAAGACCGATCCGTCATTCAGCTTTCTCGAAACGGTCGAATAGTACGAAGCGATCGGCGATACATCTTCGACCGGGGCATCTGTTCCGTTCGTAACGAGTGCACCCGATTGCATAAGCTTCTGCCAAACGTAAGCACCTTCCTCGCTTCGCTTGTCGCCGAGTCGATCGGGCACCCAGGTTCCGTCTGACGTGCAGTGAACGCCCTGCATCGATGCAATGACTCCGAGCTTTCCGAACCTCGGAATGTCATCCGGATGAAGATGCTGTGCGTGCTCGATCCGCCATCGGAGGTCCTTCTTGTCCTCATTCGCCTTGTAGGCTTCTTCAAAGATATCGAGCACCTCGCGGTTCGCGCGGTCGCCTATCGCGTGAATACAAAGCTGATAGTCATTTGCGACGGCAAGTTCGGCGGTCTTCTTTGCAGATTCGATCGGGATGAGGTTCAGGCCGCTCAGTTCTGGTGCATCGCTATACGGTTCAAGAAGCCATGCGCCGCGAGATCCGAGTGCGCCGTCGATCGAAAGCTTGATCGCCCTCACGGTAAGCATGTTGTTTCCGTGACCGATCACTCTTGTGCTCGCAAGGTTCTTCTCATGGTTTTCGTTTGAATCCCGGATCATCATCCAGAGTCGAACCGGCATTTTGCCTTCATCAACCAGTTTCCTGAGGAACTCGACCACGCCGTAACTTGACCCGGCGTCGTGGAAGGTCGTAATCCCGTTCTCAAGGACTTCTTTGGCCGCAAGTTCCGCCGCCTCGCGCATGTTCGCATCACGTTCTTCATCCGTCGCGGGACCTATATTCGCGCTTGAGACCAGCCCTTGCGCGGTTTCCCTCACAAAGCCGGTCGGATTCCCCTCAGCGTCCCTGAGGATCTCACCGCCCGCAGGATCCTTTGTCGAAGAATCTATGTTCGCGAGTTCCATAGCCTTCGCGTTGGCAAAAGAGCCGTGTCCGCTTGCGTGCGTCAGGATCACCGGATTGTCGGGAGACACTTCACTGAGCTTGTCGTGCACAGGTAGACCTTCAACCGCCGGTTCCGGCTTTTTATCCCACTTGTCCTGATGCCATCCTCTCCCCGTGATCCATTCGCCGGGCTTGGCTTTCTTTGCCGCCTCACCGACCATCGCGACGATCTCGTCCCAGTTCTTTGGCGTCGTCAGATCGAGGATCATCTTTGCGTTCCCGATCCCCATAAAATGGCCGTGTCCTTCGTTGAAACCGGGAATGGCAAGGCGCCCCTCGAGATCGATCTTCTCTGTTTCCGGACCCACGTATTTCTGAATCTCTTCGTCGGTTCCAACCGCGACGATCTTATCGCCCTTCACAGCGAGCGCCTGAGCTTCTGTTTCCTTTTCGTCCACAGTGACGATCTTTCCGTTCAACAGCACAAGATCGGCGGGATCGTCGACGGTCGAAGCCGTGTTTTCGCAGCCGGACAATATAAGCGCGAAGATAGCGAGCAAGACGAATGTGCCGTGGGCTAACCGTTTCATAAGTTGTCTCCTTGAAAGCTGATCTAGTGGGGTCGCCTAAGAATATGTGCTAGCGTATTGCGTTTTCAAGCGGGCGGGACAAATCCGGGTTCCGGGTTCCGGGTTCCGGGTTCAAGATTCAAAGTTCAAAAATCAAAGTTTACGGTTCAAAGAAGAGAGGGCACGTAGCATCGGCGGAAACGCGACCGTCAGGGAGCGTGCCCGGAACGCAGTTCCGAGTTCCTCGATTCAAGTTCAAGATTCAAAGTTCAGAGTTTAAGGCTCAAAGAAGAGAGGGCACGTAGCATCGGCGGAATCGCGTCCGTCTTTGGCTTGCGCCCAACCAGACGCAGCATTTGACTGCGACAAGCTGAAGCTTGTCGGACATTTCATCGGTCGCGCACGCTTTAGCTTGCGCAAAAACAGGTTTCGTCGGTACTCGCATATGCGGGATTAAGTCTCCAAACATTTTGAAGGCGCGCACAATCCCCGTCATTACGATCCATATATCTGAGCCTTGAACTTTGAAGTTTGAACCCAACTCGGAACCTGGAACCCGAAACCTGAAACTTGATCGCTCCTGTCTCCTGTCTCCTGTCTTCCCCCCAGACCACACTTCCAGGAAAGTTTGCACCCAAAGCGTAACTTTCCGCATTCCCGACAAAATAGATAACTAGGAGAAGAATCCGGCAACAGGCCTGGAACCGATTTGAGGATCGAACCCGACAGACTTCTGATAGACAGCGCCATTCGTGGCGATGCCGATGCCTGCGGAGAGATCTATCTGCTGCTCAAGGACTCGATCTACAGCTTTGCGGTCCGGATGACAAATGATACAGCGGTCGCCGAAGAGATTACCCAGGACGTCTTCGTTTTTTTTGTACAAAACGGCGACAGGTTCGATCCGGACAAGGGGTCTCTGTTCTCGTTTCTTTGCGGAGTCGCGAGGAACAAGATCCTCAACCACCTGACGAGAAGCGGGACACGGCTCGAACGGTCCGAGACTGAACCAGGCGATCTCAACGGAACTGACGGAAGTCCTGTTGGATCACCGCTGAACCTTCTGCTGGGGAAGGAGTTTTCTGAGGTGCTGGAGGAAGGGATTACCGCGCTGTCGGCTTTGCAGCGCGAGGCGCTACTACTAAGGGAAATGGAAGAACTCAGCTACAAGGAGATCTCAGAGATCACCGAAACGGAGGTCTCGGTGATCAAAGGAAGGATCCACAGGGCACGAAAGGCGCTCGCTGTTTCGTTGGCACCCTACCTCAAAGATTCGAGAACGAACGCATATGAACTGCACAGAAGTTAGAGAAAACCTGGACAGCCTGATCGATTCCGAGCTCGATGCGTCTACGAGGATAAACGTCCTGGCGCATATTGAAGCCTGCGCCGGATGCAGGATCGAGTACGAGAATCTGCGAACAGTGTCGAAGTCTGTAAAGCGGAACGCGGTTATAGAAACACCGAAGGCTTTGGACCCCAGAATCCTCGCTGCGATGAACACTGCGCTCGAAGAGAAGAAAGAAGCGGCCAAGCGCGATAGACCCGGGCTGTTCGTCTTCGGAAGGCTTGCATTCGGCGGGGCGCTTCTTGCATTGCTGATCGTGGGCGGACTGGCTTTTCAGCTAGGACGATTGTCCGCCGAACCGGCCGAGGTCAGCGTACGACCCGGAAGCCGCGATGCCTATCTGACAGATGATCGGGCGCCGGCGACAAAGATCATAGAAGTTCCGATCGTCGAGGAAAAGATCGTCAGGGTTCCGCAAATCAAGGAGAGGATCGTGACGAGAACAGTTTTCAGATGCGGCGAAGACCCGGGCGAGAACGAGACCGCTTCGATCTCGGGCGACGTGCCGCTACAAAGCTATGTACGCGACGGAGAGTATCTGACAAGGGCAGATCTTGAAGGATTTCAACCTGTTTCCGAAATGAAACTGAACATAATGCGGAGGGACGAGGAATAATGACAAAACTTACTAAGCAGCTAATGGGCGCGGCAGTTCTGGCACTTTCCATTGCCGGAACAAGTGCAGCTCAATACGGGACGATACAGACGAATGACGGCGTTTCGATCTCGATCAAGACGGTCACGACGCCAAGCGGCAGCAACGACCGTTCATTTGGGAATATCTACTCAAGCCAGTCCGAGGGGATCGTGCACAGAGTGATGACCGACCGAAAGAACAAGATCTACCTGGGTTATGACCTTTCTGTCGAACGGCTCGGTGATTCCGGGCAATTCAGGGTCACGATAAGACCGCTTTCCAAGACCCCGGACGCGTTGACCAAGAATTCGTCGGGCGGGACGGGAGCAGTTCAGGGAAGCGGCGAGGGCGGCTATTCTGTTTCTGTCGGTAAGAATAGGACGGGAGCGGTTCAGGGAAGCGGAGTCAGTATGGCTACCGGCAAGAGCGGTTCGCCTGACTACACGGACTACTCGCCTCAGTCGCTTCAGAGCTATCCGGACCCGGTAGTAATAGATGACGGAGATTCTATCTCGATCGATCTCCTGGAAAATCCGGCAACCGGAACAAAGATCTCGGACGTTATCACGATCAACTATCGTGGTGGGCAATTTGGTGCCATTTACTCGGCCGACTCTTCGGCTAAAGACTTCACAATGGACGATCTGATCCTCCGGATTGAGTATCCGTCGATCCAAGTTAACGAAGAGCGATTTACTTCAAGAGCAGGTGTGGCAGGGAACGTAATCTGGGTTTACATTCCTGGAAAAGGCAGATTCGTTTTTTCCTTTGTTCCCCAACCCGGATATGGCTTTACAAAGACAGGCGTGATCGAGGACAAGAATATCCGTTTTTCTTTGAACGGTGATGTGTACAATCTGACGTCAAAATCAACGGTTCTTTGTTATGGTGGCAAGTGGAATCTTTGGGTTATGCACGACGCCGACTACACACCGGACTCATCAGGGATTAACCCATCTGATCTTAACCTCGGCGGCACAAGTTCCGTAGACCTCCTGTTCAGGGCGCCGATGGAAATGATGGAGCTTTAGTGGATCAAGGGGTCCAGGAATGTTTCAAGAGGCTGCCTGAAAAGGTGGTCTCTTTTTCCTTTCAGAGAACGGGAAACCCCTCTGACAGGAAAAGAACTGCTGTCACTCGCCCCCTGCTTAAGCGGTGGAGAAGTTAGCATGCATCACAACCCGCAATTGGGGCATTGGCCTGGAAGATCGCTGGCGAAAGCAGACCGCAGATAACGGAGAACCCCTTTCTTCCCCCTGTTGAAACGGGGGCAACTGACGATCTGGCTCAATCGAAACATCGAGACCCCGATTCCGGCAAAGCGAGAGGCTGCCCTTTCGGACAGCCTCAACGGTCGAACGATCTGAAAGTTCTTACGGATCAGCTACCACGTCCACGCCTGATACGTTTCCGTTAACATCGATGTCCTGCGGTGTAAACGTGTACCCTTTGGCTCCGGCTGAGACCGTGTAGGTTTGGCCGGGCTGGAGTCCGCGGATCGTGTAATATCCGAACATATTGCTCATAGCGGAGAACGTTTCGCCTCCTCCTGAAGCAACTACCCAGGTGTAGGGCAGCGGCCTTCCGTTCGAGGAAGTCACGCGTCCGGACATTGTCGCTGAGGCCAGGGCACCCATCGGAGCCATCACCTGGACCACGATCGGATTGCCGGTCTTGAAGAACCCGATTGTCGCGTTCTTCAGCTCAGGCGGACTCGTGGAATCGAAGCGGAAGTTGTACATCGTGCCCCAACGGATCGCGTTTGCGTTCTGGTTCTGGGCGAACGACTCTGAGCTCCAGGTCATTGAGTTCGACGTAAGCGTTTCGGACCACGCCGCACTGCTGAATCCGGCGTCGTTGAGCGTACCGTCGTTCGGAGAACCCGGATGCTGGGGCGGCGAGTGAAATCCTACGTTCTGCACGGACACTCCGCTGCCAAGCTCAACGGCGAACGACTGAATAGCACGGTCAAGATTCTGGTTATAAACCGCGTACTCGTAATGCCAAACCCCCGGACCGGGACTTGTGACCTTGTATGCCACCGCTCCTACGCCGTCAGTTCCAGGTGCGGGCTCAAACGGAACGATAGTCGCTCCTGGCCATGCTTCGATCGCTGCCTTTTCCCTTTGGGTCGCTCCGACCGGCGAGAAACCGAATGGGCTTCCGGTGCCATTGACCGAGTACTGGCGGTAGGAGACATTGTTGTACATATTGCACTCGCCGGGATTCGCCTCGCACCAGGCATATTCGTGCGGAGTAATGTACTGTCCTTCCGCATAATAGGTGGCGCCGACGTTCTGCGACGTATCGAGATCCGAGATGTTTGTCAGGATCCTGTGCGTAATTCCCGAATGGGCATGGCTTGAATGGTCGTTCGGTGGAGTCGCCGAATCGCCCCTCGGATAATGACCGTCAAACGGGTTGATCCACGCGCGAGATCCGAGGTTCGGTCCCGCGTTGAGGCTAGCAGAATATGGATCGGAACAACCCGAACCAAGGCGCGAGCCGCCGACGCCATTACAACCCAGCGCGCAGAGGTTTTGAGTCAGAGCGGTGAACGCGTGTTTTACGCTCGATTGTCCTATCTGCTCAAATCGGGCGTCGTTGTTCGATCCGCCGCTCATCCTGTACAAGTTCTGCGGTATCACGGGGTGATCGTTATCAGGAAGCCTGAACCAGTTGAGATTCTCAGTACCGTAGTTGCACGAAGTCGTGCCAAGCGCCAGACCGACCTGAGACCCGCTAACTCCGAACTGCGAAAGTCCAAACACATCACCGACGACAACATCGGGGCCGGGCGTAGTGCCTGCCTCGGGGCTGTCAATTGCCGGCAGCACGTCCGAAGTGATTGCGCCGTCAACCAGCTCGGCTACCTCGATCGTGTGCATCTTGGCGGTAAACGCGAACTTCCCGACGACCGACCCGGCGATCCCGGGCTGACCGATCTCGCTCGCAAACTCCTCAGACACGAGAATTCGCCCGCCTTTGACCGTCAGAATTCGCTTGCCCGGCTGATAATCGAAGGTGTGTCCCTCGATATTGAAGAACGTGAACCCGGTCTTGTTGTCACGAACCGTAAGTTCGTACGGCTCGCCCGGCATCGACCTTTCGACCATAAGCTGTTCATAGGATGAGTTAAGCTTTCCGGGAAGCTCGGCCGCATTTCTCGGTATGATGGTCATCGTCCCCGGGATCGGGCCTCGCAGCTCGTCCTCGAAAACTATTATCGAGAAGAACGAATTGCGTTCTGAATCAAAGTTCAGCTGCCTGGTTCCCAACGGCTTCGAACGCAAACGCTCGCCGTTGAGCCGGTCAAGATCGAGTTCAAGCGACACCGTGCCCCTGGACACGATCATCTTCTCGAGTGTACCGGACTCGCCGTTAGGCGCGGTTTGCACGGATTCGGTGTAGTAAACCAGAATTCCGGCAACCGGCAGAAATATCGTCAAAATTGCTATTAGCAGTGTTCTTTGCATAATCAGACAGCTGACCTCCCCCCGGGCCTTGTTATTGTAAAAACTATTGTTCAAACGGTGTGCGGAGAAATGTATTCCTTTGTAACCCACCGTGGGCCTTCTAATCAAGTAGCGTATACAATCGTATTTCCTTAGTTGAAGCTTGTTTTCGGCGCAAAAGGTATGGCAAAGGACTGCACAAAAGGACCCGGCCGCAAGCGGAAGTCGATAGAACTGCCCGTGTTGAACGATGCCGCAGGTAAGGACGGCGGAATCCGCAAGTCCCGAAATGCCGGCTGGCGGGCCGCCGTTCTGATCACCATCAATCTGCTGATGATCGCGCATATTGTCCAGTGGCTATTGATGGGCGAGACAGTTTCGCCGATCGAACCGTCGGAAGCGATGTACACCATCCAGGACGGGGCTGTTAATGCAGGTTTCATCTTTTTTTCGCTTGCGATCCTCGCGACGCTGATCTTCGGCAGGTTCGTTTGCGGCTGGGGCTGTCACATCATCGCTCTTCAGGATCTGTGTGCGTGGCTACTCAAGAAGGCCGGTCTCAAACCAAGGCCCTTTCGATCACGTCTGCTCGTTTTTATTCCATTGGTCGTTGCGCTGTACATGTTCGTCTGGCCGACCGTGTACCGGACGTTCCTTGCCGAACAGAAACAGCCGCTGATCCCGGAGTTCTCGAATCACTTGATCACCACCGATTTCTGGGCGACGTTTCCGCCCGTCGCGGTGGCGATCCCTTTCCTCTTCATTTGCGGCTTTGTCACGGTCTATTTTCTGGGTTCAAAAGGATTCTGTACTTACGCCTGTCCATATGGAGGATTCTTTGCGGTGGCGGACAAGGTAGCGCCCGGCAGGATCCGTGTCACCGAGGACTGCGAACAGTGCGGACATTGCACAGCGACGTGCACTTCAAACGTTCTTGTTCATAAAGAAGTAAAGGAACACGGGATGGTCGTAGATCCCGGCTGTATGAAATGCATGGACTGCGTAAGCGTATGTCCCAACGACGCCCTCTATTTCGGTTTCGGAAAGCCGGCTGTATCCGTTTCCGAACCTGTCGCTAAACGCTATCCCTTAAGCTGGCCCGAGGAGATCGCAGGTGTTGCGGTCTTCTTTCTGAGCTTCCTGGCAGTTTGGAACGTTTACCAACTGGTGCCGATGTTGATGGCGTTGGGCATCGCTTCGGTAACAACGTTCCTTGTCCTAAAGGTCTGGAAGCTGGTCACAGTGAAAAACCAGGCCTTCTACGGTTACAGCCTTAGATCCTCAGGGAAGATCACGGCCGTCGGGTTCGTGTTCGCGTCTGCCGCGATGCTGTGGATCGGCCTCAATGTCCATTCCGGTTGGGTCAGGTACCACGAATCCGCGGGTACTCGGGCTTACGAGCAGGTACGAATCCCTGATGAGCTCGCCCTGGCGCAGCCCGATCCGAGAGCCTGGCTGAGCCCGGATGACCTCGCGAACATAGAATCGGGAAGAAAGGACTTGTCGAGAGCGCTGGCGATCAGCCTGTTCACGAACTCTGAGGCGCTTCCGAAACTCGCCTGGTTGGAATATCTGGGCGGAAACACGGACCGGGCGATCGAACTGCTGGAGAGGTCCGCAGATGCCCAACAAGGGCAGGCAAAGGCGCTTAGCCTCTATTACCGAGGGGCGATCCTGAACAGGACAAGGATGTTTGAGGAAGCTCTTGCCAGCCTGGACAGATCACTTGAAGAAAGGCCGGACCTTATCCTGGCCCGTGTCGAGCGCGGCGAATCGCTGTGGATGCTAGGCAAAAAGCAGGAAGCGATCTCAGTCTGGAAGGATGCAGTTGCGAAGAACCCTCGACTTGCGCTTGCAAGTGATTTCCTTGCGGGAGCCTATGACAGCTTTGGAAATACCGGCGAATCGGTGAAGTACGAACAGCTGGCGAATTCCTACACTCCTTCGGATCCTTACTTTCACTGGATGCTCGGCCTTCGCCTGAAGCATGTCGGTATGGACTCTTTGGCCGATGAACGTTTCGAAGAAGCGGTAAGACTGAACCCTTCGTTCAGGAAACTGAGTTCTCCCTGATGATCGGACCGCAGACGACCCGCCTTCATCGAGAGCCGGACACGAACAAGTTACCCGAATGATATAAGATGGTCGGCCGGAAGCAGTTAAGCCTTTCCCATTTACTAACTTCTGGAGGCCATCAAATGAAAGCCGTTGCAGTTTTTCTCGCTATCCTCGTCGTCGGCGCTTTCTCAATTGCCGGAGCACAAACAAAGAAGATGAAGATCTACATTTCCGCAGATATGGAAGGCGTCGTCGGAGCGGTTTCCGGTGACCAGCTCGGACCAGGAAGTTTTGAATACCAGCGCTTCCGGGAGTTTATGACCGAAGAGGTGAATGCGGCGATCGAGGCCGCCTTTGAGGCAGGCGCCACGGATGTAGTCGTCAGCGATTCGCACGGTAATGCGCAGAACATTCTTATCGAAAAGCTCCCAAAGAACGTGATGCTTGTCCGCGGGTTTCCAAGGCCCTTGATGATGATGGAGGGGATCGACGAGACCTTCGACGGCGCGATCTATCTCGGTTACCACTCAAGCACGACTAATCCTGAGGGCGTCCGCGCGCACACGATGTCGAGCGCACGTCTTGCGGACGTGAAGCTCAATGGAATATCGATGACAGAGGGAGGATTCAACGCGGCGATCGCGGGACATTTCGATGTGCCTATCATAATGATCTCAGGCGACGATGCCGCTGTTAAAGAAGTGCAGGATCTGCTAGGCGACGTAGAAGGCGCGGTCGTGAAGTGGAATTACGGATTTCATTCTGCGAAGACAATGATGCCGGAGCCTGCGTATGCTCTTATCAGGGAGAAGGTGAAGGCGGCCATCGGCAGGATCGATGAATTCAAGCCGTACAAACCGGAGAAGCCTCTCAAGCTGGATGTGACGTTCAAGAACTACCGGCCCTCCGAGATCCTAAGCTATCTTCCGATCGTCGAGCGTACGGATTCGCACAGCGTCCGGTTTAACGGCAAAGATATGATCGAGGTCTCGAAGTTCCTGACCTTTGTCTTAAACTACGAGCCGGGGCTCGAACCGTGAGCAGTTCCGGGTTACGAGCACCAGGTTCCGAGCATCGCGAGAACTTCAGTTTGCGCCGTCTCTCTTTTCAAAATGGAGTCAGCGACAAGCTGAAGCATGTCGAACATTCTCTTGGGTGCCGGATCTCCAGACCGGTTCATCCTTGAGAGCCTACCTGTTATTTACCTTCTTCTCGAAGGGATACAGCCGGTCGATCGGCGCGAACTTGTAATTCAGAGCATCTAGCCGGGTCGTACCTACCCAGGGCCCGGGAGCGTCAACGACCAGAATGGTCTTCGCAAACCCCGTTTCATCAAATCCACGCCTGAAGTGGACCCGCGACTTGACCACGAAGACCTTGTAGTTTGCCGGATCGATCGGCCCCAGCTTTAAAGGATACAGCACCTGTTCATACGCCGGAGTCAGGAGCAGCATGTTGTTGTTTCCGAACTCGACGGCCACGATAGAATCGTATCCAAGCCCGGACCCGATGTAGCGTATCGTTCCCCGGATGCGCACCGGTGTTCCGGCCGATGCACCTGTAAATCCCCCAACCTCCAAATCAAAGCTGTCACCCACCGAAGCATTCTTTTGTGACAATTCGGAAAGTGCTTTCTCGTCCCTTAGCGCCGCGAAAAGAACATCGCTGACTCCCTGATCGATCAATTCCTTTAGTATCCAGGTTGAATCGCCAGGACGGTCGGAATAGTCAGCCAGGACAACCGGGAACGCGCCGTCCGAGATCGCTTTCTTCGCCGATCTAACGGCGTCCGCCGGCATAGGAAACTGGCCGGATGCGAGGTCTTCCCGAACACGCCAAATGAATTCAGACATGTCATCGGCGATCCGTTCTGCCAGCTGCTGGTCGTCGTTGGTCATCACGTGTACGGTCGCTCCGACATCCGGGACATCAGACCAGGGATAGCCGTAGAAGACACTGACGATCGCCCCCGGCTCCCGGGATTCCCAGCGCCGCGCCCGTTCCATTATGTCCATCGATGGGGATTTCCCGGTCCACTGCAGGACGGTCGGCGTGATTATCCCGGGCTTCCGCGTTGCAGTTGCAGACCTGTATTCGCCCTTCATCATCAGGCGCAGATAACGTGCGGCTCTCTCGCCTTGAATGAAGGCATCGTAATGCGGGTACCGCTTTGTGACGAAAGCGCCGTTTGCCCACTTCAAGAATTCCTCATCCTCATTGCCGTGAAGATCGAATGTCCCGACGATCGGAACGTCTTCACCAACGACCATGCGAATGCGTTTTGCTATCTCGGCCTCCGGCCGCGGAATCTCTCTGACCGCCATCGCGCCGTGCAATGCGAGATAGACACCGTCTATCCTCTTGTTCGATCTGATCTCTGAAATGATGCGCCCCATAAAGAACTCGAAGCTCTTCTTTGAATTCCAGCTCCTGGAAGAACCGCCAAAAACTGCATACGGAGATGAGATACCCACCAGCTCAAGATCGGGATACTCGCGTGCCTGTTTCACGAATCCCCGGATATAGCTTCCGGCGGTCAGGACCTCATCGCCTTCGAGCATTGATCGAAGACGGGTCCAATCCTCCACCTCGGTGTCGCCTCCGGGGCAGAACGTGCAGGTTTCGTGTTGGTAGCGGACTACTGCCACGCGGTACGTTTTCGATCCTTCAGAGGTCCGAGCTTCAACTAACGCAGGAACAGCATTTATCAGAAAGAAGATAGCCAGGCACCCTAAGACCGAGCTCGTTACTCTTTTGGTGTTCATTGTTCGATCAAGATTTTGTATTTTCTCAAACGCCGGGGCTGTATTCTGTGGCCCAATTCGGATGGGCACTCCCTTGCGCTGCGAATTGATTACTGAACCACGATGTTCATTTCGCTACTCTCTTAGAATCTTCTTCAGTCTTTCAACTATCTCGGGAATCAAGACGTTCACGTCCCCTTCGATCCGTACACTGGCTTGGCGGTCCTGTGCGGTCGGCCCTCGATTGATTATTACGTAGGGAACTCCTTTTCTGGCGGCAGCCAGAGGGACCGAGGCCGCCGGATGAACCTCAAGCGTTGAACCGATGGCGACTACAAGATCAGCCTTCTCGGCAGCTTCGAATGCCTGTTCGAGCAGACGTTCCGGCATTTGCTGACCGAACGAGATCGTCGCCGTTTTGAGATATCCTCCGCACTCACACCTCGGGCAGGCACGCGTTTCCCTGAACTCCCGGAACGCGGGTTCCGGCTCAGTTCTGTTTCCGCATTCCACACATTCAACCCACCGGTTCGTCCCGTGGAGCTCGATCACAGAGGAATTGCCCGCTTGCTCGTGAAGGCCGTCGATATTCTGCGTTACAAGCGAATCAAGCCTTCCTAGACCCTCCAGCTCCGCCAGGGCGAAATGTGCCTTATTCGGTTTGGCGTTTCGGAATTGCTCAAATCCCTCGAGCTTGTAGTCCCAGTGTTCGATACGTGCCGTCTCAGAGGCGAGGAACTCCTGATAATACACGGGTTTCCTGGATTTCCAGATCCCTTTCGGCCCGCGGAAATCGGGGATGCCCGACCCGGTGGATATCCCTGCTCCGGTGAAGAAGAGCGGCCGGGCTGCTTTGGAAAGCATCGCCGCAACGCCCTCTGTCTGCCGTTCAGTATTCTCAGGAGATCGGTGCATCTATAGTTGCTAGATATTATGCCGAATCTTCGAATTGGGGAAGGTTTCGAGTCGCCGCTCTTCTGTCTTCTGTCTTCTGTCTCCTGCCTCCTGCCTCCTGCCTCCTGTCTCCTGTCTCCTGTCTCCTGTCTCCTGTCTCCTGCCTTCTGACTTCTGTCTTCTGACTTCTGTCTCTCGTTATGCCCGTCGCTGGCGCTCCGGGTTCTGATTCTGTCTCCTG
>ERZ869936.635-NODE-635-length-31000-cov-5.249152_pt1 | contig 31000 bp, 33 predicted proteins | sample MGYA00520876_ERZ869936 | MGnify/ENA primary metagenome ERZ869936 (study PRJEB32218, sample SAMN09650985) | biofilter metagenome | isolation source: enrty point of leading RO module | place: Saudi Arabia: Thuwal, RO plant located on Red Sea | collected 2016-02-17 ... | reverse complement strand
CGTTAGCCCTTCCGGTCAGCTCTGTCAGATGGGCCAGATAGAGGGCAGAGTCGCACCCCTCAACGTCTCTGAGTCGTATGACGAGTGATGAACCTGACTCGCCTTGCTTTCACAGCAACAGCACGTCTTGCCCTTCCGCTCAAATACTCGTTCCCTGATTGACGTCCAGAGGTCACTCCTCAGGTAGTCGGAGTAGGACGTGAATCCCATGCCGCGAAGCAGAGAATTCCTATTCGAGTAACACTCGATCGATTCACGTCGCGAATGAGACGGCTTCCTGGCCCCCTTGGGCTTCTTCGCCCGTAACGGGTTCCGGTAAGTTCGGGGAGAGACACGTCGCTTGCTGAGCGTCTCCCGAACTGTTTCCGGACAAGCCGGAGTGAGACGAGAAAGCGTGTAGTGCTCAACTGGATTCATCTCGTACATCGCATCATCCGTGATGACGTCAACGAACAGGCCTACCGAGTATCAGGCGAACCGTATTCATCGATACGCGGAACTCCCTCGAAAGAGAACGCATCGAGTCACCCTGACGTCCAATGCCAAAGCGACGTCGTATCGACGCGATTACCGAAGGATCGAGACGTCCGAACTCACGAAGTGCAACGTCATACCTGCGATTAACGTCAGACGACGTCACAACCACTTCACGTCCAACACCCATTGTCATCACCACTAACAATCCTTTGGATGGAGAACGCTGGACGTAGGCCCCCCAGCCCCCCATGAAAAACATGAGAGAACTGGAGAGGCCGGTACTACCCTTCGGCATGGAGCCACGCAGTACCGTTTCGGCCCGTCAGGTCTTCAGTTAAAGCGAGCGCCCCTGACGGTTTAACCCCCAGACGGTCGCCTGTGTCGTGTCTGTCACCTCTCCCCACTGAGGCAGGGGTCTCCTTCAAGCCTTTGGTGACGTTGCTGGCTCAAGTTAGTGTGGCGGGACTCGAACCCGCGTATGTCGGTCCTTCCCCGACTTCTATGGCTTGAAGCCATTCAGCACCGGGACCAACTCCGGGCACACCTTCAAAAGTCCCCTCGGCCGGAATCGAACCAGCCGTTGGTCACCGCTCCGTGGAGGGTTCAGGAAAACCACGGTTGAGTGAGCACGCCAGTGCAAGGGGCGAAGAGGACGACGGGATTAGTGCCCGCATAGACGTCAGGCTGCCATACCTGAGCCCGCATTGCCTCCGCGAAAAGGCTCGTCCTCAAAACACGAAAAAGCCCGAACTGCAATCAGGCCTCTACTCCTTCATGCAACTCGGGCTTTTCGGATGTCGTGTCGGCCAGTTCTAAGGTAGAGGACAACTGGCTGATAGTTCGGGTTATTTCATTGCGATGTCTCGCAGTGGAACGAAAGGTGGTCCTGCTTCACGCGACGTTTTCTACCGAGTGATTTACGAATGCCAAGACAAAACCAGCCACTGTGACGCGTTTTGTTAGGATTCACGGTTTCCCCAGTCGTCGACTTCTTCTTGTGTGATCCGATCCGGAGCGTTTGGATTCACCAGATGGTTGAAAGCGGCGAGGTCGTAGTGGAGCGGACGTTTCTTCTGCAGGACCGCGAGCTGACGTGACTGCGGCCATTCGGCCTTGTTCGTCACTGCGTACTGATTGCACCATGCGCAGAGGACCAGGATGGCGAACGGCTTGTCGAGTGCTTTCTGACGATGGATGCCGTTGGCGATCTCATGGCAGTTCAGTGCCGCGAGTTCGGCCGGCGTGTTTCGGACGTGCCGGCCTGGAGCGGCACCGCATATTTCACAGCGACCGACTTCCTCGCGGAGTGCGGCGCGGAATGCGGTGACTTCCGGATCCTGTTTCTTCATGACGAATATCTCTGGTTGTGGAGATCGCAAAACAGCATGGAGTGCTCAGCGGTCATATCTCCGCATTCAACGCAATAGATCGGACGTCGGTATTGGCGATGAGCGGGGAACTTGGGATCGGGAGCAGGCTCGCCGATGTTTCCAGCGGGCTTCCAGTTCGGCTCGTCACGCCATCCGTCGTTGCAGCCATCGACCTGATCGCCTTCCTCGATGATTTCGCCGTTCAGTAGACGTCTAAACATCGTCACTCCTCAATCCGGAAACCGATTTCTTTGGCATCGCTCTTGATGTGATAGACGTACTTGTCCGAAACAGAAAGATCCTGAGCGATCTTCCGCGGGGGAATGCCCTGCATGAGTCGGTAGAGAATCAGCAGGGTCCGGGACTTGCCACGTTGTATGTTCTCACGCAGTGGATAGCGCGGAGTGACGTCAAACTCACGACACGCTTGACGTATGTAGTTTGGTGATATCTCAAACTCCGTTGATGCATCACTGGTTGTGTGAGTTTTGCAATACTCCGCTATCCGTCTCCGACGTTCCCGGCGTTCCGCATGAGTCATCCTCGGCATATTTGATGTATCTCCTGTATATGGACATGAGGAATCCGTACTGGGCAGCCTGCAGCGATGCGCTATGCACGTGAGCGATACGCTGAGCATCGACTGCGAGTTTCCGCAGGTCTGTAGTCAGTTGAGATGGCATGACGCATCCTTAGGGCTGGGAATCAGAGACGAGTTTTTGCCACGTCTTCAGGAATCGTGTTCCGTCCCGTGTCAGACGATGAGTAGTGAACTCACCATCGCGCGGATTGCATTGTCCATCCGGTTTACGTTTCTGCGTGACTTTGCCATCAGACCGCATGCGATGGAGGTACTTCCGCACCGTGGCGTCCGAGTATTGAAGACCCCGTTTTTTCAGTTCGCTCTGGAGTGAAGAAACGGTAGTTGGCCCTGTCTTCTTCAGTGCAGCAGCAATAAATGCCTGAGCTGGAAATGCTGTCGCTTCAGGTAGGTTCCGTCCTCGGCTCATCGTTCATCCCTGGGCTTAAACGTGGCGTACCAGTGGTAAAAGTAGGTGATTGAAGGATCCTGACGTGCCATGATGCTGTCAGGCTCAACGACCCATCCGAAGCCCTTTAGTGTATATGTCAGCCAGGTCAGAGATTGTCCCCATGCCCATGCGCCAGTTGTCCAGAGAGAAGGACGTCCATTGAGACGAGACCATCGATCAAGCGAATCCAGTTGGTAGTGCCGCCATTCAGGGTCACTGAGGAATTGCAGGTTCATGCAGACCGGATTTGCTTCAGCAAGCAACGGCTGAGCGATCAGAATGCGGTGCTCAGTGGTGTCCGTAACCTGTTTCAGGAAATGAACAGGGCAGGTCTGATGCAGAATGACGTCAAAGAGGACAGAGACGTCCACGGATGGAGCGTGTGACAGGTAATCTTCAAACCTTGATTTGATGTGTGCGACGGTATCGGGAAAACCTTCGTCTGGTGTAGCAGTGTCGACGAGTTCGACGTCTGCTTCCGACAGGTGTTCCGCCAGTACCTTAGAATAATGACCGTTTACTCCCCAGATGCCGCCGAGATCCCGTGCCGAGTACATGTCAGTCGGAAGGCCTGTGATCAGTCTTTCCTTCGAGGCGTCGATACGGCAGGCTGGACCAGTATTCGTTCCATTCACGAACCGTCTCCTCGGTGGGCTTGAGTAGTGGTGCTTCTTCGTCGTCGTCAGGGGTGTGGTAGTCCCGCGCCATCCACTCATCCCTGAGAGACATGTCAGAATTCCTGTTTGCGTGAATCAATTTCCCCGCCCGGCTGAGGACGTGGATATCGCGGTGCCTTACAGTGGTTTATGAGCTGGATCAGTAAACGAGTCATAGTGACAGATTTTGTACGTTCAAGCTGTCGTGTTGCCGCACAGATCAGGGATCGCGACGTCGGAGTCATGACTCGTTCCGGTGTTCGATTTCGATGGTCAGCCTGCCTGTTTCTCCCCAGCGTTTATCGAGACGTCCCGGCCCGATTCCGCTGTCTTCCTTGAAGAGGCAATCGAGGATCGCCTTGTCGATGTTGTCTCTATCCGGACGTGATCGGTGGATTTGGCCGCAGTGTTCAGTTCGCTTCTTCCTGCTCCAGGACTTCGGCATCGGAATCACGGCAGTCCAGGAGAAATCGTCGATCAGGTGTGTTTCCGGAAGGTCTTTGACGTGAAGACGTAACTCTTCGCACCATGCCCGGTAACGCACCACAACCGGCCGCTTCTGCCAGCGGTCGCGCTGCGTCATCCGGGGTTTTCCCATCGGGACGATCGGGATGTCATAGGTCAGCTTTGGCATCGCAGTTCACATTTCCGCAGAGTAATTCCCTGACGTTGAGACCTCCCTGAAACTGCTTGCGAAACTTACGAAGAGTCTCGACCGATTCTTGTGATGGTCGATTACGGATAGCCTGATCCAGCAGTTTCCAGCAGTCCCGATAAACTTTGACTTGACTGGATCCCCCACTGGGGGCGTGACGCACCTTTTCCATCCTGTCGAATTCAGCGATAGGAATTCCGTTTCGGCGCATCACTTGACTTCCCTGTACTATGCCTGATCAGTCAACGGTAAACGCACTGAGGTCTATCGTCTGACGTTTCCAGATGGACTCGTGATCGGGCTGTTCCCATCCCGGCGGCTTGCCGAACTTGTTGGGTACGTCCGGGTGCGGGACTCCCTTACCGTCAGGAAATTTCGCGTCGTTGCAGTCGCAGACGTGCTTCATGTGCGGACCAGCGACGACACCGCAGGATGTCAGGGTGCCAATGTGGACGTAGATCGAATCGCACGACCCATCGACGATTCCTTCCAGGTCCGGTCCGTTTGTATGCTCGACAAAAACCGGACCTGACTCGTTATACGCGAGTGTAAACCCAAGCGCCTCAATAGTTTCCATACACTCTTCGAAGATGACATTGGCACGCAGACGCCGTGTGTCCAGGTCAGGAATTCCCGGTTCGGAAAGTACTTTCTGGAAAGACGCCCGCATTGTGAAGAGATTACTCTTCTGGACAACACCCACTATACCCACGAATCTACCTCCCCGTGATTGAATGATTTCGTGTAGAGTATTTCCGGAGTTTCTGACGTCAAGACAAAACAAGACAGGGTGACTGATTATGCCGGCAACTGAAAATGGAGAGCCGCCGGTACTGGGGAAATCAGGACGACTCTATGAAGTGCCGCAGACACTGAATGAGTTGTTTGAGCATCGCCTGGTACGGAGCAAGCGATATGACGAGTACAAGCGTCGCCTGGACGAGAGGCTTGTAGGGGTCGCGTCATCGGATGGACCGGCTCGCGGGACTATCACCAAGACGCTGCAGCGGGAGTACGGATTGAAGAAGATGGTGATGGAAGTCGAGCGGTTCAAGTTGTGGGTGGAAGACGAAGACGCCCGCATCATGGAGCAGGAGGGCAAGCTCGACCCGGATCAGACGTTGAGTGAGGTGCTGAAGTATCTGCCGCCGGTTGCCAGGACTGACGTCGAACTGGATTGGGTACGGTCCCATCCGGCGATGATGCGGTTTGCTCGCAGTGGTGGGGATCCAGTGCTGATTACGGCCGAAGACCTGCTGACTGAAGGGGTGATGGAGTGCCCCTCGAAGAGTGCGGCGAACATGTTGCAGCACTGGGCGAACGATCCGGCTGGATTCCAGAAACTCCTGATGAGCGAGCAGAAAAAACAGCAGGGGAATGGAACGACGACGGCACGGAAGAAGGCGGGCAAAGGAGAGCCTCAGCCGGAATCGTCAGTTGAGGATCCGGGAGTCGATGAGATCCGGAGGATGATCCAGATCAATGGGTGAGTATTTCGAAGACGTACCGACCGATCGGGATGAGAACCTCCAGTATCGGTTGACACTGCGCGAGAAGGCGGTGAAGTCGTCGGACTTCCGTAAGGCGATGATGGTCGCCTGCCGGGATGACGTCCTCTTCTGGCTTTCCGCGTGGTGCTGGGTATTCGAGCCTCGAAAACTGCGTGATGCGAACGGCAAGCCACTGCCTCAGATTATGCCGTTCATACCCTGGTCTCATCAGGTTCCGATTATCAGGGAACTGCGGGAGAACCTCGGATACCGGGATATCGGAATCGAGAAGAGTCGCGGCGAGGGTGCGTCGTGGATCGGGATCATGCTGGCGCTGCACGACTGGATCTTCCAGGAGTTGGCGACGATCGGAATCGTGTCCAAGGACATGAACGCGGTCGACAAGCATGACGACCCGGACTCGGTGTTGTGGAAAGCAGAATGGCAGTTATCGAAGTTGCCTCCGTGGATGGTGGGAGTGCGGAATAAGGACTGGAAGCGGAGTGTGACGGATCACTCCTTCACGAATCTGCGGAACCGTTCGACGATTGTGGGATCGGCCGCGACCGGTGACGTCGCATCTGGTGGTCGAAAACTCTGGTTCCTGATGGATGAACTGGCGAAGTTTCCGCGGGGGCCGGACGAAGAAGCAATGGCTTCGACGCAGTTCGTCACAGAGTCGCGTCTGGTGGTGTCGACTCCGAAAGGTGCGGACGGTGCGTACTACAAGTTCATGCACGAGCCGTCAGACATGCTGCGGCTGACCCTGGACTGGCGTGACAATCCCTCGCGGAACCTCGGCCTGTATCGTTATTCGAAGGGTCAGGCGATAGCGACGTCGCCCGAGACAAACCCACTGCCGCCGCAGTACGACCCGCCGAATCAGGACGTCAAAGACCGCTGGGAACGGTTGCTCAAGAAGGGGTTCAAACTTGAGGGTACTGTCCGGTCAGAGTGGTACGACCGGCAGTGCGATCGGCCACGTGCGACACCTCAGTCAATCGCTCAGGAACTGGACCGGAACTATGGCGGTTCCCGTTTCAAAATCTTTCATGCGGAGTTTTTCGAGCGAGCTGATGACACGACGATGACGCCGTGGCATCGCGGCCACATGGATTACAACAAGGAGACTCTGGATCCGCAGTTCAGCGTTGATCCGGAAGGACCGATCAGGCTGTGGACTGCACTGACGCCGCAGAAGCGGGTGGGACCACATCAGTTCGTGATGGGGGCGGATATCAGCACGGGACTGGGTGGAGCCTCGACGTCAAATTCCGTGGTGGTGGCGTTCGACCAGGTGACTCAGGAACAGGTGCTGGAACTAGCGACGTCGACCATGCCACCAGCGGATTTCGCGGATCTGTGTGTCGCGATTGCGAAATGGCTGAACAACGCATTCCTTGCGTGGGAGCACAACGGTCCGGGTGCGGCGTTTACCAAGCGTGTATTAGAGATGAACTACGATCACCTCTATCACCGGCAGGTCCACTGGAAGCGTGGTGCCAAGGTGCATCACGAAGTGGGCTGGGTGACGCGCAAGGAGACAAAGGAGATGATGTTCGACGACTTCCAGCACCGGGTGAAGACGTCTGAAGTGACATTGCGATCTCGGGAATTAGTGGCAGAATGTCAGCAGTACGTGCGATTGAACGGGAAAATCGAGCACGTCCAGTCGGCGACGAGTAAAGACGACGCAACGTCAGGCGAGGCACACGGCGACCGGGTGATAGCGGGATGCGTGGCGTTGCAGGCGATGATTCAGCGTCCGGCGAGTAAGCAGGGGCTGGAAGATCGAAGGCCGGATCCACCATCAGGGACGCTGGCGGCACGCATGCGGGAGTGGGAAGCAGAACAGCAGACGGACAGGGATCCGTGGGACGAGACGACGTCGTTTGAGATGGCTCACGGAAAACAGTGGTGACACATAACCAGTCAGGGTGACTGACATGGACGTATACGACAAGAAGCAGCGGCAACGTCTGGTGACGACGATCGAGCAGTCGTACCGGGCTCTGCAGCCGTTCCGTCGCCTGATTGCCGAGTTGGTACGGGAGACAGCCGGTCCGGAATACGGGAATGAGAATAGTTCGGCGCCACGACGTGAGCAGTTACTGAACCTGATGCATCAGGCGATGACGGCGTACACGATGAGTCTCGCGGCCAATCGTCCGCAGGTGCTGGTGTCGACTCCGTACGAAAACCTGAATTCGTTTGCTGCGCACTTCCAACAGGCGACGAACAACCTGCTGGAAGAGATCGATTTCGAGGCGACGTTACAGCGTTGGGTGCTGGACGCCTTCTATTGCGTCGGGATTATCAAGGTGCATTTGGCGGACTCGGGCATCGTGGAGATGGCGCCGGATCTGCTGATGGATCCTGGCAAGCCCTTCGCCTCGAATATCAGCCTTGAGAATTTCTCGTTCGACACGACGGCGAAACGCTGGTCTGAAGTCCGGTGGGCTGCTGACTCGTACCGAATTCCGTTCGAGGATCTGTCGGATCCGAATCTGTTCGATCAGCAGGCAGTACGGAAGCTGTCCCCGACTGACAAGAACAACCACGGCAGCGAGGAACGGCTGGACGAGATGACGTCAGGCACGGATGTGAGTGCCGACGAACTCGAACCGATGATCGATCTCATTGACGTCTGGATTCCTGCTGACGAGATGATCTACACGTTCCCGCTTCAGTCGTCAGACGGGATGAAGATCAACGGACGTCCGATCGCGGAAATGCGCTGGGATGGTCCGGAACACGGTCCGTACCACCTGCTTTCCTTCGTTGACGTCCCGGATAACGTGATGCCGGCCAGTGTCGCGAGTCATCTGAGCGCCCTCGCACGGCTGGCGAATAACCTGATGCGAAAAGCGAAGCGTCAGGCTCAGCGTGCCCGGAATGTGAATACCTACACTCCGTCAGGTGCGGACGACGCACGCAAGGTCAAGACGGCAGGCGACGGCGAGTGGGTTGAGGTCCGCGAGCAGTCAGAAGTGAACATGCTGAGTGTGCCTGGTGTGGATCAGGGCAATCACGCATTCCTGCTGGATGTCATTGACAAGTTCGACCGTTCCGCGGGAAACCTGCAGGCGAAAATGGGACTCGGGACGTCTGCCGGGACCGTTGGTCAGGAAAAGCTACTGCATGGTGCGGCCAGCTCTGAGGAAGCCCATCTACAGAACCGGGTGATGCGGGCGACGACGTCACTGGTGCGTGATCTCGGTCACATGCTGTGGCAGGATCAGGCAACCGTATTGCCAGGCCGAATGGAGATTGAAGGGTCCGGCGGTTTGTCGGTTGATGCGACGTGGTCGCCGGAAGACCGCGAGGGTGATTTCCTGCAGTACAACTTCGCCATCGATATCTACTCGATGAGCTATCAGTCACCTCAGAGCCGCCTGGAAGCGTTGAACGGGGTCGTCACCGGTGTCTATGGACCGATGATGCAGATGCTGATGGCTCAGGGTGGCCAGATCGACATGCAACGTCTGACGGAAATCTACGCGGAATTGCTGCACGAGCCTCGATTGAAGCAGGTGATTCGGTTCGGCCAGCCGCGTGATATGGGCCAGCCACCACCGGCGGGGATGCCGAACAACACGACGCGGGAGTACGTGCGTCACAACGTTCCGACCGGTGGGACGGCGCAGAGTCGTAGCACGACGTTACAGCAGGCACTTCTGGCTGGTTCGGCGAATCAGGATCAGATGGCTGCCCTACAGCAACCGGCGGGAGCGATATGAAACTGACAACACGTATTATCCAATGGCTGATATTAGCTGCGATCTTCTGTGTTGTCCTTGTGTCTGTTGCTGCTGCGCAACTGGACGCGCCAGAGAAAGTCGAAGCCGGCACGTTTGTCTCATTGAAGGCGATTGACGTCCCGGGGGAACACAAGGTCTGGATCGTTCCACGACTACTCCCGGATGAGTCTTACGCGATCGACTCCAGCGGTCATGTGCTCTATTTCGCGACGTCCGTGCAGGGCGTGTATGAGTTCGCTCTGGTGGTGACAGAGGTAACGATCAGTGATGAAGGCACGCCCGATATCTCACAGATCGTCATTCGCCATACCGTCACTGTTGGGAAGCCGACGCCTAGACCGAATCCTGATCCCGACCCGGAACCCGAGCTGAGGGAGCGTCTGGGACTGGCATCGCTGGCCCGTGACACATGCCGTGAGACAGGAGATCGTGGTACTGCTGATCGTATGGCAGGGATTTGGAGATCAGTTGCCGCGGCCATAGCAGCAGGAGCCGCCAACGGAAAAGAGGAGATACTGGAGATCACAATTGGCGAACTACAGGAGTTTGCCGACGAGTTTGAAAAAGACAGCCGCGAGCGAACAGCGTGGCGGGCATGGTCTAACCGGGTGTTTCCTGCGTTCGAGGCGCTCGAAGCGGACGGCAAGCTTAAGACGGACGACGACTATCACGACGCGTGGGCAGAGATCGCTCTGGGACTGGAAGTCGTGGCGAGTCAGTCGAAGGTGCGTGAGGTTGTCCCTCGTGAGATCAAGGGGGGCGACGATGACGCGTGAGTTCCCAATGGGACGACTGGAAGATCCCCGCGTCGTCGATGAGTTCTGTTCTCAGGCCAGACGTCCGGTGTTCGGTGTCTCGGCGGCACCGCTTCAGGACAGCGGCAAAGGCAAAGTGGCGTTGCTGTATCAGGCAGTAGAGCAGGCGATGGGATCGTATCCGGTGCGTCTGCAGACGGTCGGTGACTGCGTTTCGCAGGCCTTTGCGGGTGCGGTCGACGTCCTCGCCAGCGTCGAAAGAGTCATCAAAGGGGAGCGTGAGGTCGTCACTCACGCGACAGCCAGCGAGGCTATCTACGGCCTGGCACGTGTCGAGGTCGGAGGCCGGCGACTCGGTCGTAGTGATGGAGCTTATGGCGGCTGGGGAGCACGAGCGGTTCAGCAGTACGGCACGCTCCTGCGTCAGAAATACGGCAGATATGACCTGACGAAATACTCCGGACGCAAGGCGCGGGACTGGGGATACAAGGGTCTGCCCGACTCGCTGGAGCCGACAGCTCGCGAACACCTCGTCCGCGAGACGTCACTGGTGTTGAGCTACGAAGAGGCTCGCGACGCGATCGCCAACGGCTACCCGGTCGTCGTCTGCTCGAATCAGGGATTCACTCGGTCACGGGACCGTGACGGATTCGCTCGCCCGTCCGGATCGTGGCCTCACGCAATGCTGTTCTGCGGGATGGACGACGCACACAGGCGGCCCGGATTGCTCTGCGTGAATTCGTGGGGGCCGCACTGGATCAGAGGACCGAAGCGGCACAGTCAGCCAAACGGATCATTCTGGGTCGAGGCTGACGTCGCCAACCGCATGCTGCGACAGCGCGACAGCTATTCGATCAGCGATTTCAACGGTTACCCCGACCGCAATGCGACGGTCGATTTCATGGATCTCAACGTCTTCTGAGGTGGGCAAATGCCATCAGGAAACACAGACAAGCTGAAGGCCTGCACTGACGGGATCGTCGCGAAGATGGGCGAGGCACCAGAGCCGTACACGTTCGATTTCGGGATCCTGATCCCGCTGGTGCTTGACATTCTGGTGGAGCAACTGGCCGGCTGTTTCGCGAAGTCGGCGACGCCGGAAACGGTGATGCAGAAGCTGGCGGATCGAAACTTCATGGCGCGTTGGGAAGTGCGGAAAGCGATCAGCCGGGCGTCTCGCGATGAAGGTGCTGGCCTGCGTCATCGCGAGCTGCAGAGGGTTGAGGCCGACATGATCGCATGGGCAACGCAGAACCGCACGGACGCTCTGGCAGCAATGGATGACGTCGCGAGCCATGCGGCGGACTTCGGCGATCTGGGAAGTGTGTTTTAGGAGTGACCATGAAGACGGTCCTGATTGTGCTGCTGGCGTTCACGGATTTCGGCGATCTCGCTTCGGTGTGGGCGGAAGACGAAAAGGATCTCGCGCTCTATTGGCCAGAAGAAAGACGTGTTCCTGACGTTCCTGACGTCCAGGTGGATGTGAAACCAAAGAATCCGCGAGACGCAGTGGTCCGGATTCTGGTAGATCAGGGTGATGATAATGTGGAGTTCGGTACTGGTGTGTGCGTGGCTGAGGATGGGACGATCCTAACCTCATGGCACGTTGTTGATTCAGGGGGCGATATCACTGTTGAGTGGCCCAACGGTGAGCAGTCCCCTGCCGAGTTCATCAAGCGTGATAACACTCGCCAGAACTTCGATTCGATTGCGACGTTGCGGTCAGCACGCGGTCCGCCAGCATGGATACCAGTGTCGAAGGAGCCGTACCGGGAGGGCGATCAGGTCCGTACTATTGGGTATCAGTTCGTGCGTCGGGAACGCAGCGGGAAGATAGAGAGGATCGACGGCTATCCGGACGTCTGGACTTCGTTCTCCATCACGAAAGGTATGAGTGGTGGACCTCTAATCAATGCCGCGGGCGCGGTCGTAGCGATCGCATCCGGACGGGGTCGTGACAGGACGTGGAATAAGAGCGGACCGGGGGAGTGGGGGCCGATTCGCGGCCGGTTCATGGGTGTCGCGCCAAAGAAAGAAATCAAGGCGACGTCAAAGCAGGTTCTGCTATTCTCCATGCAGAACTGTCCGGCCTGCGAAGTGATCAAGGGGCGGTTCGGCTACCTGCGTCGTGGAGGATGGGAAATTGGGGATGATGGGCACATTCGCGTGGTGACGTGGGAAGACAACAACGACGAGTGTGAGAAATGGCGGGTGAGTCAGTTTCCCACTGCGATACTTGTTGACGGTGGAGTTGAGCGGGGGCGGGTGGTTAATCCGTCAGCCGATCAGATTGTCGGGCTATACAACGCTGGTTGATGTTGCGCTCGCTGAATAACTCGAAAAGCAGAGGCTACCTAAAGTGACGTGTCCGTCTGGACTATCGTAAAACAGACCAAAGGCGGACATGTAAAATGAAGATTCTCTCGACGACGTTCGGAATCGTGCTGCTTCTGGCGGTCGGTCCGGAGCCGTTGTCTATCCATCAGATGGTGGGATACGCCGCTATTCTGTCTGCACTGGGTGGGCTGGCGAGCGGCACGCGCGTGACTCGTGACGTCTATCTGTTGATTCAACACGTCTTGAACTGTTGCGTTCTTGGTCTCAGTCTGAGCCTGCTCAGCATCTGGGTATTCAAGGAAAATCCAACCGCACGTTGGGCGACGATTGGTGGTGTAGGGCTGATGTCGCTCGGTGGCATGAAATCAGTGGACCTGTTGTTGTCCGTGGCGAAACAAAAATTCGAGGCGAGGTATGTCGACGACAGTCACTCCAGCGACGAATCGAGTAGCAAATAGCCTTATCCAGAGGCGCCGCGATCTGTGGTTCATCGGCGTCCTGTTGGCCAGCGTAGTCTGCCTGTTTCAGGCGACTCAGCAGGCAGCCGAAGTCGAGACGCGTTCGGACGGCGAATTTGCTCACCTGTATTCGATAGTGCTGCATATCAGTGACGCAGATTTTTCTGTTGCGACCGATGAGCAGGGCCGAATCACGTGGATCGAGTATGAGGTAGAGGGTGGTCCTCAGCTCGACCTGGAAATTGGCGACCGGATAGAGTCGATCATGAAGGCAGACGTAGCTGTCCGGCATCCGGAGAAATACGCATCCGCCATGAACGGTCATCACGGGACACGTAAGGTGTTGACGGACATACCTCGTTGCGAAGTGCGTTGTTCTGACGGGGAATGGCGATGGATCTCGGTAAAGACGTGGACTACTGGACGCGGCGCAATGGCTAATTGTCAGTGGCTGGAAGAGAACTGATTACATTATCCAGTTGACATATGCGTCACCCTGACTGATATTTCCTGGATGAAAGAGTCTGAAAAACCAGACAAGACGGCGAGGAACGGACGTCCGATCGTCAGTGATGCCCTGGGGTTCGGTAAGCACCAACTACAGGACTTCGAGAGGGATCGGAAAGAAAACGGGTTCGTTGGGGTGTCGTTCCGTGAAGACAAGGACGTACCCGGATTTTATCAGGTCGAGTGTTCGTCGCGTGGTGTCTGGGACAGATACGTCAGGCACCGCGGGAACGTGGATAAGAATCGTACGAGTGGTGCCGCCGTCAGTAGTCAGGGGATCCTGAACGCTCAGGAGAAGATGCTGGCGGATTTCGAGCGACGTAAGGAACAACGTCGCAAACTCCTTGGGGAAATTGAATGATCGATACGGATATCGACGACATCGTCAAACAGGTCACGGATGAATGGGCGGAAGGCGTTTACGATGAAGATCAAACGCCTGAGGTAGAGGCTCAGGAAGAAGAACCGCAGGAGACTGAAGGCGCGGTTGAGGAAGGCGATGACGGTTTCGACGAACCAGAAGATGACGCGGCGGACGAGTCAGTCGATCAGGAAGGCGACACACAGGTAGAAGAGGAATCAGATTGGACATCGGGATTCGAAGAACTCGGTGCGAGTTACGGCTTGACTCCTGAGGAGATGCGTGAGGGATTCACGGATCTCAATCACTTCCAAAGTCAGGCGAGGGCGCAGGACCGGGCTATTCTGGAGGCAGCTCGTCAGCAGGTGCCACCACCGCAACAGCAGCAGGCACCTCCGCAGGATCCACGGCAGCAACAGTCAGCACAACAGGCCGATGCTGATCCCGCACTGGACGTCGACGCCTGGAAGGAAGCCGGATATGACGACCAGGTGTTGGGTCTGGTAAATGTTGCGAAGACGTTGCAGGAACGCCTTGACCGCGTCGAGCAGTACAATCAGCAGTCCATCCAGCAGCAGCGTCAACAACGCGAGTTACAGCGCGAACAGGCCGCTCATAATCTGTTCGATCAGATGGATGAGGATGTTTTCGGTCGTGCTGTCGTTGATGGAAAAACACGTCAGCTTGACCAGTTAAAGCTTGCCAATCGAGCGAAGGTTTACCAGGCTGCCGATCAGTTGGCTCAGAGTATCATTGCGCAACAGATGAAACGTGGCGTAACAGAGCCTCAGGTGCCACCGGCGGAAGTGTTGATGCAGCGTGCGTATTGGATGGAATTTGGGGAATACATCCAGCAGCGTGACCGTGAACGTCAGCAGCAGGAAACAACTGAGAAGTTGCGGAAGCAGAGTGGTCGCCGACGTCCGGCGTCAGGGAATCGAAAACCAAGGCCTGTTGAGAACGATACTCCGGGCGAAGTAGACCAGGCAGCGGCTCTGGCGAAGGATCCAGAGATTCGGGAGTTCTATAAGAACGCTCAAGATTATTAGCCGGACACGCTCTGGGGAGCGTTCGGAGCAGGGAATTGAAGACGTCCTGCACACAGAATTCGCGCTTGCGCGCGAGTAAACGGCTTCGTTGGTTGTGACTCAGGTGGAGTCGCCAACGTTGTCGCTCTCCCCAGGAAGGAGTCCTCACATGGCTCTCATGCCAGATCAGATTGACGATTTCGTCTCTCTGACACTCTCCAAGTTCAAGCGGAACAAGTGGACCGACCTGTCTCTTGAACACACTCAGTATGTGTCCTCGACACTGAACACAAAAAAGAAGGTTCGCGAGCAGGGCGGCAAGGATATTTCCTGGCGTATCAAGGTGAAGAACACCGGGAACGCCCGAAATACCGGCATGTTCGATCAGGACCAGACAAACGTTGATGACGTGATGATCTCGGCCAGTATTCCCTGGGCGATGCAGACGACGAACTTCAGTTATGACATCCGGGAAGACCTGTTTCAGTCTGGACCGGAAACAATCATTCGCGAACTCGAAGTCCGCGAGCATGACGCTCTGTCTGATATGGCAGAACTCAGTGAAGAGAATCTGTGGTCGGCTCCGACGTCGAGTTCAGAGAGCAGGCCGATGGGTGTCCCCTTCTGGCTGCAGAAGAATGTGACTGAGCCGGACGGTGGGTTTACCGGCGGCAATCCTTCCGGATGGTCCGGTGGAGCGGCTGGCGTAGACTCGAATACTTATCCGCGCTGGCGAAACTGGGCGTTTAAGTACACCACCGTTACGAGCGACGATCTTATCCGCAAGATCAAGAAGTCGATCACCAATACGAACTTTGTTGCTCCTGTTCCGCATCCGGAACTTGGGTTCGGCAAGCCGGACTGGTGCATGTACACGACATACCGGACGCTGGAGCCGATGGAGCGTCTTGCCGAAACGCGGAACGACAACCTTGGCAACGATCTTGCCCGGTACGTCAACAACGTTGTGGTTGGCGGTGTGCCAGTGAAATACGTGCCGTACCTGGAAGCGAATGATACCAGCGATCCGATCTACGGAATCAACTGGGGCGCTTTCCGGCCGATCGTTAAAACCGGTTGGGACATGAAGCGTCACAAGCCGAAGGTGTCCGCGCGACAGAGAAACGTTCGCGAAGTGCACTACGACAACAGTTGCCAGTATGCATGCTACAACCGACGTACCTGCTTCGTCGGTTCGACAGCTTAGTCAGGGTGACTGATTTTCCGGGCGGTGTGATGATCACCGCCCCCTGTTTCACTGCTTAATCAAAGCGAGGCACGTCATGTCTGCGATCGTCGGGGCTCTTACAGCCCAGTTGCTCACGTCGCACATTGGTCAGCGCGGTACGGGTATCCTTTCGCCGCGTCTCTGGAAGAAGGCTGTCAGGGGTCTGCAGTCACCTGATGGGTCTGGTGCCGGGTTCGGTCTCCTGGACGACTTTGAAAACTTTGGTTCGGTCACTGCGACTGGCCAGAACAACGGCTACTACGCGTACATCGAAGTCGATGCGACGGTAGGTGCCGTACAGAATGTTGCCGATCACAGTGGTGGCGTTCTTAAACTGTTGACGTCGACTGACACGTCAGATGGCGATAACCACAATACGGTCCTGACGACTGGCGGAAACGTTGGAACGCTGGGAGCGATCAGTGATACGGCTGGCAGCGAAAAGCTGACGATCTTCGAGTCTCGGATCCGGCTGCCGAGTGTGACGGACGGTGACGGTTCGATCTTTGTCGGCCTCGGCGAAGAGGGACTAGCCGCGAATGCCACTCCGATCCTGGATTCGTCCGGACACGCGTTGTCTGACGACGATCTGATCGGTTTCTATATCGGTGAGGACGACAACGACGCCCTGAAGTTTGTGTACCGCAAGAACGGTGGTGCAGTGCAGACAGTGCTGACGTACGGCACAGGTCTGGCTGCTGACACCTGGTACAACGTCGGGTTTGTCTATGACCCGTCTGAACCGACCTCTCGCCGCATCACGATCTTCGTGGATAACGAGGAGCAGGGCACTTACGTGACCGGTAGCAACATTGCGGCCAGCACGTTTCCTGACGGTGAAGAACTGGCAATGGTCGCCTGCATCAAGGGTTCCGCGAACAACGATCCGCAGAACTTCCTGATGGATGGCTGGGCATTCTACCAGGAACGCTAATTTCCCGCCCTCGCTGGCTCCCCAGACGGCGAGGTTCAAGGCGTGCGGGGTTTCTTCACCCCCGCACGCTTCTTCTTACATACAGGTGAGCAATGACGTCAGGCGATCGCGAGATTCTACTGAAACTCTGTGGTGGGTCTGTCTCAACTGTGATCGAGGCGGAATATGCTGCCTGGGCGTCGCTTTACCACGGTGCCGGTCAGACTGGTGATCTTGGCCTGCAATTCCTGATTCCAATGCTGCGATCGATGGATGTGTGTCTCGACAGTCATGAGGCTAATCCAGAACCTGTTGTATGGCGAAACATGCTGCAGGACGGATCGACCCGCGTCGAGGCGCAGTTAAACGGTACCTGGAAGCCGGGCGCATTTGTCGGTTTCTCAGAGGGCGGAATGCTGGCTGTGAAGCTGGACAATGATGAGATGGTCCGCGAAGTGCGTCCAGACGTTGTTCGCCTTGCCACTGAACCGGGCACGACTCCGGTTACCAGTCAGACTGCCAATGATATTGACGTTGTGGATCTCACGGGAGATGACGAACCGGATGAGAATCCGAAGCCTCAGCGAATAAAGGCCGCGAAGCGTAAGCCGAAGAAAAGGACGCCACCACCACCCAGGGCGGAGCCGAAAGACATCACGGTGGAGCTTCCGTCTCCGGCTGGCGCTGGTTACGACTGGGATGATGTCCCTCCGCAAGCGCCGATGTGGCTGGCTGCGGGAGCTGATTACCAGGACGTGACGTTTGAGTCATGGGACGAGGAAAGCCAACAGGTGACCGTGCGGACGTCCGAAGGAACACAGCAGGTCAGTCCTGATCGAGTGCAGGTGCTATGAGAAACAACTACGCGGACACGGACGCGCAGCCGGAACTGCTGCAGCACAGTCCGGCCGATAATACGGCGGCAGTCTGTACGAAGGCGGCTGATTCGGAACAGTTCTGGGTTGTGGACTGGATTACATGGTCATACGACGACACACCCACGGGTGGGAATCTTGTCGTGGATATTGGCGGCACAACTGTTCTGGAAGTCGACATCACGACTGGTGGTCCTGGCCAGCTCGAATTCAACTATCCACTGTACGTCGGGACGAAGAACGAGGCGTTGACGGTAACGCTGGCGGCTCCTGGCGCAGGCAAGGCCGGAAAACTGAATGTGAGGATTCGTTAGATGGCTGGAGGCGGGATGTACGGTACGTCCGGCATGAGCGGGACGGTCGCCGAACTGGACGACTACAATCCGGATCTCGTCACCAGCGAGACCAGTGGCGGGAAGCGTGCCAGCACTGACCTCACAATTGTGTCACCCTTTACCGGGAAAGGTCGGGTATTTCGGAAGTACCTGAATAGCCTTGATCGCCTGCCATGCTCAACAAGTCATGCGATTATCTACGACAATTCGTGCGATGCACGATTCCGGAAGCGACTGACGACAAGTGTCTTGCCTCGATTTCAGTCCTGGGAACTGGTGACCGACAAGCACAAGCCGGTGACGTGGATACAAAATGAGCCAGTGAATCAATGGAAGATGATCGCCGCGCGACTCGGGCGGGTTTACTGGTACTGCTACAAGAGGATTCCGCCTTGTCGGTACGTTCTGAATCTGGAAGATGACGTCGAGATTCCTGAAGACGCCTGGCAGAAACTGCAGGCGGTTATGGACATGGACAGTGACGTCGGGACGGTGATCGGAGCATGTAACGACAGACGTGATGCTCCCGACTATGCGTCATTCGGAAAGCCCATAGCGTTCAACTTTCAGGTGAGCCAGGTACTGGGACCAAGTGGGCAGGATCCGGATCACATTGGGTTGATTCAGTTACCGTCACGAGACTTTGGAATCGAGCAGATTGGTGCCGGCCATATGGGGTGCTGGCTGACACGTCGGACGACGGTTGAAGACGTGCCGATGGGTGAGCCGGAGATTGTTGGACTGGCAGGTACAGACATTGTCTGGGGGTGGAATCTTTACAAGCGAGGCTGGCGTTTCGCGACAGACTGGTCTGTGAAATGTCAGCACTGGTCGACACGTGGAAACAGGATTGTGAGCGTGTGATTGAACTCAACTCAGTCGCGATTCTGCATACTCCCAAGTGTGCCGGTACGTGGCTGTTCAATCTGCTGCCGGGGCTCTGTGACGTCAAAGAGCGTCATGCGGTTCCACACATGAATCTGAAAGAAGCGAGGGAATTGACTGACAAGCCGATAGTTGCAGCGGTCCGTCATCCGGAGACGTGGTGGCCGAGTTACTGGAATCATCGGATGCGGCATGGGTGGCAGCCACATACACATATCGTGGACACCCTTGCCAATAAGAGTTTCACAGCGTTTATGCGTGGGGTGAATGAGAACTATCCGGGGTTCTTCTCGCACTACGTTCAAGGGTGGGTCGGCGGACCGGAAGAACCTGTCGAACACACCATCAGATACGAATATCTGGTCGACGACCTGACGGAAGTGCTGGACTTATACGGCGAGGAGTATGACGTCCGGGAGTTCAATCGTCCGCGGGTTAACTGCAGTGACTACGGTACTCATTCAGCGATCTGGGGAGATCAGCGTGAAGCAACGATTGAGAACGAACGCCTTGTTCTTCAGAGGTTTTATTCGTGAGCCTCGCGGTCACGTACAGTGTGCTGAGAACCAGCATCGGCCGATTTCTCGGTTACGGGAATGGTACGTCTAAGGCGTGGACGACGCAGCAGTCTGATGACATTGATCAGGCACTGGATAGTGGTCTGCGGCAGTTCTACTTCCCGTTGCTGACTCCGGAAGATGGTCCGCCGATACGGCACGTCTGGTCGTTCCTGCGACCGTTAAATACGCTGGACGTCACCAGTGCCGATCATATTTACGATCTGCCAGAGAACTTCGAGGAGTTCGTCAGCGAGGGTTTTACCTACGCATCAGACGCTGGGCATCAGCGGATTCAGCGTGTTGACGATGCGAAGTTGCGAGCCGAACGTGCGAAGAATGAAGAGGCAGGACCGCCGACGTATTGTTCGATCCGCATAAAGGATCAGGATCCGGGGTCGCAGTCGCGGTATGAGGTTGAGTTCTATCCGAAGCCGGACAAGGCGTATGTGCTGAGTTACCGGTATCTGATCGAACCGGAAGAGCTGACGGCATCAAACACGCATCCGTACGGTGGTGCGCTGCATAGTGAGACGATTCTGCAGTCGTGCCTGTCGATGGCGGAACTGCAACTCGACGACGATGAGGGCGTTCACACAAAGCGTTTTCTGGGTCTGCTGCAGCAGTCGATCAAGGCAGATAAGGACTTTGAGCGACGTGTCCAGGAGGAAGAACTGTGGCCGGTCGCGAATGATCCGAAGTCACTGGATGTCGACCGTGCATATCTGGAGCGGCTGGTAGGTCGGGAACTCGGGTACGGCCCATCGGCCGGCGGCTGGTCCCGTACGCAGGCGGAACACGTCAATGAGGCAATACGTCAGGGATTGCGCCAGTTTTACTCGCCTCCGGTATTGCCAGGACAACGGCATCAGCACGAGTGGTCGTTCCTGAAACAGGTCGGTCACATTACCACGGTGGCGAGTCAGTTTGAGTACGATCTCCCGGACGATTTCGGTCTGATATTCGGAAACATGACGTTCGATCCGGGCACCAATGTGCTGTACGACCCGGCAGAAGAGGTCAGCGAGTACCAGTTGCGGGCTTATCGTGCGGTTGAGACGGCATCGGGACGTCCGACGCAGTTTGCAATACGGGCGAAACAGAGTGATCCGGCTGAGGGGACTCGGTTCGAAGCGCTTTTGTGGCCGCTTCCGGACGAAGCCTACAAGATGTCATTCCGTTACCTTGTGAATCCGGAACTGCTGTTGAATGCCCAGTACCCAATGGGCGGCCAGCCACATGCTCAGACGGTGCTGGAGTCGTGCCTGTATGCGGCGGAATGTTTGCAGGATCAGAATAAGAAGCAGCATGAAATGCGGTTCATGATGTGTCTGCAAGCGAGCGTTTCGCACGATCAGAAGATGAACAGTCCGGCACGCCTGGGGGTCGATTACGACCGTAGCAACTGGATGGGGCAGGTGACGGATTACCACGACCTCGACGAGAACCTTGTGACGTTGAATGGCGCAGAGGTGACTTGATGGCGAATGAAGCAACGATCTCAGTGAGCCTGAAGTTCGAGAAGGGTGGTGTCTCTGCGTCCTACTCCAAGGGTGGGCTGCAGGTTGACGTCAGCGGTTCCAAGTTCGTGGATCTTGTCCAGGAAATCGGGACGTCAGAGGAGCAGTTAGATTTTGGTGACGTGACGACGCCAGGCTATGTTGTCTTCGAGAATCTGGACTCAACGAATTACATCGAAATCAGGCCAGGAACAGGTGTGGCTGATCTGGTACGATTGAACGCCGGAGAGGTGGCCGTGTTCCGTTTGGCAGCGGATGCGACTGCCCCGTATGCGATGGCGAATACTGCAGCATGCAACCTTCGCATGTTGCTTCTTGAAAACTGAAAACCAGTCAGTGTGACGGAGTTTGACGATGAGTGGTCACAGAGTGATGGCGGATCTGCAGCGTGCCGGCGAGTTCCACGGTCTGAACGATCCGGGCGACGGCGAGGACATTGTGATTGCGCCGGATGGTGGCGGGATGATTGGTATCGTCACGGCTGCGGCTGAGACACGGACGTTGAAGGATCCCCCAGCACGAGGGATCGACCTGACGATTTACATGGACACGGATGGTGGCAACTGCGTGATCACCGCAGACACCTCAGTGAATGAATCCGGCCACACGACAATCACATTGAGTGATGCTGGTCAGACGATTGCTCTGCGTTCGATCGAGATTGGCGGCAGTCCTGTCTGGCGTGAGGTCAGCAACTCCGGGATCACTAGCTGACGTCAGGGTCTCATGAGAAACAGCACCCGGCACACCGTCATGGTGAGTCGGGTGTTTGCATATGGAGATGCTGAATGGCGAGCGGAACTACATTCTCCGGAATGCCTCAGGCGCACTCCTTTGGGGATGTTCTGCGTTTCATCGACTATGTCCGGCACGGATTGTGGATCCTGGAAGACAGTGGGATCCACATAGACGCAGCGACCGGAAAGCTATCGCTTGATCCAGACGTGGCGGCACAGTTCGAGCGGCTGGGGATTAACGTTGATGCGGGTTCAAGCCGACTGAAGATCAATAATTCGTCTGACGTCACAAGTGTAGATGTGGCTCTCGACAGTTTCGCAAATGCATTTGTGGTGACCTCGTCCGCGGTGGGTATCGGCACCAGTCCAACGCTGGGCAATGTGCACATGGCGTTCTCGGGCAACGCCGCTCTGGTGATTGACAGCACTGACAGCAACGACGCGAGCGTGCAGTTTGCAGAGGCTGGAGCACTCAAGTGGTCGGTTGATGCGGACGCGACGTCGTGGTGGGTCACAGACGAGACCAACTCACAAACGCCCATTGTGGTCAATGCGGGGGCAGCCAACAGCAACGCTATCTATGTGTCGGCGACGGGCCAGATCGCCAGTGGTCACACTAATCCCTCATCGAAGTTCCATGCGGTCGCGTCGTCTCCCTGTTACATCCATGCAGAGGCGACCAACTCCAATAGTGCAGCAGGAGTCATATGCGAGAATGACGCGCAGCGGTGGTACATGCGCGTGGATGGAGCGGCGTCCGATCGCTGGGAGTTGCATGACGGCACGAATGCAGTGTTTCACGTTGCGGCCGGTCTTTCTGCGGACACTGTCGTTGTGAACGCGACCGGAGTGGGGATCGGTGTGTCTGCAACGCTGGGGGAATTGCACGTCAAGGATAGTGCGTCACATTGCACAATCGCGGCAGATGCGACTGGTGGGTCCAGCAACGCGTATTTTGCGGCCGCGATTGCAGGTACTATCAAAGGGAACATCGGGTACGCGTCGGCATTTGATGCGATCGTCATCAACACGCCTGGCAACCTTAACACGCCGTTTGTTCTCGAACTGGGTGCGTCCAGCGATTCCATCCATGTGTCATCGGCGAGCAACGTTGGCCTGGGAGACGAAGCGGACAGTGGCGCCCGTCTGCACATATTCGGAACAGATCCCAACGACTTCATCCGGATGGAGTCGACTGATACTGACGACTACTACGCCTTGAGAATCACCGGGGGAGGTGAACTGTATCTGGATTGCTACGAATCCAGTTCCACCACACACCGCTACCCGCTGCAGTTTGATATCGATTCCAGGGCCGACGCACTGGTAGTGAATCAGTACGGAGTGGGGTCCGGTGCAACCTGTAGTTCGTCTGAGGCGATGACAGTCGAGACGTCCGGTCGGAATATCCGGTTCTGGGACGACGTGCAGTTCTCGGGATCCAAGACGTTTTTCGAATACAGCAGCACAGGTCGTACGTTGTCGTTGATGGGCTTTGGTGGCACGTACATGGTCGTGGTGAACTCGGCAGGTGTCACACTGGATGGCGCGGTGACGTTGAATGCCAGCTCGACGCCAGCAAACCCGTCAGCCTCGTCGGAGAGCAGGCACTACACTAAAGGCGGGAAATTTGTCATCCAATACAACGACGCTGGAACGGTGCGATATAAGTATCTGGATCTGACGGGGACAGGTACGACCTGGACACACACCACCTCTGCTCCATAGTGAAGCCATGACTCCAATTCGCATTCCATTCCCGATGCAGGGACTGAATGAGGACACTGCGCTGACGGATCAACCGTCAATGAGTAGTCCGGACCTGCAGAATGTGCGTGCGTACGATCCGGAGACTGGGCGGGCTCGGGGTGGTCAACGTCCCGGACTGAGTAAATACCTGTCGACGCAGGTCAATGGATCGCGTGGCGTGCAGTGTCTTGGCAGAGCCTACGCATCGGTCAGTGAAGCAATGCTGATGGCAGTCAGTGACCGTACGAATGACGTCATCTATGTCGCCTCGCACATGACGACACCACAGGGTGTGCGCATCACTAAGTCGAGCGCGACGGGTACGGTCTGGGACATTGAAGTCACGGGAGTGACGTCGTCTGCGTCCACGTTCAGCGGCGTGAGCGGCATGTGTGTTTCCGGCAGCACGCTCTACGTCTGGTTTGATTCGGTCGACGCAATCAGCGAGTCAGCAGTCTATCGGTTCAACACGTCGGATGGCTCGGCTGTCAGTAGCAATCCGTGGATCAACGAGACTGACGATTCGATTCCGGCTGGCGCATCAGGGATCCAGTACCACTACGACACTACGACACGCGAGACACGGGTGAAGTCGTGCATGGTTGCCCTGAATAGTCGCCTGTTTCTACTGGGAAAGTCCGGGAACAACATCGTCCTGAACAGCCGGACGCTTTCGAGTGGTGCGACAGACACAAGCGTGACTGTGCTTACGGCGACGGGATCCGTGACTGCTCCATTGCGTCTGATATCGACGGCAGGTCTGACAACGGGCACTGACCAGATTGTTGCCCTGGCCCATGAGTCTCACTCGTCGTTCACGCCCGAGACTCAGCCAACAGCAGGATCGTATACAGAGGCGCTGTCACAGAACTGGAATGCGACACCGGTCAGTGGGAATTCGGCGGACGCGATTCGCGATATAGCATGGCATCCACGGACAAGCCTGCTTCAGACGGACGGTTCGATAGTGGCGTGCGGAAAGTCTCTGGGCTCAGGAAATCAGGAGATGGCGGCTCTGTCGTCTGTTAATGGATCGATATCGTTCAGTTACGGAACAATCGGCTGGGCAGAAATAGAGACGTTCGAGAACCATGCAACGCTGACCGACAACGGTGGCGGCGCCTTCTACTCAGAGACAGTCACTGTCTACGGAAGGGCAAACAGTTCGGATAACGTCTACTTTTCGTTTTCAACGACAAGTCAGCCGGTGTCTGGGCCAGCAGTTACGACAAGCGAGACGCGGACAATTACGGTTGCCCAGGACGACATGGGCGGGGCTATCGGGGTACTCCACGACCCGGAGGACTTCGAATTCCAGTTCAACCATCAGTTCCGCGACGTAGACACTCTCTACGCGATTTCAGGTGGCAAACTGCAGGTCGGGACGTCCAGCGGTTTGAATGATCCGGTGTCGGGTGCGTCGAACAGGTTCAGTGTGGCGCGGCAGCAGGTGTTCTCTCAGCAGTTGGGAGACCACGTCTACTTCGCGGACGGTTCGAACGCGTACCGATTCAACGCTAGCACATCGACACTCGAAGCCTGGACGGCATCAGCGGGATCACTTCCTACTGACAGTTCCGGGAACACACCAACACTGATCGAAGCGTATGAAGGTCGGATTGTTCTTTCGGGCCTGCCGGCGGATCGTCGCAACTGGTTTATGTCCAAGATCGGCGACGGCAGGGACTTCGACTACTCGGCCGATTTCGGGGCGCAACGTGCTGTTGCTGGTAACAATGCGGATGCGGGACTGGTGCCTGACGTGGTCAATGGCATGGTGCCGATGGATGGTCAACTCCTGTTCGGTGGCGACCATTCTATCTACGCACTGCGGGGTAATCCTCTGCTGGGTGGATCAATCATCCAGGTCACGAATATCACAGGGATGGCATTCGGGCGAGCGTGGTGTATTGATCCGGAGGGGTCCGTCTGGTTTATCGGGTCGAGAGGATCGCTGTATCGAATGTCCGTTGGTGGACGTCCAGAGCGGATCTCACTGAGGACAATTGACGACAGACTGACTGACATTGATACGTCAACGCATATCATTCGGCTTGCGTGGGACGATGAGCGGGTGGGCATCTGGATTGGAGTGACTCCGTTGGCGGGCACGCTGGGGACGCACTACTTCTACGACGTCCGGACGAATGGTTTTTTCAAGGACGTGTTAGGCAGCCTGAATTACGATCCGATGTCCATGCTGGTGTTCGATGGCGTGAGCGCGACCGACCGGTCTTTGTTACTGGGATGTCGGGACGGGTACATCCGGAAGCTGGATTCGTCAGCAAAAGACGACGACGGGACGGCGATCGACAGTTATGCTGTAATTGGTCCGGTGCAGCAGGAAGACGCTGTACCAGTGATTCTGCACAACGTGTCAGCGGTGCTGGATTCGACGTCGAGCGACGTGGACTGGTCGGTATTGTCTGGGGAATCGGCGGATGCGGCGAGGAGTGCCTCGGCATCGTACAGCGGAACGTGGGTGGCGGGGCGAAACTACAACGAGCGTCCGCGTGTTGGTGGGCATGCGGTTTATGTGAAGGTCCGCAACAACACGGTTAATGAGTCATGGGCACTCGAACGGATCGATGCGGTTGTGAAGCCGACGTCAATGCGTTTTCGCGGCCAGCAATAACCAGTCGGAGTGACTGACAATGCCTGCACAACCAGTATTTCAGGGGCCGAACTTCCCTCAGTTCTCCGCACAGCCTCAGCCGCTCACGTACCAGAACCGGTTGAGTCCGGCACCGACGTATCCCACTGGGGAAGCCGCGGCGAACACGCCCGTGCAGTTCGGCTTGTCCGCTCCAACAGTAAATATTGGGTTCGATGATCAGACAGGGAACCGTAACGCGGGTACGGAAACCGCCCTGATCAATGCGCGGCGGAATGCAGCGTCCAGCCTGGTTCCGACATATAACCAGGCGCAAAGAGCGCAGGAGCAACTCTATCGTGACGTCCTGAGCGGGCACGATGATCGCATTCCGGAGTTAATGACTCGCAACCAGACCTTTGCGAATTCCATTAGGGATCGTCAGGTCGAGGGATATGAAGGTCTGCAGGGTGCATGGCGTGATGCGCTGACCGATGCACAGGGGCGAGTTGGAGCAGCAAATACAGATGCCCTGAATTACATGCGAGGTGCTGGACCGCACACCGGCAGAGGGTATTCGTCCCTGCTGGGAGACATGCAGTCTCTTCGTACTGGTTACCAGCGTGAACAGTTTGGCGATGGGACGTACCAGGGTGTGCTGAACCGGCTGAGTAATCGGTCGACCGATGCTGAAAACCGACAGTCGACGATCAACACACAGGGCGACCAGGCACTGAATCGTGTGCGGAACCGCTATTTGGGGAACCTTCGTCAGAATGGAACGCGAGATGACTCGGGCATACTGAGTGGTTTCACAAATCGAGGCCGAGACCTTGGGGTAGACCAAAGAGCGGTGACGACTGGGTTTGAGGGTCGCGAAACTGACGCAATGGCGACTCAGAAGGACAGTACGACGACGGCGAGCAACCTGACGTCCGACATTGATACGGCACAGGGACGTGTTGAGACGGGATTCGGCAATCTGGCGTCGAGACTCGGCGGAACAGACGGTCGGATGCGTGACGTTGAGGCGGATTACGGAGACCGGGTGACTGGCCTGGATACCCTGTTAGGAGATCGTGGAATAGCGGAGAGGGAGAGGATCCGCCGTCAGTTTGCGGAACGTGAGGGGCAGATAAACGCTGACATGCAACAGCGTGGTTTGGGCAACACGACCGTCCGCACGAATCGTCTCGACAAGAACAATCTGGACCGTGAGTTCGCTTTGCAGAATCTGGATTCTCAGCTTCGTGGCGAGCGGGTGAATCTGGCGCAGCAGACGTCGGCTGACGAGTTGAGTGCCCGCGAGAGAGGCATTGGTCTTGACCAATCGTTGATTGGTGCGGAACTGGCCGCACGTCAGAGGGGCGTGGATTACGCCTATGAGACGGGCCGGAATCTGCAGGGTGCTCAGGCGGCTGAAGCGAACATGCTGGCTGGTTTGCGTGGCGATCGTCTTGCGTCATCTCAGCGTGAAGTGGATCTGGCTCAGCAAACCGGTCTGGACGCTCTGGATGCACGTGAGCGGGCCGCGGCACTGGAGAACCAGGAGCAGCGGGCGAACATTGCTGACCGCCAGGCGTATCAGGGACTTGCCGCGCAGCTCGACGCCGACAGGGCGTATGCACAGGACGCGGCAGCCTCGACGATCACGGGATTGCGTGGTGAAGAGGTCGGTCTCCGCGAGCGTGAACTGGGTGCGAACGTTGGTCAGATTCAGGACAACAGTGCAAGACTGGAGTCGACGACGTCAGGTTATCTATTCCCGCAGTTGAGCAACCGGGAGCAGGCCGTGAACAACATGACAACACTCGGCGAGGACCAGAGAACGAGTGACATGTCGTTGCTGACTGGCCTGACTGGTGACCGTCTCGGCTACATGGGTTCTAGACTCTACGACAGTCCGAGTGCCGTCGATATCAGCAACCTGGCGATGCAGGCCTATAGTGACGTCCCGCAGGCGATTGCTCCGAAGAGGTTTGGTGACGGCCAGAATTACACCTACGGACAGCAGGGCAACAGTCGCGGCCTGGGTGGAGGTGGCAACGTCTACACGTTCGGCGGTCAGCCATTCAGTACGGGCATCGGTAGTGGTGGCAGCAGTGCTGGACGAGAAGCGGGCAGCTTCCTGTCATCGCTTGCCCGGAACGCTCCTGGTGGGGTGTTTGGGTCGACGACAGCAAACAATTTTGGAGCACGACGTCAGTTTGCCTAAGAGTGCATCATGCCGTTTGGAAGCATTCCATTCATGCTGGCAAGTCCCTATCCGGGGTCGGCGCTGGCAAATCGCGACACGATCTATTCGGACGGGCAACCGGTTCCGCGTGGACCGCTATGGAGTCGTGGCGATGGCGATGGCGAAGAAGAAAAATACGTAGCAGCTCGTGAGCAGACGCCTACCGATCCGTATGCAGGCCTGCTGTCTCGGCTGAATGAGGGAGCGTCAAAATACAACAGGCTGGTGCAGCAGTATCGCGACACCAACGTAATGCCCGAAGGACTCAGTGCGGCGTACCAGTCCTACATGGGTGACGTCCAGTCTCTTCCGCTGGTGCCTGGAGCGAGCCCCGAATACCGACAACTGCGGGGTGCGTTGCGAAGTGGCGCTGATTTCCTGAATCAGGAGCAGGGGTCTGACGACACGTATGACTTTGTCAGACAGGTGGCGGCTCCGAATTTCCAATGGCGAGATAATAACGACGGACGTGGAGAGGAAACGGAGTTCCGGTTTGAGCCGGGGGTAGAGGAGTACCGACTGGCAGATAACTTCGGTGGTGAGCTTCCGGGGTATTCTCCAGCGGGAAGTTCGTACAACTACCGCGACGTCGTCTACGACCCGTTCGGTGATACTCTGCTGAATACATACTGGTCACGTCCGTCAGAGGCGGGACGTTCCGCGATGTTCCTGCCCGACGCGCCGTATGTGGTGCAGGGATACGGGGATCGACTGACGAGAGGTCAGCGACCGGGCTATGAGACGTTCGATCCTCTGGCAGAAGTCACACGCAGGGGATACCAGAATCGATCTCCGGTCAGGCTTGAAGGTCTGCGTCCCACGGACAACCTGACGCAGTTGGCGTTTGAGCCGGAACTGGCTGCGTTCCCCCTTGCGGGTTCTGATGACGTTGTGTCGGACTTTGAGGTCGGACGTGGTTTTGACCAGGGCGAACAGTTCAGCCTGACGCCGCAGATGGTGAGTTCTGATGCGGCCAATCCATTCGTCAGGCAGCGATACGCTCCGACTCCAGAGGAACGATTCGACCAGTTGTTTCCGGAGTTCTCTCAGGACGTGCGGGATATCTTCCTGCAGCATGTTGGCAACGCCGTATCGAATGCTGATTTCCTTGAGCAGGTCCGCGATAACCGTGATTTCCGCCAGAACAAGACAGACTGGGTCGAGGCGAATCGTGAGAGATTAGGGGCAGGAGCAGCGGCGGTTTACGATCGCGTGAATGAGGCGGAAGCAGTTGATCCTGAAGCAGTGGCGTATGACCGGGACGGGCAGCAGTTATTTGTGTCTCCTGATGACGTGATGGCTGCGGGTGACGGGCAGTCGATAGGAGACCAGTCCGGGTACGAGGACGATCTTGAGTTCCTTGGCGGTGAATACGACTGGCAGGTGCAGGACAGCAACCTGCCGTTCTGGTGGGATGAGGCGGCGGCGAGGCGGCAGAACGACCAGCAGTTCTCGTCGACCGACGATATCCGGGAGGACGATCAGGGAATGATCACGGCGATGACTGGCGGGCGTGACGTCACCGGATCCCTGTCGGAGATTACCAGGCCGGGCCGGACGTTGGATGAGTACGACATCCCGACGATTGTGCCCCCGCCAGATTCCGTGACCGAACTGATTGACGTCACAAACCCATCGACTGACGTGCCGTTTTCATACCAGGCAGAGGACTACTACCTTGGCGGGATTCCGCTGTCGAAGCTGAACACAAACAAGACCGGGCGGAACCACGTATACAATAACGAGACTGGTGAATTCACTCCGGTGCCGGATACGTTTCGTGGTGATGCGGTGTTTGAGGGGGATCTGTACAACGGGTTTGACCATGACGGAAACGGAAACGGGAATGGGTATCAGTACGAAATGATTGGTGAGGGCCTCTATTACTCACCACAACTCGGTGTGAATCGACTTGACTGGGATCGGTTGAGTTGGAACACACTGAACGGTCAGCGGGTGGACTTTCCTCAGATTGGGTCTGACGCTGGTATCAACATCGCGACCCGTGACCTCAACCTTGCTGATATGCCTGCGGTTATATCGGGCGATGGGGTTTATGCTCAGTTGGGGCAGTATGGTCCGACGAATGCGACACTTGTTGTGCCGCTTGGGGATGCCGAGCAGAGAGACCGCATCAGCGACACTGGTGAGAGGTTTACGAACGTCCCGACGTTGCTGGATGCTGAGGCGTTTCGCCCTGCGGAGACGGTTGAGAACCCGGAAACTGGCGAGTTTTTCCCGTCGACGGTTGGTGGATTCTTCCCTGTGACAACTCAGGAAGAAGTGACGCGGGCAGGTTCAGAGTCATACGACGGCACCGAACTCCCCGGAGGCGTGGAGTATCAGTGGCTGCCGGACGATCGAGGCGTGTTGCAACTTCAGGCTGTCGGTCGTGACGAGCAGGGCAACCTGATACCAGTGCTGGACTACGACCTGCTGAGGGCGAACCGACCGGATCCATTGTCTATTCCCTTGGGAGCAGCACT
>ERZ869936.634-NODE-634-length-31016-cov-11.520461_pt1 | contig 31016 bp, 46 predicted proteins | sample MGYA00520876_ERZ869936 | MGnify/ENA primary metagenome ERZ869936 (study PRJEB32218, sample SAMN09650985) | biofilter metagenome | isolation source: enrty point of leading RO module | place: Saudi Arabia: Thuwal, RO plant located on Red Sea | collected 2016-02-17 ... | reverse complement strand
TACGTTTTTACATACATAAAAAAAAGCATCCAAACGGAACAGTTAAAACACAATATATAAAACAATGGTATTCAGAAAATGGTTACTATCTTTCATTTGAATACAAAAACGAAAAAGGTTTCTATAACGCAATTAATAAAATAAAATAATAAGACATGAAATTTAACACTAGATTATCCGGTAGCAATACTACTACTATAAAAGACAAAAACTATACTAGCGAACATTCGTACGATATTGACTGGACTTTTTACATTGAGGCAAGAGATTACGGAGTAAAGAGTATAGGAATATACGCAAACAAAGTAAGTATAACAGACGGCTTAGAATTAAGCGAGGAGAACGGTTGGGCTATAGACGTAGAAACCGATATGCCAAGCAATATATTTGAATTAAGTTTTAGGCCGGAGCATATACTTGTAGATTACGATAGTAAATTAATAACAATACAATTTTAATTATGGAGTTTTTAATACTATGTTTAGTTTGGGTAATGTACCAAGACGCAAAAGAGAAAGGATATATACATAAATAATAATTTTAAATAATAATAACATGACACAACATATTAGAAGTTTAACAGGAGAACCATACGAGCCTACTGCTGATGATTTAAAAGTAGCAAGTACTATGGACGACACAAAAGTAATAGCACATGACTGGGTGCTAAAAGGCGGAGTAGAAGCTAAAACAGTTTATGAGCCTACATTAAGACAACACTATCAAGATTTAAATTTTAGATATACATCTGATGTAAGAGTAATAGGTACTAGACGACAATTGTACTTATTCTTTTGTCAGCAATTATGTTGCTATGCTTGGCAGCAACAAGATAGCTATGACTATGACTTAGATAATTCAGAAAAAAGAGATTGGTATCTACAATTATATGAAGATAATAATTTTGAACCAATAGCAATTAATATAATACGGGGATAGCCGAAGCCCTTTAACTGTAGGCATAAAAATTAGAAATATGGAAATAAAAACTAGCAAAATTAAAGAAATTACAAGTATTGGTGAGCCTTGGGGACAATACAAAATCATGTATCACAAGCTAATTATGGAAAATGGAGATAAATTAGATATAGGAAAAATAGAAAAACTAACCGAGGGTAGCGAAATAAACTACTATTTTACAGATGATGTTGGCCAACAAGAATATACTAAGGCTAAAACACCTAGCAAAATGGAGATGCAAAGGGGTCCGGCAGGTTCTTATACTAAAAACTCGCAAAAGTACGCTCAGCGTAACGAAAAGGATACTGAGCAAATTATTAGACAAGTATGTATAAAAGCAAGTTGTCAATATCATACCGGTAGAAATACTACAGGGCAAGATATTATAGAGGACGCAAAATTATTTGAAGCATATATAACCGGAAAAGATGTTTCACAAGAAACTCCTTTTTAAAATGGATATAGTTATAAAACAATTAAGCGATAGACTAAAGGAAAACAATATTATGGATAAGGTTTTAAACACTACATGCACTACTACAAATATTGACAAAGATACTTTGTTAAGTAGTAACAGAACATATCCGGTAAAACTAGCAAGGATAGTATCTAACAATATTATGCTAAACGAGTTTGATATCAACAAGGCTAGAGTGGGACCATTTCATAATAGAGATAGAAGTAGTTGCTACTATTATCAAAAAGTACATGATGAGAATTATGTATATTGGAAAGATTATAGCGATTTATATAATACAGTACAAAAGGAGGTTACAAACGGAGCCAAGTTTAAAAAGATAACTAAAAATCAAATTAGATTTATTCTTAAAAAACACAAAATTTCTGATGATAGCCTTGCTACTCATCGCATTAAGTGTAAGATAGGAGATAAAAAATTTAATATTTTAGCACGTCATCAAATTTTATTTAATAAATTAGATAGCATAAACGAGGCATTTGACCGATTTAATTTAGTAGTAACATATAAAGAACTATGAAACACCTACTAGCAAGTACATCTTTTTTAGTCGTAAATAAGTACCTAGCTTGCAAGATAGGTTTAAAACCCGCAGTACTATTGGCTGACTTAATATCTAAGGAACAGTATTTTATAGATAACGGCCAATGTATTGACGGGTGGTTTTTTAATAGTGCAGACAATATAAAAAGCGATACTACATTGACAAGACACGAACAAACTAAGGCTATAAAAAAACTAGAGGAAGTAGGACTTATAGAAACAAAGTTAAAAGGACTACCGGCCGTTAAGCATTTTAAAATTATTGAAAGCAAGATTATAACTTTTTTACAAACTAGATTAAAAGAAAATAGCAAACTAGGTTTAAAAGAAGTTAATACTAATAATACTACAATAATTAAAAAAAGTAATAATATAAATATATTAATAGAGGAGGTAGAAAATTTTGACACAACAAAAGATTTAAAGCAAGAATTTTTAGACTATTGGCTAGAGCCTAGCAAGTCCGGTAAAACTAGATTTGAAATGCAGAAAACATGGGACACAAACAGAAGATTAAAAACATGGATAAAAAACGCAAATAATTGGTATAAAGAAAATAATACAAATAAATTATCTAAAAATTTACAGACTTTAAAAAACGTAAAACAAAGATTAAAAAATTATGATTTATAATTATCAGATAGAAAATATAAAACCTTATGATTATCCGGAATTTTGCGACGCTTATGTAAGTTATGCAGAAGATAAGGAGGGTAGGCCACTAACAGATTATGAAATAAAAAAGTGGGAGGAAGATAATCCGGAGCAGTTACTACAATTAATACATGAAGCATTTACACATGATAGATAACACAAATAAACTTAGAGAAAACTGTGTAAACTTACTTATGAAAACTTACACAAGCCTAGACCAAAAACCTAGCGAGGAAACAGTATTAGCAAATAGCATACTATTAGCTGACGATATTAAAAGGCGGTACAGTAAGCTAAGTTGGGAGGCTATAGAGTTAGCTTTTTATAACGGAGTTAGAGATACAGACTTATTTCATATACAAGCAAAAACATGGTGTAAGTGGCTAAATACTATGAAGCAACAAATAAACGAGGGCATATATAATTTAGAAAATAATAATTTGCATGCATTAGGAAAAGAAATTAAACAAATACTAACAAATCAAAAATTAATTAAGTGAGTAATAATTATAAAAAAAGTCCGGAGCCTAGCTATTACAAAGGCAAAGTGTACGGATATACTGCAAGAGAAGTAGTAGATGATTTTGAATTATCTAGTTGGACGGCACAAGCGGTGCAATATATACTTAGAGCCGGAAAAAAAGATAAGGACAAACATATAGAAGATATACAGAAAGCGATAAATGTATTACATTTTGAAGTAGATAGAATATATAAATTAAAAACAATAAAACTACAAGACAATGAGCAAAAAAAAGAAACATGAATACAAATACATTTCAGAAGTATGGAGTGTTTGTGCGGATAGTAAAACAGGAGAAGTGTATTATGACACAATAATAGAGGGAAAAGAAGTAACACTTGTAATACCTATGCATGAAGCGTTGCATTTACATGATAAGGAATATATTAAAGACAATTATATTAAATACATTAAATCACTATGAAAAAAATTACAATTACACAAGATGAAATTAAGACACAAAAACATGAAATTTTGTATCACTTAAAAACAGAAAATAGCATTACAAGTTGGGAAGCTATACAACACTATGGTGCTACTAGACTATCCGGAGTTATTTGGGGACTTAGGAACGAGGGCTATCAAATAGATAGTGTTGATGAGGAGCATACAACAAAATGGGGAAGAAATATAAAAATAACAAGGTACTATTATATTGAGCCTATTCGAAAAAATTTTCAAAGGCAACCGGCAATAGTTAATCATATTTTTACGGCCGGATAAAATAAAATCAAAATAAATACATATATAACTGTATGGCTTCTACTACGTTACCTAAACTAAAAAAAAAATTAGATAAAGTATTTTCACTTTATGTAAGGCTAAGTAAGGCTGATAGTCAAGGTAACGTAAGGTGTTTTACATGCGGTGTAATTAAAAATTATAAACAGATACAAGCGGGACATTTTCAAAGTCGCAGATTTATGAATACTCGGTGGTCGGAAATAAATGTACAACCTCAATGCGTAAAATGTAATATGTTTAATCAAGGTGAGCAATATAAATTTTCGCAAGAGTTAGATAGAATTTACGGAGAAAATACTGCAATATTTCAAGAGCAATTAGCTAGGCGAAATAGTTTTATAAAAAGAGGTGACGTATTAGAGATGATAGAGCATTACGGAAGCAAACTTAAAGAGATACTAACAGAAGACAGTTAGTAAGTATTATAAATTTAAAGTTTAATTTCAGTTAAAATTGTATTTATTTGACTATGCGAACGTATGAATATATAAACGCACAACACAAAATAATCATTGATAATTTCTTAACGCACATCATTGAATGTGCTGACGACTGCTCTCCTACAAAAACTAGATTTACAGAATTTATGTATGTAATTGATATGATACTAGATTATCATAACGAATACGGCAAACAACAAGATGAGGGCAATTTCTTAGACTATCTTAATATTATACCTACAAACGGATTATGCGCTATAAACGGCTTTCTATCCGGCTTAGTTACTAAAAACAATATAAACAAAATAGGTATATACAAAAAAAATTTGGCTGTTATGGGTGTTGAAACAGTAAACAAATTATCACAAATAAAATGCATAAATGATTGATATACATGAACTTATATCAAAAGAAAGGCAAAGGCTAGTAGAATTATGCAGACTATATACAAATGATACAAACAAAATAGATAATGTAGTACAAGAAACTTATCTAGTACTTTTAGAAATGAACCAAAAACTACTGCATAAAATATATAAAGATGACGGTATAAAAGGAATATTAAAGTATTGTCACATAATTATTCGGAGGTTTTGTTGCTATACAAAAAATAAATATTACTATAAATATCATAAGTATTACGAAAATATGAGTACAAGTACTAACCTAAGCAATTTTGTATATAGAGAAACGCATACTGGAGTTGATGAGGTTATGATAAAAAAATTAGAGGAGGGTATAGAAAACTTGTATTGGTATGATAAGGAGGTTTTGAAGTTGTATTATTATGAAAATCACACACTAGATAGTTTAGCTAAGCAAACAGGAATTAGTAGAAATAGTTTATTTAATACTATAGATAAGGTACGCAAAGAATTAAAAGAAGTTTTGTCTGATGAATAAATTTTTTGCAGATAAGGATACGATAAAACATAGGCTTGATATATGTAAAAGTTGTAATCACTATTTTAAGCTAACAGGCACTTGTAAGTTATGCGGTTGCTTTATGCGGGTAAAAACTACTATTGCAAGATTAAATTGTCCGGATAAACCTCCACGGTGGGAAAGGGTTTATAGTTTTAGCGAGGTTACAATACCGGATAGTATAAAAAAAGAGGTTCGTAATATTTGGCCAGATATGGCTCACGGGCGTTTTAAAGACGTAGAAACAAAGTTTAGGGCTGTAGATATATACAATACTATGACTAATAGTAATATAAGCAAGAGGACTAGTTGCACGTCCTGTTTAAGTGCAATTAAAGAATCTTTTAGGAGAATTGTAAACGAAAATAAATAACATGATATTGAAAACATTAGGATTAATAGTTGTGCTAATATTGTTTGCGCTTATAACTATGAACATATTAGCCTCTATAGAAACAGATATTGAAAATAAAAAATTTATAAAAAATTTTAATAATTATGAAAAAGATAGAAGCAAAAAAACTAAGACCAAAAGATAATAATCCTAGAATTATTAAAGACAATAAGTTTAGGCAATTAATAGATAGCATAAAAGAAAGTCCGCATTTTATGACTTTAAGACCGGTAGTAGTAAACGAAGATATGGAGATAATAGGCGGAAACATGCGTTTTAGAGCCTGTGTTGAATTAAAATGGGATAAGATACCTACTACTATATACACAAGAAAATTACACGAGGAGGCTATGTTAGAACGCTTAGAGGAGGATAGAGTAGATTATGAAGAGGGTTGTAATGAGTTTATGATAAAAGACAACACTAATGCGGGGCAATGGGATTATGATATACTAGCTAATGACTGGAGTAATGAAAAAATATATAAGTGGGGAGTTGATGTATGGAAACATAAGGAATTAGAAAATATTAGTGAGAACTATTTTGAAGTAGAAGAAATAGAAGAACAAAGTACACCGAGCGTAAGAGATGAGGAGTATGGTAAGTTTGAATGTATTATGCTTTATGAAAACAAAAAAAAGTTAGTTGATTTATTAAATAAAATAAAGGAACTAAAAAATATAAAATTTGAAGAGGCAATTATGTGTCTAGTAAATGACTTTGACATAGAAAATTGCGAATGTACTAATCCTAAAGACTGTAAAAAATGATACCAGAAAATATTAAATACGAAGAAAACTTAGCTTTTATTAGCTTTAGTAACAAAAAAGAGGGACTATTATTTGATGATAGTAAACACAAAAAATATCCTATAAGATATTATAATATAATACACGGCCGAGGTATGCCAAAACTTAGCAAAGATTGTAGCTATTATGGTTTTGTATATGAGGGTTCCGGTAAAATATACAATAATAAAGGGCTAAATGCAAACTTAGTTAATGGAATGTATTTTAGTTTAGAAGGGGAGTTTACTTTAAATAGCGGTTCATTAAAAGCCGTACTTATAGAAGTATTACATACAAAAGGAATATATCCGGAAACTAAATATAGGGCTATGAATACAGTAGGTGGACCAATAGAGAAAGAGGGTAGGCTAAAATATATAGACGGGTGTACTGATAGCTTATTGATTGCACCGGTAAAAATGGGCGACCCTTGTTTGAACCATTTACACTTTCCTACAGATATTACACAAACTGCGCATACACACCCTAGTCACAGAATAGGTATTGTAGCTGACGGATACGGAGAATGTGTTACTCCTTTCGGTGTATTACCATTAGTAAAAGGTATGATATTTGTGATTAAAGAGTGGCATAAGGATATGAAAGGCAAAAAGAAAGGTAAGGGACTAGACGGTAAAATGCACTTAGCCGGAACACATAAATTTGACACTACTAAGTCGCACATGGACGTAATAGCTTTTCATCCGGATAGTGATTTTGGTGCTACAGATGTTGTACACCCTATGATTAACAGAACTATTGTAGAAAATGATGAGGGAGAATTTGTAAGTGCCGGAACTATAGATACTATAAGAACTAAATAATGGGAGTAAAAAATTACCAAGAACAAAATGTATATGAGGCCAGTCTTGAACGTATTAGATATTGTTTTAAAAACTATGATAAGATTGCCGTTTCTTTTAGCGGTGGAAAAGATAGTACAGTTGTATTGAATTTAGCACTACAAGTAGCTAAGGAGCAAAACAAATTACCGCTAGATGTAATATTTTTTGATGAGGAGATAATAGACCCTCCGACACATGAATACGCACAAAGAGTAAGTGACAATAAAGATGTAAATATGCATTGGCTATGCTTAGAATGGAAACACCGCAACGCTTGTAGTAACGAAGAGCCTTTTTGGTATTGTTGGGACGCAGATAAAAAGGATAAGTGGGTGCGGGAACTACCTAAAAATGCTATTACAAAACACAAAAGGTGGAACAAAGGCATGAGTTTTCAAGATTTTGCACACTATTACTTTGACAAAGACGTTGGAAGTGTTTGTTATTTAACAGGAGTAAGAACGCAAGAAAGTTTAAGGAGGCTAAGAGTAATTACATCAAAACACAATGATAGCTATATACAGTCCTCGGCTACATGGAATAGTGTATTAGCGCACCCTGTTTATGATTGGAGTAGCGAGGATGTGTGGCTAGGAGTACACAAATTTGATTGGGACTATAATAAGGCTTATGATGTTTATAATCAAACTAAATTACATAGTAAATTTTTACAACAAAGAGTATGCCCTCCTTATGGAGAAGAGCCCATAAGGAAACTATGGATATGGAGAGAGTGTTTTCCGGCCTTGTGGGAGAAAATGCTTGACAGAGTAGCCGGAGTTAGTACGGCCGTTAGATATAGCAATACAGAGCTTTACAGTAGCCCTAAATCAAAGCCAGAACATCTTACTTATGAAGAATATACAAAAGTAATAATAGAAAGCTATAGTGGTAAATATAAAAATGATGTGAAAAAAACACTAAACGGATACATACAACATCACTATAATAAAACTAATACAAAGATAGAAGATGAGATACCTAACCCGTTAAGCGGTTTATCATGGAAGTTTTTATGTAAGTGTGCAATAAGAGGAGATTTTAAAGGCCGACAACAATCAGCTTTAGTAAATGACGCAATAAAACGTAGGGAACAATTAGGTATGACTTTAGAACAAGCGGAAAAACTATATAAAAAATAAAATTATGAAATATAAAAACCAACCATTAAATGAGATAGTGTGGCGCAAGAGAGATGAATTGAAGCCTAACAATTATAATCCTAACAAAGTAGCAGCTCCCGAACTAAAATTATTGAAAATATCTATACAAGAGGACGGGTGGACGCAACCGATAGTAATTAATCCGGATATGACTATAGTAGACGGTTTCCATAGGTGGACAGTAAGTAAAGACTTAGCAGAAATTACAGACGGCTATGTACCTACAGTTATGATAAAACCAAAAGACAATGCGCAACAACAAATGGCTACAATTAGACACAATAGAGCAAGAGGCACACACGGGGTTTTAGAGATGAGTAATATTATAACAGATATGGTAGACAAAGGCTTAGACGGGGAAGAAATAATGAAACGCTTACAAATGGAAAGGGAAGAAGTTACAAGGCTATTATTTAGAGCCGGAATACCTAAGCATAAAGTATTCAAAGATTTAGAGTTTAGTAAAAGTTGGAAACCTCAAAAAAAACAATAAATGGGCATAAAGGAGAACAAAACTGAACACAATAAAAAAAGGCTATTAGAAGCACTAGAAAAATCTTTAGGTGTTGTTACAACTGCCTGTCGTTCTGTTAATATAGGCCGGACTACTTTCTATACATACTACAAAGAAGATATTAAGTTTAAAAAAGCAGTAGATGATATTAGTAATATTGCACTAGACTTTGCAGAAAGTCAATTACATCAATTAATGCAAGACGGTAATCCAAGTTCTGTAATATTCTACCTAAAAACAAAAGGCAAAAATAGAGGCTATTACGAAAAGTCACACTTAGATTTGACAAGTAATAATGAGCCTATAACAATAGAACTTAATTTAGGTAATGAGGATAAAACCGGAACTAACGAATAAACAGAAACTAGCCTTTAAATATCTTTTAGATAACGAAACTAGTGAGGTATTATTTGGTGGCGCAGCCGGTGGAGGTAAAAGCTGGATAGGTTGTGCATGGATAATTATTATGTGTCTTAAATATAAAGGCATTAGATGTCTAATAGGTAGAAGTAAATTATCTAATTTAAAAATAACTACACTTAATACATTTTTTGAAGTATGCCAACAATTTGGTTTAAGAGTAAATGAACACTATACATATAATGCGAGTAGTATAATAGTAAGGTTTACAAACGGAAGCGAGGTACTATTAAAAGATTTATTTCACTATCCCTCTGACGCTAACTATGATAGCTTAGGTTCTTTAGAACTTACATTTGCTTTCGTAGATGAATGTAATCAAATAAAAGAAAAGGCAAAACAAGTTTTGTCTAGTAGGCTAAGATATAAATTAGATGAATATAATTTAACTCCTAAAATATTATTAACTTGCAACCCCGCAAAGAATTGGGTATATACAGAATTCTATAGACCCGCAAAAGTAAATAAACTACCTGTATATCGTAAGTTTATACAAAGTTTAGTTACAGATAATCCGCATATATCAAAACACTATGAAGCGCAGTTAGATAAGCTAGATATGATATCTAAGCAAAGGCTATTGTATGGAAACTGGGAATATGATGATAGCGATAACAGAATGATAGACTACGATATGTTATTACAAAGTTTTGAAGATAAAAAAACAGAAGATGATAAAATGTATATATCGGCTGATATAGCACGATTTGGGAGCGATAAAACAGTTATTGTAGTGTGGAGGGGCTTAAAGGTGTTAAAGTACGTTACACTTGACGTAAACACGGTTACAGAGGCTTCTAATACTATAAAACAATTACAGTTTGAATATCAAGTGCCTTTATATCAAATAATTGTAGATGAGGACGGAGTAGGTGGAGGAGTAAAAGATATACTACATTGTAAAGGCTTTTTAAATAACGGCAAGGCTTTGCGAAAAGAAAATTATCAAAACTTAAAAACACAATGTTTTTATAAACTAGCCGAAACAATAAACAAAGGCGATATAATACTACATACAGAAAATATAGAAGTTAAAAATAAACTAATACAAGAACTAGAATTATTAAGGCGCACTAAGGTAGATAGAGATACTAAGCTATCTATGATAAGCAAAGAAGAAATGAAAGATATATTAGGCCGTTCTCCCGACTATGCAGATGCAGTAATGATGAGAATGTATTTTGAAATAGGTAGTAGCGGACAATATTTTATTAGTTAAATGGGAGACTTACGTTTTAGAAACCGCTCCCATTAATAACAAGACAGAGGCAAAGATATAACAAATAAACTAAATAACAAAAAAATACATATATAAGTATGAAAGTCAATATAAATAGAAAGGGCAAAAAAGAAAGCTATACTATTATAGATAGTTGGGACGATGTAACTCTTGAAAACTGGATGAAAATATTAGAGGCGCAAGGTAATAGGCACAAAGAAGATGTTGAAACCTTAAAAGCGTTGTCAGATATACCGGAAACTATTTTAAAAGAATTAGATTTAGTAGATGTTGTACAAATATTAAAAAGCCTAACAGACTTACAGAAAGTACCGACTACAAGAAGTGTTAGAAGAATATATAAAATAGACGGAGTAAAATACGGCTTTCATCCTAACTTAGAGAAAATGACTTTAGGAGAATGGATAGATTGCGAGACACTAATAGGCAAAGGGCTAAGCGGAAATATGCACTACTTAATGGCTATACTGTTTAGGCCTATATTAAAACATGAGGGCAAAAAATATAATATAGAAGCATATAGTGAAAGCGAGTTAGAAATACGAGCAGAAATATTTAAAACAAAAATGAAAGCTATTGACGTTAGAAATGCAACGGTTTTTTTTTGGACTTTAGGAAGAGAATTAAAAACAATTTTAGAGCGATATTCGGTAGAGAAGTTGAAACAGGCGACACAGGATATAATCCAAAACGAGCCTTTAACGAAAAATATGGATGGTACAGCGTAATATATTTACTAGCCGGAGGGGACTTTACAAAGATGAATGAGGTTACTAATAAGCCTTTCAAACAGGCACTAGTTTGGCTAACATACGAAGCAGATATGAGAGAAATAGAAAATAATAAACTAACATAAATGAGTACAAATTTACTACAAGGAGAAAGTCAATATTATAAAACATATAATAATGTAATAGATAACTTAAAGTGTATAGGAAAAAATCATCCTCAAATAAATACTACTACAGACGGAGACATATACGATATTGATTTAGAGAAAAATACTATATTTCCTTTATTACATATTAATCCGGTAAATGTTAGAACCGGCAAAGGAGAACTTATATATAATTTTCAATTATTTGTATGTGACTTAGTAGAACCGCACTATAGCAATGAGCAAGATGTAATGAATGATACTTTACATATATTAACAGATATAATTGCATATTTAAAACACAGAAGCGGTATAAACGAGAAATTTCATATAGATACAAATGCTAGTTTTACATGCGAACCTTTTACAGAAAGATTTGATAATGCATTATTTGGTTGGGTTATGGATTTATCTATACGTACACAATGGGATTATAGCGATTGCTTAGATGTATTCGGAGAAAGAGATAGTCAAGTAAAAGCCTCATCAAATTGCTTAAGATGATAAAATTTAAAATATGGAAAATACACATACAATTATTACCTCCAAAAATTACAATTAAATTATGAAATACGAAGAACACCTAGACTTAATGAGAAGAAAGTTTGAAAGCTACAATGATTATCCGCAGGCAGCTACAAACAACGCAAAAAGAGCAATAAAATATAAAGAAGAAAACGGAACTAAATGCGGAACTAGAGTAGGTTGGACTAGAGCCGGACAGTTAGCAAGGAGAGAGAATATTAGCCGTGACACAATTAGCAGAATGGCTTCCTTTAAAAGACACCAACAAAATAAAGATGTACCTTACACAGAGGGTTGCGGAGGTCTTATGTGGGACGCTTGGGGTGGTTCAAGCGGTATTAATTGGGCAATAAGTAAATTAAAACAAATAGATAAAAATAAAAAATAAATTATGGCAGATTTAGTAGTAACATTAACAGAAAGTGTAATAATCAACGGAACACAAAGAGGCTCACAAAATACATTAACTATTGCTAATGTAGAGCATACTTTTGAAAGAGTAGTTACAGTACCGGCAAATTCAGACGGCACAGTAGTATTAAACAAAGATACTATTGCAAGTAGTGACGGCGCAGTAGATATACAAGATACTAAGTATATTAGAATTACAAATTTAGATGCAACAAATAACGTAAATCTATCTTTACAAATAGATACAGGCAATGATGATAGCGCAGCAGATAATAGTGCAAGCATATCGCTACCGGCCGGATATTCTTTTATTATGGGAACACCTCATGATGCTATTGCGGTAAGTAGCGAGAACGCAAGTGTAATAACTGCAATGAAAGACTTAGAAAGTATAATTGTAGATAGCGCAGACCAAAATGTAAAAGTAGAAGTTTTTGTAGCGGGTGTTTAAGTGGAAAGCGTTGAAAAATATCTAAAAAGTTGGGCAAGTAATATTGTAAGGCAACAAAAAGGCATACTTAAAAAAAGAGGCAAAAATGCAAGCGGTAAATTAAGTAGGTCTTTGAAGTATAAACTAAGCAATTATAGTGACGGATATATTTTAGAATTTTTTATGGCTCCTTATGGTAAATTTATAGACAAAGGAGTTAGAGGTAAATTAGTACAACGTACATATATAGATGTAACCGGTAAGCGAAAAAGAACACCATACAAATTTAAAAGCAAACAACCACCTACTAGAGTTTTTGATAAGTGGCTGATTAAGAGGGGTATAGCACCTAGAGACAAAGGAGGTAAGTTTGTAAGTAGAAACTCTTTAAAATTTTTGATAGCTAGAAGTGTATATAAAAAAGGAATACAAGCTACAAGTTTTTTTAGTAAACCTTTTGCACTGGAGTTTAGAAATTTTACAACAGGATTATTAGATGCAGTAGAAGTGTATTTTAATAATAATATAGATGAAATTAATAATTAAAAAAAATAGAAAGTGGCAATAACAATAATACAGAAACCTACAGGAGGAGGCTTACAATATAATGTTTATGAAGCAAATAGGCCTATAATTTATAGTGTTGAGGACCCTGGAATATCTGCATATTTTTATCATAAATACGTTGCGCAAATATATATAGGAACTAATCCTAACCCTAGTACATACGCAACACCTATTGAAATGAGAGTAAAAGCAAATAGTGAGAGAGTAGGAATATTTGATGTAGGCGGAGTAGCTAGTTCTTTTTTAAAACCGCAGTTTACTCCACATAATTCTACGTCACAAATCAGACCTGGTACAACATATCATAAAAACGCTAGATTTAGCATACATGAAATAAAAGATTTTAGTTTAAATACAGACGGATTTAAATATATGCAAATAAGGTTTTTTAACTTTTATAGCACAACTGCAAGCGGAGCTCCTACCTTAGAAAGTAGCTTTACGCAAAGTGATGATATTTCTTTAATAAACGGGCATATTAGAATATCTGATGACCAGGTATTACACAATTATAGTTCCCTTATATCTGCACAAGGTGTCCCTCTTTATTTCAACGCATTCCCAAGTACTGCAAACGGAATATTAAGTGATTGTCCTACAGAACAATTTATAGGAGCAGATGAATTTCATACATTTAGTTTATTCAATGGTACTAATACAGATATATTTGCTTTTGCAACGGGTACTCCAACAAGAGGAGTAGGGGGTGTTAAGTTTGAAATATATGATGAAAACGATACTTTACTAAGTACAACGTCAGAAATACCAAACAATTCATCTAATGGAGGGCACGGAGATGGTGTACACTCATCAAATAACGGCACACAGGCACTTTTATACGTTGGAGTAGGTTCGGGTAACTTAAATAATAATAATTTGCTTACAGGCCTTAATTGGGCTTATTATGATGTTATATTTACAGACCTTTTTGCTAGTGCTAATCCAGTATTTAAGTCATATAGATTTAGAAAAATAGATAATTGTAGGCCTTACGAACAAATGAGGCTTTGTTGGGTAAACAGATACGGGGCTTGGGACTATTATACCTTTACAATGCGTAATATAGCTACAGTAAACACTAAAAGAAAGTTTTATAAGCCTATTAGTGGAGATTGGGATAGTAAAAACGGCTTAGAATACTTACCGCAACACGGAGGGGAGCAAGTTTATAATATTGAACAAACAGAAACCCTAAAATTAGAAACAGATTATATAACACAAGAAACTGCTTTATTTTTAGAGCAATTATTTGTAAGTCCTTTTGTAGGAGTAATAAGAAACTCCGGAGGCTCAACTTCTGACGGTAGTAGAACAAATAGATTTGAAATGGTTAAACTGACTACAAATAGCTATGAAAGGAAAAAAGAAAAAAACCACGATTTAATTAGGTACACTATAACTGTAGAAAAAAGCAAAAGTAATTATACACAAAGAGTATGATACAATTATATATAAATACTAAGCAAACTGTAAGTACAACATTAACAGGAGATATATTAGCTAATACTAATTTTGCTAACCCTATAGTATCTACCTATAATAGTGAAGTATTAAAGCCCTCATACACAACCTCACCGAACGGGGCTACATACGGACAAGGAGATTTTTTATATGATATATTTGAGAACAATTTGCCCGTACCAGGTGACTGGAAAGCTTTTACAATAGAAGCTGCTAATAATACTGTAACAATGCCTGTTACTGTAACTAACGGAGAAGTAATTTTTCAACCACCTAACACGGCTGCATATTATACAAGCGGAATATATCAATTAGTTTTTTGTGAGCCAAGTACTACATACGAATTAACTTATGATGTAACAAAGAATGATTTACTGGGCGGTGCCGGTTCATTTTCGGCTATTAGAGGTTTAATGCTTAATGGTCCTTACCAACATAATAGTACTGTAAATAGTAACTTTTTAGGAAACGTAAGTGGTTTCGCAGAAGACGGAATATCGCAGTCAATACCTTTAGGAGTAGGCTCTCATACTGTTACTATAAATCAAACAATGAATTTTCAAACTTACGGAGTGTTTTATTTACATATTTCTGCGGCTGCCGGAGTAGTAGGTGAGGAGTTAAAAATAACAAACATAAAATTAAGAAAGCAAGGGTCGGGAACAATAGATATTGAAGATGAAGAATATGAGCAATTAGATTTATACAAAGATGAAAACATACCTTTAGTATTTAATGTAGATAATTTTACTAAGGCTTCTGAAAAAATAGCAAACTACAGTAAAAACTTTACAGTTCCGGCTAGTAAGCATAATAATGGAGTATTTAGACATGTATTTGATGTAACAGTAAACAGTGACTTTAATGTACATAGACGGACTAAGGCATATATAACACAAAACACACAATTAGTTTTTGAAGGATATTTAAGGTTATTATCTATTAAGAAAAAAGGAGATGAGTATGTTTATGAGGTAAATATGTTTGACAACACAATTAGCCTAAAAGATACGTTAAAAGGTAAAACAATAGAAGATATAGATTTTAAAGAATTAAATCATCAATACAGAATAGGAGAAATACAACAAACTAGAGGGACAACAAGTGCAACCCCTGGACAAATGGCTCTTGACAATCCTTTACAGACAGGCACCTTTGCGGGTACAGTAGGTAATAGTCAGACAAGCGTAATACAATATCCTTTATGTGACTGGACAGGACAAATAACTTATTCTAGTGGAGTAGTAGGTGCAGGAGGTAGACTAGAAAACATGTATAGACCTTGGATTAAGTGTAATTACATTTGGAATAGAATTATAGATGAAGCCGGTTTTACTTGGAGTAGTAGGTATAGTTTTAAAACAGATGATTATTGGACTAAGCTATACATGGATATGAATTGGGGAAGCGGAAATGATATAGGTGTTGGTAATTACTTTAATGCAGTAATAGTAAAACAAACCGCAAATAGCGGATTGCCTAGTTTTCAATTTACTGTTAATGGTGCCTCTACATACGGAGCAAATCAGTTTGCTGACGGAAAGGCTTTTAATTTAACACAAGGTAGCTTTGTAAAAATACCTTTAAACCAAGAAAGCCCCGCAAGTAGTGGTTGGAACGGAAGTACTTATATATATACTGCACCGGCTGATATTACAGTAGATGTAAGTTATTCTTTTTACATATTCGGCTTTGATTTAGATGTATGCGATTTTAGAGTAGTACACACAAGTTCTGTAGCTACTTTTAGTTCTCCGTTTTTACAAACTACAGTTAATATGCCTAACTCTAACACTATTGGTGCAAAACATTGCGAAAAAATTACAGGTAGTTTTCAGATACCTTTAGCAGCCGGAGAAACTTTTCATTTTGAATTAAAGAACGGAGGTTCTGATGATTGTTTTCTTATGGAAAGCTTAACTACCGGATTAGGTTTTTTTAATGATTTTAACACTATTGAAATTACAGAAAATGCAGTTGGTACTAACATTAGTACAATTATGCTAAGGAATAGAGGTAAGATAAAACAATGGGAGTTTATTAAAAGTTTTATAGATAGATTTAATCTAGTTGTTGAGTTAGACAAAGACGATAAAAACCATTTATATTTTGATTATTATTATGAATGGGAAAGCAGCGGACAGACACACAATTGGACTAATAAGGTAGATGAAAAAGATATGGATATAAAGCCTGTTACAAGCTTAAAAGATAGCATACTATTTCATGATACATTAGACGATGATTTTCATAATCAAGCGTATCATACGCAATTAGGAGAAATAAACGGACAGGCTACATTTACTGACCCCGACAATAACTTAGCCGAGGGAGAAGAAAAGATAAAAACATTTTTCTCTCCTAACATAATTGCAAAAGGTAGCGAATTATCTGCATTCAATAATTGTATTTGGACACACGCTTATAAAGTTAATGAAGACGGCACTACTACAGATTTTGATAGTAAACCAAGATTAGGATATAGAAACCTTATAACTACAAGTGCATCAGTAACAGTTCCGGCACAAAATGGACAAACATCTAATACTACTACAAGTGTACTTACTATGAGACCGTTTTTTCATGATAACTCACTAGATATAAATTGGGGACACGCTTTTAGTTATTTCGGTGCATATACAAGTCCTACAGATAATGTAGTAAGTAAGTTTTGGCTACAGTATCTCAGAAATTTATATAATAAAAATACAAGAATTATTACAGTAAAAATTTATCTAACAGAAGTAGATATGCATAATTTCAATTTTAGCGATATTGTTATGATAAAAAATAGAGAATATAGAGTAAATAAAATTGAATACAACGCAGAAAATTTAAGTAAAGTAGAATTAATATTACTACCATAATGAAAGATTTATTAGAAGTTGCATATATAGAGAATACAGGAATTGTAAAATTTCAATTTAAAGGTACAACCGGAGAGGTATTTAACGGAACAAAACAAATATGCAAGGCTATAGGCAATGATGAATTTGTATGGGACGAGGAAAGACAAGTTTGCGTAAGACTAGCTAAAAAAAGCAGTACATTTACTAGAACTAATAAAAAAACTCTAGGAAGGGCAAACGTAATAGATAAGGCTACAGATAACATACTTACAAACGGAGATGAAAATATAGTTAATGAACAGACTACAACATCTTTAATTAACGGAAGTAGAAACAAAATAGAAGCTAATACTAAAGATACTTTTACTTTAGGAGAATTTGGTAATAATACTACAAGCGGTCAGTTTATACATAGTGCCGGACAATTAGAAACAAGTACTACTAAGGCAAATCAAATAGGACAAGTACAAACACACTATGTACAATTAATAGGACAAACTACAGACGCTAGTCTTACAAACTTAGCAGTACAAGGAGTAGCAAATGATTTCATTAATTTACAAAAAAACACAATAGCTTTTGTAGAGGCTGATATTATAGGCTTACCGATACAGTCAGAGGGTACATTAAATACTCATGTAAACGTAAAACTTACAGGGCATATTCGTATAAATAGCACTCCTACTGCAACAGTTGAGGAGTTAGTAACTAATGGTCCGGATATTAAACCCGTAGCATTAGCATATATAGGAGATTATAATGCAGAATTAAGTGCCTTAACACATAAGAAAGTTTTAAATTTAAGTGTTTCTAGGACAGGTACGGGTATATTTCAATGTAGTTTTAGTAATACAAGGCCTCACGCTAATTATGTAGTAGTAGCGCAAGTAATAGAGCCTAGCACAGATAAGGACGATGTAAAAATACATGTAGAAAAGGCTAGTCAGACTACAAGCGGTTTTATTTTAAATATATATAGCGGAGATAACGGACAAAACCCTGACACTCATGTAGATAGAAATTTTTATGTAATGGTTTTTGACTGCACAGATACAGGAGGTTTATTATTAGAAACTATGCCTGTATTTAGAGTACAAAGCAATACACAATTAACAGTAACAGTAAAAGGTTTTGCTAGTACAACAATGAATTGGTTATGCAATATAAAAATGCATACAGTAAGAACAAATAACAATATATCATAATGAAAGAAGTAGAATTTGGAGTTAAAAGCGATATAAAAGACGTATTAGAGCAAGTAGATGATTTAAACAAAGGCCTAGAAGAAAGTAAGGAGGGTTTTGAGAACGCAGAAAAGGGAAGTAAGGCTTTAGGTAAAACACAAGGTGCGATAGGTGGCGTTGGAAGGGCATTTAAAAGCCTTGGAGGGGCTTTAAAAGGTTTAGGAGTACTTACAGTTATCGTAGCTCTTTTCACGGCCTTAAAAGAGGCTTTAGGCAAAAATCAAAAAATCATGGACTTAGTGTCTACAGTTATGACTACTATTTCTAACATATTTACACAATTTGTAGGTGCCTTAGTAGATACATATAACTGGGTTACTGCAAGTACAGATAGATTTGATGCTCTTAAAAAAGTATTTAAAGGAATAAAAGATGTAATAGTAGGAAGTTTAATGGTTGCTTTTTACGGCTTAAAATTAGCGGGACAAGAAGTTTATTTAGCATTCTTAAAATTAAAAGACGCAGTACCAGGTGTTGATGAGAGCAAGAAAATCAAAAAGATTGAAAAGGCAATAAAAGAAACTAACAAACAAATAAAAACGCAGACAAATAATATTAAAAATGCAACAAATGAAATTAAAGAAAATGCTGCGGAAGCCGTAGATGAAATTACTGCTATATACGAACAAACATCTAAAAATATAGGTAAAATAAATGTCAAGGCAATTTATGAAAATGCTAAACTACAAACAGAATTAAAAAATACTGCTGCGCAAGCAATAGCAGAAAATAGAAGATTAATTGAGCAATACGATATACAGGCAGAAAAACTAAGACAAACACGAGATGATGAAAGTGCAACGATAGCTGAGAGAATAAAAGCGAACGAAGATTTAGGAAAGGTATTAGAAGACCAACAAGAGGCTATGCTGCGTAATGCAGATTTAGTTGTTGCTGCTGCGCAAATGGAAGCTGACGCAAATAAAGAAAATGTAGAATTACAAGTTGCATTGACTGACGCTTTAGCCGAAAGAGATGCTGTAGTTGCTCGAGTTACAGGACAACAATCTGAGCAATTAACTAATACAAATGCCTTATTAAAAGAACAAAAAGACTTAGAGAGAGAATTATTTGATTTTGGTATGACGGCTAGAGAACAGGAAATGCAAGAATTAGAGCAAGAGTTACAAGATAAGCTAGAACTAGCAGATAAGTTAGGAAAGGGACGTAAAGAAATAGAAGAACACTATGCAAAAGAGAGAGTAAAATTAAACAAAAAGTTTGCACAGGAAGATATGACTAATCAATTACAAGCTGCAAGTGGCCTATTAAAAGCTATGAGTAGTTTTGCCGGAGAAAATAAAGAGTTAGCCGCTGCAAGTGCAATTATAGATACCTATGTTGGAGCAAACAAGGCAATCGCACAAGGTGGAATACCAGGTGTTTTAGCTGCTGCCGGTATTATATTAACTGGATTATCTAACGTAAGGAAAATATATGCTACAGACGTAGGTGACGGAGGGGGAGGTTCAACTCCTAGTATAGATACCGCAGTTACAGATGCAGTTGAAAGCGTACCTAATCCGGAAATAATACAACAAACGGCTACATTATCGGGCGTTGGAGATGAGCCAGTACGGGCTTATGTAGTTACTGATGATATTACAGACAATCAAGATAAACTAAATAACATAAGAAGAAAGGCTACAATATAAAATAGATAACAATTTAATACATATAATAATATGCCGAAACATAAAAAGAAAAAAAAGAAATATACAAAGATAGTTGAGTTAATTATAGGTGACGAGGCTTTAGATATGACAATAGACGCTATTAGTTTAGTTACTAATCCTGCGATAGAAGAAAATTTCGTATATTTTAACGATAAAAAAGGTAATTTAACACTAGCTAAGCAAGATGAGGACAAAAGAATTATAATTAGTCCGGCTTTAATACCTAACAAACAGATATTTAGATACGATGCTGACAAAGACCAAGAGTACTATGTATATTTTTCAAAAGATACAGTAAAAAAAGCTAGTGAATTATATTTAAAATATAATAATCATCATTCTGCTACCTATGAGCATGAAAAGGACGTTAAAGGTATTTACACAATAGAAAGCTGGGTAAAAACAGGAGAGCAAGACAAATCTAATCTATACGGCTATGACTTGCCTTTAGGCACATGGTTTGTATCTATGAAAATAGAGAATGACGATATTTGGAATGAGATAAAAAAAGGTGAAACGATAAAAGGCCTAAGCATTGAAGGATATTTTGTTGATAAAATGGAAAGCCTTAGTCAGCCTAAATATAGTAATGAGCAAATTTTAGAAACACTAAAGGAAATTTTAATTGACAAAAAATTAATAAAATGAATAAATACATAGAAAAATTAGAAGCAAACAAAGACAAGCTAATAAAATTAAAAGAAGAATTAGCTAAAAAACAACACAAAGTACAATTAGGAATAGTTGATGATTTACAAGATTCTATAGGCGAGGCTGATAGTTTAATACAATTAGCAAAAGGCGAATTAACAGAATTAAAACAACAAATAAGCGAGTATGAAAATGCTGGAGATGTTTTGTCTGCTGCATATAGAAGGGCTGAAAATATTGCGTCTGATATGGAATCAGTGCAAGATGTTATTTCTGCTGATATGCAAGCCTTAGAAAAGTCCGCAAGAGATTTAGGTGTTGATTTTGATGAAATTCCGGCTTATAGAGAAGCTGACAATATGTTTGATGAGTTAGATAATCGTATAGTAGAAATAGAAGAAGAAATGGATAACGTACCTAAAGACTTAATCTAAAAATAAGATAAAAACAAACTAAGTACATAATTAATAAAAAGCTATCACATGGATATTAAAAAACAAATTCTAGTTGCTTTAGGTTTAGATAAGGAGGAGGTTGCCTTAGAATACCAAGCGAAGCTAGTAGACGGAACAATTATAGCAAGTGCATCTCCAGATTTAGAGGAGGGTATTAGCTTAAATATTATTTCGGAGGACGGTACACAAATGCCTATTCCGGAGGGAGAATATGAAACAGAAGACGGCGATACTTTTACTGTAGAAGAAGAAGGTATTGTAGCTGCTGTAACAAAAGGTGAGCCAAAAGAAGAGGAGGCGGAAGAAGAAGAAGAAATTGAAAAGGAAGAAGATAAGGAAGAAATGGAAAACCTAGAGCCTGTAGATGAAAGGCTACCTAAAAAAATTAAAGAAAGTACGGAAATAGAGTTTGAAATTGTAAACAAAGTTACAGAAGTTATAAAAGACTTAATGGGTGACTTAAATACAAAAGTAGAAAATTTAGCTAAAGAAGTAAATACTTTAAAAGGAAACAAAGAAAATTTAGAGAAAGATAATGCAGAATTATTAAGTAAGGTAGAAAAGCTAGAGAAAGAACCGGCTACAGAACCTATTAATACAAGAAAATTTGCAGAAGTACCGACTTTAACAAAAGGACAGTATCAAGCTTTAACTAAGAGAGAGAAATTATTATATAACTTAAACAAAATTAAATAAAATATTATGAGTTTTACTATTAACAACAAATCGTACGCAGGAGAACATGCAGGTATGTATATCGGAGCAGCGTTCAAATCTGCGACTATTCTTGATTATGTAACATTAATGGAGAATATAAAATTTAAGAGAGTTGTAAACACTGTAGCTTTAGCTGACTTAGTTAAATCTTCAAACTGCGACTTTTCTGATAGCGGTTCTATTACTACTGACGAAAGAGTATTAGAGCCTAAGAACCTACAAATCAATGCACAGTTCTGTAAGGACGACTTACTTTCTGACTGGCAAGCAGCTCAAATGAGAGCGGGTGCAATGAATAGCGGAATGTCTGACGACTTTGCAGCGTTTGTAATGTCTTATGTAGGAGAAAACATTGCTGACTATATTGAAAACACAGTATGGAAAGGAAACGGAACGGGAGATGAGTTTACAGGACTTACACATCCTTCTGCGGGACTATTATTAAATTCAGATGTTGTAGATGTAACGGCTACAACGCTAACTGCTACTAACATAGGTTCTGAAATAGCAAAAGTAGTTGACGCTATACCAACAGGAGTATATGGAAAAGATGACTTATACATCTACATGAACTCTAAGACTTACAGATTATACGTGCAACATGAAAGTAACAATGGTACATCATGGTACGGATTAGGCTCAATGAATGCAGAGGGTGTTTACACTCCAGTATTCCAAGGAGTAAAAATTGTTGTATCTGACGGATTACTTGATGACCAAATGGTAGCATCAAGAAGTTCTAACTTATTCTTCGGTACAGATTTAATATCTGATACTACGCAGATTAAAATGCTAGATATGGCTGATTTAGATGGCTCGAATAACTTACGTTTGGTAGCTAAATTCTCTGCGGGTGTTCAAATCGGAATACCTTCTGAAATTGTTTGGTACCACGCTTAATAACTAACCGGTAAATGAGGGGGCTTTATGCCCTCTCTAATACCTCTAAAAATAAAATTATATGGCTTGTGAATTAACAAATGGTTTTGCTTTAGAATGCAACGATTTAGTTGGAGGTATAAAGAACATCTATATTGCACAATTTGAAGACGTGACGATAGCAGAAACGGACGGTACTACAACATCTATAAGTGCCGGTACTAACGGAGATAAAATTTTTAAATACGCTTTAGAGCAAGGCGTTGGAAACTTTACAGAAACTATCGTAAGTAGCCGAGAAAACGGAACGCATCACTTTGAGCAATCAGTTACATTATCTTTAAATAAAATGACTGCTGTAAAGAGAAATCAAATAAAATTATTAGCGCAAAATAAATTAATAATATTTTGTGAATTAAACCAAAAGTCTGCACTTAGTAGAACTATTATAGTTTTAGGACACATGCATGGATTAACACTTACGGGTGGTGCGGTAGGACAGTCCGGAACGGCTTTTGCAGATAGAGTAGGGCATGAATTGACTTTCTCCGGAAACCAAGAGGACCCTCATTTATTTGTAGAAGATAATGCTACTATATTTGGAGCAGATAGCTTGTCAAGTATTGTGACTACATAATACTCATTGCGGTAAGCAATTTTACATATTTCTTAAAAAGGGGAAGCTTTGTCTTCCCTTTTTTTTATATACAATAAAACTAGAATTAGTACATATATAATAAAACATTTTATGATAACTTGGGAGTATAATAGTTTAGAGGGTTCGGGTTTTACTTTTAGAATAACACCTAACGATAAAAGGATTGCTAGTGCAACCTATTCTCCTAGTTATGATGAAAAGGAACATTATCTGTTTACTTATTTATTTAAGTTTATAAGCGATATAAGTGGCGAGGTAATATATGCTTATCCTAGAACAGATTTTGTAAGTTCTACTTCTTATAATCCTTTAGTAACTGATAGATACGCATTATGCGGTTTTACACATACTAATAACGATAATAGTTTTGCTGCTTACGGCTATGCATCAAAAATAAACTTGCCACCAGGTTTTTATTCTTATGAAGCATATGAGGTATTTGCTAGGTCAGGTACTGATTTTAAAGCGCACAATTTAACTTATATGCCAGCAGATGAAAATAATAACTTTGTAGGTACTGCTGACCCTAACTCTATGGAAGTACAAGGCTTAGTAGAAACCGGAAAAGCATTAGTACGAGAACAAAGCGGTAGTGAGCAAATAAAATACATTAAACACACAGAAACAACAAATAATTACATATACAATGGCTAAACACGATTCAACAAACGTTCTATTAAGAGAACAATTAGGAAAGGGCTCAGTTGAAATATTTACAACGGCTGCACAAACAGGAAAGGACTTTTATGCAGTTTATTTTCCTGTAACATCTACAATAACATCTATTACAGTAGCAAATGCAACAGGAGATAGTTCGTTACATACGACTATGCCTGCGGGTACTACACTTTTTATGCGTATAACTGATATAGATTTAAGTTCCGGAATAGGTATAGGCTATACAGAACACGATAATGATACTTCTAACTAATGCTCAGTTTAGGTAATAAATTATCATTGAATAGTACGGATAGTTGGAGTCCTATAAGTGAGGGACAAAGGCTACAAATGTTCTACGAATACAAATCTTTAGGACCTTTAGATATTCCTGCGGTAGGCGTATGGAATGACGGTAGTCCTTATAATAGAGATTTAGAACAGGCTACTATTAGTTCAACACCCTCTTATACTGGAAATACAGGAGAGGTTACATTTGACGGCTCTAATGATGCTTTAACTACTAATAATCCGCTAACACTAGACGGAGAATTTACTTTTGCTATAAAGATGAATTTTGCCGACCCTATTAGTAACGATACTTTATTAGCTAGTAATAATGAAGCTAATAATTTTATAAAAGTTATAAATACAGATAGCTTAAATATGAAGTTTAGTAGTTCATCTGCTCTAATTAATTTTAATTCTTCTATTTCTAGTGGCTCTGATATATTTTTTATTATTACAAGGGACGGAGATAATGTAGTATCTGTTAATATTAACGGAACAACACAAACTGACACAGTTACTAGAGGCGGTAGTTTTATTATAGATACGTTAGGTGTTAGAAGTACAAATATAAATGATTTTGCAGGTGCTATATATGAGGCGCAAGTGTACTCATTTCAAGCCCCTAGATTAACTAGGCACATAGAAACTAGATTTAACAATATATAAAATGGCTAAAAAGAAAAATAATCTACCTCCTTTAATGCAAGTATATTTAGAGCAACAAACTGCTCCTAAAATAAGGGAAGAATTAGGTAAGGACTGGATATTATACGGTGACGGCATATATCAAAATATGTATCCTCAATTTATTAATGACTTGTATTATAATAGTAGTACTCATGCAGCAATTATAAATGCTACGGCTGAAATGATTGCCGGAGAGGATTTAGTCTTTGATAGTGACGAAACACAAACAGAGGCATATATTTCTATGAAGAAGTTTTTAGAAAACGCAAACGGAAATGAAACACTACATGAGGTATGGAAAAAAATTAGCTTTGATATTAAGTTACACGGGGCTTTTGCAATAAATATAATTTGGAGCAGAGATAGAACTCGTATAGCAGAAATATATCATGTACCTGTAGAAAGGCTTAGAGTAGGTAGGCCGGATAAACTAGGTAAAATAACAAAATATTATATAAGCACAGATTGGGGTAATTATAGAAAAAAGGAGCACATGCCGTATAGTGTACCGGCTTTTGATATACACGATAGAACAAGCCCTAGTCAGATAATATACTCCGGTACATATAGTCCAGGTATGGATATATATTACACTCCGGATTATGCTAGTGCTACAAACTGGTGCCTAACAGACCAACTGACTAGCGAATTTCATCTATCTAATATAAAAAACGGCTTTAGTCCTAGTTATTTTATTAGTATGAATAATGGGATACCTAGCGAGGAAGAAAGGTTAGCTATAGAAAATCAAATTAAAAATAAATTTACAGGAGCAACCAATGCTGGAAAGTTTGTACTTAGTTTTAATGATGACGCTAGTAGGCAACCTACAATAACACCGGTAGAAGTTAGTAATGCAGATAAACAATATACAGTATTGAATGAACTTTGCATACAAAATATAATGATAGGGCATAGAGTTACAAGTCCTATGTTGTTAGGTGTAAAAACAGAAGGACAATTAGGAGGTAGAAATGAGTTGTTAGAAGCTTTTGATTTGTATTTAAATACAGTAATAATACCTTATCAAAAAGTATTAATGAAAGCTATTAACAAAATACTTACAGTAAACGGAATTAATCTTAAAGTAGATGTAAAACAAACTAGTCCGATTAGTACAAGGTTTGATTTAGATACATTGAAAGATGTAATGACGCAAGATGAGATTAGAGATGAGTTAGGTTTAGAGCCTTTAGCTAATAACGAAGAAACTGCGGACAGAGGTAGAGGTAGAGGTAGATTTTCACAAGTAGGTACACAAATTACAGACGGAAAAGAATTACCCGTATTTGACACAATAGAAGAAGCTATAGACAAAGCTAGAGAAATGGGTTGTGACGGTTATCATGAACATACACAAGACGGCAAAACTGTTTATATGCCTTGTGAAAACCACGATGATATCACTGCACTAAATAATACAGATTTAATTACACCTAATCCTTGTCAGACTGGCTATGAGCCTTATGGTACTAAAATAAAAGACGGTAGAGAAGTCCCTAACTGCGTACCTATAGACGCTACAGAACTAGATAAGTTTTTAATGACTTACGGAGATGATTTAGATATGGAAAAGTGGGACTTAGTACATGAGGAGAAAGTAGAAGAAGAACCTACAGATTTTGACTGGGAAACTAACATAAATGACGTTGTAGGTAAAAAAATAGAGTTAGCTAGTACCGGTACTGCTAGGCCTAATGCTAAAAGTGACCAAGACGGCATAAGTAAAAAAACATATGACTTTTATAGAGTTAGATATGTATATGCTACAGATAATTTTTTAACTAATAAGTCCGGAAAAAGGAGAGAATTTTGTCAGAAAATGTTAGCTGCAAACAAAATTTATAGAAAAGAAGATATACTAAGAATGAATAAATTAGCAGTTAATCCAGGTTGGGGACCAAAAGGTGCAAATACCTATGATATTTTTAAATTTAAAGGAGGCGGTAATTGTCACCATTTTTGGCTTAGACAAATATATAGAACTAAACTAGGAATATCTGTTAGTACAAAAATAGAGGACGCAGAAATTGTAGGTACAACAAAGGCTAGACAAGAGGGCTTTTATCCGGAAAAAAATGATGCAAGAGTAAGTAAGGCACCTAAAAGAATGCCTAACAAAGGATTTTTAAAACCAAGATAATATGAGTAATTATGTACTATTTATAAACGAGGATAAGCTAAAAGACAGTACTGCAATAAATGGTAATGTAGATGTTGAATATTTATTGCCTTATATCCGTACTGCGCAAAGAGAAATTATAGAGGGAAAACTAGGTACTGATTTATATGAAAAAATAGAGGCTGATATAACTGCGGGAAGTTTAGGCGGTAATTATAAGATATTAGTAGATGATTATGTAGCAGACGCACTTGTACATTGGGCTTTTTATAAATGCATACCTTTTTTGCGTTTTAAGATAAGCAACGGCAATATATATAGTAAGACTAGCGAAACCGGTGTTGCGTTAAGCACAGAGGAAGCACAACACCTTAGAGAGGAGGTTAGAAATACGGCTGAGTTCTATACTGAGAGGCTAATTGAATACTTAAAAAACAATAACGAGTTATTTCCGGAATACTCATCTAATACTGGAGCAGACAGAAGTCCGGAGAAAAATGCATACTATAGCGGTATGAATTTAGAGAAAAAAGTATATGATAGAAAAACAGGAATAACATTAAATGACTTTTTAGATGCCGACTTGCAAATGTAAAAGATATAAACCTAAACAAAAAAATGAAGTAGCACTTAAAAGCTATTTGACTAAAAAAGATGAACGAAATAAAAGACACAGTACAAGTAGGAATAGCAAATAGCACGGCAATAGGTATTAGCATAGTGCAAGTAAATGAAATATTAACTTTTATTTCTTTACTATTAGCTATCGCATATACGATATATAAATTTACAAAATTTGACAAAAAGTAAATACTACTACGATTTTTATAGAAATATGAATACATCAGACTACAAATACTTTAAATTAAGTGAGTTTGAAAGTCCGGATAGCAAAGGTACGGGCATATATATGTCTCACGATTTTATGCTTATGTTAGTTAATGCAAGGCATATTGCGGGAATACCTTTTAAAATAACCTCCGGATATAGAACAAAAAAACATAATAAAAAAGTAGGCGGAGTTGAAAACTCTAGTCATACTAAAATACCTTGTGAGGCTTGCGATATATACGTTGCTAATAGCGAGGCTAGACACAAAATTTTAAATGCAGTAATAAAGGCCGGTTTTAACAGAATTGGGATAGGAAAGAATTTTGTACATATAGATATAGATAGTGACAAGACAACTAATTTAATATGGACGTATAACTAAAAAAATAATTATGTTAAAAGATTGGTTAGAAAAACTTGTAATTGGTAAAATTTTAAAATCTCGTAAATTCTGGTACGCAGTAGTCGGTGCCGTTGTAACATTTTTACATGAAAGCTTTGGCTTAGACCCTGTACAAACAGAAAACATTATGTATTCAGTAATTGCACTAATTGTAGGACAAGGACTAGCAGATTTTGGCAAGGAGGGGAACCTATAGTAACGTATTAGTCATAGGTGATTTACATGCACCATTTACAAAAAAAGGATATTTAGAACATTGTAAGGCCGTTTATAAGAAATATAAATGTAATAAGGTTATATTTATAGGTGACTTAATAGATAATCACTACAGTTCATATCACGAACAAGACCCTGACGGCTATTCTGCGGGACAAGAATTAGATAGAGCAATATCGCATATACAGAAATGGTATAAGGCCTTTCCTAAAGCCTTTGTAACTATCGGAAATCATGACGCTATTATATGCCGTAAAGCATTCTCAGCCGGTTTATCTAATAGGTGGATAAGAGATTATGATGAAGTATTAGGTACACCGAATTGGCTATTTGATGAGCATTTTATTGTAGATGATGTATATTATGTACATGGTACGGGTAGTAGTGGTTTTAAGGCTGCATATAATAGAGCAGTAAACTGGAATCAAAGCGTTGTACAAGGCCACTTACATACTGAATGTTCTATTATGTGGAAAGTAGATAGGCATAGACGTATATTTGCAATGCAGGTAGGTTGTGGTGTAAATGATAAATCATACGCTATGGCATACGCTAAAAATTTCACTAAAAAATATATAGTTTCTTGCGGTGTTGTACTCAATAACGGGACTTTGCCTATACTAGAACCTATGTCTTTATAACTAGCAGACAAACTTTTTTTAAACTTTTTCAACATTTTTCTTGTTTTGTTAAATTATTTATGTATCTTTGCTACATATTAACCAATAAATAACAAGACAATGTCAGTAGCACTATTTAGCAAAGAAAGAATTAATACTATAGATTACGTATTATCAAAAAATGAAACAGAAAGCCGTGCAATATGGTACGGGTACGTTGCAAACCTAACCGCATACAATTTACAGTATAGAGAAAATATACCGATAGATTACGAAACGGAAGATATACTAACCGATACAGAAGATTATTACTATATAAAAGACAAAAAAGACGCATACGACGCTTTATGTAGCCTTTTATATAACATATATACTAATGACGGCAACTGTTTTTTAGAAGATAGGTGGGTAAAAGTACTTAACGATATCAAAGATAGGTTAAAACCTAAATACGAACGAGTAGATATGTTAAGCGATAAAAATTTCTTATACTAATTATGAATATTTTTTACTTACACTCCGACCCTAGCAAAGCACCTACATATTTGTATGACAAGCATTGCGTAAAAATGATACTAGAAACTGCACAAATGTTATGCACCGCTCATCACTTACTAGATGAGGGTGCAAACGTACCTTATAAACAGGCTTACGTTAATCATCCAAGCACTAAGTGGGCTAGACAAAGCAAGCAGAACTATATGTGGCTATATAATTACTTTGTAAATATTAATATAGAATATCATGCAAGGTATAACAAAATACATAAATCTTGGATAGCATGTAGATACGCACTAGAAAACCCACCAAAAAATATTTCTAATACAGGCTTTACAGAACCACCACAATGTATGCCGGATATATACAAAAAAGATTCTAGTATTGAAGCATACTGGAACTATTATATAAACGATAAAAAACATATTGCAAGGCCTAAAGAAATTACTTGGGACAAAATTCCACTAGAAATAAAAGAAAGTTTTTTAACAAATTGTTTGGTATGTTAAAAAAAAGTATTATATTTGTTACATATTAATTTTAAAAATAACAAGACAATGACAAAAATTAAACAAGGAATAGAAAACGGCAAGACAATAAATGGAATACGTTTTTACATACATAAAAAAAAGCATCCAAACGGAACAGTTAAAACACAATA